>Ga0307476_10000874_pt1 | contig 20399 bp, 16 predicted proteins | sample atmos_gasesECM2C_2_FD_203314 | JGI IMG/M metagenome (GOLD analysis project Ga0307476, IMG submission 203314) | Hardwood forest soil microbial communities from Morgan-Monroe State Forest, Indiana, United States - atmos_gasesECM2C_05 | ecosystem: Environmental > Terrestrial > Soil > Temperate... | reverse complement strand
TTCGGAGGCGCTGGTGACCACGGCTTTCGGGCTGCTGGTGGCGATTCCAGCCGTCATGATGTTCAACTACCTCACCGGCCGCGTAGAAGCGTTCGATGTGGAAATGGACAACTCGTCGAGCGAACTGATCGACTACTTCCTGAAGCGGCGGGACGTTCGCCGGTCCTAAGATCTCTAGGGCAGGAATCTCGGAGTTGTCCGCCATGAGTTGCTGTCCGGCGCTGGGATAATCCCCGGCGCCGGCCTTCCCAACTTTCGGCGCAGCAATTGTCTTACGGAGAAATTATGGCATTAGCCAAGCGAAACGAAGGCGCCAACGTAAACTCTGACATCAACGTCACGCCGATGGTTGACGTCATGTTGGTGCTGCTGATCATCTTCATGGTGATCACGCCCATGTTGCAGAAGGGCATCAGCGTGGACATGGCGAAAGTGAATAACCCGACGCCGATGCAGGATGCGGACAAAGAAGACGCATTGCTGGTCTCGGTCATGCGCGATGGCACGGTCTACTTCGGCGCGGATAAGGTCCAGGTGGATAGTCTGACCGGCAAGGTGAAGGATCGCCTGACCAATCGCACGAATAAAGAGGTCTACCTAAAGGCGGATGCCCGCGCCCACTTCGGCAATGTGGTCCAGGTAGTGGACGCCGTGCGCGCCGCCGGGGTAGATGATCTGGGCTTGCTCACCGACCAGAGGAAAAGCACTCCAAACGCTCCGCCCACCGCTCCGGCGCCTGGGCAATGAAGCGAGTGAACTAAGAGGAGAATCGACCATGAGTATGGCAGTTGGAACTGGCGGGGGCCAAAGCGCAAATATCAACGTCACTCCGCTCATTGACGTGCTGCTGGTGCTGCTCATCATCTTCATGGTGATCACGCCCCTGACGCCGAAAGGTCTGGATGCGCTGGTTCCTCAGCCGCCCCCGCCCAACGCGCCCAAGAACAATACACCCGACCGCACCATCGTCGTTCAGTTGATTGATCGCGGCGCCGGCCAGGATCCCGGACTGAAGATCAATCAGGAAGATGCCACCTGGGACAACCTGCAGGGGCGTCTGGCCGATATCTACAAAACCCGCGCCGAGAAAGTCATGTTCGTGAAGGGCGATGACGCTATCCCATTCGCCGATGTGGCCAACGTGATCGACATCGCGCATGCCGCAGGAGTAGATAAGGTCGGTCTGATTACCGCGAAGATCGAAGCGGGCGGCTAGGGCGCGTCCGAATACCTAAGTCTGTAAGAGCGAGGAAAGCGCCCGGTTTCGATATCGCATTCAGCCCGCGCACGGGGGCCAAGGTTCCCGTGCCGCTTCTGCTTAGAAACGCGCAGCCCGCGCTTGTCAAATTGCTGCCTCTGGGCCTAGGATGCTGTGTGGCAAGGGAGACTTATACCGCAATGAATAAACACATTCGACTGCTAACACTGGCGGCCGCTATGCTGGCGCTGTTTTCTTCCGTAGGCTGTAGCAAACTGCGCGCTCGCGATCAACTCAATAAAGGTGTAACCGCGTACAAGAACGCCAAGTACGAAGAGGCCATCGACCATTTCCAGCAAGCCGTCGCCCTGGACCCCAGTCTGATTAACGCCAAGATGTACCTTGCCACCGCCTTCGCCCAGCAGTATATCCCTGGAGCGGATACGCCGGATAACAACAAGATGGCGGAGCAGGCCATTGATCAATACCAGAACGTTCTCGCCATGAATCCGGCGCGCGATCAGAAAGTAAATTCCGCTAAGGGAATCGCGTACCTGTACCTGAACATGAAGAAGTTCGACGACGCCAAGAAGTATTACCGCATGGCTGCCGATATCGATCCTAACGATCCCGAGCCCTACTACTCCGTGGGTGTCATTGACTGGACAGCCTGCTACCAGCCCCGTATGGAAGAGCGCGCCAAGCTGGGCCTGAAGCCAGATGAGAACCTGAATCCCAAGAATAAAGACCAGAAAAAGGTCTGCGACGAATTGAAAGTAAAAAATGGTCCTTCGATTCAGGAAGGCATTGACAGTTTGAATAAAGCGATCACTCTGCGTCCCGATTACGACGACGCCATGGCCTACCTGAACCTGATGTATCGTGAGAAGGCCGACGTGGAATGCGACGACATGGCTGCCCGCCAGGAAGATCTGAAAACTGCCGACCACTGGGTTGATCAGACCCTGATCACCAAGAAGGCCAAAGCTGAGAAGCAGCCTGGGACGCAGGGCATCACGATGGATCAGCCGAAGTAGTTCGAGCGCACATGTACAGAATCCAGCCCGCGGCGAAAGCCGTGGGTTTACTTTTTAGCGGGTCACGAGCCGTAAAGCACAACAGAATCCGGATGATATTATTCTAAGAACACTCCACAATTCAGAGGGTTCCACAGGATGAGTGTGGCATCGCTCGAAACATCGCCGCGTAGCGCCGCGGGCACCCCCGCATCACTGGCAAACGACCGGTGGGCGGGATGTGTGTCCGTGATCGTACCCGTTTACAACGAGGTTGCACACGTCGATGAATTGCTGCAGGCCATCCACGCCTCGCCGGTTAAGAAGGAAATCATCATCGTCGATGATGGTTCCACCGATGGTACGCGCGAGAAGCTCCGGTCCATGCCGCTTGCCAATGATGTTACCGTCGTCTTCCACGAAAGGAATTGCGGCAAAGGCGCGGCCATCCGCACCGCACTTGCCTATGTCCGCGGAGAATACGTTCTGATTCAGGATTCCGACCTGGAGTACGACCCGCAGGACTACGCCGCGCTGCTGCGGCCCCTCGAACAGCGCCAGGCCAACGTGGTCTATGGCGTGCGCCCGGACCGGCCCGAGCGCGGCCTTCGATTTTTTCTGGGTGCCAAGCTGCTCACCCATCTGACCAATCTGCTTTATGGCGCCGGCATCCACGACGAAGCGACGTGTTACAAGGTTTTCCGCCGGTCGCTGCTCGCAGAGGTTAGTTTGGAATGCCGCCGCTTTGAGTTCTGTCCTGAAGTGACAGCCAAGCTCTGCCGCATGGGCGAGAAGATTGCGGAAGTGCCCATCGCCTACGCGCCTCGCTCCGCGGGCGAAGGCAAGAAAATTCGCCACGCCGACGGCTGGTTGGCCATCTGGACGCTGATTCGCTACCGCTTCACCCGCCGCGCCCGCTGGCCAAGATCAGATCGCGATGCCGAGGTTCCGTTTGCCGTAAGTTTTTCCCGCGTGCCACCGGACTGAGGATCGGATCAGGGAAGCATCGGATGCGATTCATAGACCGCGAAGAAGTCGCCCGTCGGCTTACCTATGAGATGTGCATTGCGATTGTGCGCGATGCAATGATCGAATTCTCTCGCGGCGAAACCCGGCAACTCTTGCGATCGATCATTCCCCTCGCCGATGGCCGCTTGTTCGGCGTCATGCCCGGGGCAATGGGCGTCGCGGGTGCTACGTTCGGCGCAAAGTTAATCAGCGTCTTTCCGGAAAACTTCGCGCTCGGAATACAGTCTCATCAGGGTCTGGTTATTCTGTTCGACCCCGAAAACGGCGCGCCCGTTTGCGTCGTCCACGCGGGCGAGATTACAGCCATTCGAACCGCGGCGGCCAGTGCGGTCGCCACCGACGCGCTGGCGCGTAAAGACGCCCGCCGCCTTGCGATCCTGGGCTATGGCGAACAGGCCGCGACCCATGCGCGCGCGATCAGTAAGGTGCGCGATCTTGCATCCATCACGATTTGGGGACGCTCGCCCGAACGGGCCCGCGCCTTCGCAGAGCGCACGCAAGCGGAGCTCGCCCTGCCAGTCTCGAGCTCCGGAACCGTGGAAGAGGCAGTTGCCAAAGCCGACCTCATCTGTACTGTCACCTCAGCAGCTGAACCAATCTTGAAGGGTGCATGGGTGCGGCCGGGCACGCATCTGAATCTTGTCGGCTCAAGCCATGCGGGGCCGGCGGAGGTGGATAGTGATTTGGTCGTCCGTTCGCGTTTCATCGCCGACAGCCGGGAGGGCGTTCTAGCGCAAGGCGCGGAGTTTCTCCGCGCCAAGGCCGCGGGTTTAGTTGGCGACGACCACATCGTCGCTGAAATTGGCCAGGTGTTGGCCGGCGACGTCGAAGGCCGCCGCTCAGCCCAGGAAATCACGGTCTACAAATCGCTCGGTCATGTCGTCCAGGACTTATCCACCGCGTGGGCCCTCTATTCTCAGACAGAAGACGCGTCTTAAGATCCCAGTCGCCCTTTGCGCCTTTGGGTGGCTCGTCATCTCTTGTAGAATCTTGAGTTCGTCGTCACCGATGTTCCAGGAATGTTCAAGAAGATTCTCATAGCCAATCGAGGCGAGATAGCAGTACGCGTGCTTCGCGCGTGCCACGAGATGGGGATTGCTGCAGTCGCGGTCTACTCTGAAGTGGATCGCGGCGCACTGCATGTGCGTAAAGCTGACGAGGCCTATCCTATCGGCTCGGCGGCGGCTACCGAGTCTTACCTGAACATTCCCAGGATTCTCGACGTTGCCAGGCGCTCCGGCACCGATGCCATTCACCCTGGTTACGGATTCCTCTCCGAGAATGCTAAGTTCGCCCAGGCCTGCGCCGACGCAGGGGTAAAATTCATCGGTCCAACTGCCGCCGCGATGGAAGCCCTGGGCTCGAAAACGCGCGCCCGCCAGGCCATGGAGAAAGCCGGCGTTCCCTTTGTGCCGGGTACGTCGCGCGGAGTCGATTCAATCGAGGAGGCCGAGCAGGTGGCCGCAAGAATCGGCTATCCGGTCATGTTGAAAGCGGCCGCGGGTGGCGGCGGCAAAGGAATGCGGTTGGTGGAAGTTCCCGAGCTGCTCAAGTCCGCTCTGGAGGCAGCCCGCAGTGAGGCGGAACGCTCTTTCGGCGACAGCGAAGTTTACATCGAGAAAGCCATCGTCAATCCGCGGCACATTGAGATGCAGGTTTTCGCCGACGAACATGGCAACACGGTTTACCTCGGTGAACGGGAATGCTCGCTGCAGCGCCGCCATCAGAAGGTGTTAGAAGAAGCGCCTTCGCCGATCGTTGACCCCGACATGCGGCGGAGAATGGGCGAGACTGCAGTCCGAGTCGCGCAGGCCGCGAATTACACCAACGCCGGCACGGTTGAATTCCTGGTTGATCAAGCGAAGAATTTCTACTTCCTGGAGATGAACACGCGGTTGCAGGTGGAGCATCCCGTGACAGAACTGATCACCGGCCTCGACCTCGTCCATCTTCAGATTCGCATCGCAGCCGGGGAAAAGCTCCCCTTCAAGCAAGACGATGTGCGCGTCCGCGGCCACGCCATCGAATGCCGCATCTACGCGGAAGACCCCGACAACAATTACTTCCCCAGCCCTGGCAAGATCACCCTGTTGCAGGAACCCTCAGGCCCCGGAGTCCGCATCGACACCGGCATGTACGAGGGCTGGACCGTGCCCATTGACTACGATCCGCTGCTGGCCAAGCTGATCGGCTACGGCTCGGACCGCGACCAGGCCATTGCGCGGGTAACGCGAGCCCTGAACGAATGTTTCGTGGGAGGCATCAAGACGAATATTTCGTTGTTTCGGCGCATCCTGCGCGACGCTGATTTTCGCGCCGCGAAGCTGGATACCGGATTCCTTGACCGCATGGTGAAGCGGCCCGAGGACAGGCCGGCCGACTCAAAAGCGGCGGAAGTGGCCGCGATCGCCGCAGGTTTGTTCGCCGCGCTCGGTTCAACCGAACAAGGCTCGGGAAACGGCGCGGGCAGCGGCTCGCGTGCGACTGAAAAAGAGGATTCCAACTGGAAAAATGCCGGTCGCCGCGAAGCGCTTCGATGAGAAAGGATGATCGCAAATTGAATGACGGGCCACTGACCCCTGGCCACTGACCCCTGGTCCTCATGCTCTACGACATAACCATCGACGGCAAGAAGTATCGGCTTGACCTCAACCGCGCCGACGGGCGCTGGTCCTGCCGCCTCGACGGCCGCGAGTTTGAGATCGACCCGATCCTCACTCGTCCGGATGTGCTGTCGCTACGCATCGGAGACCTGTCGTATGAGGTGAAGTCCGAGCGAGTGGCGAACGAATTGCATTTGTGGGTAGGGAGCACGTGCTTCGCCGTCGAAGTCCGCGATCCGCGCTCGCTGCGCGGCCGCACTCGCGCCGGAGACGATCACGGCCCCAGGAAGATAACCGCCCCCATGCCAGGCAAAGTTGTGCGCCTTCTAGTCCGCGAAGGAGACGAGGTGGAACCGGGTCAAGGCGTGGTCGTAGTCGAGGCGATGAAAATGCAGAACGAAATCAAATCGCCGAAAAAGGGAAGCATCCAGAAAATTCTGGTCAGCGAAGGTGCGGCCGTAAACGCGGGGGATGTTCTTGCGATCGTGGAGTGAGCGATCGAGAGTGATCCCGCCCTACTTCGCCAACCCGTTGCTGTCGAGCACAGTCTTGGCATAGTAGTTCTCCACCTTGGCAGAGTCGCGCAAAAGCTCGTAATATGCCGCTTTCAGCAACTGCTCACGCCGGTCATGGAGCTGCGAGCGAATGGCTTGCTGCACCCGCGGGTCAGACAAGTCGCGCTGCCCCGCCGGCTCTTTCGACACCAACTTCACGATGCGGAATCCCATCACCTGTTTATTCGCGGGGTTGCTCAGCGTGATGATCGGGCTGTACTGTCCCGGCTTCAGCTTCATCACCGTATCGCGGGTTCCCGGATCCGTGTTGCGCAGAGAGGACTCGGGAAGCGTTCCCAGGTCTCCGCCGTTGCCGGAAGTCTCGGGGTCCTCCGAATAGTTCATCGCCAGAGTGGCGAAGTCGTCGCCGCTGTCCAGTCGGTTGGAAATCATCTGGATTTTCTTGCGAGCGTCGGCTTCGTTCTGCGCCTTGTTGTTCTGATTGTGCACCTGCGGGTTCGGCGTGGGAGTGACGAACACCTGCGCCAGATGGTATTGCGGCTCGATCAGATTGAATTCGGATTTGTGCGCGGTGAAATAGTCGATGATGTCCTGGTCAGTCACGTTGATTTTGGATGACACTTCTTTGTTCATCACCTTGTCCACGGTGATGGAGCGGCGGATGTCGCGCTTGAAGTCTTCGAGCGTGATCTTTTTTTCCTTCAACCGCTGATCGAACTCCTCCTGCGTATAAGGGGATTTAATCTCGTTCAGTTTGCGGTCCACTTCTTCTTCTGTGGCCAGCAGGCCGAGCTTTTCCGCGCGGCGCATCACCATTTGGTCGTCGATCAGTTGACGCAGAATGTTCAGGCGAAGAATCGTGGCTTGTTCCCCGACAGGGGCCTGCTGCGCGCTGGCGACCTGATTGTCGTAGTACTTGTCGACGTCAGAGCGGAAGATTTTGTGGCCATCCACGGTGGCCATCACGTCGCCGCTGACTTGCGATTTGCAGCCCACCAACGCTGCCAGCACCACGGCAGCAGCCAGGAATGCTGCAAGCCGGGCAAATTCAACATTGTTTTTCAAACGGGTTTCTCCCCCTGCTGATGGTCCGTCGCGTACTTGGAGATGCGCCGGGACCAACCAGCATCTTTCCGCTTCGCAATATCACTTGGAGGCCGGTACCGGTGCCGGCGCTGGTGCCGCGGCCACGTGCTCCGGCACGGGCAGGTTGGCATCTTTCAAGGCGCGATCGAGTGCGGCGCGCACTTCGTTGATAGACACAGCGCCATCGATCTTTTGTCCCCCGATGAACATCGTGGGCGTGGCTTCCACACCAACCCCGTCGCCCTCTTTCAGGGACGCCTTCACCGCAGTCTCATCCTGCGCTTTGATGCAAGCCTGCAACTTCACGACGTCAAGATTGTGCTTCTGACCCTGCAGCAGGGTGAGCTTGTCGACCGCATCCAGCCGCGCTGCCGGCGTCTTTTCGCTGCTTACCTCGTGCTGGTTGGCGTGAATGTAATCCGCGAAATCCCAGTAGGCGTCAGTGTTCTGTGCCGCCAGGCAATTGGCGTCCACTGCAGCGTGCGTCGCCCAGGGATGGATTTCCACCAGCGGGTAATCCTTGTAAATGAAAGTGACCCGGTCGCCGTACTCCTTGAGGATTTCCGGAAACAAAGTCTGGTGCAAGCGCGCGCAGAACGGGCATTCGAAATCGTCGAAATTCACCACCACCACCTTGGACCCCTTCGCCCCGCGCGTGGGTCGCCCGTTCACATCGATCTTGCTCATTACCTCTTCGTACGGATCCTTGCTCAGATCAAATTTGATCGTCCGCACCAGCGAAGAGCCATCTTTCGAAATAACAAACTTGAGATCCTGTTTCTTGCCTTCGCTATCAATGGTTACGATCACCGAATCGTAGCCGGCAAATTCGGAACTGGGCGAGGGCACGCCGACCAGCACGTGAACCTCGGGAGGGATTTTGTAGTAGGAACGGACCTGGCGCTCAATCTTCCGGGCTAAATCCGAGGAGGCCGACTGGGCTACACAGCCCAGACAAACTACAAGCAAGAGGAGAAAAGAGCGTCGAATTAGAGTCACCAAAAACCGCCTAAACATCGCTAGTTGCAACTTGATTATCTCATAGCTGTGAGGCAACGACGCAGAGACACCGCGGTAAAAAACCGGCTGAGAGCGGGGAGTGCAGCCGGCGCGACCCGGCCGTCGTTCAACCCGTCTGCCGGAACAAATCCTCCGCCGGCAGCAAAGCATTCATCGACCCGGAACGGAAGCCTTCCAGATCGAGGGTCACAAACTTGAAGCCGAGACCTTTGAAGATCCGGGTGAACTCCGCAGCCATGGCGGGATCAAGCGCCCGCTCCAACTCCTCGCGCGCGATTTCAATGCGGACGATCTCGCCGTGATGGCGCACCCGGAATTGCTGGAACCCCAGCCCGCGCAGAGCATCTTCGCCTTTCTCCACCACGTCGAGCACCTCGCGCGTAACCGGGCGGCCGGGTTCGATGCGAGAGGAGAGGCAAGCGGACGCGGGCTTGTTCCAAATGCGCAGGCCAGCGCCGCGGGCGAGTGCGCGAATTTCCTCTTTGCTAAGCCCGGCATCGAGCAGGGGAGCCACAACATGATGCGCCGTCGCCGCTTTCTGCCCGGGACGGAAGTCGCCCTGATCGTCGAGATTCACACCGTATGAGATGGCATCGAATCCGCGAGCCACGCGTAGTTCTTCCATCAGCGTGAACAATTCATCTTTGCAGAAGAAGCAGCGCTGCGCATCGTTGCGCACGTACTCGGGGCGGTTGAGCTCCGAGGTGGCAACAACTTCCAGCGGAATTGCCTGTTCCCGAGCAAAAGCGATCGCATCGGCGAGCTGGGTGCGCGCCAGACTGGGAGAATCGGCGATGATCGCCAGCATGTTGGCTCCCAACGCCTGATGAGCGGCCCACGCCAGGTAGGCGGAATCCACTCCCCCGGAATAGGCGACGAGAACGTGCCCCAGGCTGCGCAAGTGGGTCTGCAGCAACGCGGTTTTTGCCGCGACGTCCGACATATTCACCATGTTAACAGGCCCAGATGTCGCCGTGAATTTCACCGTCATTCGAGGAGCCCTAGTACAGCCGCTCCTGCGGCCGCATGCTGCCGAAACCGGCGATGTTGGCCAGAGTGAAGGTGAAGCGGAACAGGTTTTCGTTACGCACATTGGCAACCGTATAGCTGCGATATTCCATCGTCACGCCGCAGCAATCCCAGTTGTAAGTGGTCTGCGCGCTGACGAACTGCAGCGCATTGCTCTCCGCGTCGAAACCAAAACTGCTGGCGGCACTAAAGCCGCGCTTAGTGGAGCGTCCGTATCCCAGGGCGGCACGAAACTGGTTGAATCGCGCGGGGGAAGCAGCCGCCACAGCTGCGGCCTGCACCGGTATCTGCAGGAATGCATCGCCACCGCCGATCGTCACCTGCCCGAAGTGGTAGTTGGCGAGCAGAGTGCTGGCGTTGACGCGGTTGTTCTGGAAGTCGTAATCCAGATCCCACTCTGCGTCCGTGCGCGAACTGGTTTCCACGCGCAACCGCGAAACCAGCGGCGAAAGGTGCCGCGGCTGGGTGAGAAACGCGATGCCGGTAAGGTCGGCAGTGGTGGTAAACACGTTGCGTTGGCCGGGAATCAACGCTCCGCCGAAGGTAGGATCGAGAAAATATTTCTGCCCCAGTTCCCAGGTCACGACCTCACGCACCGGCGGCCCCGGCTCGCACGGGCGATTGGCCAGCGTGTTGGTATGCTGCCAGGGGATGGTCGTTTCCGGCGCCGCGCCGCCCACCATGAGCGCCGACATGATGGGATCGCAATCCTCCGGCTTCTCCGAATCGCGTTTGGCATACAGCCGCGTCACAAATCCATAGCCGACTTCGTGGGTATCGGTGAGGATGTCGCGTTCGTCGAACTTGAGAACATTGGCATAGTTGTTCACGCCAGTCACAAACCGGTACACGACCTGCGGCTCGATGACGTGCTTCCACTTTCTACCCAGGAAATTCTTGTCGAACACCCGCTCCAGCGCGGGCGGCCGTAGTTCGACGGTCGTCTCCAGGGCTTGGCGGTTGATGGCGTCGCTTACTGCCTGTGCGGGGTTTTCCCGGGTTTCTGGTATGAGCCTTTCGCTGTAATAGGTTTCATGCAGTGTCAGCTCGGGACGCAGCGACCATCCTCGAAATAGCAGCGGCATAGAGACTGCCGGGTTCATGTCGAATCGTTCGACCAGGTTCCCCGTGCGGAAAGCTGGGGTGCAAGACTGAAAAAAGCCTCCGCACGTGCCCAGTTGGGGTTCGCTGCGTGACAAGCCCGCAGCCGACGAATCGAACGACCAGTAGAACGGCGTGAGCCCCAACTTTTGGCCCACGCTGGAGAAATCGAGGCTCGGAGCGTGCGAAATCGTGACCACTTGCCCGGGTGTCGTGCTCAGGAAGTTCTGGTAGCGCTCCACGAATCCACCTAAGTTGTAGCCGTCGGTTGATTTCGAGAGAAAAGCCAGCGATTTCACTTCCGAGTACACGGCCTGGCTGAAAACCTCGTTGAAGGCCAGCCGGAACAGAAACGAACTCAAGTAGTCGACATTGGCGACGGCACGGAACCCGTCGAAGGTTCCGGCTGAATTCAGACGCACATTCTCTCCGCCTTCCTTGAGGGGAGGCGTGCCGATGCCGCGGTCAATCACTCCAAAATAGTTGAGGTCTACGTAGGAGGTTTCACTGGGCCGAGCCCGAAACTCCCCTCGCTGCGACCAGCCGCGCAGGGAGAAGTATTCGGCGCCCAGGGTCGCATCCATCATGCGATTGATGGCCCAGTAGAATGCGTCGCCCACGACATTTCCCTTAACCGAAGACCGGGCCACCGAAGGCATCAGAAACCCGGACTGCCGTGACTCCTTCTCCACGGGGTGGGTTGCGTACGGAAAATAAAGCATAGGGATGCCGTGCACTAGAAAAGTGCTGCGGTAGATCTGGGCGTTGCCGCCTGCATCCACAATCACCTTGCGCGCGTCGAATTGCCACTTGGGATGCGGCAACTCGCAGGTGGTGATGGTGCCGTCATAGACCGTGTAGTGCTCAGGGCTGGTTTTGTCGACGATTTTGCCGGTAAAGGCGAAAGGCGCCGTGGAAGTCAGGATCACCTGATTGCCGCGGAAGCGCAGTCCAGTGGTCCCGGTCACATCGTAGAAGCGTCCGGTTTCGAGCGCCAGATTATAGGTGCCGTGCGACGCGCGAATATGGTCGTCATTAGGACCGCCGTCGAGCGCGAAGTGTCCGGTTCCGGTCGCTTCTCTTGTGTCGGAATTGTAGATCGCTTCGTCCGCCCGGAGTATGTAGCCTTCGTAGTAAATCTCAACTGCTCCGTGCAACTTATAAACGGAGCCTTCCTCTTCCTGCTGGATGGCGCAAATCGTGTGGACGTCTCCTTTTTCCTTTTGCTCGGCAGCCGCCAGGGCGCAGGGTGTCGCCGGAGCAGTTGCCGATTTTTCCGGCGGCGCTCCGGAGCGCCCCGCCGCACCTGCATCTGCAGGTGGCAACTGGCTGGTAACTAACGGCGGCACGAGAAGAAGGTGACAAAGCACCGCCGCCGTGATAAGGAATCTGTTGCGCAGAGTCATCGGAACAAGATTGCCGGAATCAGATCGTCCGCAGTTCGTGGTGAACTTAGCACGGCTGCGCCTTGGGAGGCAAAGCCGCCCAGAGTTTTGGATTCCGGCGTTCTCATCTTGGTTATCCGAACATGGTTATCCGGTCGGCTCTGATTCTGGCTTTCTTGTAAGACTGTGATTCATGCCTTGTCCGCTTTGTGGTGACATCTGCCGCTGCTCTTCTGCCGCGTATTTGGCTGCTCCGCCGCATGCTGGACCGGAGACCCCAGAAGCGAATGCGTCGAGCCTGCCTCCGCCGAACGAAGCCTCGGCGCCCAGCCTCGGAAATCAGTCTGCGCTTGACGATTCTCCAGCCTGGCGCCAGGAGGTGGCCGCCCGGCTGAGTCGTTATCAAGCCCGGCGAAAGCCACGTCCTCCCCGCTATCCCTCGCTGCGCCTGCGTTTCGAGGAGGAGAATCATCCCCCCGGCGATTCTCCTACTGGCGATCATTCTCTCGACGATCATCGCAATGACGATCATCGCAATGACGATCATCGCACTGAGGATAATCGCACCCGTGCCACCAGTGACGTTTTTATCGAGCCTTCAGCTTTCTCTCACAGACTGGCGAGGCTCTCCAACCACGCACTGGCCTTGGATGGGTTTGTCGACAGCGTTGCTCGTTCTGTCGAACTGTCCGAACTCGCGCCGGAGGCTCCAGTCTTAACCCGAGAGTCGTCTCGGCCTGCGAGTCCGGCCAATGCCCCGACTATAGCCACCACCACGGCAAAGATCATCGAGTTCCCCCGCTCGTGGACGCCTCCACCGTCCCCTATCGACGAATTGGCCGAACCGGTGACGGACCGTCCCCGCATCCTGGAAGCTCCTGAGTTTGTCCCGCCTCCCCCGGCCCTGGGCGGAATCACGATCGAACCTGCCCAGCAGCCCGAGACCGAGAAACGTCCGGGCATCGATATCCCGCTGCAGAGTGCGCCCCTGGCTCGCCGCATTCTCTCCGCCGCCATCGACGGCTTAATCATCGCGGCAGCCTGTGCACTTTTCGCCTTCATTTTCTGGAAGCTGACCGCGATCCGCCCGCCCCGATTGCAGATGATGAGCCTCGCCGCCGGTCTCTCTGGCCTGTTCTGGTCAGCCTACCAATACCTGCTCGTGGTTTACTCAGGCACTACGCCGGGATTGCGCCTGGCGCGGCTCGAGTTGGCTCGCTTCGATGGAACTCCCGCCAGTCGTCGGCTCCGGCGCTGGCGCGTCCTGGCTTCCTTCCTCTCGGCGGCCTCACTCGGCATGGGATACGCCTGGGTCTTCCTCGACGAAGACTCGCTCTGTTGGCACGACCGCATCACGCATACCTACCTCGCACCGAAGCGCCAGAAAACAGCACCTGGGAATCCAACCCACTGCTACTAATCCTCTTTGAGCTTCCTAATTCGTTCCTTGCCGAGTGAGTCAGCCCTCGATTGACAAGGGCGTAACGGGCAGTTCCCCATCTGTCGTTAACTAGCTCAATGCCGAACCCCAATGAATATCTAGTTTGACCCTATATTATGGATATGCCCGACCGAGGTCGTTTCATGGTTCTCAAACGACCAGGGAAGGACCTGGATCTTCCATGGTGATGCCAAGCTTGAACACTGGCCATGATGCTGCTCGCCGCCGCTTCTGGTTGGCGATGTCGGGGTTTGCCATGGCGCTTGCGCTGCTGCCCTTTTCCTACAAAGTCGAACGTCACCTGGAGACAGCTGTTCACATTAAGGGCGGAGAATCCGAAAAAGTTGATCTGGAGCTGGCGCAGCGTTTCCAGTCTCCGTACGCCCACCGCCTGGTTCTGGTGATCAGTGGTATCCCCGATCCGGATTCAGCAAAAGGCGCAGATGCATTGGGCTTCCTAACCAGTTCATTGCGGAGTGTGCCTGGAGTGTCGGGTGCCATATCGAGCCTGGATTGGCCAGATCCTCTGTTCACTGGGAACAACGGCGGGGCCCTGATCATCGTCGGGTTAGACCCGCACGATGAAAGTGTAGAGGCGTTGGTGCCTAAACTGAGGGCGAGAGCAGACTGGATGGAAGGTCAGCTAAGGTCGCAATACCCCAATATCAAACTGGAGATTACCGGTGAAACGCCGCTGAACTTCGATCTTCGCAAGGTCAGCGCGGATGACGTCAGCCATGCCGAGGAACGAGCGATGCCGGTAACTCTCGTGCTGCTGTTACTGGCTTTCGGCAGTCTTGTGGCCGCGCTATTGCCGCTGGGAGTTGGAGTACTTTCAATCTCGATGGCGCTGGGTGCAGCCGCGCTGCTCGCGCATTATCTGCAGCTGTCGATTCTGGTGCAGAATCTGGCGACGATGCTCGGTCTTGGCTTGGGCATCGACTATGCATTGCTGATGGTGAGCCGGTTTCGCGAAGCATTGGCCGAGGGATATCATCCGGGCCGGGCTGCCGATATTGCCGCCGGACAAGCAGGGCGGACGCTGATAATCTCAGCCACGACGGTTGCAATTGGATTTTCAGCCCTGCTGACTGTGCCCATCAGCGAACTGCGCTCCATCGGGATAGCTGGTCTGCTCGTAACCGTTTTGAGTGTCATGCTGTGTACATTCATTCTGCCTTGGGTGCTTGGTCTGCTGGGGCATCGCATCGATGCCGCCAGAGTGCGTCTTCCCGCCAGACGAGTCGAAACGCGTGAGAGCTTATGCGCGGCGAGTCAGCGCTGGGTGCTGTGGGGCAGCATCATCACCCGCCGGCCCTGGACAGCTCTGCTGGTCGCTGGGATTCCGCTACTGATCCTCGCTTTCCAGGCGCGGAGAATCTCTCCCGGGGTTCCTGACCATGACTCGCTCCCGGCCGCAGCCGAGTCGGTGAAGGCACTGCACACGCTTCAAGACATGGGGCGGTCCGGTATTGTGCAGTCTCTCCGGGTGGTTCTGGAGTTGCCGCCGCAGTCTCCGCCACTCTCGCCGGCTGGCTGGCTTGCCGTAAGTCGCCTGACGAACCACTTCCAGAGCGATCCTAGAGCGGAAGAGGTTGTATCTCTTCCGACCCTCACGGGAATGTCCGACACTGCCGATGCTGTCGGCGACGTGCCCGAGCCAATCCGCAAGAGTCTTCTTCGCGGCGATGGCCAAGCTACCTTAATTGAGTTGCTCCCCACCTCCACTCTTTCGCCCAACGAACAGATCCGATGGGTACGAGATGTGCGTTCCTCCGATGTCGCCGCGATCACCGGCGTGCCCGGCGCTGTACTTCGCGTCGGCGGCGTTCCCGCACTCGAAGCAGATTATGACTCGGTAGTAAAAGAGCGATTGCCGAGGCTGGTCCTTGGCGTCATATTCGGAAGCTTGCTGGCGCTCCTGATCGGTTTACGTTCTCTATTTGCAGCCATCAAAGCAATTCTGCTCAATCTGCTTTCCGTTGGCGCTTCCTTCGGTGCGTTAGTTGTCGTTTTTCAGGAAGGCCACGGCAGCAAGCTCTTTGGGCTCCAGGGAGCGACCGGCAGCGTATACCCGATCGTGCCGATTCTCTCGTTTGCCATCGTCTTCGGATTGAGCATGGACTATGAGGTCTTCCTGGTTGCCCGAGTCCTCGAAGAACGCCGGCGAGGTTTATCCGAGAGATCGGCCGTCATCGAGGGTCTGGCACGCACGGCCGGGCTCATCACGAGCGCCGCGGCAATTATGATTGCCGTCTTCACCGCATTCACCGTGGGAAGCTTTCTGGTCGTCCAAATGCTGGGTTTTACCCTCGCCGTGGCGGTGTTTATTGATGCCACAGTGGTGCGAATGGTCGTTGGGCCGGCACTATTGCAACTTGCCGGCGACTGGAATTGGTGGCCCTTTGGCTTATCTGGGGCCCCGGCAACGTCTGAAAAGGAGCTTGTCCCATGACAGGCGAACACCGTGGAGCTCCAGTGACGGCACCGGACCTGGCAACCGCCTGATTCAGCAGTTCCGATTTATTTCGTGGTCTCTGCTTGCGCGCTGGAGTGGCTGATATCAAAGTCCTTGCGTCCAAGATTTGCTTTTCCTGAGCCAAATTCAATTGCAAGAAGCGAGGAGCCCGGCTTACCCTGCACCTTCGCCTCCACTTGCGACGCAGACCAGGCGCCGCCGACCTGCCGAAGCCCGTAGTAAATGAATTCCTTTTGCTGTCCCGTCCCGCGAAACGTCTTCACCACATGCACAGGGAACAAAATGCCGCGGTCAATCCACGACGTTACCGAATCGTAGTAAGTCCGGTCTTGAGGGCCGGACATGCTCTTAAGGACAAAGCAATCCCGTGCGCCGTATTTTTCGGATGTCAGGGCTTCCTGATTCTTCCAGAAGAAATAGCTCTCCACCATGTCTTCGTAGGAGAAGTCCGTTCCCACGAGCGCGTCGTTCCAACGTTCGAATGGCAACTCCTTGGCAGCCTTCTCGCCAGGAAGTACCGCCTGGATGGTTACGTGCCCAGTCACGCTCATATGCAGAAGAAGGCTCGTCTTCTCTGAGCCCGGTCCCGAGATCTCGCATAGCACACTCAGACCATCGGGAAACCAGTGAGCCTTGGCGACAAACTTGTAGCTGGTGTGCTTGCCGTCGGCTTCCACCCGTGTGAGCCGCCCGCTCACGCGGTAGTCCAATTTCTCAATACGCTGGCGCGAGCCGGTCAGCACAGTCTCCAGGTCAGAATTCGCCGCGTAGGTTGGCGATGGATGCACCAGCGACAACAGCACTAGCAAAGCGATGGACGCTTGAATAGTCATGAATTGAACACGCATTTTGATCCCCGTAGATGGATGAGTATACGCGCTTCGCAGCAGCTTCAAAATTACCGAACTTGAAGGGCTGTTGATTGAAACTTATGAAACGGAGTCTTGGCAGGGGGGCCGAAGTTCGCCGAAAATCGTGGATCGACCGGCGTTGTAGGCGCCGGATTACTACCCCGAAGGTCGGCCCGTAGGAAGTGAACTCCTCCCTTGGCATCGATTCTGGGCGGACGCTGGGTAAACCGGAAACTGAACTGCTACCCACGTTCCCCTATGCTATCTTCAATAGGTTTACCGTAGTAGACGGTCCACGCATTCCTCTGAAACATGGCTACATCCGCAGGTTCCAAACCGGCCATTAAGGTCTTCGTCGCCACCACGGTGATGTTGACCTTCATTTCCTTCTGGCGGGCCTCCGCCATCGTCCTCTCCGATCTGGCCTCTTCCGCTTACTACGCCGGAGGCGATGCCGAGAAGGTCATCGGCAAGAGCGCGCCCTGGTTCATTCTCGGCGTAATGCTGTTCAGCTACTGCGTGCGGGCGCTCTACATCGAGTCGAGCAGCATGTTCGTCCGCGGCGGCGTCTACCGCGTGGTCAAGGAAGCCATGGGTGGAGGTCTGGCCAAGTTCTCCGTCTCTGCCCTGCTTTTCGACTACGTTTTGACCGGCCCCATCAGCGCCGTCTCCGCCGGCCAATACCTGGCGGGCTTCATCAAAGACATGGGCGTAAACATGCACCGCCCGCTTCATTTCTCCGACGACCATTTTGCCGCGGGCTTGGCAGTGATCGTCGTGCTCTACTTCTGGTGGAAGAATACCCAGGGCATGCACGAGTCCAGCCAGAAAGCCCTGCAGATCATGGTTATCACCACGGTGATGGTGGTGATTCTGATCATCTGGTGCACCATCACGGTTCTGCGTGCTCCAGTCCAACTGCCGCCCAATCCGCTGCATGCCGGCGTGGTGCCGCTGAATAAAGAATCGTTGGGCTGGCTGGATACAACCTGGTTCAGGCACCTGCCTCTCGGTATTCTCACCACTCTTATCCTTTTCGTCGGCTTCGGGCACTCCGTGCTGGCGATGTCCGGCGAAGAGACTCTGGCTCAGGTCAACCGCGAAATCGAACATCCCAAGCTGAAGAACCTCGAGAAGACCGGGCTGGTAATTTTCATCTATAGCCTGCTCTTCACGTCGCTGGTCTCATTCTTCGCGGTGATGATCATCCCCGACAAGGTCCGTCCGGACTACTTTGCCAACCTCATCGGCGGCATAGCCGTGTACCTGGCCGGGCCGGAGAGCCTGAAGCTGCTGTTTCATGGCTTCGTGGTGCTGGTAGGAGTCCTGATCCTGGCAGGGGCGCAGAATACTTCCATCGTGGGCGCGAATGGCGTTCTGAATCGCGTAGCCGAAGACGGAGTCCTCACCAGCTGGTTTCAAAAGCCGCACCACCGTTTCGGTACGAGCTACCGCATCATCAACCTGATCGTAGGCCTGCAGATCCTCACTATCGTGCTGAGTCGCGGCAACGTTTATATGCTGGCAGCGCTCTACGCGTTCGGCGTGATCTGGAGCTTCGCCATGAAGTCCATCGCCGTGCTCGTGCTGCGCTACACCGAGCCCGGCAATCGGGATTGGAAAGTGCCCGGCAACCTGCACTTCGGCAAGACTGAAATTCCCGTCGGCTTGATTCTCATTTCCGCAGTGCTATTGGTTACCGCAGTCGTGAATTTGTTCACGAAATACCAGGCTACGATCGCCGGAGTGATCTTCAGCGCCTTCTTCTACACCATCTTCACGCTCTCCGAACACCACGTTGCCAGAGAGCGCCACGGCAAACCCGAACAGCTCGACCAGTTCCGTGTCTATGGCAACCAGGAACTGGGCAGCGGCGCCATGGGAGTTCGTGAGGGCAACATTCTGGTTGCGGTGCGCGATCCCCGCAACCTGTACTACCTCCGCCAGGTCCTGGCCCAGACCAACACGGCCAAGCAGGATGTGGTCGTAATGAGCGCGCGCCTCTACCATCGCGAACCCAGCTTCGGCGGCAGTTCGGTGATGGAAGCCAGCCAGGTCTTCGACCACTACGAGCAGGAACTTTTCACTGCTGCCGTAGCCGTTGCCGAAAAAGAAGGCAAGCCAATTTCTCTGCTGGTAGTTCCGGCAACCGATGTGTTCGATGCCATCATGGTGACCGCGCAGCGCCTCGATTCCGCCCGCGTGGTCTGCGGCCTTTCGAACAAGCTCACTGCCGATGAACAAGCCAAGCTCACAGGAGACGCTTGGGAGCGCATGCCCGAGCCCCGTCCGCGGGTGTGCCTGGAAGTCTGGGCTCCTGACGGAACCGCACGCGAGTACATGATCGGTCCGCATACGCCGCGCCTGCGTCCTCAGGATGTCGAGCTCATGCACAAACTCTGGCTCAACATCACCACCGATCCCAGGTTTGCCGGAGCGCACCATTACCACATCGTTGCCCTGGCGTTAGAAGAACTACAGCGCGAACTGAGTACGGAACAGCGCGCCCAACTCCTGCAAAAGCTCCTGGAAGAAATGAACCGCTCAAAGGACGAGTCCAGTCCCCCAAATTGAAATGCTCGTGTGGGGACAGCCGCCCCCGGCTGTCCGACCGACCGGGCGCAGCCCGCCTACCGCTTCAGCAGTCCCTCGAGCGACTCCCGCAGTTGCCGGTACCGAAAAGGATATCCGCTACCCACCAGCTTCCCAGGTTCCACCTTCTGGCTCCCGAGCAGCAACTCTTCGCCCATCTGCCCAAACGCCAGCTTAGCCACGAAAGCCGGCATAGGAAATATCGCCGGACGCGACAGCACACCAGCCAGCGTCGCGGCAAACTCCGCATTCCGAACCGGCTTGGGCGCGACCATGTTCACTGCTCCCTGCAGAGGATCATTCTTCAAAATGTGCTGGATCCCGCCCACCATGTCCTGCACATCAATCCAGCTCATCCACTGCCGCCCATCTCCCGTCCGGCCGCCTAGGCCCATCTTGAAAGGCAGCAGCATCGCTCCCAGAGCGCCACCCTTGGGGCTAAGCACGATTCCTGTCCGCAGGTGCGCAGTGCGAATGCCGGCCTGCATCGCAGGCGCGGCCGCCTCTTCCCATTCCCGGCAGACCTCCGCCAGGAACCCTTTGCCCACCGCGCTTTCTTCCGACAACACTTCATCGCCGCGGTTGCCGTAGTATCCGATCGCCGATCCGCAAACGAAGACCTTAGGCTTCCGTTCGGCTCGCGCCAGAGCCGACGCCAGATTCAATGTCCCCAAAACGCGGCTGTCTCGAATCTTCCTCTTCTTGGCCGCGGTCCATCGCCCGAAAATGCTTTCCCCCGCCAGATGAATCACCGCGTCAAATCCCGAGACCGCCTCAGGCGCAAGTGCCCCCGCAGGATCCCACGAGATCTGAGTGTTATCGGTAGATCTGCCCGCGGTCCCCCCTCGCACCAGTCGCACCACGGACCATCCACTCGTGCGGAGCGCAGGCAGCAGCGCAGCCCCAATTGGCCCCGACACCCCGCTGACCAGAATTCTGGAATTCATGGCTGAGAATGCAACTTTACCAGCCGGCGGAGCGTCTGAACAAACTGCAGACGGATTTGAAACCTTCGTAACGGGTGAAACGCAAGAAGCCCTTATAAGCTATTCTG
>Ga0307476_10000873_pt1 | contig 20403 bp, 17 predicted proteins | sample atmos_gasesECM2C_2_FD_203314 | JGI IMG/M metagenome (GOLD analysis project Ga0307476, IMG submission 203314) | Hardwood forest soil microbial communities from Morgan-Monroe State Forest, Indiana, United States - atmos_gasesECM2C_05 | ecosystem: Environmental > Terrestrial > Soil > Temperate... | reverse complement strand
TTGAAGCTGGAGAACTCGTATGCATCCGAGAAGCTCAGCAGTGCCACCGCCGTGATGAAGCAGAACACGAGCAGCGACAGTGCGGCCGTGAAGCCGAGAAGCAGCCCGCTGGCGCGGCCGTCCCAGTCCCAGGTCTCCCAGACTCTCGATCCGATTTTCCCCATGACTGAATGTGCTCGCGGCAGCGGATTTTAGCAAAAAGTCGGTAATGGTGCGTGATTGATGCTGCGCCGCTCGTCGCCTATTCTTAAAGCCTTCGATGGTCCGCCCGAGCGCGTAGCTCAGTCGGTAGAGCAACGGACTTTTAATCCGTAGGTCCTGGGTTCGAGTCCCAGCGCGCTCAGTTTCTCGAGTCTGTGAAATCCGTCACGACCGCCTTGCAATCGATTTGGGCGGTTCTTAGACTCTGCCCCTTCGTCGGCGGCGAGGACGGGCTGGTGCGCGACAGACGCGTGCGGCGGTCGGTCTCGCCCCCACCGGTTTGAGTCTGTGCAGGGCATGCTCGCGTCTCATCCATCGGCACTGGCCGTTTTCGCTCCGCTGGCGCAGACAGGGGAAGTGCTCGCGCCCGCGGCAATCCTGGTGCTGTGCGTGATTGCCGGAGTGGGGACGATCATGCTGCTGCCCTCGCACCTCAAACCCAATTGGCGAAAGCTGGGCGGCGCGTTGCTGGCGTTCGCCGGGCTGATCCTGCTTGCGCTGCTGCTTCGATATAGCGCGAATCTGAACCGCAACGTCGCGCACACCGTCTATTTCTGGATTTTTTCAGCCATTGGGTTGTTCGGGGCCATTCGGGTGGTGACCCACCGCCAGCCGGTTTATTCGGCGCTTTATTTTGTCCTGACCGTTTTCGCTTCCGCAGGATTGTTCGTGCTTTTGCTGGCGGAATTTATGGCGGCGGCGCTGGTCATCATCTACGCCGGGGCGATCCTCGTGACGTACGTGTTCGTGATCATGCTGGCGGTGCAGGCGGTGACACCCGATTCCACCTCCGCCGCCCGCCACCTGACGGACTACGACAACCATAGCCGCGATCCGTTCATCGCCTCGGCGATCGGTTTTGCCCTGATGGGCGTATTGTTGTTCGTCATCTTCGATCGGGCCGAGGGCGTGCCCAAGCCGCAAACTTCGTGGTTGGCCGCGATGACCGCCAGCAAGGCGCCGCAGGTCGAAGGCACGACGCAGAACCTGGGAATCTATCTCTTCAGCAATCAGCAGATCAGCCTCGAGCTGGCGGGTTTGCTGCTGACGATCGCGATGGTGGGCGCCATCATCATCGCCCGCCGGCGTGTCCTGCGATCCGAGCCGGCATCCGCGGCCCCGGCGGAGACGGTGGTTTTTCCGGCAACGCCGGTCGATGACAACCCCCACAGCATTCCCGTATATGGCACCGAGAATCCGGCGCAGAAGGCGTATCCGGAAACGTGACATGACCGAGTTGGCACTCCAACATTATCTGGCCGTCGGCGCGATCATGTTCGCGATCGGGCTGATCGGCTTCATGACCCGGCGGAACCTGATCGTCATGTTTCTCTGCACGGAGCTGATGTTCCAGGGCGTCGCGATCAATCTCATCGCGTTCGCTCGCTATCACGGCAACTTCGCCGGGCAGGCGTTCGTGATCTTCGTGCTGGTAATTGCCGCCGCCGAGGCTTCGCTGGCGCTGGGGCTGGTGGTGTTGCTGTTCCGCCAGAAGAATACGCTGGACGCGGATGCCTGGCGGGAGATGAGGGGATGATTCGCGGTTGATCTCATGCAAGACCTCTTCGCCGTCAAATATTCGTACCTGATCCCGCTGCTGCCGCTCATCGGTGCGGCGGTGTCCGGGTTTTTCGGCGCCAAGTGGCTCAAGCAGCAATCGCACTGGCCGATCTGGCTGGGCGTCGGGGCCAGCGCGGTCCTTTCATTTGCGCTGCTGTTGGGGATGTTCCAGAATTGGGATAAGGGCGAGGTGGTGCTACGGCCGGATGCCAGTTCCCCCGAGGCGACTCGAGAAGGTCACCTCAGCCTTTCCGTAACCAGCCACTGGTACGAATGGGCTCGCGCCGGCGAGCAAACGGTCATCCGTCCCGGCGATTCTCCCACGCTCTTCACCGCCGAGGCTGCGGCATTCATCGACCCGCTGACCGCGGTGATGCTGTGCGTCGTGACCGGCATCGGCTTTTTCATCACTGTCTTCTCCAAGGGTTACATGGCAGGTGAGGCGGGGTACTTCCGCTTCTTCGCTTACCTGGGGTTGTTCATCTTCGCCATGACCATCCTGGTGATGGGCGAAAACCTGGTCATGCTGTATCTGGGTTGGGAAGGCGTCGGCCTCTGCTCATACCTGTTGATCGGCTATTACTACGAGAGGCCCTCGGCCCGCGAGGCCGCGAAGAAGGCATTCATCGTTAACCGCATCGGCGACTTCGGCTTCGGCATCGGGATCATGCTCTGCTTCCTTATCTTCGGGACCGTCAGCTTTTATGGAGACGGAATCGGCACGATCACCGGAGTTTTAACCAAGGCCGCCAGCCCCGAGTTTTACAACGGCCTGCTGCCCTGGCAGAAGGAATGCGTCTTCTGGATTCCCTTCTGCCTGATGCTCGGTGCGTTTGGCAAGAGCGCCCAGTTTCCGCTCTACGTCTGGCTTCCCGATGCGATGGAAGGACCGACGCCGGTCAGCGCGCTGATTCATGCCGCGACCATGGTGACTGCGGGCGTCTACATGATCGCGCGGTGCAGCACGCTGTTTGCCGGCAATCATGCAGCGCTGGTGACGATCGCCGTCATTGGCGCGTTCACCGCGATCTTGGCTGCGGTCATCGCACTGCGGCAGTTCGATCTGAAAAAGGTCTTTGCCTATTCGACGATCAGCCAGCTCGGCTACATGTTCGTCGGCGTAGCGGTGCTGGCGCCGGTTGCGGGCATCTTCCATCTGGTGACGCACGCGTTCTTCAAAGCGCTGCTGTTCCTCTCGAGCGGCGTGGTGATGCACGCGATGGCCGGCGAGCTGGACATGCGGAAGATGAGCGGGCTGCGGCGTGTGCTGCCGATCACGCACGTGTGCATCGGGATCGGGTGCCTGGCGCTGGCGGGCTTTCCGCTGGTTAGCGGGTACTTCTCGAAAGACGACATTGTCGCGGCGGCGTTCAGCTTCCACTGGGCGCTGGGCGCGTTTCTGCTGCTGACGTCGTTTCTCACCGCGTACTACACGTTCCGGCTGTTTTTCCGGGTTTTCTGGGGTCCGCTGGTGGTGCCCGAAGCGCCGGCCGCCGAGCACGGCCATGACTCGCATGATTCGCACGGCCACAGGCACAAGGCGCACGATGATGCCCATCACAATCATGAGCCGCCCAGCATGATGATCCCGTTGATCGTGCTGGCTATCGGCGCCGTGTTCGCGGGCTACCTGAACTGGCCGGAGCGGGAGCACAGCCTGGGAGCGTTTCTGGCCAAGAGTCCATCGTTCATTCTGGGTGATATCGTCGCCGCGCGAGACCCGATGCCGGGCTTCACGCCGCATGGCTTTGGACTGGAGAGTCCGGGCGCGACGGCGCAGCCGTTGTTTACATCAACGATGATCCTCGGCGGGCTGGTGGCGATCACCGGCATCCTTCTGGCGCTGCTGCTTCACTGGTGGAACCGCGGCCTGGCCGACCAGCTCGCCCGTGCCTTGGACGGCGTGGTCACGCTGGTCGAAAACAAGTTTTACGTCGACGAGATCTACCAGGCCGGCGTGATCGAGCCGTTGCGAATGTGCGGGCGGATTCTCTATGGGTTTGACCGTTTCGTAGTGGACGGCCTGGTGAACCTTTGCGGCTGGATTCCCCAGCTTTTCGGCTTTGGCCTGAAGCTCACCATCCAACGCGGCTACCTCCAAGGCTATGCGACGACGATGCTGTTCGGGGTCATGGTAATCCTGGTAATCATCTTTTTGCGATAGGTTGATTGAAAGACAACCACAGAGAACACGGAGAGCACAGAGGACACAGAGAAGAAGACGAGGTTTGGATGAGCGAAGACGAAGTGCTGGTAGACGCGGAAGACGTGCCGGATCCGGAATTGAACCGGATTACCAACGCCATTCTCGGCGCGGCAATTGCGGTGCACCGGGCGTTGGGGCCGATTTTTCCTGAGACGGTGTACGGAAAGGCGCTGGCCATTGAGTTCACGGTGCTGGGAATTCGGTTTCGCGCCGAGTGCCCGGTGCAGGTCGTTTACCGAGGTGAACTCGTGGGCACGGGGAAGGTTGATTTCCCCGTTGGCGAGAAGGTGATCGTCGAGATCAAGACCGTCGATTCCCTCGCTCCAATCCATACTGCCCAACTGATCTCGTACTTACGAGCGACGAAATGCAAGCTTGGCTTGCTCATCAACTTTAATGTTCGCCGCCTGAAAGACGGCATCAAGCGTATCGCGGCGTAATTCCTCTGTGCTCTCCGTGGTCCTCTGTGGTAAAGAAAGGCCGCGAAAGAAAGTCTGATGCAGCCGAGCACGATTCTACTCCCGATACTGCTTGCGGTGCCGCTGATCGGCGCACTGACGGGGGCGTTCATTCGCAGCGGGGCGCACGCCAGGCACTGGGCCCTGATGGTCAGCGCGCTGACGTTTCTGGTATCGGTGGCGCTCGGAGTCGAGTTCTACCGCGCGGGGGCGCCGCTGTGGTTCCATCCGGACTCTTACCAGGTCGCGACGCTCGGCTTCGGGTTCAATCTGCGCGTGGATGCGATCGGGCTGTGGCTGGCGATTCTCACGACATTCCTCACGACGCTGGCGATCTGGTTCAGTTGGGGAAGCATCCGCGAGCGCGAGCGCGAATACTATGCGTGGATGAACGCCCTGCTGCTGACCATGCTGGGCGTGTTCGTCGCGGCCGATCTGCTCCTGTTTTACGTCTTCTTCGAGCTGACGCTGGTGCCGATGTTTTTCATTATCGGCATCTGGGGCGGGCCGCAGCGCCGCTACGCCGCCGGCAAGTTCTTCCTGTTTACGTTTGCCGGGTCGGTCTTCACGCTCGCCGCGGCGCTGTACGTGGGGGTGAAGGCCGGGACGTTTGCGATCTTCAATTACATCGATCCCTCCGGCCACCTGAATCTTGGCGTCATCAACTTCGCGCAAAATAACCTGAACTACACCGAGCAATGGTGGGTCATTCTCGGATTCCTGGCGGGGTTTGCGGTGAAGGTGCCGCTGTTCCCGGTACACACGTGGCTGCCGCTGGCCCATACCGAAGCGCCGACCGCCGGGTCCGTCATCCTGGCCGGCGTGCTGCTGAAGCTGGGGACATACGGCCTGATCCGGCTGGCGATTCCGATGGGTCTGCTCAGCGCATCCGAAGGGTTGCTCTTCCCGTCGCTGGTACACGCGATTGCCGTGATTTGCATCATCGGCGTGATCTACGCGGCGCTGGTCGCATGGGTGCAGCCGGACATCAAGAAGCTGGTTGCATACAGCTCGGTGTCGCACCTGGGCTTTTGCGTGCTGGGAATGTTCGCGCTCAACGACATCGGGATGCAAGGATCGGTGCTGTACATGATCAACCATGGGCTTTCGACCGGCGCGATGTTCCTGGTCGTCGGGATGATCTACGACCGCTATCACACGCGCGACATCAACGAGCTCTCCGGTCTGGCCCGCCGGATGCCGATCCTGGCGTTCTTTTTCGTCTTCTTCGTGCTGGCCAGCATCGGGCTGCCGGGGCTTAACGGGTTCTGGAGCGAATTCTTGACGATCCTCGGAGCGTTTACTTCGCCGTACATGGGGCCGGCGTTTGGTGCGGTGGCCGCGATCGGGATCATTCTGGGCGCGGTTTACATGCTGCACATGACGGCGCGAGTGATTTGGGGCCCGCTCAAGACGCCCGAAGTCGATTCGCACAGCCATGCAGACGATGCTCATCACGGCCAAACCTCCAACCATCCCGGCGACATCGGTCTGCGCGAAACGCTTGTGTTGGTGCCGATCGCCATTGCCGTCGTCATACTTGGCGTCAAACCCGGAGTGGTGATCGATTCGATGCTCGATTCCGTCCATGAAATTCGTGCGCCGTTGATGAATTCCGGACCGGTTGCGGCGAGGGATGCCCATGCGGCAGGACCGATGCTGGCGAAGGCGGAAAGGCTCTCGCCGCGATGAGCCGAGATTGCAGAAGCGAAGGCTATGATCCAGATCCTTGACGTTCTTTGGCCCGAAATCCTCCTGGTTGTGGTGGGATGCGTCCTGCTCCTGCTGGGAGTGGTCCAGAGAGCCGCGGCGAGGCGCTTTGCGCCGGTGCTGGCGATCGCGTCGCTGGGGATCGTGTTCGCGGTGTTTCTCTGGAACGGGCCGACCGGTTCCCGTGAGTTCGATCCGTGGTGGACGACCGCGGTCTATCGATTCCAGGAGTACGTCAAGCTGATCGCGGCGGGGGTGGGAATTCTTCTGGTCCTGCTGGCCTGGCCGACCAACGCCGACGCCACCGGAAACCCCGCGCTACAGTTTGGGCACGAGAGCGGCGAGTTCTTTGGGCTGATGCTGCTGTCGATTTCAGGAATCCTGTTCGTCGCCTCGGCCAATGACATCATCGTCCTATTCCTGGGAATCGAGCTGGCCAGCATTCCGACCTACGTTCTGGTGTCGATCTCGCGGCCGCTTCCGGTCGCGCAGGAAGCGGGGGTAAAATACTTCTTCCTGGGCGCCATGGCCGCGGCGGTGATGTTGTTCGGCTTCAGCTATCTCTACGGCGTCACGGGGGAGACAAACCTCGACGCGATCGCCCGCGCCCTGCATACGGAAGGCGGCCAGCACGACTGGCAGCTCCTTGCCGTGCTCATGGTGCTGGTGGGCCTCGCGTTCAAGATCGCGGCGGTGCCGCTCCACTCGTATGCGGGCGACGTTTACCAGGGCGCGGCCACCCCGGTCACGGCGTTTCTGGCTTTCGTGCCAAAGACCAGCGGGTTCGTCGCGATCCTCAAGGTCCTATTTTATGTCGGCTTGACCGGGACCCAACAGTGGGTTGTCCCGGACACGATTGCCAAGCTGCTGTGGGTCCTGGCGGTGCTCAGCATGTTTGTGGGGAATGTGCTGGGGTTGCTCCAGCACAACGTCAAGCGCGTGCTGGCGTACAGTTCGGTCGCACATAGCGGCTACATGTTGGCCGGGGTTACGGCGCTGGTGACCGCCGGCGGTCAGCCGGAGGTGCAAGCCGCGGCACTGGGCGGCGTCCTGTTTTATCTGGCCGCCTATGGAATCATGAACACTGGTGCGTTCGGCGTGCTGATGATGTTGCCAAGCCGCGGTCGCGGGCATACCGGGTATCTCGAGCCCCCGGGGGCGGGTCCGCAGGTTCCCGCCGCGACGGGAACCTCGGCCGAAACGTTCGAGGACATCGCCGGCCAGGGCCGCAACCATCTGGCGCTGGGGATCGCCATGGCGGTCTGCTGCTGGAGCCTCACCGGCTTGCCCTTCACCATCGGGTTCTTTGGCAAGGTCTTCCTGATCAAGCCCGCATGGCAGGCCGCCGTTGGCGAGGTCCGCACGCGAATGATCTGGCTGGTGATTCTGCTGGTCATCAATGCCGCGATTTCCGCGGCTTACTACCTTCGGATCATCGCCGCGATGTTCCTGCGTCCCGAGCCGGCGCCGCCGGCAGGAACCGTGATCGCCGCGCCAGCCGAACCGTCGATTGCCTCGCGGCCCTGGCCTGTTCTGGCCGGAATCGCGCTGTCGGTGATTGGAACGATTGTGTTCGGCGTGGACTTCCCGGCAACCGGGAGCCTTTCGCAGCGCGCCCAATCCGCGCACCTTCAGGTACCTCCTCCAGCAAGCCCGCCGCCGGTTGCCGCTTCCCGCTGATCCGGCCCGTTATCTTCCGATCCATGGAATGTCGCTCACGCCGGCATGCTGATTTGCCGCCCGCGCCTTTACGAAGAGCCAGTCACTGAGCCGATTGAGATACCGCACGACGATTGGCCTATCCGCCGGATTCAACTCGCATCCCACCACCGCGCGCTCCGCCCGGCGGCAGATGGTCCGAGCCAGGTGCAGCCGTGCCGCCGTTTCACTTCCGCCCGGCAAGATGAAATTTCTCAGCGGCGGCAGTTCCGACTCAACCTTATCGATCTGAACTTCCAATCTCCTGATGATGTCCTCCTTGAGATGCGGCAATGTCTGTGCGCCCGGAACGCCGGCGGGCGTGGCAAGGTGAGAGCCAATGACGAAAAGGTCGGCTTGAATCTCACGGAGCTGGCTCATCAGCGATTCGGTCCCATTCACCGCCGCCAGTCCAAGTGCGGCATTCAACTCGTCCACCGTCCCGAAGCATTCGATCCTTGGATCGGACTTGGATACCCGCCCGCCGCCGACCAGCCCGGTCGTGCCGTCATCCCCGGACTTCGTGTAGATCTTCATGGCCGAATCATTGAGCGTCGCACAACCAACGGCAAGTCAGCCACAGGGCAGAATGACGAAACTCGAAACTCGAATGACGAGTCAAGTTCGAATAACCAAATTCGAATGACGAAACAATTGCAGCAGATCCGTCGCCTGCGGACGCATTTGGTCCATTGGTCATTCGAGCTTCGAATTTGATTCGTCATTCGTTTTTCGTCATTCGAATTTTCCCTGAACCCTGAACCCTGAACCCCAAACCCCGCCTTCCCTTTCCCCACCAAATCCGTACCCTCATTTGCATGCCGGCAAAGAACATCGATGGGAATGCATTGGCCGCCGGGCTCAGGCAGGAAGTGGCCGAGCGCGTCCGTCGGCTGGAGGAGAGCGGCCGCGCGGTCCACCTGACCGCGATACTCGTCGGCTCGACTGCCGCCGGCGAGCTTTACGCCCAGCGGCAGCGCGAAGCCTGCCAGGCCGTCGGCATCAACTACGAGCTGCGCACCCTTCCCGCCGACGCGACCTCCAAGTCGCTCACGCAGACGATCCAGGGGCTCAACCGCGATCCGTCCGTCAGCGGCATCATGCTTCACCTTCCGTTGCCAACCCACCTCGACGCGACGGAGATGCAGTACCAGATCGATCCGGTCAAAGACGTGGAGGGCGTCAATCCCGCCAACATCGGCTACGTCGTGTACGGCCACACCCTGATCGCGCCGTGCACGGCGCTGGCCGTGATCGAGTTGATCAAATCGACGGGGGTCGCCCTGCGCGGCGCCGAGGCGGTCGTCGTCGGCGCCAGCGAGATCGCCGGCAAACCGATCGCGCTGCTGCTGACCGAGCAACTCGCCACCGTCACCCTTTGCCACGTCGCCACCAGGGACCTGCCGACGCACACGCGGCGGGCGGAGGTCCTCGTGGTGGCGGTCGGGAAGCCACAGTTGGTCAAGGCATCGGACGTGCGGGAGGGTGCGGTGGTGATCGACGTCGGGATCAACCGCGTCGTATCGCCGGATGGAACGAAGAAGACGGTCGGCGACGTGGAGTTCGACGCCGTCCGCCAGCGGGCCGGCTGGATCACGCCCGTCCCCGGCGGCGTCGGCCCCATGACCGTCGCCATGCTGCTCAAGAACACCCTCCGCAGCGCGGAACTGGCGACGCAAGCAAAAAACGTGGTATCACCTGAGAGCGCTCCAGTAGGATGGCTCGAATCTGTCGCGCGTCGGCCAGGCTGAAGCGGCTCTTGCCTTTCATCGACTGGATTTTGGCACGACCGGGGATGCTTTGCCAAAGACGGACACCATACTGCCGCTCGACCACCATCAAGCGACAACCGGCCTAACCGCGGTGTTTGCGGGCGGTGATTTGCAGGTGGGCGGCGCTGGCGGCGCTGGCGGGGTCTTTGGAGAGCTCCTGCTCGATCCGCAACAATCGCTGCTCGGCGTCAGGGTGGGCCAGGAGGATCTTGTTCCGGCGGATCGGCACGATCGTCTTGCCGACCAGTTGAATCACCTCGAATCCCGCCTGCTCGAAAAGCCGCCGCAGGGATACGGGCGTGAAGGTGGTCAGCTCGAACTGCTCGCGCTGGTCGGCGGTCAGCCAGTGTGTGCGGGATGACTGCACGAACTGCTCGAGCTCGTCGAGGTTGCCGCGTTCGACGTAGTGATCGAGTGCGGCGAGCTTGTTGTCGGCGGTGACGATGACCGTTCCGCCGGGCCGCGCGATGCGATGCATCTCTCTCGCCGCCCGGTGGGCGTCGGAGCAGATCGAGAGCGGGTCGCCCATCGCCAGCACCAAATCGAACGTCTCCGATGGGACCGCAGGCATATCGACAATGTCGGCCACAAGCAGCGTCGCCCGCTTTGCTTTGGCTGCCATTTCTTCGAGACGGGCGCGGGCTTGGCCGATCATCGAGGCGGAATGATCGACGAAGGTCGTGGCGAAGCCGCTCTTGATCGTCCGCAGCCCCCACTTGCCGGTGCCGCAGCCGAGGTCGGCGCATTGGGCCGAGGAATCGGATGGCAGGTGCGGCTTGATCAGCCGCCAGGTCAGCTCGTCATGGAAATGCCAGTACGGGTCATCATAGATCGCGTCGTATTGCCGGGCCACGCGGTCATGGTAGCGGCGCGAGGGGTCGTGGCGGTTGCGGGCAGACCGAGGTGGCATCGGTTAAGAGTATCGAGGCGATATGGCCGGGGGAAAGGGAGGCGGCCTGAAGCATCGTGTTTGCGACCGAGTCACCGCCTGAGTAGGATGGAAATAAAAGGAGCCGAATGGGGAAGACTATCGCGAAACAAGCGGGTATTGCCGTACTCGAAAGCGCTCTGCGTTCGGTGATGCCGGAACTGCTCAAAACCATTGAGGGAATCAACGCGCAAATCCATCTGCTGCGCGGCGAGATGGGCGAGCGGTTTGCCGCGCTCGAAGAGCGGATTGCGAAAATGGAGGACCGATTTATCAAGGTCGAGGATCGAATCCGACTGGTTGAACGGTCCGTCGATCAGCTTCGCGTGGAATTCAACCAGGAGCTCAGTGATCGTACGGAGCGTTTGGTTGCGGTCATGAACGAGCTTGGGCAGCGGATTACGCGGGTCGATCAGCGGTTGGAAGACTACACCGAATTCAGTCGTCTCAACGCAAACAAAATCGATCTCTGGGTCGAGCGGTTGGTGACGGTGGAGCAGGCCCAGAAGAATTCAAGTCGCCGGCGTGCCGGGTGATTCCACGTCTGGGCCGTTTCCTCGGACGAGCCTCGCGAATGTCTCTCCTCGCTTCTCGAAGTTATCAAACTGGTCATAGCTGGCACAGCCGGGGCTGAGCAAAACGACATCGCCCGGCGCGGCGATCTGGCGTGCGAGCTTCACCGCGGTAGTCAGGTCGCCGCACTCGTAGATCGAGGCGGCGGCGGGGTGCAGGGATTCGGACATCGTCTCAGCCAGCTTCTTTCCCGTTGCCCCGATGCAGAGCACAGCCTTGGCGCGCTCGAGCAGAGCATTGCACATGGCGGTGAAGGCAAGGCCCTTATCATACCCGCCGACGACCTGGATGACGCGCCGCGGGGCAAATGAATCGAGGGCGGCCACCGCCGCCTCGGGGATGGTGGCGATCGAGTCGTTGAAATAGCGGACGCCGTGCTCTTCGTGGACGAGCTGAAGGCGGTGCGGAAGTCCGCGAAAGTTGCGCAACGCCTCCTGGGCGTCGTCTCGCCCCACGCCCAGCTCGTAAGCGGCGGCGAAAGCCGCCTGGGCGTTAGATTGATTGTGCCGGCCCGGGATCAGCAGGTCCATCGGCCTGCGATCGCGCAGGCCACAGCGGACGACGCGGGCCCGGGTTTGTGCTGCAAGCGCCAGCGAACCTGGATCATCTTCATTCAGAACGGCAATATCGTCGGCCCGCTGGAATCGCACGATGTTCGCTTTCGCCCGGATGTAGGCCTCCAAAGAGCCGTGCCAATCGAGATGATCAGCCGCGACCATCGTCACCACCGCCAGGTGCGGCGACCAATGCATCGCCCCCAGGTGTTCAAGCATGAAGCTCGAAAGTTCGAGCACCACCAAGTGCGTTTTTTGGATCTTGTCCAGTTCGAGCAGCAGCGAATGCCCGATGTTCCCGCCGACCCAGGTGACAAATCGCCGGCGAAGCATCTCACCGAGCATCGCGGTGGTCGTCGATTTTCCCTTGGTTCCGGTGATTCCGACAATCGCCGCCGGGCACCGCTCGATAAACAGGCGGATTTCTGTCGTGATCGGCACGCCCGCGGCGGCGGCGGCCTGGAGGTACTTGCTGGCCGGTGGAATCGCGGGGGAAGCGACGATCAGATCGGCTTGCGTAAAGTCCGCTTCGCGGTGCTCGCCCAGACGCAACTCAAGAGCCAGGTCACGAAGTTGCTCGACTGATTGTGAAAGTTTCTCGGCCGCGGCTTGATCGGTAACCAGGACCTGCGCGCCCTGTTGAACCAGCCAGCGGGCGGCCGCGATTTGCCCGCCAAACCGGCCGAGCCCCGCCACCGTCACCCGCTTGCCATGCAACTCCTGCACCGCCGTACCTGCTATCGAGCGCTGGCGAGAGACTCCGGGGTCGCCGGGGCCATCACCAACTCGCCGACCTCGCCCGGTTCGAGGATGGGTCGAATCGCCATGATCCGGCTGCCCGGCGTCGACGCATAGATGACGCCGTCGCCTTTCGCGTTGGTTGCGAAGACCGCCAGATCGTTGCGGCGGGAAGCAAATCTCACCTGACCCGTTTTTTTGTCCAGCGCGACGATATGGTTGTCGTTGCTGCGAACGTAAATGTACTTTCCGTCTTCCGAGAGAAATTGAACGGCGCTGTAATCGATCCAAGCAGGCTTGCGGTCGTAGCTGCTGGCGAGTTCCTCGGCCGAAGGAGTCTTGTCGATTGCTGCCAGTCCAACGCCGGGGACGATTTGGTAAACCATGTCCTTGGTGACGACCGGTCCCTCACGCAACGGCACGCTGGCGAAGTATTGCCACTTGATCTTGCCGCTGGCCTTTGCCAAGTAGTAGAGTTTGGTGTCGGTCGAAGCGACGTAGAGGCCCGTCTCGTCCTGGGTCAGGTTGCCTTCCACGCCGCCATGCGTTCCAAAGACGCCGTTGGGAAGTGACCACAGCGGCGCGCGGGACTCGATTGAAACGGCAGCAACGTTGCCGTCTTCCGATGCGACATACACAACGTCCTTGCTCAACGCGGGGGCGGCTGAGACGCCGGCGCCGGGCTCCACCAACGTCCAGATGTCAGGTACGTAAGGCCGCGTCATATCCACTTCGACGACGCGTCCGCTGCCGGGGAAATCGGCGCCGAAAAATACCAGCTTTCCGACTCCAACCACGTCACTGCGGATCGCGTAACGGAACTCCTGGGAAAACGGCTTGTCGATTTCGTCGGATGGCTTAGTGGCGTGGGGAATGTAATGACCATCGAAATCGAACACTTCGAGGAAGGTGGTGGTAGGGTAGACGATGCGGTCTTTGCCAAGGATGACAGGGGGATGAATGCGGGTTGTGCCGCCGCGTGGGTAATCGATGTGCAGCAGCCGGCCGGTGGCGCGATCCATGACGTTGGCCGACCCATCCTGCCGGTAAGCAAAGACGAACTGGTCGGAGACGTGAACCGCGGTGACGGGATTCTCGGCGCCGCTCTGCAATGAAGTCGCCCATTGGCGGGCAAATGACTTGGTTTGCAGCGGCCCGGGAGGCGGGATCGGTTCGGATGGCTTGGCGGCGCAGCCGGCAACCAGGGCGGTCGCCGACAACGTAAGAATCAACAGGTGCTTGCTCACGGGTGGCTCCATTAAGGATGCAGCAGGATATCAGCCGTCGCGTTGGGCCGTCAAACCGCGATAGTTGCCGGGACACCCCGGCCTTCGGCCGTTTTTGACGTCACTTATCGAGGCGTGCCCATTCCGGTTGGCCCGCCGGACCCAGGACCGCCACGCCGCCGTTGTAGTCGAAGCTGGCTACCACCTCGTTATCGCGGATCAACCAGACCCGCATTCCATCAGACCCGAATACCGGGCGAGAGCTGTCGATCTTCAGGACTTCTACCGGCGAACCCGGTGCCGGAACGAGCGTGATCAGCACCTTTCGTTCGCCGTCCGGTGTTCTCCAGACGGCCAGAGGCCCTTTACCCGGAATTTGCGAGTTGCTTTGCCGGACAACCTCCAAGTCGATTTCGCCGCCGTCCGGCAGTTTCACGATGGGCGTAGTGACCTCGGAAGTGACCGATTGCACGCACCCGGCCAGACCCGTCAATCCGAAGGCCAAGGCGATTGGAAGCCGGTGCATAAGTGATGTTCTCATCGAAGGGGGCGGCTATGGTACGTCGCCCGAACGATCGGACGCAACTGCGGCTGGGCTGATCGGCGACGTATTCGTCGCATTCCACTGGCCGTTGACACGCTGATACCGCGTCGCACGCCATTCTTCAAACCGCGCCCCGTTCCACCCGCGCACGACAATGCTCACGAGATCCGGACTGACCGTAATCCAGTTGTAGCAATTGGGCTCGCCGCGACGGCGGGTGCTGATGGCCGTGCCGGCCTGGATTGAGAGCATCGAGCGTCGGGCCGATGAATAATGCCCGCGCACGTCGTCGCAGTATGCCAGGTGCAGATGGCCAGCCAGAAGTAAGTCGACCCCGCTATCCTGCAACGCATCCAGCGCAGCCGCCGCGCCTACCAGAACGTCGCAGCCGGGCTTCTGCGATGTTGGAATGAAGGGGTGATGGGTAACAAGCACTTTAAACAGGTTGAGCGGCGCCTCTCTCATTCGTCGGCGGATTTCGTCCATCTGCCGCTCGTCGAGCCATCCACTGATTCGAGTAAACGAGCGCGCCGTGTTCGCTCCCAGGATCAGCAACTCCTCATCCCGAAATTCGGGCATGAGGTTCTCCAAGATGTAACGTCGATAGCGACTCAAAGGAAAGAAAAAGCGCCGCACCACGTCCCACAAGGGAACATCGTGATTTCCCGGAACGATGATCTGCGGGTGCGGCAGACGCCTGAGATATTGTGCGGCTGCCTGATATTGCCTGCGGCGCGCTCGCTGCGTCAGATCGCCGCTGACAACCAGAACGGTCGGCGTTCTCTCGTTGAGGTCGGCCACCAACCCCTGTGCCACCAACGGATCGACGCGGCCAAAATGCAAATCCGAAACGTGGGCAATAGTTCTCATGGCGACCGATGATGACGAAATCGTTATCTGCGTGAAGCGATCTGCGATGTCAATCACTTTCACAATTGTTGAAAAAACACTCTAGCAGCGCCGCAAACGATGGGGGTATAGTAGCGCCAGCAAGTCAGCACTTCTGTTTCACGTCAGACAGTGGCGCGGCCGCGACCGCGCATAAAAGGAGGTTTTCCATGTCCAGGCGGAAGGCGTTTACGCTGGTCGAGCTGCTGATCGTCATAGGAATCATCGCGCTGCTGATCTCGATCCTGCTGCCGGCGCTCAACCGGGCCCGAGAGCAGGCCAACATGGTCAAATGCCAAAGCAACATGCGGACACTGATGCTCTGTGTCGGCATGTACGAAAGCGATTACAAGGGACAGGTCCCGTTTTGCAACTGGGACGACAATGTCGACGTGACGACCAACTATGGGTATGGGTGGCTGTTCGCGAAGATCACCTTCCGCCACGGCTGGGGGCCGGGCATTGATGGAGCGTGGGGCGCCAATCCGCCGCCGATGGGCGTTAAGACCGGCGTGCTGTGGCCGTACTGCCATGAGTTCGGCATTTATCACTGTCCGCTGGATTATAAGTATCAACTTCACACGGAGCGGATGACCAGTTACCTGATGGACGGTTCGCAGTGCGGCTTTGGCGCCGTCGGAGCCAGCGCCAACAACACGCAGAACATTCCGGGATGCAAGATCGGCCAGATCCGACACCCCGCCGAATCGGTGCTGTTTTGGGAGGCCGTTGAGCAGTCATACGCCAACCAAGGGGCGATCACCGGCGCCATTTGGAATGATGGTTCAAGCAGGCCCAACGAAGAGTTGATGGCCAACCGCCATTTCAAGGGAGGAAATGTCGCTTGCGTTGACGGACACGTCGAATTCTGGGACACCGATACGTGGAATTTCTATGCCAAAGACCGCGTTCACTTCAACCGCCTCTGGTGGAGCCCGTTTACCCGCAACGGACACGGATGAATCCTGTCAGCCGGCCCGACAGACGCGAGCGTATCGACAATCGATGTAGGGATTTGGTGGCTGCGCGCCGCGCTCAAACGGCACGGTCGGCCTGACCTTGCGTGAAGCCGGTGGCTCGATAGCCAGCGCCGTTGACCGCCTCCATGAGGTGCTTCACGGTGACAGTTCCGCGGTCAAATAAAACGGAGGCTTGCCCGCTGTTGAAATCCACCTCGACTTCGTGCACGCCGGGAAAACGAGACAACACCCTCTGGATCGACTGCTCGCACTTGTGACAGTGCATTCCTTCGATCCGGATAACCGCAAGCTGGTCGCGGGCGACATCCGACGACATCCGAAACCTCCAACCGACGCCCTGACTTGTATAAACTAACGGCATCGTTGGCCGCTTGCAATCGTGGAAACAATGGGAAGCAAACAAGAAAAGAAATCATAAACTGCCAGAACATTTACCGCGCACGCCAATCTGGCAGAGGCTGGCGGCCGGCCCTGACGTTTTTTCACTTCCGTCGCTGGCAAAGAAACGATGAAGTGGCGATAATTCAACGAGAGATTCGCTCGACGGCCGCTGGCAGCCCTTCGGCACGCCGTTTGTACTCCTCCTGTTGCGTGAGATTTGGTGGGTCGTGTTGTTCTCGGCCGACCCGAAAGTTTTGCCCGCATATTCCGACCCATTCACACCCTAGAACCCCGGGTCGGAACCCCATAGCCCGCGGCTGACATCGTTCCGATGTCAGCCGTTTTTATGCGCATATCCGCACGGCGGTGTAATATGGCAGGCTCACGAGGATTTCCAAGAGGCCGGTGCGATGACCGCGATGCCGATCATGATTGCCGTGCTTTGCGCGATGGTGATCGCGTATCGATACTACAGCGCCTTTCTGGCGGCCCGGGTGGCGGCGCTGGACGACTCGCGGCAGACTCCCGCGGTGCGCCTGGACGATGGGCAGAACTATCACCCGACCAGCAAGTGGGTGCTGTTCGGCCATCACTTTGCCGCGATTAGCGGCGCCGGACCGCTGGTCGGTCCGGTGCTGGCGGCGCAGTTCGGATATCTGCCGGGACTGATATGGATCGTGGTCGGCGTCTGCCTGGGCGGCGCGGCGCAGGACTTTCTAGTTCTTGCGGCGAGTCTTCGTCGCAACGGCAAATCGCTGGCCCAGATCGCCGCCCAGGACGTCGGCCCGGTCGCCGGGACGACCGCAACCATCGCGATCCTGTTTATTTTGATCATTGCCCTGGCTGGTCTTGGAAAGGTCGTCGTCAATGCCCTGGGCGGCGACAAGGTCGTCTACCCGCCGGGAAGTCGGCTCGTGCTTCCCGCCGGCGCTGCGGCGCCGGTTCGCAGCGCGCAAGGGACCTATGTCCTGCCGCCGGGTTCCAGCCTCCATTCGGCCGTGGGCTTGGTTGATTTTCCCGGCCAAGTCCGGATTGACAGCAAGTCGGAGTTGACGTTCAAGAACGGCATTGCCGACTATCCCGCCGACGCACGGCAGATCACCCCCGGGAGCAGTTGGGGCACATTCACGATCGCCTGCACGATTCCGATTGCCCTGTTCGTCGGCCTGTGGATGTATCGCATCCGTCCCGGTCACATCGTTGAAGCGTCGCTGATCGGCGGCGCCCTGGCCCTGCTCGCGACGTTCGCCGGCGCATGGGTGCGCAATCAGCCTTTGCTGGATCATTTGTTCGATTTGCAGACCACGACGGTCATCTGGGCGATGGCCATCTACGGCTTTGTGGCGTCGGTGCTGCCGGTGTGGGTGCTGCTGGTGCCGCGCGATTACATCTCCAGCTTCCTGAAGATCGGCACGATTGCCGTGCTCGTGAGCGGCGTGATCCTCGCCGCACCGAAGATGGAAGCACCGGCCGTAAACCGCGTCTTCGTGCACGGCGGGCCGGTGGTGCCTTCCAACATATTTCCGTTCCTCTTCATCACGATCATGTGCGGCGCGATCAGTGGATTTCACTCGCTGGTCAGCAGCGGGACGACTCCCAAAATGGTCCGGCGCGAGACCGACGCCCGCGTCATCGGCTACGGCGCGATGTTGATGGAAGGTCTGGTCGGCGTCGTCGCGCTGATCGCGGCGTCAACGCTTCCGGTCCGCGATTACTACGCGATGAACACAGCATTGGCCGATGCGCCGCGATACCACGACCGGATCCTCCAGGTCGGCGGCGGCATCGAGCATCTGGGAAGCTGGGAGCAGCGAACCCAGGAAACCCTCCGCGGCCGGACCGGCGGCGCCGTTACTCTCGCCGTCGGCATGGCCAACGTTTTCGATCAGGCCGCGGCCCGCATCTATGCACGCTCCGAGCAAACCCTCCAGGCGGTCTGGAAGTACTGGTATCACTTTGCGATCATGTTCGAGGCGTTGTTCATCCTCACCACGATCGATGCCGGCACGCGCATCGGGCGGTTCCTTCTTCAGGAAGCGATGGGGAAAACGATTCATCCCAGGCTCGGCCGGGGCGACTGGTGGCCCGGCGCGATCTTCAGCACCGCCTTGATCGTGCTCGGCTGGGCGTACTTCATCAACGCCAACGAGATGAAAATGATCTGGCCCATGTTTGGAATTGCCAACCAAATGCTCGCCGTGATTGCGCTGGCGGTGGTGAGCGCGCATCTGGCCAACGAAGGACGCGGCCGATACCTGTGGGTCACGCTGATTCCGATGGCGTTCGTCGCGACGACGACGTTTACCGCCGGAGCGCAAATGCTCGCGACGCAGGCCAACGGCCTGCTGGTGCAGTGGCACAACGTGCCGGCGGAACGGAACGTAACCGCGATGGTTCATGCGAGCGTGCTGGGAGGATTGATCCTCGCCATGCTGAGCTGCGGCGCCATCATGATTCTCGCTTGTGCCGGGCGGATGTGGACGGTGATGAACGGCGTTCTCAGCCGCGGGCTTGCGCCGGTGGCGGTGGAATAGATCTACGGAATGCTGATGCGAGTTGCCGGCGCCCCGCGGAATGGAACGATCCGGATTGTTCCGTTTCCCGCGATTTCGACGGTAATTGCCCCATATTGGCTTGTCCGGTAAACCGACCATCGCGCGGCGTCCCGGTCGAATGCCCGCTGTTTGGACGTGAGGCGGCCATCGTTTGAACTGAGGATCACGCGCGGATTGGCCGCGGAGATGAATTGCACAGTCGTCGTCTCGCTGCTGCCGTGGTGCGGGGCCACCAGCACATCGCATCGCAAGCTCTGGGGGTGTTTGAGAAGCTCCAACTCGGCGGCTTCCTGGATGTCGGCGGGGAAAAGGACCGAGCGGCCCCCACAGGTAAGTCGCAGCACCAGGCCGCTGTTGTTCGAGTTGAAAGTGGAATCCGGCGGCGGCCACAGCACTTCGATGTCGCAGTTTCCGCCGAGGCGCACCTTGTCACCCGCCTTCACGAGTCGCGGCGAATGGCCGGCGCGATCCAACATCGCCAGCAATACCTCGCACGTTTTGCTTTCTCGGGCGTGTTGCCGGAAGTTCGGGCTGGTCAGCACCTGGCGAACCCCGTAGTCGGAAACGATCTGCCCGGCGGCGCTGATGTGGTCGTAATCGCCGTGACTCAGCCAGATCGAATCGACCGACATCCGCTGCTCGTACCGGAGAAATGGCGCCAGGCAGGCGCCCAGCGGATCCGGGACGGAACTGGATCCCGCGTCCAGGAGAATCACCTCGCCTCCTCCCGGCTCGACGACCGCACATTGCCCCGCGCCGACTGACAACAGCGTGATGCGCACGCCGCCCGAAGGAGCATTGGCTGATGCCAGACCGGCGCACAGCGGCATCGCCAACAGCAGCACGCATGCGCCCACCGGCGCGCAGCGGGCACAGAATCGCTCGCGCGGGCGCGGCCATCGGATCAGCGGAACGCTGAGCAGGCCATAGAACGCGAGGATCTGCCAGAGGGCGGGGATCGGCATGGGAAAATCGGCGCCGGGAAGGCGGGCCAACATCGCGACGCCATGTCTCAACAAAGCCGCGGCGGGCCACGACAGCGACGCCCAGGCACTGGCCAGCGGCGGGCAGATGGCGGTCAATGCGATCTTTGCGAAACCGCACGCAAGCGCCAGGGCCGCAAAGGGAGAAAGCAACAGACTCAGCGGCACTGTCCACAGATTGAACTGTTCGAAGTGAAACGCCACCAGCGGCGCCGCGACGAGCCATGCCACCAGCGCCGCCGCCGATGCCTCGATCAGCCAGCGCCGCGCCTTGCCACCCGCCAGCCGCCACCCCGTTGGCGCGACGAACGATCTGGCCACCCTCTTGTCGGGGTCCTCGAAGCTGCGAAGGAATTCGACCAGAGGCCGCGTCAACAGGATCATCCCCAGCACAATGACGAAGCTGAGCTGGAATCCCGCCCCGTAGAGGTCGAGCGGATGAAGGACG
>Ga0307476_10000871_pt1 | contig 20468 bp, 18 predicted proteins | sample atmos_gasesECM2C_2_FD_203314 | JGI IMG/M metagenome (GOLD analysis project Ga0307476, IMG submission 203314) | Hardwood forest soil microbial communities from Morgan-Monroe State Forest, Indiana, United States - atmos_gasesECM2C_05 | ecosystem: Environmental > Terrestrial > Soil > Temperate... | reverse complement strand
TCCCGGCCCGAGTGCCGGCGGCGGATTCACGAGCTCGAGGAGCCAACCGTTGCTTTGTGCCTGTACGTCCGTTCGCGACAGCGGCCCGAGAACGCGTGCCACCACGTGGGCGCCGTCAACCTCGAGCAGCGCCTGCTCGCCGACGGCACCGCCGATGTGATGCCCGGGAACCTCGGCGCGCAGCAGCGCCTCGCGCCCACGCGTCAACGCCTCGAGCAATGAGCGCTGCCGCTCGGCGCTCCATGCCGCCAGCGGTCCCCACTGCAGGCCGAAGCTCATCGCCGCGGCCCGCGCCTGCGCGCTGGCCTCGATCGACTGTGCCTGCGAGGCCTGCCACGCCTTGAGGGAGGCCTGCTGGTCGGCGTGATACAGCCGCTCGAGGCGCGCGGCATCCGCACCCGAAGCCGCAGCCGCGGCGCGCGTGCTCTCGAGCCGGCCGAGATCGGTGACGAGGGCTACCGGGTCGAGCAGCGTGCCGTAGGCTTCGATCGGCACCGCTGCGTTGAGCGGCAGCGGGCGCTCGATCCGGATACCCACGGCCTGCTGCTGTGAGGATGTCAGTGCCAGCTCGGATGCGGACGCGCGGAGCGGCGAATCATCGGCATCCGGCGGCTCGTCGGCGCGGCTCACCGCAGTGAGGAGCGACGCACCCAGCAGCGCTGCGAGCAACGCCGCGGGCATCTCTGCCGTGCTGAGCAAGCGCATCAGGATTGCGGAGAGAGCTGCTGCGCTGGCGGCCATTCCCCCTCCTTGCCCGCAAGCGGGCGGTGATAGGCATCCTCGAGCTCGCCGAACGTCACTTCGGCCGTGTACGCGGCCTCGAGCACCGATAATCTCGCCTCGAGGGCAGCGATCTGGGCGGTGAGGACGCTCGAGCGCTCGGTCGCGCCGGCCTCGAGCGCATGTTGCTCGGCCTCGTGCTGCCGCTCGGCGAGCTCGGCGAGTGCATGGGCGTCGAGCCACGCCTGGCGCGCCACCGGCCAGGCGAGCTCGGCGCGGTCGATCTGAGCGAAAACCTGCGCCTGCACGGCCTTGAGATGCTCGCCGGCGGCGGTGCGCCGCGCGAGCGCTTCGCCGATCGGTCCCTGGTGCTGGTTGAGGAGCGGCAGCTCGAAGGAGACCGCCGCGCCGCTCTCGCTCGCTATCTCGTAAAGCGTGTCGCTGCGTACGCCGTCGCCGCCCCAGGCGTATGCAGGGGTCAGATGCAGCTGCGGCCAGCGCCGCGCGACCTCGCTTTCGAGTCCCGTCTCGGCGAGATCGTACTCGCGCAACGCATGCACGATCTGCGGCCGTGCAATCAGCGCCTCGCTGCGCCAGCGCTGCGGCGCGCTGATGGTGAGGGTGTCGATCGCGGCCCAGTCCGCCCAACGCAGTGGCACACCCTCGAGCGCGCCGACCGGCACGCCGACCGCTGCTGCGAGTCGCGCTGTGGCATCCGCGTGGCGCGCGCGCGCAGCGCGCGCCCGCGCGCGTGCGCGCGACAGCTCGAGCTCATCCGCCAGCAGCTGCGGGCGCGCGAGGTCGCCGAGCCGCAGCCGCGCGCCATCACTCTCGAGCAGCGCCTGCCGCGCCCCGATCAACGAGTCCAGCAACCCGCCCTCGTCCTGCGCGGCGACTGCATCGAGCAGCGCCTGGCGCAGCGTAGCCCGCACCTGCCATATCGATTCTGCCAGGTCGGATTGCGCCAGCGCGGTCTGCAGCGCCGCCTGCTCGCGCGCGCGCGCACGCTCGCCCGGGCGACGCAGCAGGAAATCGAGCGACAGACCGTAGAGCCATGCGCCGCTCTGCGCGGCGCTGGTGAGATACTCGGCGAACAGTTGCATGCCGGGGTTGGGATATTCGGCGGCCGTGCGTTTGGCGGCCGCCGCCGCGGCCACTTCGGCACGCTCCTCGGCGAGTTGCGGATTGAGACGCAGCGCCGCGGCGAGCCACTGCGAACTGTCCCACCCGGCCGAGGGCGGCGGCAGATCCGGCAGCGTGCTTTCGAGTCTTCGGCCTTCGAATGCGGCCAGCGTATCGGCGGGTGCGAGCGGGGCGCGGGGCGGCGCGGACGAGCAGGCGCCAAGCACCACAGTGAGCAGTGCGAGGGCTGCTCCCGGTCGCGACGCTGAAGTCATCTCCCGTCCGTCCCCCTCTTGCCCTGCCGCCTTCGTACCGCACCACGAATGCTAGCGCTAGCAAACGGTCGCAGGCCTGTTTTTCCAGTTTACTAGCGGGCGACGGCGGCAAGGGCCTGCGCGTGAAAGCGCAGGTGGTCCTCCATGAACGTGGCGATGAAATAGTAGTCGTGTCCGTAGCCCTCCTGGCGTCGCAGCTCGAGCGGTTGGCCGCTCGCCGCGCACGCCTTCTCGAGGAGCTCGGGCAACAGCTGGCCCTGCGGGAGAAACTTATCGGCAAGTCCCTGGTCGACGAGAATTCCGGAAAAGGTGCGCGCGTTGCGCGCACTGATGAGCTCGACCGCGTCGTAGCTCGCCCAGCTGCTCTTGTCCTCGCCGAGATAACGCGGCAGCGCCTTCTGTCCCCAGGGGCAGCGCGTTGCTGAGCAGATCGGGGCGAAGGCGGACACCGAGCGATACACCGTCGGATTTCGCAACGCCAGCACCAGTGCCCCATGGCCGCCCATGGAGTGCCCGAAGATCGCGAGCTGCCGTCGGCTGCCGTGAAAGTTCGTGAGCACCGTCTCACGCAACTCCTCGAGCACGTAGTCGTACATCCTGAAGTAGCGCGACCACGGCGGCTGTGTGGCATTGAGATAGAAGCCGGCACCGCTGCCGAATTCCCAATCATCCGCTTCACCCGGAATGCCGGTCTGACGCGGACTCGTATCGCAGCTCACCAGTATCAGACCTAACTTGGAGGCGGCGCGCTGTGCGCCCGCCTTGATGGCGAAGGTCTCCTCGGTGCACGTGAGGCCCGCCAGATAGAAGAGTACCGGTACGTCCCGCTCGCGCGCCTGCGGCGGCTGATAGACCCCGAAACGCATCGGCAGCCCGATCACTTTCGAATCGTGGCGATAGAAGCCCTGCACGCCGTCGAAGCAGCGCTGCTCACTGAGAGTCTCGAGTGTCACTCCGACATTATGAAACGATTGGGCAGCTGCAGTCTCGACGGTCGGCGGCCGGGCTCCCCGTACGTCCTATGCGCGATGCCACGACTGGCTCAGTCCGTGACAGATTGGACACGGCGTTCCTGCGCCTATGACAGCTGCAGTTGCGGGGCTATGATCCACGTGTCTCTCCGCGTGACCTGACACGAGACGCACTTCGGCGCGCGGTTCCTTCCCCTGCCGCGCGTTGCCGACCGCCCCACGTAAAGTGGGGCGGTCCCTTTTCGGCCCCGCTCCCGTTCGGCGCGATCTCCCCCCGATTCAGGCGCCTGCGTCTCCTCCTCCGGGCTGCCTGCGCCGCATACGGTTTCTTAACACCGCTTGGTCTACCCTCGCCCGCGCGCCTCTTTACGATGCGGGGTTCGCTCAGGCGAAGGCCTGTCGTCCGAGTCAGAGGGTTAGTTGATGAGGATGCCGAAGTCTCTGCCCGTCCTGCTGCTATCCGCCCTGGTGATCGCTGCGCCCGCGGCTCTTGCCGCCGACCTCGGCGCGATCGCCGGCCTGGTGACGGATTCTGCGGGAGCGCCCGTCGCGCACGCGACGGTCACGGCCGCGAGAAGCGACGGCAGCGCGATTCGCGCGACGGTCTCGGGAGCCGACGGCGTCTACTCCTTCGCGGATGTTCCGCAGGGGTCCTGGACCGTGACAGCCGAGCTCGACGGTCGCCCGACGACGACGGCGCCTGCACTCATGGTCATCGCCGGCAAGGCGACGCGTCACGACCTCGTGATGAACTTTGGCGCTCCCGCCGGTGCGACGGTGGCGCGTGTCCCCGGAGCGCCCGGCGCCCCCTCGGCAGCGCCTGCACCCGCGGCTCCAGGCGCTGCGCCAGCGGCAACGGCCACCGCACCCGCGACGCCCGCCCCGCCGTCCGCGCCCGCTGCTTCCCCGACGCTCGCGCAAACGATCGCGCAGGAGATTCAGAAGGTCGTCCCGGAGGCGTTGCAGGCGCCTGCCCCCGGACCGGACGTCGATACTCAGACGCCGTTCGCCGTCGGCTATCTCGGCTGGATGAACGGCACCAGCCGCGAGAACTCACCGATCTTCGACACCAAGCTCTTCACGCCCGAAGTGCGATTCGACGTCAACTACCTGCAGGACTTCAATCATCCGGTCGACCACACCATCGTCGGCTCGACGGAAGAGTTCCGCTCCGGCGAGTTCCAGATCGAGCAGGTGAGCTTCGGCGGCGATTTCCACTGGAACAACGTGCACGCGCGCTTCCTCTCGATGTACGGCCTGTTCGCGGTGACCACGCCGCGCAACGATGCCAGCGCGGGTGTCGGCGAGTGGGATCTGCAGGGAGCCTACAAGTACTTCTCCGAGGCCAACGCCGGCTATCACTGGGACGTGAATCACGGCCTGAACCTCGACGCGGGAGTCTTCGTCTCCTACATCGGCCTCTTCAGCTACTACAACTTCGACAACTGGACCTATCAGCCTTCGTTCGTGTCGTCGAACACGCCGTGGTTCTTCAACGGCATGCGGGTGCAGTGGTTTCCAACGCAGACGCTGAAGATCGAGCCGTGGCTGATCAACGGCTGGCAGTCATACGCCAAGTACAACAAGTACCCGGGTGTCGGCGGGCAGATCCTCTGGATCCCGAACGATACCTTCAAGCTGGTGCTGAACAGCTACAGCATCGGCGAGGACAATCTCGCGAGCGGCAGTGGCTTCCCGGCCAACGGCGGCAATCCGAACGCGGCAACAGGTGCGCCCAATCCCGGCGGCACCTATGTCAACTACGCCAACGTGACGCGTGTCCACGAGGACGACAGCGTGGAGTGGAAGTACTACGACGCAAAGGACAGCGACCACACCTTCGCCGGCATCTCGCGCATGGCGACGTCCTTCACCTGGGACCTGGGGTGCGAGTACGGCGGCGGCGTGCACTGCTCCCACGGCCCGAACAAGGCGAACTTCTTCGGCATGATGCTTTACGACCGCACCTGGTTCGACCACAACCGCTATGCGGTAACCCTGGGCGGCGGCTTCATGAACAACCCGGGACGCTATCTCGCCCTGCTGCCCCCGATCAACGCGGCAACCGCCTCGAGCGGCTCGCCCTATTTCACCGAAAACCCGGGGCAGAAGCTCTACCAGTGGGACATTCAGCTCAACTTCCAGTACATGCCGCGGGACTGGCTCACGTGGTGGACGGAAGCTACCTTCCGGCACTCCGACGTGCCGTACTGGACCGGCCCCGGCGGGGTGACGCCACCTCTTGGCAATACCGGTTCACCGGCGTCGTACGTGTGCAACAACGGCAGCACCATCGGCTCTGACAACTGCACCGGTGAAGGTGGTATCTGGTACCCGGACCTCCGTACTCGCGAGGTCATCTGGGGGGCCGGGGTCATGGTGAAATTCTGATTTTAATTGGCCGGATTCGGGGTCCCCGCCGGCGCGGCGCGCGGTGCAGGTCACCCTTTTCACCATGGGGAGCCCCCTTTCGGCCCGGCTCGTGGGGGAGCGCGAACTGGCCCCCACCCCGGGTCCACGGGCATGCTAAGTTACATGGTTTGTCCCCCAACCGGCGCCTGAGTACACATGCCGCAACCCGCCACTGCTTCGGACCCCCAGGCCCCCGTGATCTGGACCAACGCCCTGGTATTCCTGCTGACCTTCGTGGGCGCGGCGCTGGTCGTGCCCTGGTATGGCCTCAAGTACGGCTTCAGCGGCGCTGACTGGGGGGTATTCGTCTTCTTTCTGGTCGCCAACGGCATGGCGATCACCGGTGGCTACCACCGCCTGTGGGCACATCGCAGCTACGATGCGCATTGGAGCCTGCGGCTCTTCTATCTTCTATTCGGCACCATGGCCATGCAGAACAGCGTGATCGTCTGGTGCAGCGGTCACCGTACCCATCACCTGTACGTCGACGACAACGAGCGCGACCCCTACTCCGCCCGGCGCGGGTTCTGGTTCTCCCACATTGGCTGGATGCTGCGCGACTATCCGAGCGGCCGACCGGATTTGAGCAACGTCGCCGATCTCAAGAGGGATCCGCTGCTCGTCTTCCAGGATCGGCACTACGTGCTGCTGACTGTGTTGACCAACTTCGGTCTGCCAATCGCCGCCGGCATACTGTTTCACGATTTCTGGGGTATGTTGCTGCTCGCCGGTGTACTGCGCCTCGTGTGGGCCCATCACGTCACCTTCTTCATCAACTCGCTGGCGCACATGTGGGGCAGCCGGCCCTACAACGAGGAGAACAGCGCGCGCGACAACCCCGTGGTCGCGGTGATCACCTACGGCGAGGGCTACCACAACTTCCATCACAGCTTCGCCCACGACTACCGCAATGGCGTCCGCTGGTGGCAGTGGGACCCGACGAAGTGGATGATCGCCACGCTGCAGCTCGTCGGGCTGACACGCCGCTTGAAGCGCACACCCGTATTCCAGATCCAGCGCGCCCTGCTCGCGATGCAGTTCGAGCGCGCGCAGGCCCGCCTGGCCAAACATCCCACCGCCGGCGCCTCGCACGTCGAGGTGCTGCGCACACGCATCGCCCACGAGTACGAAAGCTTCCTCGCCGCGGTCGCCGACTGGGCCCGCGTCAAGGAGCAGTGGCTCGGTGAGAAGAAGCGCGCAGTGCTCGAGCAGTGGGAGCAGGTGGACCTGCAGCAGCGGCTGCGCGACATCGAGCGCAGCCTCAGCCGCCAGCTGCGGCGCGTGCGATTGCTGCAAGCACAACTCACATAGCAGCTCTCGCGGGGATCCCGAGCGCCTGAGCGCGCGCCCAAGTCCCGTTCGGCGATACTGAAAAATTCGGGTCCATTCCCGCAAGGGCGCTCATGCGGCGCGCGCCGGACGGCGGCTGGCAGGGTCAGCACCTTTGGTGCACCATCACCTCATGGGCCGCATCTTCGAAGTCAGAAAGCACACCATGTTCGCGCGGTGGAACCGCATGGCGAAGCAGTTCGCCCGCATCGCGAAGGACATTACGATGGCAGTGAAGGCCGGCGGCACGGACCCGGCGTCCAACCCCGCTCTGCGCCGGATGGTTCACAACGCGCGCGCCGTCAACATGCCGAAGGACAAGATCGAGGCCGCCATCCGGCGCGCCTCCGGACGCGATGCGGCCAATTACCAGCAGGTGCTCTACGAGGGCTACGCGCCGCACGGCGTCGCGCTGCTCGTCGAGACCGCGACCGACAACCCGACACGCACCGTGGCGGCCGTCCGCAACGTCATCAGCAAGAATGGCGGCAATCTCGCGACCAGCGGCTCGGTCAGCTTCCTGTTCCGCAAGATGGGCGTCTTCCGGCTGAGCCCGGAAGGGTTGGACCAGGATGATCTCGAGCTGTACCTCATCGATCACGGGCTCGATGAGATGGGCGAGAGTACCGGCGAGAAGGGCGAGCCCCAGCTCGTGATCCGCTGCGCCTTCGCCGATTTTGGCAGGCTGCAGGAAGCGCTCGAGGCACGCGGCCTGGCGCCGCTTTCTGCCGAGCACGAATACATCTGCACGGTGCCGAGCGAGCTTCCCGAGGATCAGGCGACCGAGGTGCTGACTCTCATCGACCGGCTCGAGCAGGACGAAGACGTGCAGAAGGTCTTCCACACCCTCGCCTGAGCAGCGCCCGCACCGGAGCGACGTTGCACCCTTACCGCATCGAACTGGCCCACTACAGCGACTGTGCCTTGCTCGCAGCGATGGCGCGCGAGCTCATCGAGAGCGGTCTCGCTCCGGCGTGGGGCGCCGCGCGCATCGGCCGGCACGTGCACCATCCCGACAGCGTCGTGCTCACCGCGCGCTTAGGGTTGGCTCTCGCCGGCTTTGCCATCATGCGTTACGCCGAGGATACGGCCCATCTCAATCTGCTCGCCGTCGCTCCCGCGCATCGCCGTCGCGGCGTCGGGCGCCGCCTGCTGCAATGGCTCGAGCAGACCGCGCTTACCGCCGGAAGCTTCGTCATCGGACTCGAGCTGCGCGCCGGGAATGAGGCCGCCCGCGCGTTCTATCGCTCGCTCGGCTACAGCGAGCTCGGCGCGATTCGCGGTTACTACCAGGGCGTCGAGGACGCCGTGCGCATGGTGCGCGACGTGCGCGCGGCCGCTACGGCTCGAACTTGAAATCGAAGTCGTAGGAGTGACTGCCGTCGCTGGCGACGGTGACGGTCATCCTGCCGCTGATGCCGCGCAGCTCGCCGCTGCCCGAGTCCGGCACCACGACGATGTTCGAAATCGGAGCACCACGCGTCATCGTGGCGCTGTGCTGGAGAATGAAGCCACCCGAGCGCCCCTTAAGGGTGCCGGCGACGCGCTCCATGGCGACGTAGCCGGCAGAGCCCGGCACGTCCGACTGGATGGCCAGCATCTCGCCCTTGCCCGTGCCCTCGAGATCGCCGTGGAAGCGCTTGTCGATCGTGAGCCGCCCGATGTTGGCCGCACGGGCGATCTGGGTATCAGGTTTCTGCGGTGTGACCTTCACGTCGAAGGACCCGGCTGCCCGCTCGCTCGCAGCGTCACTTTTGCTCATGGCCTCTGCTTTTCTCATATCGTTACGCCTCTTTAGTCCGGCATGGGCGTCATCTGGCCGGAAAGCGCGTCCTCGAAGCCGAAGTCGCGCAGATCCCGCACCCGCTGCGGGAAGAGGATGCCGTCGAGATGATCAACTTCATGCTGCACGACCCGCGCATGGAATCCCTCGACGCTGCGATCGATCGGCGTCCCGTGCAGGTCGAACCCCTGATAACGGACCCGGCGGTGGCGCGGCACCAGGCCGCGCATCCCCGGGACCGAGAGGCATCCCTCCCAGCCCTCATCCTGCTCGGCGTCGAGCGGCATGACAAGCGGGTTGATGAGGACCGTATACGGGACGGGCGCGATGTGCGGATAGCGCGGATTGTCTTTGAGCTCGAAGATCACCGCCCGCAGGCTCACTCCGATCTGCGGCGCTGCGATACCCGCACCATGCAGCGCGCGCATGGTCTCGTCCATGTCGGCGATCAGCTCGGCGAGCTGCGCATCGAAGCGCGTGACAGGCCGTGCAACCTCGCGCAGCAGCGGCTCACCCATCTTCAGGACCGGGCGGACAGCCATGGCCGTCAATATCCGCGGCGAGCGCTAGCTGCGGTCCGACAGGACACCGGGTGTGACCTCGATGGACGTGCGGTGATCGCGGAAGCGCAGCACATGCTCGCGCACGGCCGTCTGCTGCCCGCGCGCAGCGGCCTCCTCGGCGCGCAACACGGCCTCGGTCACCAGATGGTGGTGTGGCGAGAGATCACAGACCGGATCGGCGTTGTCCGCATCACCGGTCAGAAGATACGCTTGGCAGCGACATCCCCCGAAGTCCTTGGAACGCTCCGGGCAGCTCCGGCACGGCTCCTTCATCCAGGCTTCGCCGCGAAAGCGATTGAAGGCCTGCGACTCGTACCAGATGCTGCGGATGTCGGCCTCACGCACGTTCGGCAGGTCGAGTCCGGGCAGCATGCGGGCGGCATGGCACGGCATGGCAGTGCCGTCGGGTGCGATCGCGAGGAAGACCGATCCGAGGCCGCTCATGCAGGCTTTGGGGCGCGTCTCGAAGTAATCCGGCACTACGAAGTAGATCTGCATGCTGGTGCCCACGCGCTCTCGAGCCTGCTGCGTCACGGCTTCGGCACGCTCGAGCTGCGCCCGGCTCGGCAAGAGGTGCTGGCGGTTCAGCCACGCCCAGCCGTAGTATTGGGTGTTGGCGAGCTCGACGTACTGTGCGCCGATGGCCTCGGCCATGCGAAGTATCTGCTCGACATGATCGATGTTGAGTCGATGCAGCACGACGTTGAGCACCATCGGGTAGCCGTACTGCCGGATCAGCGCCGCGGCCTTCGCCTTGAGCTCGAACGTCCGGGTGCTGCTCAGGAAATCATTCATCTCGCGCGTGCTGTCCTGGAAAGAGAGCTGGATGTGATCGAGACCGGCGCGCTTGAGTGCGGCGATGCGCGCCTCGGTCAACCCGACGCCCGAGGTAATGAGATTGATGTAGTAGCCGAGCTCGTGCGCTCGCGCGACGATCGTCTCCAGGTCCTCGCGCAGCAGCGGCTCGCCTCCCGAGAGACCGAGCTGCACTGCGCCCAGCGCACGCGCCTCGGCGAGCACACGCAGCCAGTCGGCCGTCTCCAGCTCGCTTCCGGTACGGCTGAACTCGGTGGGGTTGTAGCAGAAGACGCAGTGCAGGGGGCAGCGATAGGTGAGCTCGAGCAGCAGCCAGAGTGGTGCGCCGACCGGTCGCGCCGCGCTCGCGCCGCCGTGCCCGGCCGTGGCGCCGCGGTCCGCCTCGCCGGCTGCGGATGCTGCACTCATTCGCGCAGCTCCAGCCACTGTTTCTCGACGGCGAACGTCACGAACGCGTTCACGTCCTCGGCAAGTCCGCTGACGCCATAAGTGCGCTCGAGGTCCGCGACGATGTCGGCCAGGGTACGAACGCCGTCGCAGCGGCTCATGATGGCGCCGGCGCTGCCGTTGAGCTTGACCATGCCTTCGGGGTATAGCAGCACGTGCGCCTCCTGTGCCGCCTCCCACTGCAGGCGCTTGCCGGCGGCGATTGCGGGGCGGCAGCTGGCGGCGAGCTCGCTCATGGGGCGACTCCGTAGGCGAGCGCCATGGCATCGTTCATTTGCCAAAGCACCGCGAGCTTGAACTTGAGGATCTCGAGGGCGCCCTCCTGAGCGGCTCGTGTCGTGAAGCGCTCGAGCGTCACCGCAAGTCCGAACTCGACGTCGCGGCGCGCGAGGCTGACGCGGCTCTGAAAGTAGCCGAGACCGGCGCGATCGATCCACGGATAGTGCTCGGGCCAGCCCGCGAGCCGTTGGGCGTGAATCTCCGGAGCGAAAAGCTCGGTGAGTGAGGCGCACACCGCCTCCGGCCATGGTGCACGGCGCGCGAAGTTCACGTAAGCATCCACCGCGAAGCGCACACCCGGCAGCACGTCTGCGAGGCTCTCCACCCGCGCACGCTCGAGCCCCACCGCTGAGGCGAGCCCGAGCCACGCCTCGATTCCCCCCGGGTCATCCCCGTAGCCATCGTGATCGAGGATACGCTGCACCCAGTGACGGCGCACGGCGCGCTCATTGCAGTTGGCGAGGATCGCCGCATCCTTCACCGGGATGTTTATCTGGTAGTAGAAGCGGTTCGCCACCCAGCCGCGGATCTGCTCGGGCGTCGCCTTGCCGGTGTTGAGCATCACGTTGAAGGGGTGATGGATGTGATAGGCGCGCCCGTGCTCGCGCAGCCGTTGCTCGAACTCCGTACGCGTCCAGGAATTGTCCGTCACCGTCGTCACAGCTCGATCTCCTGGCCGTCGCATGCGACTTCGATACCTCGCCGCGTGAGCTCGGCGCGCTCGGGCGAGTCCTCATCGAGTATGGGATTGGTGTTGTTCACGTGGATCAGGATGCGGCGCGTTGACCGCGGCAGTTGCTCGAGCCACTCGAGCATGCCTCCGGGACCGCTCTGCGGCAGGTGACCGATCTCGCGCGCCCGCTTGTGGGAGAAGCCGAGCGCGATCATCTCCTCATCGCGCCAGAACGTGCCATCGACGAGAACGCAGTCGGCCTCGCGCAGCTCGCGCCACACGGCCTCCTCCATCGACCCGAGACCTGGCGCATAGACTGCCGAGCGTCGGGCTGCCCCATCGCGTATCACCAGGGCTACGTTGTCACCGTCCACCGGGGCCTCGCGGTGCGGGGAGTACGGCGCGGGCTTGCTCGCAACTGCGATTGCGCGCCAGGTGACATCGCTCACTCCGGCGACGACGAATTCGCCCCCGTCAGCTCGCATGACCCGGCGGTCGACGCCGCAGTAATGCCCGAGAACCTTGAACACCGGGTTGCCCTCCGTCAGGTCCGCGCAGGCCTGATCGGTGCACCAGATGGCGAGGGGTTGCCTCGATTCACGCAACATGAAGAGACCGGTCGTGTGATCGATCTGCGCGTCGACCAGCAGCACCGCGACGACCGCGGTATCGCGCGGCTGACGCGCCGGCTGCAACACGGGATTGGCCTGCAGCTGGGAGAGGATATCGGGCGAGGCGTTGACCAACGCCCACCGCGTTTCATCGCTGCCGCAGACTGCAATGGAGGACTGGGTTCGCGCCCGGGCACGAACGGTCCGCGCGCGCAGGCCTGCGCAGTTACGACAGTTGCAGTTCCATTGAGGAAAGCCTCCGCCGGCGGCGGAGCCCAGTACACGGATCTTCACGGGTTCGCCCGGTCCAGGCGTGACATCCCGACCAGGGCAGGCTGCGGGAGCCCGGCGACCGGGCTCCCGGCCCTACAGCGCACCTCAGCGGCGCGCGATATACATCGTGATTTCCATTCCGAAGCGGAAATCAGTCGCCTTTGGTGTTTCCCAGCGCATAGCGTTGCTTCCTGGTTCGATCGGTTGGACGGAGTCTATCGATTCGAGTGTATCCTTCTCCCCAGGGGCTGCCGGGGGAAGCGGATCATCATGAAATTGACCTCATGATTTTCTTGAGGGCACCCCAGGCGAGCCACCGATGAAGCTCCGCACCCGCCTGAACCTCGTTCTGACGGGGGTTACGGCGGTCTTCCTCGCGGTGCTCGTGGCGGATGAGATTCGCGATGCCCGCTCTTCGGTCAGGGAAGAGATCGAGGCCGCCAACCGCGTCGCCGCGCAGGTGCTCGGGAACCTCGTCCTTACCTATGCCTCTTCGGGCGGTACGCAGTCCGTCGCGGACATCCTGCGCCAGCTCGGTCACGTGCGTGCGAACGAGGTCACTCTGCGCGATGCGTCAGGACGGCTCGTGTATCACTCCCCCCCGCCGGTATACAAGGCCGGACGCGAGGCGCCGGCGTGGTTCGCGCATCTACTCGCGCCGGCACCGGCGAGGCAGACTTTCACTCTGGGCGACGGCGCCCAGGTGGTGATCGAAGCGCAACCGTCGCGTGCCATACTCGATACCTGGGACGATCTGGCGCGACTGCTCGCGATTGCCTTTGGTCTGCTCCTCGGCCTGAGCGCTCTGGCGTTCGTGCTGATCGATCGCGCGCTCGCCCCATTCCCGATCATCGTGCAGGGGTTCGAGCGGCTGCAGCGCGGTGAGCTCGCCTTCCGCCTTCCGCAACTGCGTGGATCCGAGGCACAGGCGATCGGAGCAGCGTTCAATCGCATGGCGCAGGCGGTCGAGGACAAAGTGCGCGCGGAGACCGAGGCACGCGAGGCGCGCAGCCGGCTCGAGGAGCGCCGCGAGCTCGGGCTGCTGATCGAGCAGAGCCTCGAAGAGGAGCGGCGTCAGATCGCCCATGAGCTTCACGACGAATTCGGCCAGTCGGTGACTGCCATCCGCAGTCTCGCCATGGCCATCGCAGGTCAGGCGCCCGAGCCCGGCCTGGCTTCTACCGCGCGCCTCATCAGCGACGAGGCCGCCCGGCTCTATGACGCGATGCATGGCCTCATCCCGCGGCTCGCGCCATTGTCCATCGACACACTCGGACTCGCGGCCTCGCTGGAGAGTCTGGTGAACGACTGGCAGAGCCGACACGCCAAGCCGCTGTTGTCTCTCCGTCATGAGCTCGCGGCGGATGTGGGCGCCAGCGTGACGCTCGCGGCTTACCGGGTGGTGCAGGAAGGATTGGTCAACGCGCTGCGCCACGCGAGCGCTGAACACGTCACGATCGAGGTGAGCTCCACCGCCGAGCGCATGGTGGTCGTAGTGAAAGACGACGGCGTGGGACTGCCGCTGCAGTGGGCGCGTCCGGGCCATTTCGGGTTGCGCGGCCTGACCGAACGCGTGGAGCAGCTCGGCGGAACGCTGCGGGTGCGCAACATCGAGCCTCACGGTGTCTCTATCGTGGCGGAGATTCCGCTGATAAGGAGCGCATGATCCGCGTGCTGCTGGTCGACGACCATGCCGTGGTCCGCACCGGCTTTCGCCTGCTGCTGCAGGCGCAGCCGGAAATCAGTGTGGTCGGCGAGGCCGACTCCGGCGAGAGCGCCTGCCAGCTCTATCTCGAGCTGACACCGGACGTGGTGGTCATGGATCTCGCCATGCCGGGGATGGGTGGACTCGAGGCGCTCAAGCGCATCCGCGCTCACCACAGCCAGGCACGCGTGCTGGCGCTGTCGGCACACGATGATCCGCTGCACGCACGCCGCGCGCTGCGCGAGGGGGCACGCGGATTTCTATCCAAGCGCAGCGCGCCCGAAGCGTTGCTCGAGGCAATCACCGCCGTAGCGGCCGGACAGCGCTACCTGGATGCCACGCTCGCCCGCAAGCTGGCGCTCGATGAGGTTGAGCGCGGCGGCAAGTCTGCCGTCGAGCAGCTCTCGGAGCGCGAGTTCGAGGTCTTCGTACGCCTCGCCGGCGGCGCAACCGTGCAGCGCATCGCCGATGACCTGAAGCTCTCGGCCTCGACGGTCGGCACGCATCTTTACAACATCAAACAGAAGCTCGGCGTCACCAACCAGGCCGAGCTGACGCTGATCGCCATCCGCCACGGGCTGATCCAGGCGTGATGCGCTCCTTGCTCGGATAGGGACCTCAACGCCGGGTCGCGAGCTTTGGCGTCGCCTCGCGGCTTCAGCGCTGCAGTGCGACGCGCCGCGTCAGCCGTTCGAGCGAGCGGCGCGCAGCGGCCTTGGCGATGTGCTTGCACCACAGCGGCTCGCGGTGCTTCACCTGACGGCGAAACTTCTCGCAGTCGCAAGTCCAGAGAATGCGGTCGTCACCCGTCTTCAGCACCTGGACGGTGCGGCTCGGGAAACTGTAGGTGCCGAGCACCTCGTTCTGCGCCTCGCGGCGGCGCCGGAATCGGATCGCCATGGGAGGCAGCGTAGCGCACCCGCTTTGTGGATTGCTTGTGGATTACTTGTGCAAATCCGAGCCAGCGGCGCACCGCGTGCCGGTAGTGCAGGTAGTCGTCGCCAAAGATCTCGGCGAGAAAACGCTCTTCCGCATGGATATAGCCGAGCTCGATGACCGCTACGAACAGCGGCAGTGGGACGAACGCACCGATGCTGCCCAGCAGCATCGCGGTCCCGCCCAGCACCAACACCAGTCCCAGGTACATCGGGTTACGGGTGAATCGATAGATGCCGCCCGTCACGAGGGTCGTGGAGCGCTGGAAAGGAATCACCGGTGTGCGGGCGCGACGGAAGGCAACGACGCCCGACGTCGTGAGCAGCAGCCCGGCGGCGAGCGGGACCACGCCCAGACGGCTCACCGTCGGCGGGAGGAGCTGATCGATCGGCGACCAGTGGTGCAACGCCGCACTCATCAGCAGCGCCACCAGGAGCCAGCCGGGTGGAATGATGCGGCGCGCCCAATCCATCAGGAGGACACGATCTTCGCCTTGATCGCCTCGTACTCGGCGTCCGTGATGAGCTTTGCGTCCAGCATCTCCTTCGCTTCCTTCAGGCGGCGCACGGTGTCGCTCTCCGCGGTCGTGGCCGCCGCCGTACCCACCTGGATGCCACCGGAGCGCGCGCGCAGCTCCTCGAGCTCGCGCACACGACGCTTCTCGCGCCAAGCCTGGTCCTGCGCCTGACAGATGCGGTACACGGCCTGCGCCTGTGCTTTGCGCAGGCCCGTGAACTCGATTCGCTGCGCGCCCTGCGCGCCGAAGGATGCAAGATCGGTCGCCTTGCCGGCCCGTACCGCGAGGTTGGCACTCAACATGCCGACGCTCAGTGTGACTTCCTCGAGATCCTGCCAGCGAACGGTCGTGACATCGAAGCCGCCGAGCAGCCGGCGTGCCAGCACGATCAGCCGCCCGCTGGTCGCGGCTATTAAAACGCGGCGGTGATTCAAAGCGTAGATCCGCCGCTGAAGCGCCCACGCTTCGAGCGTCTCGCCCGGAATCAGCACGGAGCGCAGATCGGCGAGCGGTCGCTCGAGTCCCGTCTCATTCATGGCAGTCTGATCGTCGGGCATGTCAGCGCCTTTCGTCCCGCTCATGGGTTCATTTCTTCTTGACGATCTCGGCGCGAAACTCGCGCAGCTTCGCCTTGATCACGCGCGCATTGGCCGGACCCATGCGGATGAGGAGCTTCTGTCCGGCCGAGCGGCTCTCGATGCTCTGGTCAGCGTACTGCCAGAATACCTTCGGCTGCACCAGCTGAACCGGCCCGTTGATCTCCGGCGTCTGCAGCAGATCATCGATCACTTCGACCAGGCGGTCGTTGAAGTATTTGCCCGGGTAACCGAGATCCTCGTACGACTGCTGGAAAAGCGGGTACAGCCGCTCATACACCACCGCGAGCGCCTTCGGATCCGTTTCCTGCACCACTCGCACCAGTGGCGCGTAGCGCGCGAAGTTCGCATCGCTGAGAGTCGTGATGTCGCCCGCAGTCGCGGTGGCGGCCTGCCCGGGTGTCGGCTTGACAGGCCTCAGATCGACCGCCACGCGGTGCCGCGGCAGGTTGTCGACCGTGACCACGATGTGCCGCACGATGTTCTGCGGCACGAGAAATTGCTCGACGGGGTTCTTGCCGAGAACGCCCGCGAGCGAATCATGCACCACCGGGTCGCTGTCATTGAGAGCGGGCAAGGCGCTCGGCTCCCCGCTCTCGGACGCAATCGGATGGGCGATCTGCGGCTCGTTGCTCGCCGCAGGAGCCGCAGGGGCAGGCGCCGCAGGCGGTGGAGGCGCTGGCGCGGCGTGCTGCGCGCGGTACCAGAACCAGCCGCCGATGCCGACCGCGGCCACGGCGACGATGCCGATGAGCCAGACGACCTTGCGCCGCGCCTGGGTCTCGAGATCGTCTTCCCACATGTTCGGTCGCCTTCTGTTACCGAGACAAGGGCAACTGTACAGCGCCGAGGAAATGCACGCACTGTACGTCGTATGAAATTGTCGCGCGCCCGCTGCGCAGCGGGCGGCGGCTATGTTTCAATTCCCTCATGTCGAGCTCCTTCCACCCGGCGGTCGCCAACTGGTTTGCGCGTACTTTCGATGCGCCGACGGCAGCGCAGCGTGCAGCGTGGCCGGCGATCAGCGCGCAGCGTCACGTGCTCATCGCAGCGCCGACAGGCTCGGGCAAGACACTCGCCGCCTTCCTCGCGGTGATCGACGACCTGGTGCGCGAGGGAGTAGCGGCGAACGGCCTGCCTGACGAGACCCGCGTGGTGTACGTCTCCCCTCTCAAGGCGCTCTCCAACGACATCCACCGCAATCTCGAGGCACCCTTGAGCGGTATTCGCGAGGAGCTCTCGCTCCTTGCTCTGCCGCCGATCGATATCCGCACGTTCGTGCGTACCGGTGATACCCCGGCACACGAGCGTCGTGCGAGCATCCGCCGGCCCCCGCACATCGTCGTCACCACCCCCGAATCTCTCTACATCCTGATGGGATCGCAATCCGGTCGGGAGATGCTCAAGAGCACCCGCACCGTGATAGTGGACGAGATCCACGCAATGGTCGGCAGCAAACGCGGGGTGCACCTCGCGCTCACGCTCGAGCGGCTCGAAGCGCTCGCCGCGAGGCCGCTGACCCGCATCGGGCTCTCCGCCACGCAGAAGCCCATCGAGGAAGTGGCGCGTTTTCTCGTCGGCACTCGCCTGGTCGACGCCGCCGGAGAGGCGGCCTGTACCGTGATCGACTCCGGCCACGTCCGCGAGCGCGACCTCAGGCTGGAGATTCCGGCCGCGCCGCTCGAGGCCGTCATGTCAGGCGAAGTGTGGGCACAGCTCCATGACCGTCTCGCCGAGCTGGTGAGCGAGCATCGCACCACGCTGGTTTTCGTCAACACCCGCCGTCAGGCTGAGCGCATCGCGCGCCACCTGTCCGAACGGCTCGGCGAGCGGCAGGTCACCGCCCATCACGGCAGTCTCGCGAAGGAATCGCGCCTCGACGCCGAGGCGCGCCTCAAGCGCGGCGAGCTGCGCGCGCTGGTCGCGACCGCCTCCCTCGAGCTCGGCATCGACATCGGTGAGGTGGACCTGGTGTGTCAGCTCGGCTCACCCCGCTCGATTGCCGCGTTTCTTCAGCGCGTTGGCCGCTCCGGGCACTCCGTGGGTGGGACACCGAAAGGCCGCCTCTTCCCGCTCTCGCGCGACGACCTCGTCGAGTGCGCGGCGTTGCTCGGGGCGGTGCGCCGCGGTGAGCTCGATCGGCTGGTGAGCCCCGGTAAGCCACTCGACGTGCTCGCTCAACAGATCGTAGCCGAGGCCGCCTCCCGCGAGTGGGACGAGGACGGACTCTACGCGCTCGCGCGCGGCGCATGGCCGTACCGCGATCTCCTGCGCGAAGAGTTCGACGAGCTCGTGCGCATGCTGGCCGAGGGCTACAGCACACGCCGGGGACGCCATGGCGCCCTGATCTATCACGACGCCGTCAATCGCACCGTCAAGGGCCGCCGCGGCGCGCGACTCACCGCGCTTACCTCCGGCGGAACGATTCCAGATACGGCCGACTACCAGGTGATTCTCGAGCCGCAGGCGCAGTTTGTCGGCACGGTCAACGAAGACTTCGCAGTCGAGAGTCTGCAGGGCGACATCTTCCAGCTCGGCAATGTCTCGTACCGCATCCTGCGGGTCGAAGCCGGCAGGATCCGCGTCGAGGACGCGCGCGGCGAGCCGCCTACCATTCCCTTCTGGCTGGGCGAAGCCCCGGGGCGCACGGATGAGCTGTCGGCGAGCGTGTCGCGGCTTCGCGGGCAGCTCGAGGCGCGACTGGATGAGGGCGCGGAAGCTGCCATCTCCTGGCTCGTCGAGGAAGCGGGCATCGGCGGACCGGCCGCGGTGCAACTTGTCGGGTATCTCTCTGCCGCGCGCGCGGCGCTCGGCGCGCTGCCGACTCAAAGCACGGTGATCTTCGAGCGCTTCTTCGACGAGGCCGGCGGCATGCAGCTCGTCATCCACTCACCGTTCGGCAGTCGCATCAACCGCGCCTGGGGACTCGCGCTGCGCAAGCGCTTCTGTCGTTCGTTCAACTTCGAGCTGCAGGCGGCGGCAACCGAGGACACGATCGTGCTGTCGCTTACCACCGCCCACAGCTTCGAGCTCGGCGATGTCGCGCGCTACCTGCACTCGAACACCGTGCGACCGCTGCTCGTCCAGGCGCTGTGTGCGGCGCCGATGTTCCCCGCCCGCTGGCGCTGGGCCGCATCGATCGCACTCGCACTGCCGCGCTTTCGCGGCGGAAAGAAGGTGCCTGCGCCGCTGATGCGCATGGCGGCCGAGGATCTCCTCGCGACGATCTTTCCCGACAGCCAAGCGTGCGCGGAGAACGTCCAGGGTGAGCTCGAGATTCCGGATCATCCGCTCGTGCGGCAGGCGATCCGCGATTGCCTCGAGGATGCGATGGACATCCACGGCCTCGAGAGACTGCTGCGCGCGCTCGAGGCAGGCAGCATCCAGGTCGTGGCCCGCGACCTGACCGAGCCCTCGCCACTCGCACTCGAGGTGCTCTCCGCGAGGCCCTACGCCTATCTGGACGACGCACCGCTCGAGGAGCGCCGCACTCAGGCAGTAATGAGCCGCCGCTGGCTCGATCCGCACAGTGCGGCCGACATCGGCAAGCTCGACGGCCAGGCCATCGAGCGGGTACGGCAGGAAGCCTGGCCAGACGCGACCGATGCCGATGAGCTGCACGACGCGCTGCTGTGGCTCACGTTTCTCACCGCCGCCGAAGCCGCGCGCACCGAGCATTGGCCGCGGCTGCTCGCCGAGCTCGCGGCGCAGGGGCGTGTCACGCGGCTCGCGACCGGCGGCGATGTTACGCTCTGGGCTACCGCCGAACGGTTGCCTCTCTTCCAGGCGCTCTTCCCGGGTGCGCGCACCGCGCCCGCAGTGGTAACACCGCCCGGCCATCCGCAGTCGTACGCGCCCGAGGCCGCGCTCATCGAAGTGATCCGCGGTCGGCTCGAAGGCATCGGGCCGACGCGCGCTGCCGAGCTCGCTGCCTCGCTCGGACTTGCGCTGCCGAGCGTCGACGCCGCGCTCGCCGCGCTGCAGGCCGAAGGCTTCGCGATGCGCGGTGCCTTCACCGCGGACGCGGCCCAGGCCGACGAGTGGTGCGAGCGGCGTCTGCTTGCGCGCATTCATCGCTACACCGTCAAGCGGCTGCGCGCAGAGATCGAGCCGATCGATGCACGCGACTTCCTGCGCTTCCTGTTCGAATGGCAACGGGTCACCAGCGAGGCGCGGATGGAGGGTCCCGATGCGGTCGGTGCGATCCTCGCGCAGCTCGAGGGTTTCGAGGCGCCGGCCAGCGCGTGGGAGACGGAGCTGCTGCCGAGCCGGATCAGCGAGTACGAGCCCGCCTGGCTCGATGAGCAGTGCCGGGCGGGCCGCTTCGTATGGACTCGGCTCTCCCCGCGTCGCAGTAACGGCGAGCGCGGCGCCGCGCCGGTACGGGCGACACCGATCGTGCTGGTGGCGCGGCGCAACCTGCGGTTGTGGTCGGCACTC
>Ga0307476_10000868_pt1 | contig 20507 bp, 11 predicted proteins | sample atmos_gasesECM2C_2_FD_203314 | JGI IMG/M metagenome (GOLD analysis project Ga0307476, IMG submission 203314) | Hardwood forest soil microbial communities from Morgan-Monroe State Forest, Indiana, United States - atmos_gasesECM2C_05 | ecosystem: Environmental > Terrestrial > Soil > Temperate... | reverse complement strand
CGGGCAGACCGCTGGAGCACGCAGACTTGGTGGCGCAAGGCCAGGTTCTCGAGCTGGAGTTCGGCTCGGGAGCGAACCATCGAACGCAAAGTGAGGAGTGCGAGCAGAGCAATGGGCATGAAGGAATTGGGAATTCAGAAAAGAAGTATAATTCGCGTCGGCTCAGCCATTTCGAGGTTTCCGAGAGGCACAGTACCTGATTCCGGCCGGTTGGAAACTGAGGGCTTAGCAGCCGAAGCTGCCCAAAATCCCCTTCGCCGCTAGCGATGCAAATGCCTGAATCTACGGGATCCCCAGAATGGTCTCTCGGCTGCCCTGAAATAGGTGTTTCTGAGCCTCCTTTGAACTTTGAACGACTGACGGCCGATTTATTCGACGAAAGGAGCTTGCAACATGTAATAAGGCTGACAGTCACCCGCACAGAAGCACTTGGCCGCGCAACTGAAAATACGCTATTAGCGTGTAGCAATTCGAAGCACGCGGCACAGTCTCGGCACACTCTTGGGATGAACTCCGAAACCTCCAGCTAGCTGAGGCCGCTTGGCATTCACAGGTGATTTCACTCCAGTCTTAGCCAAGCACAGCAAGAGCTTCAACCTGATCGATACGCTTTCGGTTGGAGTGGATCGCTTTCAGCGGAATTTCGAGCCGATGCAGCGGCAGGTCGAGTCTTGGCGCCAGACCCAGATCACCGATGTCCAGGCGAAGCTGATCTTCTACTCGGCATTTGTTGAGGGCAAGCTGGAAGCTCCCAAGAGCTTGCTGCCCGCTATCGCAATGAACGCACTTTGAAATGTCGCCTCAGGAATGCCTTAGGAATTCGGATGCACCTGTCGGAGATTTGCGAACACACCTTTACTGAACTGATGTAGATGGGCGGCCAGTTTGGAGCGATGTGCGCCCGCTGCAGCGGCGCCGATTTTGAGGATTTGAATAGCCGACCGGGATGGGTTGATTCCCGCATGAGATAATCCCTTGACCGCTGAAACGATCGGCGGTCCAATTACACATCTCTGTGTTAGGGATCGTCTAAATGGCCGTCTCGCTAGATGAGGGGGACATCGTGATGGTCGATTTCGTTGGGGTTCTCGCCGTCAACCGAAACGAGTCGCAGCCAATCCCGGCCGCCGGAACACGTTTGCGTGATCCGTCGCTGGCGTTCTGGGAGTCCGGATGCTGATCAATACGAAGCTCCGCGTGCAAGACGTGCAGCAGCGTATTGGAGGACATCAAATGCTTCAAGCGGCCCTGGCCATGATTCAACATCACGATGTTGCGCTGCCCGCCATGATCAACGAGAAGCTTCTGGCCGATTCCATCGCGAAAATTCAAAAGGTGCCGACGCGGTACAACAGTCCTCGCTTGGCCGCGAGGTTTCGCGAGTACGCCCGGCACATCGCCTCATTCGCCGGCCTCACCTACGCTCAGTTGCTCCTTCGCCTGCAAGGCGTCGCGGATCGCCCGCATGATTGATTTTGACCGCATTCGCGCCGTCAAGCGAGACGCCCAGGCGCGTCTTCTCAAGATCCCAGGTGTGCACGCCGTTGCCATCGGTCCCAAAGTCGTCGCCGGAAAATCCACTACCGACCCGTCGATCATCGTTTATCTCATCAAGAAAAGAGCGCCCGCAGAAATTCCCCCTGCGGAACTCGTCCCTCCCGAAATCGATGGCATCAAGACAGACATAATCCAACAGAATCTCCCCACCGTGGGAGGGCCTCTCGAAGGCGGTATCAAAGTCTCACGACCCGACGATGCCTGGGGCACGCTAGGCTGTCTTGCGACTTCGTCCGACAGGTCGACAGTCTACGCCCTCACTTGTTATCACGTCGTATGGCCAGCCCGATACCAAAAAGAAACGCTCAAAGTTGATGCCACGGTTGCCGGCAACAGCGTTACCTACGTCTTCAGCGGCTCCGTGGAGCCCCAGAGTCTTATTTACCTAAACTTCCAGCCGATCAATTTGACCCAAGGCCTCCCCCAATACGGCGCCTTCTATACAACCACCGGTACGGAGACTTTCGACCAAATCGCCGCCAACGTTGCGCAGGCGGTCGAAGACATGGCTGTCACGGAAATCAACGCAATCCCGACCGGGGCATTGGTCGACATCGATTTCCCTAACGGGTATAAGTCCACATGCACTATCACCGGTAGAAGAACCGGCCCGCCGTCCGATCTCTACGTCAAAATCGAAGGAACCACCATTACTTTCAGCGGCAAGGTCTCAGGCGATCATTACGGCGTCTTTACCAACGTCAACCCCGGCGGAGTTGAGCCCACCTACGGCGTCTTCACAGCGCTGAACAAAGGCGACGACATGGAATACGTCGCGAATGCCGTCGCAGCTGACGTCGACTCCATGCACATCACGGCTGTCGACGTGAGCAGCTCCGGTGCGACCGTCACCATCGAAACGCCGATGGAGATTGAGGTCGTTATCAGTCCTGATACGCGCATAGGGCAGCCGCGTCTGTGTTCCATCTGCTCGCGCTGCTGCGGCCCGTCGATCGGCACCGTAGATAAGGCGCGCTTCGACGCGGACACGGCGCTTATCGAACTCGACCCCGGCACAACCTATTTCGCCGATCAGCTCAACTTCGGACCCGTCAAAGATTACTACTTCGTTCAGGACTTCGATATTCACCCCGGCCCCTATCCAGTCAAGAAGTCAGGAGCAAAGACCGGAAAGACCCACGGAAATGTCACCGCTCTCGACCGTGTGGGCTACAGAGGTAAGGATGGGCCCTTCCACCGACAGTACTCCGGAGTGATGACGGTCGCCTTCGATGTCGACGACGAGGACAACAGTCCCGATGCCGACTCATTTTCCGATCACGGCGATTCTGGCTCCGCCGTTCTCAACTCGGACGACGAAATCATCGGTACCGTCTTCGCTCACACCGACGACGGCAGTGGACTCGTCACTCCCATTCAGTCGATCATCAAAGCCTTCGATATCACCATCGCGACTGCCCAAACCGCAGGCCAGACTCAGACTGTTCCCCCGTTCGCCCGCTCCATGCTCCCCGAATCTCGCGCCCCCATAGCCGGTGGAATGCCGATTTCGAAAAACATCCTCGACGTGCAGCAGGAAATTGTCGCGACACCCGCCGGTAAGGAATATGCTGATGCGATCACGCAACACGCCGGCGAAGTTCAGCGCATCATCAACACGAATCGCCGCGTCGCCGCCGTCTGGCAGCGCAGCGGAGGACCTCAAATCATCCAAGCCGCGCTCAACGTGGCTCAAAACCGCAATCAGGCCTTCCCCGCCGAAATCGAAGGGAAGCCCCTAACCGACTGCATTGCGAAGATTGTAAAGACGCTGACGCGCTACGCCAGCCCGGCGCTCGCAGCCAGTCTTGGGAAATACGCACCGCGAATCGCGTCGATCGGTGGGCTTACCTACGCAGCATTGCTGGCGCGGCTGCAAACGGTCGAGAAGGGCTCAGCGGCATGATCGACTTCGATCGGATCACGGCAGTCAAGAGAGACGCGCAGGCGCGTTTGAGAGCGATTCCCGGCGTGCATGCCGTCGCCGTAGGAGCGAAGATTGTTGCGGGAAAACGAACTTCGGAACCAGCGATCCTTGTCTACACGACCCGCAAGAAAGCGCCTTCGGAGATTCCCGCGGAAGAAATGATTCCCGCCGAGATTGACGGCGTGAAGACCGACGTGATCGAAGAGGAGATTCCCAAGCTGCGCGAGACGGCCGAAGGAGGACAAAAGATCTCGCCCGGCAAATATCACTTCCTTGGAGGCAACTACTTCGGAACACTGGGATGTATCGCGATCTCCAAGGACAAGAGCAAAGTTTACGGGATTACCAACGAGCACGTCGTGAATCTGGGCGAACGGGACAAAGCCCAGCTCACGGTGGAGCTAGACGATGAGGCCGATGGTTCGACCAAGAAAACTATCACGACGTTCGGAGGAACGGTTCGCAGCGGATCCCTTGTCTACGCGAATTTCGAGCCGGATAAAGATCACCGGAATCAATATCCACCCTTGCCGGAGTTCGGCGCATTCTACACGGTTCAGTCGGGCGATAGCTTGGACAATGTGGCGAAGGGCATCCTTAAGGCAATTAACGATCTTCACGTGCCAACCATCTCGGCCACACCTACAGCGACCGGAGTAATAACGCTCTTCCCCGGACCCGGCTACGTGGCGAATTGCAGCGTGTCGACTCCAGTGACTTATCCATCGTCGGATTTGCGCGTCACGATCGGGGGCAACCAGATCACGTTCAGCGGAAGAGTGTCAGGCGACAACTATGGCGTCTTCACCAATGTGACCGTCGGAGGCCTGATTCCCTCGTTCGGCGTATTCACGCCGGTAGCGAAGTCCACCAGCCTCAACGATATCGCCACCAACGTGGCCGGGTCACTTAAGACGACGATCACAGCGCTACAGGCGGAATCACCCGACTGGACGGCGCTCTCCCAAATTCAGGTAACGCCGAGCGCGGCGAGCGTCACCATTTCCGGCGTGGAGGAAGTGGACTGCGAAACGAGCGGAGACGTGAGGGTAGGACAGCCGTGCCTTTGCTCAATCTGCTCGCGATGTTGTGGCCCGCGCATCGGCGTGGTGACGGCCGCGAGGCGCGATTTGGACGCCGCATTGATTCAACTTGACCCTGGTCTCAGTTATCTCGCCGAGATCTCTGGAATGAGCATTTTCATAACCGGATCAGATACGGTCACTCCGGCGGACGCGCTTCCCGGGAACTATCGCGTATCCAAATCGGGCGGGAGCTCGGGGTTGACTTACGGATTCGTAACCGCCGTCGATCGCGTGGGCTATACCTCCATCGAGGGCGCTACCAGCACGGGCGTGGAAATCGCAGGCCCCTTTGATCGTCAGTATGCGGGAGTGATGGAGATTCGATCCGACGGCTCCGGCAAATTCCTTGACGACGGCGACTCCGGTGCGGCGATTCTGAATATGCAGAATAAAGTCGTGGGAATTTTGTTCGGAGGAAGTCTTCTCATGGGATTGGCCACGCCGATCGCATCTATTACTACGGAGTTCAACATCGATATCGCCACGGCTTCCCGAACTGGCGACACACAGACGGTCCCGGGCGCCCCGCAATCCGCAGTGGAGATGCAACCGTTGTTCCAGCCGGCCTTCCCGCAACCGATCTCCGGGGCGATACCGATCGGGCAGCAGTTGCAGGAGGTGCAGAGGGAAGTCGTCGCCACCGAGATGGGGCGGGAATATGCGGACGTAATCCGCCGACATGCCGCGGAAGTCCAGATGTTGATCAATACCAATCGCCGGGTGGGAGCCATGTGGCAGCGAAGCGGAGGGCCGCAGATCGTTCAGGCGCTGTTCGGGATGCTCCACCGCCGGGACCAGCCGCTGCCTGCGGAGATCGACGGTAAGCCCTTTTCCGAGTGCGTCCACAGCATCGAGAATGCACTCCTGCGTTACGCCAGTCCGGCACTCACCGCTGCGTTGCGCCGTTACGTACCTGATATCGCGGGGTGGAGTGGTCTGACTTATGCGCAATGGCTTGCGAGCCTGCATGCGCGGGAGACAGCGCAATAATGGCCGGAAAAGCTGGAACTCTCGAGAGTATCGCGCAACAAATCGCCCAGGCGCTTCAGCCGCTCGAAACGCTGCTCACTTCCGACAACATCCTTCCGTTTCTTGCCCAACTCGGACTCCAATTTCCGCCCGTGCTCCTCACGACGAACTTCAACAACGCAATGAACGCAGGAGCGACCGCGGCCGGCGCACTCGACGGCACCATCACCCAGCTCACTACCGACATCGCGAACAACAACATCCTCGGCATTGTACAGGACGGCGAGAAACTCGTTCAGGAGATTTCCGGCATCATCGCTGCGATCGAGCAGATCGGCGCCCAAATCAACGCCCAAGCCGCCACACTGGGAATGATCCCTAATGAGGTCCAGGCCTTCGCCTCCAATCTTGTCGAAGCTCTTCTCAGTTACCTGCTGATCACTTATGTTGAAGGCATCGCATCCGGTGTAGTCGGTCTCGCGAATCTCCTCGGCATCATCAGCTACGTCTCAAACCCCGGATCGGACGCGGTTCATCCTCCCTTCATCTCGAAGAAGCTTCAGCTCTCGAATCTGGGAAAACTTCTCAGCTCCCCATCCGGCCTTTTTCAAACGCTCTATCAGTGGAACACGCCGGCCTTTGACGGCACGACATTGCTTCCGGTCCTCAACACCTCGCTGCAACTTCTCGGAGTCGCGTCGAACCTCGGCACTACGACACCTCTCACGGTCACCGCTGACATGGTCACTGTTCAGGCCAATCCTGCGACTAATCCCCCTGGCCTCCTCGCGACCCTCACCGAAGATCTGCCCACCGGCATCACACTCACGCTGCCGATCACCCCCACTTGGTCCGTGCAAATCCAAGCGCAAGGCGCGCTCGCCGCAAGCCTGCAAGCTACCGTCACCCCGCCGGTCGGCATCGCCCTCAAGCCTCCGACCGGCACTCTTACCGGACAGCTTCAGACGAGGCTTGTAGCAACGGCTTCCGACGCGCAGAATCCGCTCATTCTGGTTGGGGAAACCGGCAGCAGCTACCTTGGCGCAAGCTCATTCAGCTTCGGAACCGGCCTCAGTTTCACATCGGACGGAGCCTCCAGCACCGCCGCCGCTCTTGTCCAACTCGGCGTAACCCAAGGAACCGTCTTCATCGACATGTCCGACGCCGACGGTTTCCTCTCCGACGTCATCGGCGGCACACCCATTCAAGCCAACTTTACGCTCACCGCCGCATGGCAGCCCGACACCGGCCTCCACATTCAAGGGGGCGCGCAGCTCGAAATCGATCTGCCTCTTCATCTTGACCTGGGCCCCGTCACCTTGCCGACGCTCTACCTCATCGGCGGCGTCAGCGACTCATCCGGAAACTTTGGCATCCCCCTTGAAATCTCCGTCGCGCTCGGCATCACTCTCGGCCCCATCCAAGCCTCCGTCGACCGCATTGGTGTCGCCGCCAATCTGTCCTTCCCAAGCAGCGGGGGCAATCTCGGACCCGCCGACCTAGCCATCAAATTCAAACCACCCAACGGGCTCGGGCTTGATCTCGACATGGGTCTCGCCGCCGGCGGCGGCTATATCACTTTCGATCCCGCCAAAGGCCAGTACGCGGGCGTTCTGCAAGTCTCGCTCGTCGACGTGATACAAGTGGTCGTCATCGGCGTGCTCGATACGATCATGCCCGATGGATCGAAAGGCTTCTCATTCCTGCTCGTCATCACGTTTAATTTCCCGCCCATTCAGCTCGGCTTCGGATTTACGCTGAACGGCGTCGGCGGAATCGGCGGCATCAACCGCACCATGTCCGTCGACGCGCTGCAGGCCGGTTTCCGCGCCCGCACGCTCGGCATGGTGCTCGAGCCTCCCGATCCCATCGCCAACGCGCCACAGATCATCAGCGACATCCGCAGTTTCTTCCCCGTCGCCGACGGACGCTATCTGCTCGGCCCACTGCTCACGGTGGGATGGGGAACGCCGACCATCGTGTCGCTCACGCTCGCAGTTTTGCTTGAAGTCCCCGACCCGATCCGCATGGTGATTCTCGGCCTGATCGATGCCGGACTTCCCGACGAAGAGGAAGCGCTGCTGCAACTTCACATCGAGGTGCTCGGCACCATCGACTTCGGCGCCCAGACTCTTTCGATCGACGGCACGCTCTACGATTCTTCGATCCTCGTTTACGCGCTCTCCGGCGATCTCGCCTTCCGTCTTGCCTGGGGTACGAACTCGAATTTCGTTTTCTCGCTCGGCGGCTTCAACCCGAACTTCAATACGGACGGTCTAAATGTCCCCGCCAACATGCAGCGCATGTCGGTCAGCATCGGCAGTGGCGATAATCCGCGCATCAGCTCAAACAGTTACTTCGCCATTACGTCGAACACCGTGCAATTCGGAGCCAACGTGCAAGCCTTCGCCTCTGCCGGCGGGTTCAGCGTGCAAGGCTATCTCGGTTTCGATGTTCTCTTCGTAATTTCGCCGTTCTCGTTCGAGTTCGACTTCACGGCTTCTTTCGACGTCGCCTACGACGGCAACACTCTCGCCGGACTCGGCGTCAGCGGCACTCTTTCCGGACCCACTCCCTGGCACTTCCACGGTGAAGCGTCCATCAGTTTTCTGTTCATCAGCGTCAGCGCTTCGGTCGACCTCACCTGGGGAAACGCGACGCAAGCGACGATTCCGTCACAGCCCGTGCTTCCCGATCTCTTCAACGCACTGAAGAATCCCTCGAGCTGGAGCGCGCAGCTTCCCTTCGGCAACGGACCCTCGGTCACGCTCACCACTCCCACGCCGGGCGAGACCGCACTGCTGGTGCATCCCATGGGTACGTTGACGGTGAAAGAAACCGTGGTCCCGCTCGATCTCCCCATCACGCGTTACGGTAGCGCCGCACCTTCCGACGGCACGGAATTTTCCATCGCCGGCATCCAGATCAACTCACAGAATGAAACCACGCAACCCGTCACCGACCTGTTCGCCCCCGGCCAATTTCTTACTCTGAGCGACGCCGACAAGCTCTCGCAACCGAGCTTTGAGCCCTACGACGCCGGCGTCCAGATCGGCTCCGGCACCATCCTTACCGGCCAGACCGTCACACGCACCGTCACCTACGACGAAAAACAAGTTCCCGATCCCAACGACGTTTCGGTGAACACGCGGCTCTATCAAATGCCGGCGAACATCCATATGGCGCTGGTGAATCAAGCCGCGGGCTTCGCATCGCCCGCGAAAAACACTGGATTAGCGAAATATGCGGTCTCTTCGATCGGCTCGCTGATCTCGGTCCAGAAAGCGGCCACGTACGTTGTCGCCAGTGTGATCGATCTAAGCGTCCGCGGCGACATCCTCGCCCCGGACGGGACTACTTTCTATCAAGCCCAGGCCGCGCTAAACTCCTACCTGGCGATTCACCCGGAAGATTCGCAAAATCTACAAGTCATAGCCCTGCACGAGGTTGCGGCATGAGCACCGCTCCACCGCTCGGTCAGTATCAATTCATCGCATGGGCGCGCCGCGGCATTGGCACGAGCATTCCTAACATCGACAACGGCTCGCTTCCCGATCGCGCCAAGCTCAATGTCCAGTTATTTCTCGACGTCCAGGGTGGAGCTTCGCCGAACCCGGTTTCCGCGCCTCCCGTCACCGTCCAAGTGTTCGGACCTGGCGATGTCGTCGGTGTCGATCGGCGCTACGTCACTCGTACTGAGCCGCGCCAGTTCACCGTCAATTTCGAGCCCAACTATCTTTGCGGCATCGATTTCGATACGCCCGATTTTCCGTGGCTCTTCACACCCGCCGCAGCCAATGGCGACCGGCTTCATCCCTGGGTGGTGTTGATTGTACTTAAATCCACCGAGTTCACGCTCGCCTCCATTGCGCCGAATCCTCTGCCCGCCGTCGATATCACCGACGTCTCTGGCCTTCACGATCTGTCCTCTTCCTGGAACTGGGCCCACGTGCAGGTCAGCGGAACGGCTTCGCTTGCGGACACGGTCGCCAGCGCGCCAGGCAACGCCATCTCGCGTCTGCTTTGCCCGCGCCGTCTCGATCCCGAAACTTCGTACACGGCATTTCTCGTTCCCGCATTTCAAATCGGCGTGCAGGCCGGTCTCAACGCAGGAAACGTCAGCGGCATTACGACCTCGGATCCGGCGTGGCCCGCGAAGCCAAGCGCTCCGCTTCGCCTGCCCTATTACTACAGTTTCCAGTTCAACACCAGCGATGAAGGCGACTTTGAATCGCTGGTCCGTGCGCTCGCCCCGACCGTGCTCCCCGCGACTGTCGGCCAGCGCCCCATGGACATCAGCCAACCCGCTCCCGGCATTCCTTCCGCCGGTCCGCCGCTCGGGCTCGAGGGCGCTGTCGAGAGCGTCCTCAGCAAACCCACACCGTGGAACGATCCAGACAAAACCAATTTTCAATCCGCGCTGCAACCCTGGATCAATCAAACGAGTCCCGCAACCGATGATCCAGACAACCCCAACCCCCAAGATCCCGTCATTGTTCCGCCCATCTACGGCCGCTGGCAGGCCGCCGTTCTCTCGGTCGATCGCACCGCCGCCGGTTGGGTAAACGATCTGAGTCTCGATCCGCGCAATCGAAGCGCGGCAGGAATGGGCACGCAAATCGTCCAGCAGGAAGTCACGCAGCTCATGGCATCCGCATGGCAGCAAGTCGCCGGAGTCCTGCAAGCCAACGCGATCCTTAAACAATCTCAGCTCGCGCGCGCAGCCACGCAGCAGCTTTACCGCCAGCACTTTCAACCCGCGCAGCCTGAAACGGTGCTGAATCTGACCACGCCGCTGCACGCCAAACTTCTCGCGAGTCCCACAACAATCAAAGCCACGCTCCGCGCCAGCCGAGTCCCGGAGCGCATGCTGTCGGGCGTGTTCCGCCGCGTTGCGCGTCTTCCCTGGCGCCTGAAATTAGCCCAGCCCGGCACGCCCACTCTGCTCAGCCGCGTCAGCAGTGGTGCGATCCCCATTGTTCCTCCGCCTGCGCCGCCCGGCGGAATGGTCTCGATCGATCAGGTTACCAATGAAGTCTCGCCGCCGTCCCCGGCCCCGCCCGCGATCACCGGTCTCACCAAACAGCAGCTTATGTGGCTGCTGGTCGCGATTGTGATCCTCGCATTGATCACGGGTTTCACAATAAATTGGGTGCTTGCGCTGGTCGTCGTCATCGCCGGTGCGGCAATCGCCATCGGGCTCTGGCCGAAGCCGGCTGCGCCGCCGTCCCCCACACAAGTCGCCGCCACCCAGCTACAGTCCGAAAACTTCACTGCGCCGGCTATCGCGGCGGTTCCCGCGCGGCCCGCGTTTCAGATCACCGCTGCTGGAGTCGCGCTGGCCGCTGGTCCTGCAACCGGACCCGACTCCGCTGCGGCCGCGGACTTCCGCAGCGCCACCAGCGACCTCTTCGTTGATTTCCAGGCCTTGACGCTGAACCCTACGCCTCTGCCCGCGCTGGATATTCAGACGCTCGCGAGCACTATCCTCACGCGCATCGATCCCATCACCACCGTGCCTCGCCGCGCGCAATCGCTCATCAGCCTTTCAAGCACTCTGGTCTGGCAGCCCATCGATCCGCTTGAGCCCATTATGGCCGCGCCCGTTTTTCCGCAGCCTATGTACGCTCCACTGCGCGACCTCTCTCCTTCCTATTTATTGCCCGGAGTCGAATCGATTCCGCCGAACAGCGTCGGCCTCCTTGAAACCAATCATCGCTTCATCGAAGCATATATGGTCGGACTGAATCACGAAATGTCGCGTCAGCTTCTCTGGAACGGCTACCCCACGGATCAACGCGGCAGCTATTTCCGCCAGTTCTGGGATGTCAGCGCCTACGTGCCGCAAGCCACCGATCCAATCGACCCCGCCCAGCTTGCCGAAAAGCTGAAAGACATCCCCCCCATCAACACCTGGCCACTCACCAATGCGCTCGGCGACAATCCCAATCGCAGCGATGTCGTGCCGAATAATCTGGTGCTGATGGTGCGCGGCGAACTCTTCAAGCGCTATCCCACCGCGATCGTTTACGCGTGCAAAGCAAAGCGCGACGCATCCGGCAATCGCGTCCTCGACGAAACCGATGAGCGTTACCCGCTCTACCGCGGCGCCATCGATCCCGACATGACTTTCCTCGGCTTCAATCTCACGCAAGCCGATGCCTACGGTGGAACCGCGGCCGCGCCCGACGGCTTCTTCTTCGTCTTACAGCAGCAACCCGCCGAACCAAGATTCGGTCTTGAGCCCAACGCCACCGGCTCCGTCGCAGAGTGGGCGGATCTTGCCTGGACGAACTTCGCCACCTCCGGCTCACCCGTCGTCACGCTCCCTCTTGCCAACCGCTCGCAGTCCACGATCCTTGAAGCCAATCCGTGGCGCCAGGCCTCGCGCATCTTCGCGCTCGTCCAGCAAAACGCGCCTATCCCCGATTTTCTGATGCCCACGGTGGCGCCGGCCGGAGTCTCGATCACCCCAGGCACCAGCGACGCTAACAACCAATGGGGCGTCAACAGCGCCCAAACCGCTTATATCCTGCTTCGTCTTCCATTCCGGATCCTCATCCACGCAGATCTGATGCTTCCACAGCCATGAACACACAACGCAATCCGGTGAGTCCGGCGGCGGTGAATCCCGTCGCCGTCGGTGCCCGCGGAATCCCCGCGACCACTCCTCTGCTTCTCCTGCCCGTAAATATTCAGACGCGCTTCATCGACAACGCTCTCTGCGTTCGCATCTATCCCGATCAGATCGCGGTCAATTCACACGAGCCCGAACTCACCGCGCAGGAACTGAGCGAAGGAGAGGTATATTGGAACGCCGCATGGCCCGATCCGACTGTCGCGCCCGCTCCGTGGCGCATGCTCGCATCTTTATATGGACCCCAACGCGCCGCCTGGATCGCGCTGCAACTCACGCCTACCAATCTCGGTTCGTCCGACCCTGCTCCCGTTTTTCCCATCAACATTCCTAGCCGCGCGAGTTCGTGGGAGAAGCCCGCCATCACCGACGCACTCCCGGATGCCTGGACCGTTGTGCTCGTCTCCGGCAATCAAACGAGCCTCCATCGCGGCAGCCCCATCACAAAACCCCTGAACGTCAGTCTCACTCCCAACGGTACCGGCTTCCCCGCCGGCTTACCCGTCGACACCGGACTTGAATGGATGGTGGATTTCAATACCGCAGTCGCCGCCGGAATGGCGCTGCGAATACCGTTGACTGCCGCACAGCTCGCCGCCGGATTCCAGCAGATCTTCGTCTACGGCCTGCGTATTTCCGACACTACGCCGGCGCAGACATGGACGAATTTGCTGAACGCTCATCACTATACCGACGGGCTCGCATTTCTTCCGCAAGGCTCGCCGACCAACAACACTCCCGACGCGGCCTCCGCCTATAGTCGAAAGGACCCGGATTACACCGTCAGCTTCGCAACCGAGCGCCAGAAACCACTCATCGCAAATCCATCGTGCGATGCCATAAATTTGGCGAATTCTACCGGCATTTCCAGCACGACTTTCGATCACGTGGAGAGCGCGGGAGAAACCGGGGCGCAGAACTCCACCGATATGTTGGGCACGCTTTGGCCAGCTACCATCGGCTACTTCCTCAGCCAGATGATGGCCAGTGTATTTCCCACGCAAACCATTGAACAGGCAAGGGAATACGCGCTAGCGAACGTCTTTCCCCGAGGCCGGCTGCCAGCCGTCCGAACGGGAACGGTACCTTATGGCGTCTTGCCCGTAACCTCTTTATTTAACTACAGCCTGAATAACAACGCCGTCGAAACCGGCCTGGTAAATTTGATCAAGCAACTGTGGCCGACCTGGCTAAATAGTTCAAACAACGCGCCGCACATGCAGGCCGGCGGCGACCCCGACCAAAATCTGATGTCGGTTTTGGGAATGGACGCGAGCTCGATGAATTTTCAGGGACGGACGGTGTTGGGCAACGTGTTTTTGTGGAATTTCGCGAATTTCCTCGGGGTGCCGGCAGCGTTTCAAAATCAGTGGTGGCAGGACCTGGCGCTGCCGGCGCGCAATTTGTTGAACAGTTTCGGATATTCGTCGTGGAATCCGAGGTTGCTTAACTTCGGGTTCAACGAAAAAAGTTTTCCAGTCAATTTTCCAACGGTGACGGATGCGCCGCTTTCAGAAACCGACCCACTGCCGGCGCCGAATTATATTTCCTGGCTGCAAACCGCGAGTATCGACGATATTCAGGCGGAAAATTTTCCGGGCACGAAGCCGGACTCGCTGCTCTACAAGATTCTCCGGCAATCGGTGCTGCTGCTTTACGCCAATCTCGCGGGCAATGACGAAATCAACTCCGGCAAACTCACGGCAGCACAGGTTTCGGAAACCGAACTGGTCGCAATGCAGCCGGCGGCGGCCACTCTGACGCCGTGGCAGTTGCTGGCTCGGCCGTCCGATCCGAATCCGCATCTCACCTGGGCGGATTATCTGCTCACCACGAATTTTACGCCGAACACTTCTTTTGCGCAATTGAATGATTTTCGCGCAAGCCTCACACGGCTGGCGAATCTTCCGACAGCGGAGCTTGACCGGCTGCTGACGGAGACGCTCGATGCATGCAGCCATCGCCTGGATGTTTGGGCGACGGGAATTGCGACGGCGCTGCTCAATCGCACGCGCGCGCAGCAGAATAACTCGATCGCGCTCGGCTGCTACGGATGGGTGGAAAATGTTCAGCCGGAAACCGGGCGCGTGCCGGTGCAGGGAGCGGAGCTGGAAGCAACTCGCTCGCTGGACGCGATGCGGGCGAAGATTTCTCCCGCGGCGGCGCAGCTTCCGGTCCCGCTACAGCCAACGACCGACAATGGCGGCTATATTTATGCGCCATCGCCCGCGCAAGCCGCGACTGCAGCGGTTCTTCGCAACGGATATCTGGCGCACAAGAATACAGCGGAAGAAGGGCTGCTTGCCATCGATCTTTCCTCGGAACGCGTGAGCCGGGCACTCGAACTGATTCGCGGCGTGCAGGAAGGACAGAGTTTAAACGCTCTGCTTGGCTATATGTTCGAGGATGCGCTGAGTAATCTGGGGCTCGAAAAATACCTTCAGCCGTTTCGTGACGCCTACCCTGTGGTGGGCGATAAGTTGACTGCGTCCAGCGCCGCAGTGGAAGCTGTGGCGGCGTCCAACGTGGTGGATGGGTTGGCGCTGCGGACGGCGTTGGATTCAGGAAAACTTCCCCTTGGCGGAAATTGGGGCGCGGGACTGCCGGCACCGGGAACGGATCAGAATTCGGTGATCACGATCCTTAAAACACTGGACGATGCGGCGGACGCACTGGGCGATCTGTCGATTTCCGAAGCGGTGTTTCAGATCATACGCGGCAATTTCGGGCGCGGCGGTGGATTGATGGATGCGATTTCACGCGGCTCCCGGCCTCCCGATCCCGACGTGGTGGATACGCCGAGTGGTGGAATCGATCTGACGCATCGCGTCGCATTGCTATTCGCGGGTGCGATGGCCACGAATCCGGCGTGGAGCGGGATTCCGCTGCATCCCCGCGCCGCCGCCGAGCCGTGGCTCGATGCCTGGCTCACTCAGGTTCTACCCGATCCGGCGACGGTTCGCTGTCAGGTCCAATACAAGGACGCGACCAACCAGCCGCAAACGGCGATCGTGGCCTTGAAGGATTTGCAGGTGGGGCCGCTTGATCTTATCGCCATGTCAGAGACGGCGAAGACGCCACAACAATCGGAACTCGAGAACCGCGTCATGCTCGCGGCGGCCTTGCCGGCGGGCGCGACGGACCCGCAGATTGTGTTCGATGCGACGGGGCTTCCGACGGGGTCGCTGCTTTTCCCGGACGTTTTGTATCTCGCCCAGACGCTCCGCAAATTTGTGGGATCGTCCCGCGCGCTGACTCCGCAGGACATAACGACTCCCGAGACGGATGCCGCAAGCGCGGGCGGAGGGATCCAAATGGTGGATCTCCGGACACGGGCAACGAATCTGGTGAACAGTCTGACGAGCGACCTTGCCGCACTGACTTCGGCAACCACTCCAGCGGCGATGAGCGCAGCGCTTCTTGCGTGCAGTTTCTATGGAGTCCCAGGATCGATTCCGAACAGCGTAACTCTGCCGCAACAACAGACGGCAGTCGCGGGAGTTCTTCAGGGGCGCTTAACGCAGGCGCAGAAGGTGACCATGGCAACAGCGTCGGCATCCGACCTCGAGGGGATTTTCGAAACGATCTTCGGTTCGGATTTTGTAGTACTGCCGCAGTTCACGCCTCCATCGCTTTCGACCGTCCAGAATGCGTTCAGCCAATCATCAGCTCTGGTGTCAAGCGATCCGGAGGCTCCGGCGCGATGGTTACGGCAAGTGACGTATACACACGATGGAACTTCTCGCCTGGATCTGGCGATGAGCGCGGCGCAGGCGCTCGGCGGCGAGACGTTTTACCCGCCGTCGCTCACGATCGGGCAGGTGCCGCCTCCGACGAGCGGCCCGGATCGATGGCTCGCGCTGCCACTCGATCCCTCGAATCCACCGCAGAAAGGACGCGTGGCGCTGAACTGCATCGCGAATGGCGACCCGACGACGGCGAACATTTACGCGGGATTGTTGGTAGACGAATGGTTGGAACGGATTCCCGGAAATCAGGGCAGCTCTTCGGTAGCCTTCCACTTCGATGAGCCGGGCGCGCGCGCTCCGAATGCCCTGCTGCTCGCGGTGTGCCCCAAGGAGCAGGCGTTCTGGGACGATGCGATTCTCAAGGCAATTCTTACCGAGACTTTGCAGCTCGCCAAGATGCGGACGGTGGACCTTTCGAGCGTCGGAACGGTGGGCCAGATCTTGCCTGCGCTTTACTTCGCGCTAAATTTACAGGGCGCCACGATTTCAACCCAGTTTGCGGGATTCACGGAGGCGATCAATGCAAATCGAGTCGGTAGCTAAGGCGACGATTGTCAAACCGTCGATCACAAGCTGGACGCGCCTGGAACCGCAGCCCCGCGACGCATCGTTGGCGCGTAGCTTGCAAGCGCAAATTCGCGATCCTTTGTGGATCCTGGCGCGACAGTGGCAGATGGGCGAATTTCTCGGCGCAGACGCGGGGTCGCCCGTGCAGGCGACGCTCGCAGGAAACACGCAGACGATCACGACGTATCGGCCGGGCGCGAACAGCAGCTCGACGATCGCGCTTGATCCTGCGCTTCCGCTTGAGGTCCACGTGGAGCGGGAAACGGTGTCGCTGAAGCTGCGCGGATCAGTGCAATTGGGCTTTTATTTCGAGTCCCTCGTGCGGAACGGTGGTATTGCGAACCCGAAGAGCGTGATCGCTGACTTTCGAGCTTCGTTTCCAGTGTTGTCGGTGGCGCCTGATCCCACCTATGCGCCGGACGACGCGGCTCGTTTTCGCGCATTGATGGCGGGACGGGTAACCGACGGCGAGGCGCTCTATGTTTCGGCGGCAGCGGTTGCAGCGGGGAAGACTCCGCCGATCCCTCTGCCTGCGGCGGCATCAAATTTGGGAATGGCGGCCGTACTTTCGAGTTTCGTGGCGCATCGCGCCGGCTTGTTCACCGAGCCCAACGCGGATTCGGCGTGGCAAGACACACAGCTCGACTACGAGTTCGCAATCGGATCGCCCGCGGCGGAGCCCGGCGAAAACTTGTTGCTCAACGCGCCGTCGTTTCCCGGCGGACATCTCGACTGGTATTCGTTCGCGCTCGATACGACGGAGCAAAATCCGCTGGCGGCGTCGAATCCCGCGCAGGTCGCGCCGTTTAGCTTCAATTTCCTGCCGAATCATGTAACATTCCGCGGCGTGCATGATCCGCGATGGTGGACCTTCGAGGACAGCGTGACGGACTTCGGTCAGCTCGATGCGGAACACGTGGATCTGGCGAAGATGCTGGTGATGGAGTTTGCTCTGGTGTACGGTGCTGACTGGTTTTCGGTACCCGTGCCGGCGCCGCCGGGCGCGCTGAGCCGTCTGACGACACTGGTAGTGAAGGATACCTTCGGAGTGCGGACGCTGATCAGGCCGTCCGAAGATACTACCGTGAATGCGGGCGAGACGCCGTGGTCGATGTTCAAGCTCTCGGGGAATGGCCTGCGGTCAGACTTCATCGTGCTTGCGTCAACCCTAGGTGTGGTGGAAGAGGCGGACGCAATTGAAGAAGTTTTGTTCCTGCGGGACGACATGGCGGCGATGGCGTGGGCGGTTGAGCATCGGCTGCAGGGGGATCTGGACGCACCGGTGGATGGGCAGGAGGCGTATTTGCGATGGCTGACGGTAAACCCTCCGCCGAAGCCGCCGGCGCTGACGCCGGGAGGTCCGCAGATTTACTACACAGTGGAGATTCCGGCGCCGAACAATTGGATTCCGATGGTGCCTGTGCAGACGCCCCAAGGCGCACTCTATTTACGTCGCGGGCAGATGGAGATTCCGACGCAGGCGGGGCCCTATCTGGTGACAGCGCGGGCGGAGTTGCTCACCCCCGGCAAGCCGTTTTTTGTAGCGGATCACATTGTTCCGCGGTCGGGAATTTTGGCGGACCGGTATTTCAGGCGCGCGCGAGCGGCAGACGGAAGCACGTATGTATGGCTGGCGCGGAAGGTGGCGACGGGGACGGGTCCAGGATGGAGCGGCTTGCGCTTTGATGTGGTGCAGGCGGAGACGGCGGCTGCGTCGAGTTAGCGATCATCTGTCCTAGCGACGGCGGGGGATTAAGTCGCGCCGTCTGCGATCGTGTAATCACGCCGAGAGTTCCGCGGCCTTCGCACCCTGCAAGCTTACGCGCCAACGCGCCCGATTTGCGCCTCGATGGCCATGTTTCCATTTTTCTCCGAAGGCCTGCTCGGAAGCAATTGTGCCTCTCGGAAACCTCGAAATGGCTGAAGCTCGTTCGAAGTCATTCATTCTGCGAGTGCAAGAGGTTTTGACGAGGGACAGGTGGTCGTCTTCTTTGACGATGGTGACCTGAGTTCGACCACTCTGGACGGAAAGGTTGTGGTGAATTCCTACTCGTCCGGTACGGTCAGATTCAACGCCCGCGACCGCACGCACACCGAAACGCTAGTGCGTGGACAACAACGCGCCATTATCACGGAACTGAAGTGACTGGTGCGTGCCTGCTCATCGCCCACCCGCCAGTGGCTCTTTCTCGACACCAGCAAGAATCACCACCGCCGCTGGTGCAGCATGAAACAGTGCGGCAACCGCGCTAAAAGTACGGCGGTTTTATGCGAAGAAGAAGGGTGCTTAGGTCACCTCCCGGGAATCGAAGACTTGGGACGCATGATTGTCGCATGATTTGCCTGCCAAGTGAGGTGGATGGACCGCTTTTTCGGTGAACCGCTACCAACTTGTGATCGCTTACTCAATCTCCCGCACCGGCTTCTGGAAGGCTGCTCCGGTGGTAGCCAGCAGCATGATTCCACCAGCCAGCAGATACATGAACTTCAGGTTCCACGCAACTAGGAATCCTGCCACCGCGAGGGAGATGGGTGCTACTCCGAAGGAGGCAAGCATGAGCACGCTCGTCACCCGCCCGCGCACATCGGCATCGATCCGCTGCATCGCCCAGGCGTAGATGTGGACGTTGACCATTCCCGCCATTGCGCCCATCACCAGCAGCACGCTGGCGATGCTCCACACTCTTCCCATCAGCCCGATGGATCCCAGGCAAACGCCCAACATCACTGAGGCCAGAAGAATCATGACGCCGCGCCTGCGAATCTTCCACACTCCGGCCAGCAGCGCACCCAGCAGCATTCCTGCGGCAATAGCTGAGACCATAATGCCGTACACGGCAGGCGAACCGAACCTCGTCTTGCTCAAGTACGCGAGACCAAGCACAACCGGCCCGGCAATGCAGAAGTTTATGATCGTGATCAGCAGCATCAACGAGCGCAGGGGCACATCTTTTACTACGTACGCGATTCCCTCTGCAATCGAGTGCAGCACCGCTTTCCGGGGAGCCTCAGATTTCGGTGGATCGGGCAACTTCCACAGCGCGCCGATGATAAACAGGAAACTGATTGCGTCTACGAAGAAGGCCCACGCCACCCCCAGGGTTTTGATCACAAATCCTGCTGGAACTGGACCGACAATGGTGCTCAACATCGTCGCGCTTTGGCTGACCGACTGTGCCGCGACCAGTTGCTCGCGCTGCACCAGCGCGGGCAGATAGGCCAATCCTGCGGGAATGGCAAATGCATCGGCCACGCCAAAAGCAACCGCCAGAGCGTACAGCTCCCACATCCGCAAAACGCGCAGCCCGACTAGAACGCCGATCACGGTAACACAGATGGTGCGCGCCGTGGCCGTGGCCATCATGATCTTGCGCGCGGATATGCGGTCGCTGGCGGCGCCACCCAGAAGCATGAGAAGAGCGCGCGGAATAGCGCCTGTCATCATGATTGCGCCCATGGCCACAGCGGATCCCGTCTGCTGCAAGACGAGCCAGGGCAGGGCCACCAGATAAAACTGGTCGCCCACAAGCGAAATTGTGTTGCCAATCAGCCAGAGGCGATAGTTTGGGTTGCGCAGGGGATGCTCGACGGCTGGAGTGGGAACGGTTGCAGTGGGAACGGGTGCTGCAGCCATAAACAGATCCCCTTAAACATTCATCGGGCGGGCAAAACCCAGAAAAAGCACCTGTCGGGGTGTGCGATTCCATTATAATTTATCACACACCGTTTTATAAGATAGTCGCTCAGACTGGAGACGCGTACTTACCACTGCTTAGTGGATCTGTTAGGTGCATTGGGAAAAGGGCAAACACCCGGACCCGCAAATGACGGTATCATTTTGCCCTGACGATGCCGATCAATGCCCTGATAGAGCTGCAGGTGGATTAGCGTCGGCGAGTGAGTCCCTTTGCCGAGGTCTCGGATCCAGGTGGTTCACGGAACGGCTCGACAAAAATGCGCTCGTACCACACTTCCAGCACGGCCAGGTATTCTGTACCGCCCGGCAATTGAAGGAC
>Ga0307476_10000867_pt1 | contig 20513 bp, 14 predicted proteins | sample atmos_gasesECM2C_2_FD_203314 | JGI IMG/M metagenome (GOLD analysis project Ga0307476, IMG submission 203314) | Hardwood forest soil microbial communities from Morgan-Monroe State Forest, Indiana, United States - atmos_gasesECM2C_05 | ecosystem: Environmental > Terrestrial > Soil > Temperate... | reverse complement strand
TCCGCCTTACGCCGAGCTACTCGTCGGAAGTGCGGTGCTTTCCGATATGAAAGCAACAGCAATTGCGGCCGCAGGTCCATTGCCGAGTATGAACACTGTGCGAATTGATAATCGGTCTGCGGCTCGAGAGCTGACCACATTCCTGATTCGCCTTGGGCATCGGTGAATCGGGTTCATCAGCGGTCCGCCCACATAGTGTGGTCGGTGTACTCGCCGGCCTCGGTCAAAAACGTGTGCCGATTATGCCGAATTCAGCATAATCGGCACCGCTTTGCCTTTGTAGGATTGGAGGGCAGCGATCCTCGCCGCAGTTGTTGGCTCTGGTTCCATCGGCTATTTCCGCAACGAACCTTCATGGCGGGGAACTGTGCTCCTCTTTATGGGTTGGAACAGCCTTTCCGGCGATAGTCGCTCTAACATGAGAGTGACTAACGCCAATGAATTTTATATAATCGCGCGTCATGCCAAGCCAGGAAATCCTCTATTGCGTAGCGAATCGAGTGGCCACGATTACTTTGAACCGGCCCGCCAAATTGAATGCTTGGACTGCGGTTATGGAGAAGGAAGTGAGTTCGGCTATGGAGAACGCCGAGCGCGACCACGACGTCCGGGTGATCGTTTTGACGGGCGCTGGACGGGGCTTTTGCGCAGGAGCTGACATGTCGCTGCTGAGTGCAGTGGCAGAACACGGCTTCGTTGATCAGAACCGCGAGGATCAGAGCCGCGAGGCGGCCCTGCGCGACGGAGTACCGCTTGATTTTCAGAAGAGATACTCTTATTTCCCGGCGATCGGCAAGCCGGTGATTGCTGCCATCAATGGTCCGGTTGTTGGCTTGGGCCTGGTGATCACTCTCTATTGCGATTTGCGGCTGGCATCGGATGCAGCCCGCTTCAGCACTACATTCGCGCGGCGAGGTCTGGTTGCCGAGTATGGCATGGCCTGGATGTTGCCGCGCATTGTTGGAATTGCAAACGCTCTCGATCTGTTGTTTTCTGCGCGGACCATCGATGCCGCAGAGGCGCTGCGCATGGGGCTGGTGAACCGAATCCTTCCCCAGGAAAGTTTTCATGAGACGGTGCATGAATATGCCCGCGAACTGGCTTCTACAGTGAGCCCGCGCTCGTTGCGCATCATCAAGCGCCAGGTGTACGAGGCTATGTTCCAGCCACTCTCGGAAGCTTTTGATGTCTCCGTGAATGAGATGATGGCAAGTTTCAAGACTGAGGATTTCAAAGAGGGCGTCGCGCATTTCGTGGAGAAGCGTCCCCCGGCTTTTACTGGAAGATAGCGGCAAGCAAGATAGGCGGCAGCAATGGATTTTGCGCTCAGCGACAAAGTAAAGCACCTGCAACGGCGTCTGCAGGCGTTCATGGATGAGTACATTTATCCGAATGAGCGGCGCTATTACGACGAGATTGAGCGCAACCGCTGGTCGCCGTCTACCGTCATTGAAGAGCTCAAGCCAAAAGCCCGGGCTGCAGGGCTGTGGAATTTATTTCTGCCGCATGATGCCGATGGGGAGGGGTTAACAAATCTTGAGTATGCGCCGCTAGCCGAAATTATGGGGCGCAGTTTCATCGCGCCTGAGGTATTCAATTGCTCGGCGCCTGACACGGGCAACATGGAAGTGCTTGCGCGTTACGGCACAGCGGACCAGAAGGAACAATGGTTGAAACCGCTGCTTGCGGGCGAGATTCGGTCCTGCTTTGCGATGACGGAGCCGGCGGTGGCCTCATCGGATGCAACCAATATTCAGGCCAGCATTGTTCGGCAGGGCGACCAGTACTTGATCAATGGGCGCAAGTGGTGGTCCTCGGGAGCGGGTGATCCGCGGTGCAAGGTTGCGATCTTTATGGGCCGCAATGACCCAGGAAAGCCCGATCGCGCGGTTCCGCGCCATCAACAACAGTCGATGGTGTTAGTGCCGATGGACGCTGCCGGGCTCAAGATTGAACGCATGCTGACGGTCTTTGGATACGACCATGCGCCGCATGGACACGGCGAAATCACTTTTGAAAACGTGTGCGTGCCTGTCTCGAGCATGTTGCTCGGCGAAGGACGAGGCTTTGAGATTGCTCAGGGGCGGCTGGGGCCGGGGCGCATTCATCACTGCATGCGCTGCATTGGTGTGGCCGAACGCGCCCTTGAAACCATGTGCAAGCGGGTGCAGGCACGGGTGGCCTTTGGCAAGCCGCTGGCCGAGCAGGGAACTATACGGGCCGAGATTGCTCAATCCCGGATGGAGATCGAACAGGCACGCTTTCTGACTTTGAATGCGGCGTACATGATGGACACCGCCGGAAACAAGGAAGCGCGTGCGGAGATTGCGATGATTAAAGTGGTGGCTCCGAATGTCGTTTTGCGCGTCTTGGACCGGGCGATTCAGGCGCATGGAGGTGCGGGAGTTTCGCAGGACACCTTTCTCGCTGGAGCGTGGGCGAATGTGCGCACTCTACGTTTGGCGGATGGTCCGGATGAAGTACACACCGAATCGATTGCGAAGATGGAGCTCCGGAAATGGGGCGGGCCGCAGGCAGGGCGTTGATCTCCTGCGTGTAATCGTCTTAGGCGGAAATTTCGCGGAATCTTAGAGGAGACATCCATGCCACTCGTAGTCCAAACCCCCGAGTCCTTAAAGGATTTGGTGGGTCGCGAAATCGCGATGACGGAATGGTTTGCCGTCACCCAGGATCACATTCAGCGTTTTGCTGAAGTGATTGAGGATCGGCAGTGGATCCACGTGGACCTGGAACGTGCACAACGTGAATCGCCTTATCGGAGTACGATTGCGCACGGGTTCTTAACTCTGTCGCTGTTAAGCCGCTTCATGAGCGAGGCAATTGAGATCCGTGGTCTTCGCATGGGCGTCAACTACGGCTTCAATCGCGTTCGCTTTCCTTCTCCGGTGCGCGCCGGCTCGAAGATTCGAGCGCAATTTACTCTTCGATCGCTGAAAGAGTTCCCTGACGCGATTGAAGCAATCTTTGACGCGACCGTGGAAGCGCAGGATAACGACAAGCCGTGCTGCGTGGCTGAGTGGGTGCTGCGCTACTATGCGTAAGAAGTCCACAGCGCTGAAGCCCCGAAAAGTTTCAGCGGCCTACGCGGCGCTGAAGGGTTCTTCCACGGTCGCCGATTTATGCGTCTCCGGAGAACTGCTCTTCGACAAGCTGCGAAGGCCTCCCCAAAATCATTTACGAAGTGGTTTCTAGCGGTGAGTGCGGAGTCCGTCAGCAGAGAGGTGCGGTACCGCGTTAAATGTAAATAACCGAAACTGCTCTTTTCTCAAACGCAGGATTGTGTAAGATGCGTTGTACACTGCGCCAGCGAGGCGCATTACGCGCGCGTCGGAAATCTCCAGCGACAGGCCAGTGCAAATCGCAACCGGCGTGGCCGACGTGACGATGACGATGTTCTCGCGTGCATCAGAGATTTTTGATCGGCAGGCCGCAACGCGTTCGCGGAACTGGTTCCAGGTTTCGCCGCCGTAGGGGTAACGAGCGCCAATCCATGCCTCGACCAGTTTTGTATCGCAAGGCATCCATTTGCGATGAATTCTTGCTGCGTGCGCGCCTTCGCTGATTCGCACCTGTTCCCGCATCTCTTCGTATTCGCGGCGGAATTCAGAATCCTCGGCAGACAAACGCGGAGCAATTTCGCGATACACGCGGCTAAGATCAAACTCATTCCAGGAAGGATCGACGCTCACCGCGGGGAAGGAAACACCAGCATCGGCATACGCCCCGCCCACCTCGGCGGCGGTTTGCTGCTGGCGGGACAGCGCCCCCACACAGGCCGAGGCAAATTGGATTCCTTGGGAGACGAAATGCTCACCCAGCAGCCGCGCCTGCCGCTTTCCCAACTCAGAGAGGGAATCGTAGGCGTCGCGCGTTCCCGCCTGGCCATGGCGCACTAAATACAGGGTGCTCAACTGAGTTTTCCTGTGAGCGAGTCTGCGAGCTCGACTAATCCTCGAACACGTTCGTCGAAATCTTGAAAGCGCGCGTCTTGGGTTTGGCCACGCCGGAAGCGGTAGTAGATCTGCTGCAGAATTACGGCCAGCTTGAAGACGCCGAGCACTTCGTAGTAAGCGATGTGCGATAGGTCGCGACCTGTGCGTTCCGCATAGCGTTGTACGAATTGATCTCGTGTGTACCATCCGGCCTGCGAAGTGAGAGCGGGCACGGCGCGGGCGCGAGGTTGCGGCGCTTCTGCCCAAGCCCAGTAACACAGAGTCAAACCAAGATCGGCCAGGGGATCGCCGACCGTTGCCATCTCCCAATCAAGCACAGCCTCGATTTTGTCCACAGCTTCGATGCGACCCATAGAACCAGCCGCAAGCATGATGTTATCCAGCTTGTAATCGTTATGCACGAGGGTCGGCGCGGGAGAAACTGGCCGACGATCGATGAGCCATCGGATCACACTGTCCATCTTAGGCAGGTCATCAGTTTTAGCCCGGTTCCAACGATCGGCCCAGCCCTGCACCTGGCGTGCTAGAAATCCCTCGGGCCTGCCCAGGGCAATTAATCCGGGGCTCGAAGCGTCGATGGCATGGAGTCGGATCATGCCATCGATGAAGGCTTCGCTCACACGCTGCGCGTAATTCGGCACCTTAGCGAGCTGAGGCGGAACATCATCGCGCAGTATTAACCCATGCCTGCGTTCCATCAAAAAGAAAACCCCGCCCAGCACTGTTGGATCCTCGCACAAATGAAAAACGGCGGGAGCTTCGCGAAAGTGCGGATGCACCATCTGGAGGACTCGAAATTCACGTGCCATGTCGTGGGCTTTGGGCGCGACAGGACCAAGAGGGGCGCGCCTCAGCACGTACTCGCGGCCATCTCCATTCATCCGCAACAGATACGTCAGGTTCGAGTGTCCGCCCGGAAACTGTTCGACTGTGACCCCGCCTTCCGCACCTTCGATTTTTCCCAGCAGCCAATCGGCGAGGGCAGCTAGATTGAGTTCTTCGCCGGGACGAACTGATATGGCGTCGGAGTGCACTCGAGAACCTCTCTTACAAGAAACTCCCGCCGATCAGCTCAAGCGGAGTGGGCGGCGTTCCAAACCCGAACCCTTTCGAGACTGGCGAGGAACGGCTTTAAGGCTGCATAGAGAAAGAGCGCAGCGAGGCCGCATGCCGCCGATGTGACGATGACCAGCGAGTAGCGGACGGCATCATCCCGTCCAAACGCGTACTGTGTCAATGCTCCCACAGCAGTGGGTCCGATTCCCAGCCCGATGAGATTGATGGAGAACAAATACACAGCCGAGGCCTGTCCACGCATGCTTGGGGGCATCATTTGCTGAATTGCGGCGGGAGCAATACCGAAGGGAGCCGCCGCAAGCGCGCAGCCGGCAACCAACCAGAGGGTTGCCCAAGTCGCCGACGGCGCCAGGTACAAAAGAAAGTTAACAGGTATCCCTACTAGTCCGATCAGTGCACCCACAAACAGAGTCGCGTTGTCCCGGCCGCGCTTGCGCAAGTAGTCAGCGATCCGGCCCGCGCTGATGATTCCGACGCAACCGAAGATCGCGACGCAGGAGCCGTATACGACGCCTGTGCTTCCGATGGCCCAGTGGAAATTACGCCGATAGAATTCCGGCACCCAAGCGGCACTGGCGTATGAAGAGAGCGCAAGCAGGCCGAAACCGATGTTGTGGAGCAGGAATGTCCGCCGGTTTTTGAAGATATAGGAGAAGACTTGCCGGGTTGGAACAGCCGCGCGCCGAGCGGTTCCGGGGCGTGCGGAGGGTTCGCGTACCGTAAAGAGCAGGGGCGCCACAGCTATGCCCGGGAGGCCGATCGAGAAAAAGATGATCTGCCAGGGATGGACGGCTCCCAGCAGCGGAATGGTCCACATGGCCTGGGTCGAAGCATACGCCACGACGAGTCCACCGAGCAGGTAGGCCAGGCCGGAACCGATGTAGATGCCCATCGAATAGACGCTAAGTGCAGTGGCCAGACGGTCACGAGGAAAATAATCGGTGATGAGCGAGTAGGCAGCGGGTGAAAGCGCCGCTTCTCCCACGCCGACGCCCATGCGCAGCAAAAGCATTGCTTCGAACGTTTGCGCCAGTCCGCAACTGGCTGTAAACCCGCTCCACAGCACCAGGCCGGCCGCGATGATCAGCCTGCGGCTATAGATGTCTGCCAGACGGCCGAGAGGAATTCCGAAGAATGTATAAAACAGCGCAAAGCTGAACCCAATCAGCAAACTCATCTTAGCGTCGCCGATGTGTAAGTCGCGACGAAGCGGGCCGACCAACAGACTGAAGATCTGGCGGTCGATGAATGAGAACGCGTACAGAAGCGTTAAGACGCCAACGACGTACCAGGCGTAGCGCAATGAATGCGCCGTAGAGTCAGCCGTGGTCTGAGCAGCGGCGGTTGTGGCTCCGGTGGGCGTGGTAGCGGGCATCTTTTTGTAATTTCGTTTGCTTCAGATGATTGACAGGATCAGCGGTTCCGGCTGTCCGCGCGGTTAGAGCAACAACCCTGCAGGCGGACGCGCGAAACCTACGGTGGCACCGCGCGCCCGGTTATTGCTCACGGTTAGAAAGTGTCCCAAAACGCTGAGCACCTGTGACTACTGTCAAAGCTGGACTCGACCACTGGCGCAGGTGGTATCAACGATTGGAACTCGTCGGTTGACGCACTGTAGGGAGACCAGAACGGTTCACCGCTGGAATTGGGGTCTCCCTTCTTCGCGAACTGCGTCCAGTAGCTGACCATCGCGTCGGAGAGTTGCATTTGCTGGCTTGAAAGTGTTGTCGGAAGTCCGAAAACGTCGATGCCCGGGAACAGGTATTGAAGCTCAGAGCTATGATAGGCACCCAACGGAAAGGTTAACAATCCGCCAAACGCAGATTGCGCGGGGGGCGCGTTCTCATCGTTGAACTCATAGGCATAGGTTGGCACGAGTTTCGACAATGCTTGATCCACGTTACGTGCGGGACAGCTGAAAACTCCGTCGGTACCCGATGCTCCCAGCGCCTCGCCGCCGACGGGGTATGCCGCGAATGGGTACAAGGCGAGGACGGGTGGAGCGAGGGTCGAACCCCAGAGAGCGTTGGCGGCAGTATCGTACTCTGCCGAAGTCAGTATCGGATTCCCGACGAGGTCGTAGTCAAGAGCGACAAACAATCGATATTCATCGTGATTGGTGCCCGCGATTACCGGCACTTGATTGAATTCGCCGCTGGCAAATGCCGCGCCGATTGTCTGTGGAAGGAGCGTTCCATCGACAAACGGATACAGGGGGAATGGCTCTTTCGCGACCATCGTCGCAGCGGGAACGGCACGCAGACACGAAGCTGCCTGGCTCGAGCATCCGACGCTAGCGGCAATCGCGGCCCCCGACGGCACACTCGGGCTGCCCGTCGTTTCGGCCTGCGCCAGCGTCACGACATTAAAAAAATAATCCTGGAATTCTGCATACGATCCGCTTTCCGCAATCGCTCCGCGGAACAGGCCCGACGAAAGAGGAGATGCGAGGTGGGCATAAACGCTTTGTCCGCCCGCGGACTCACCGAATATCGTCACTCGGTCAGGATCGCCGCCAAAGTTCGCAATGTTCCTGCGAACCCACTTCAGCGCGAATTGCTGATCCATCAAACCATAGTTGCCATGGAGATGGCCCTCTGCATCTAACGCAGACTGGGCAAAGAATCCCAGGAAACCCAGGCGGTAATTAATGGTGACGACAATCACTCCCTTTCTCACGAGTAGCTCGGGGTTGTAAGGGGTGCTGCTGCCATTAATGAGTCCTCCTCCATGAATCCAAAACATCACAGGCAGGCCGCGCCGATCGCGATCACGCCATCCATCATCCGATTTCACATGTGGGGTGAAGACATTCAGGAAAAGGCAATTCTCGCCGCCGATTCCTCCAGGTTGGGTGCACGCACTGCCGAATTGGGTCGCCTGCAGGAAAAATCCTGGAAAGAAGCCGTAATGCTTCGGTGGTCTCCAGCGCAGAGATCCTACCGGCGAAGCTGCGTACGGAATGCCGAGAAATTGGTTTACGCCATCGCTGGTTGAGCCAATCACGACTCCGCTTTCAGTAAAAGCAATCGGAGGGAGAGATGAGTCGTGGGCAGATGCAGTTGGCGCCGAGCTCAGCGCGACCACGCAGATCGCCACTCCAAGCAAAAGTTTATAGGTAAAACCAATGTGATCGAGCCGCTTGTTCGCGTTCTCTGTGTTTTTCATCGCTGATTCCTCCGTCAGTTGCACAACGTTGTGGTTGTGTTCGAAAAACCCTCTTCTACGCCATCACGGTTTGTTCCTTATTGAACTCGGCAAAGCTTTTGCCTTCTTCGGCCAGACGTTTCAGCAAGGGAGCAGGCTCCCAGAGCTCGCCGTGCCGTTCATGAAATTCTGAGATACGGCGGTAGACCTTATCCAGTCCGACCGCGTCGGCATACCACATCGGACCGCCGCGATAGGCTGGGAAGCCGTAACCGTTTAGATAGATGATGTCGATATCGACGGCGCGCAGAGCGATGCCGTCGTCGAGAATGCGCGCGCCCTCATTCACCAAGGCATAGATGCAGCGGTCGACAATCTCTTGCGATGAGATCTGGCGTGGCGCGATGCCGGCTTCGCTCGCCCACCGCCGCACCTGTTGGTCGACTTCAGGATCGGGAATCGCGCGTCGGTTCTCGTCATACTCGTACCAGCCCGCCCCGGTTTTCTGGCCGTAGCGTCCGAGTTCGCAGAGACGATCCTCGGCGAAGGGCTGGCGCACGCCAGGTTTTTCGAGGTGGCGAAACTCTTTGCGGATACGCCAGCCGACATCAAGGCCCGCCAGATCACCTGTAGACATCGGTCCCATCGCCATGCCGAAGTCGTACAGTGCTTTGTCGACGGCTTCAACGCTTGCGCCTTCTTCAACCAGGAACTGAGCTTCACGGCGGTAGGGGCCGAACATGCGATTTCCTACAAAGCCGCGGCAGTTGCCAACGAGCACGCCGACCTTGCCAAGTTTTTTCGAGAGCTGCATGCAGGTCGCGATCACGTCTTTGCCGGTTGCCTTGCCGCGTACGATTTCGAGCAGGCGCATGATATTCGCGGGACTGAAAAAATGCGTGCCCACTACGGCTTCAGGCCTCGAAGTGGCTGATGCGATCTCGTCGATGCTGAGGGTTGAGGTGTTACTCGCCAAGATCGCCGCTTTCTTGCATACTCGATCCAACTGGCCGAAGACTTCTTTCTTGAGCACCATGCCCTCGAATACGGCCTCGACGACCATATCCACCTCGCCGAAATCGTCGTAGCTGAGGGTTGGACGAATCAGCTCCAGGCGTTCATCCACGAACTGTTGGGTGAAGCGTCCGCGCTTAACCGAACTGAGGTAATTCTTCTGGATGATGGCTAGCCCACGATCAAGTGCCGGCTGGTCGGCGTCCTTGAGCAACACGGAAATGCCGGCGTTGGCGAAGACCATGGCGATTCCGCCGCCCATGGTTCCAGCACCGACCACTGCCACGGAGTTTACCGGGATGATGGGAGTTTCTATTGGTATGTCGGGAATCTTAGCGACCTCGCGCTCACCGAAGAAAACATGGATGAGCGCCTTCGATTGATCTGAGAAAAGGCAATCGTTGAAGAGCTTTTGTTCAACCTGGCATCCTTCATCAAAGGAAAGCCTGGTAGCGGCTTCCACCGCTTCGATGGCCGCCAGCGACGCGATCATGCCGCGCTGTTTGGTGCGCCCCTTCTCGCGTGCGGCAGCGAAGATAGGTGTATTCTGCTCGAGAGTGCCCAGTTTGACATCGCGCTCACGAGTCTTGAGGAGCGGGCTTCCTGCGATTCCGCGCGAGAAAGTTATGGCGCCCGTCAGTAAATCGCCATCGATTAGACGGTCCACAAGCCCAAGTCGCAGGGCTTCCTGAGCTGTGATTGGGTTGCCTTCCGCACACATCTCGACGGCTTTTGCAACCCCTACGAGCCGAGGTAAACGCTGCGTACCGCCTGCGCCCGGAATAATTCCGAGCTTCACTTCGGGCTGACCCAGTTGCGAATTCGGAGCAGCCACCCGATAGTGGCCAGCCATGGCAAGCTCAAGGCCTCCGCCGAAGGCGCTGCCATGAATGGCGACCACAACAGGTTTGCGCGCATTTTCTATCTGGAGCAAAACCGGAAGCAGGCCCGGGCCTCGCGGGGCTTTGCCAGACGTGATCTTGATAAATTCTTTTATGTCCGCGCCGGCGACGAATGTGCGGCCGCCACCAATCAGCACCACTGCTTTGACGCCGTCGTCCTTGGCTACCTGCTCAAAGGCTTTGGCAATCCCCTGCGCGACGGCGGGGCTCAAGGCGTTCACGGGAGGATTATTGATGGTGATGATTGCAACCTCTTTGTCCCGCGTGAGTTGAACTAGATCGTCCATAAAACTCGCTCTCCTCCATCTTGCCGACTAAAACGGCGTCCGCGTTCCTCGCTCTTGAGCGGAAGGATGACCTAAGTTCATTTCCGCGTCGCAAATTCGGGCTGGGTGCGGCTTTTTTCGCTCCAGTACTTCTTGCGCAGACCCTTTTTCAGGACCTTGCCCGTGGCTGTCTTGGGCAGGCTCTCGAGGAAGTCAATCGAACGCGGGCACTTGAAGTGCGAGATTCGAGAGCGGCAGAACTCCAGCAGTTCCGCCTCTGTCGGGTTTGATCCTGGCTTCACGACTACCAGTCCCTTCGGCACCTCGCCCCATTTTTCATCCGGGACTGGAATTACCGCAGCCTCGTAGACGCCGGGATGTGCGAGGAGCGCCTTCTCCACTTCGAGCGATGAAATATTCTCCCCGCCGCTGACAATAATGTCTTTCCTGCGATCGACGATGAGAATGCGTCCATCTTCGCTGATTGTGGCCATGTCTCCGGTGTGGAACCAGCCGCCGCGCATTGCATCCGCCGTGGCTGCGGGCTGTTGCCAGTAGCCCTCCATCACACCATCGCCACGAGCAACGACCTCGCCCATTGTTTTTCCATCACGGGCAACATCGTTGTCATCGGAATCCACCACGCGAAGCTCCACACCTGGAATCGCGTACCCGGTCGTGGCCTGTGCCACATAGCGCTGCGCTCCTTCAAAGTCCGCTCCTGGCTTGGGCATGGCGGTGGAGAGCACTGGCGCAGTTTCCGTGAGGCCGTAACCGGAAAAGGACGTGCAACCAAGCTTTTCTTCCACCTCGCGCACCAAGGTTGGAGACGATGCTGCTCCCCCAATTGAAATCCACTCCAGACTGCTCAAGTCATATTTTGATCTCTCGGGTGAATTCACCAAAGCCGTGGCCATAATTGGTACAAGGCTGAGTGAGTTGACACGTTCGCGCTCGACCACGCGAAAAACTTCCTCACACGTAAAGCGCTGGAGCATGATATGTGTGCCCCCAACGAAGGTGATCGAATGGGCTGTACCCCAGCCGTTGGCATGAAACAGCGGAATGGTATGCAGCTGTACGCTATCGGCTTTGGTGCGGAACGTCACACAAACAGAAAGCGCATGAAGATAAATGTTTCTGTGCGTGAGCATCACTCCCTTGGGATCGGCGCTGGTGCCACTGGTATAGAACAGTTCAGCCAGGGAGTTTTCGTCAAAGCTCATAACGTCCGCGCGGTAGGGCGCTGCCGCGGCCAGAAAGTCTTCATAGTTCTTCGGCGAAAGCCAGGGAGCCTGCGGTGCGGTGTCAAGCATGAAGAAACTCTGCACGCTCGAAACCGTCTGACGAAAAGAATCCACCACGCTGACGAACTCTTTTTCCAGAAAGAGAATTTTTGCCCCGGCGTCCTTCAGGATGTAAGCCAATTCATCGGGCGCAAGTCGAATATTGAGGGGAAGCAAGACTGCGCCAGCTTCTAGAACGCCGTAATAGGCTTCGAGAAGCCGATGGCAATTCAGGCTGAGAAACGCGACACGGTCGCCAGCTTTCACTCCAGCTTCGCGGAGAGCGCCGGCAAGGCGGCTGGCGCGTTCGGCGAATTGGGCGTACGTGAACCGCAGGTTGCCGCAGACTACGGCGGTCTTGCCGGGAAACTGCTGTTCGGCATAGCGCAGGAATCGTACGGGAGTAAGGGGAATATTCATGACTCAATGCAACCTACAAAGTCTCGTCACTACCAGGCGGACTGGCCTCCATCCACAACCAGCACATGGCCGGTGACATAGTTGGAGGCGTCTGAAGCGAGGAAGACAGCTGCTCCTTTCAAGTCGTGTTCATTGCCAAAACGCCGTAAGGGAATATGAGAGAGGAAGAGCTCCTGATGATGCTCCAACACGCGGCTCGACATGTGAGTGGGAAACCAACCGGGCGCAATTGCATTTACCTGGATGTTGTGAGCTGCCCACTTGCAGGCCAGGTCTTTGGTAAAGCTGATGACTCCGCCCTTGCTGGCATGGTAGCCGATGGCTGAGAGTTCCGGCGGAGCCCCGCCCAGTCCAGCCACTGACGCGATGTTGATGATCTTTCCCTGGCCTTGCCGGATCATGACTTTGCCCACAGCTTGGGAACAAAGAAAAGTGCCGGTGAGGTTGGTTTCGATTACTTTGTTCCAATCTTCAAGGCGCATCTCCTCGACAGGAGCGCCCCAAGAGATTCCTGCGTTGTTGATCAGGACATCGATTCTCCCGAACTGCGAGAGCGTCGCGTCGACAACTTCCTGAATGCTGGCCGGACTCTTAACATCGCACGCCAGGGCCATGGCTTTGACTCCGAGTGGCTGTAATTCCTCGGCTGCCTGCTGACAGCGTTCTCGTGTGCGGGCGCACAGCACAAGGTTCGCACCCATTTCAGCCAAGCCCTCCGCCATTTGGCGGCCCAGACCGATGGAGCCTCCAGTGATGATCGCAATACGCCCGGTAAGATCGAAAAGCTGCTTCACATTCCCGGTGGAATTCTGCACGGTGGAATTCTGCGTAGTGCTGGCAGCCTCCTTCAACATGAAGCCTTCTCCTTCTCCTTCTCCAACCGATCACCGCCTCCGGCGCTTCCGATCTGCTTGTTCAGGAATTTCAAAATAGCGCGGTGTGCAGCTTCCGGCTGGTCGGTGGTGAAGAGATGGCTGGCATGGGGAATCATCACGAGCTTCGCGCCCGGAATACGTTCAGCGATTAACTTGCCATTGGCCGGCGGTACGAGCCTGTCGTTCTCACCGTGGATTACCAACGTGGGCGCCGCGATGCCCGAAAGCCGGCTGTATGCTTCCCAGGCAATGATTCCCTGCAGCTGTGCTGTATAGGCTTCGGGGCGGGGCAACCACGGCCGGCGAATCGCAAGGTCTTCCTCAATTCGTTCGCGTGGAGTTGCCGAATCGTAAATAAAAGGTACGGGCGCCTCGATGGCTTGTTCCGGAGTCATTTTGTCGCGCGTCATGAGCATCTGGGTTGCTTCGGCGTCGGCGCGCACTGCGGTCGGGCCGCCGGCGGCAGTGCAACCCAGCACCAGCGACCGCACTCGCTTCGGATATTGCCGCGCGAATTCCTGCGCGATCATGCCACCCATCGAGACGCCGAAGACGTGTGCGCTCTCGGCGCCAGCGGCATCCAGAACTGCCGCCGCGTCCGACGCCATCAAGGCGATCGGATACGGACCTGGGGGTACGCTGCTCCTTCCGACGCCACGGTTATCCAGCACGATCGTTTGGTAGTGCTGCGCGAGTACCGGCCGTGTGCGATGCCACATGTGAGATGTGTAACCGAGCCCCATAATTAGCAGGACAGGAGCGCCGTGGCCTTGTTCGTCCCAGTAGATCCGTGCTCCCTGATTTTCGGCGAACCCCATCGAGTATTCCTCGGAGTGCATGACGGTAACTACAAGACGACCGCTCTCCCCGCCAACGTCAGATAAGACCCAGCCTCCGCTACGCTAGAAGCTGAAGCGAACGCCCAGCTGGATCTGTCTTTTGGGCAGAGCCGATGTAAAAGATAGCGGCGTGCTGGGAGTATCCGTTCCCCCGCCCGCAACGGCGCTACCTGGGCGAATCCCGTGCACGTCAAAAGTCGTAAACCCCGGAGTAAGACCAAAAAGTGGGCTCACCTCGTTGTTCACGCTGGCGAAGTTCGTGCGGTTTGCGATATTAAATCCCTCGGCCGTGAATTGAATCGTAGCCTTCTCGCCCAGTTTGTGTTGCCAACTTAAGCGTGCATCAAAGTCGACATAATTTGGACCCAGTCCGGTGTCGCGGGGCGCGCCAATGGGACGTTCATTGGTGGTGTGATTGTCGCCGTTGACCTCTCCTCCAGCCAGTAAGTTAAAAGGATGTCCGCTGTGGTAGCTAAAAATGGGGGCTAGCTGGAAGCCTGACAGGAAATTTTGTTTCCATGGGCTGTCAATTACGCCGGCGATCACCACTTTGTGCCGCTCATCAAACTCGGAAAGGCTACGATCGATGTTGATGTTGGTCGGATCCTGCGGCCCATAGTCACTGTTGAAATCCGTCGATGTGTCGAAGGCTTTGCTCCAGGTATAGTTTCCAAACAACGTGAAGTGATCGCTGAAGCGCTTCTTGACTTCCACAATGAGGCCTTCGTAAAGAGCGTATGCCTCAGAGCTGTAGGCGTTGTTCTGTACCACCAGAGGATTCACAAAGCACTGAGCAGTGGGTTTATCACAAGGCAAGCCGCCGGGCTCGGTGCCTCCGAGCGGGTCGGCCCCCGCCGCCGTCGTGTTCCAGTTACGGTAGGAAACAGTCTGGCCATTCGCGAGCGTTAACGTGGTGAATGGCGCCGGCAGCAGATTGGTATCGATGGCAACCGGTATTCTCTGGGTATGCGAGTAAATACCGCTGAGAGAAAATGACATCCCAGGCCCGAGCTCGCGCTCAATTCCAAACGAAACTTGTTGCGCGATCGGAGGGCGATAGCCCGGCTGATTCACGAAAACTACTTGCAGCGGACCGACGGGACCAGTATTCGTAACGTCAATACCAAACGGGGCCACAGCCGCCGGCGTGATACAGGCAGCGCTCCCGGGTTTGGCGGTAGTGCACTGAATCAATCCTTGAGCAAAGAGCCCAGCGAAAACATTGGGCGCGCCGGCTAGCCCTAAGGCTGGAACGCCACCGATTGGATCTACATAAATAGAAATTTCTCGATTGCAAGGGCTGGCGCCAGTACCGGGGATGATCGGCGTTCCAAACTGTGAGAAACCGCAAGTCGCGGTCAGGTTCGCCACCTGATTGGCTGCTGAGTTGTTCTCGACTGCAGACTTATTCTTGTTCACAACTCCCAGGCTCAAGTCAACGTCGGGGATCTGCGCATCCACAGGACCGTAAAAAATTCCGTAACCGCCGCGGATGACCGTCTTGTGGTCTTTTGCAGGATCCCATGCGAAAGATACTCGGGGCGCAAAATCCTTCTTGTATGTGGTCAATGGCAAGAATTGCGTGTCCAGTTCATAGCGGAGGCCGTAGTTAAAAGTGAAGCTTGGCGTGATCGCCCATGAGTCTTGTCCGTACACCGACGTCAGAGGGCGGCTGTAGTAGGGGTAGGTAGGATTGCCAAAGCCCTGCTGGAAAACCTCCGGAAGTCCGAATGATGCCGTCTGCAAGGAGGTCAAGCTGGGAAGCAATGGGGTCAGCAGGTCGCCAGGGAGCGAGCCGAAGACGAAGCGGCCGGGGAAAAAGGTGTGCGATTCCGTGTGATTCCCGCGGAGCGCCTCCGAACCGCCGAACCTGAACGTGTGATGGCCGCGGATGATGGTGAGATTATCTGCGAACTCGTATCGGCGCAGGATTGTGATGTTGGGGAGGAAAATGTTGGTTCCAAGATTGTTAATGAAACCAGGGATCTGAAGTCCCACTTCTCCTGGTTCATTCGGGATCACGTTAAAGCTGTTGTAATTCCATTGCACGCGAGCCTCATTCTCCGTCGCCGGGGTAAATTGGTGATACCAGGAGGCCTGCAAATTGCTGTCATAGGTGTGCGTAGAACTGCCCGCTGAAAAGCCGGTCAGAGATTGGACGTCAGGGGATTCTTCCAGATCATGTCCATACCGGTAAGTAACAGAAAGCTGGTTGGTCGTGTTGAACCGGTGATCCAGGCGGCCGGACGCCAGATATTCGTGCGAGTTGTAGGGAAACACTCCACCGTTGGTTTCGAACTGATTCACAAGAAAGGCATCCACCGGGCTGGTGGCCGGATTCACCGTCAACGCCCCACCGAGGATAGCGCCGCATATTGCGCCAGGCAGGTTCGTCGTTGGATTGGGTGCAGGCAAGTGTAGTTGCGCGGCGACAGCGGCGCCTACGGGACCGCTGAGGCAAGGCACAATCCCGCCCGCTGGCAGCCCTCCAATAACTTGATTCTGCGCCGCAGTCGGACGAAAAACATCCGTATTCGTCAACAGCGGAACAGCGTTTTGCGCATCCTGGTGCAAGCCCTCGAAAGCAACGAAGAGAAAAGTCTTGTCTTTCTTAATAGGCAAGCCCAATGCTCCGCCGAATTGCTGGCGGCTCAAAGTGTCTTTGATCGGCGAACCGACAGAATCGGGGCTGGCAGGGTTGAACGTCTGGCCCGCCGCCAACGCCTGGCTAAACGAAAACGGATTCTGGGCATCCAGGGCGTCATTGCGGAAAAATCCGTAGATGCTGCCGTGCACGTTGTTACTGCCTGACTTGGTCACAATGTTGATGGAAGCGCCGGTGGCTGATCCCAGGTCGGCGGAATAGTTGCTGCGGTTGATTTGGAATTCCTGCACCGCGTCCTGGCTGACGGTCGGGCGCACGCCGCCGGCATCATCGCTGGTCTCGCCGCCGTCCACAGTAATGCTGTTCCCTCTGCCATTGCTTCCGTAGAAAGAAAGGCCGCTTTGGGGTGTCTGTTTCACGCGAAAGTCCTGGTCGCCTGCCAGCCTCGTGGAATCGGAAACACCGGGCGCGAGCAAAGTGAATGTGAGGTAGTCGCGCCGGTCGATGGGCAGGTCGGCGATGTATTGCTGGCTTATTCTGTCAGCCTGGCTTCCCCTTTCGGTTTCTACCACGGGCGGTTCGCTCGTCACCTCGATTACTGTGCCCACCTGCGAAGGTTTCATGCGGAAATCCGAAACCACCGTCTGCCCGACGGCGACCGGTACTGCCTTGCGAAGCTCGGTCGCAAACCCTGACAGTCCGGCGCTGACTTCATAAGTGGATGGGGATAATCCCGCGACTCGATACTGACCGGCGCCATCGGTAACGGCGGTGCGCTTCAGTCCAGTCTGCGTGTCAACGACACTGACGGTAACCTTTGGCAAGAAGGCTCCCGAGGAATCGGTTACGGTCCCGGTAATATCTCCCGACGAGCCGACGCCCTGCGCGTGGGCCGGACTGGTTGCCAACAGCAAGCACACAAAAACACTCGCCAGTGACTTCATAGGATTCTCCTTACGGATGTCTGAGGACATCGCCAAACTATTCAGTGCGAGTCAATTCCGAAGCCCGCTAAGTACCCACCCCCAAGAGCCGTTAATGCTGATCTGTCGGCCGTTTCCTTCAGGATCAAGAATTCAAATGGCATCCAGCAAAACCACAGATTGTGAGAGTGAGTATCACATAAGAGTCACTAACGTCAAGGAAGAAACGTCGGTGTTGGGGAAATGACGCGGGCTTAGGTGGTGGCTAACGAATCGAGCGCATGCGACGAAATTGAATTATGCTTGGATGAAATTGGCGACTGCGGCGCTTTTAGATTTCGCTTGAGGCAATCCACCTTAAGGAGTCAGGACGATCCGGCCTGAGACCTGGCCCTTACGCAACTGATCGAGTGCTTCGTTGGCCTGGGCCAGCGGGCGCGCAACTACCTGGCAACGGACCTTCCCGGCGGCAGCCATGGCGAGTACCTCCCGCAAGTCTTGCCGGGTACCGACGGTGGAGGCGTGGATCCGGATTTCACCCGCCGCCATAAGAATCGGCGGGAAGCAGATGTTCTCGGCGGGCAAGCCCACGACGAGAAGAGTGCCGGTCGGACGCAGGGAAGAAAACGCCGCGTCGTAAGCCGCCTTTGCGGCAGAAGTTACAAGTGCCACATGGACCCTACCTGTGCGGCGCAATTCTTTGACTGCATCAGTCGTAGCAGCATTGAGAGTGCCGGCGGCGCCAAAAGATCTGGCAAGTTCAAGCTTTTCGTCGGAGAGGTCGATCGCGATCACGTCGGCGCCCAAAGCCCGTCCGAGCTGCACTGCAAGGTGTCCGAGGCCGCCAATACCGAAAACCGCAAGCCGTTGTCCAGGGAGAATCCCGGCACCCTTCAGCGCCCGATAGACCGTGAGTCCGGCACAAAAAAGCGGGGCTGCTTCGAGCGCGGAAAGACCATGTGGGATTTTCAGCGCGTGAGTTGCCGGCGCCTTCACAAATTCAGCATAGCCGCCGTCGACAGTGACACCTGTGATCCTCTGCCGGCTGCACAGGTTTTCGTTTTCTTCGCGGCAGAATTCGCACTCGCCGCAGCTCCAGTGAATCCATGGCACGCCGACGCGGTCGCCGATTTGTAAGTCGTCTACCGCTTCGCCTTTTTCGACGACATGACCGGCAATCTCGTGGCCGAGAATGAGCGGTCTCTTCACCATCCCCACCAACTGCTTCCAATCCCCGTCAGCAACGTGCACGTCGGAGTGGCAAGCACCACAGGCTTCTACCTGGATCAAAACTTCATCCGCCGCGGGACGAGGCCGTTCAACGTCCTCGATCGACAGTTGCTGCTTGAAGTCGTGCAGGATCGCGGCTTTCATTCATTCGCACTCGCGCCTTCGAAAAATCAGGGAGTGGAGATTCGCCGGGAAGCCAATCACGGCTTCACACCGCGCAAAAAAAACTCGATGGCGCTGTCCACACGCTCGGTCAATTTATGAGGTCCTGTGAGGTCGACGGTCCATTGGCGAACCACAGTGTGGTAGAGGGCCTCCATGAACTCGGCGAGATGGACGAGAGGGAACGCATTTGTGATTTCACCCCGCTTCTGGCCTTGTGCCAGGATTTCCTGGAGCAAGGTGACGGCAACTCCCTCGACTGCACGCACTTCCGGAGAGCGCACCGGATCCATCGCTCCGGAGAGCACGACCGCTTTCCATAACGACCGGTCGGCTTCCACTTCGCACGCCAGCGCGTGATAAAGCCGGCGCAAGCGCTCGGAGGTGTCCGCATTGGTGGAGAGTTCTGATTTGAGGTGCTCCGCAATGCATTCGAAGCCGAGCCTGCCCACGTCGCGCAGAACTGCGTCCTTGCTCGGGAAATAGCGGAAGAAAGTTGGCTGGCTGATTTCTAGAATTTTGACGATGTCGTCGACGCGGGTTCTCTCGTAGCCTTGTTTGCGGAACAGTCGGATGGCCGTGTCGATGATTTGCTGACGGAGTCGCGCCTTCTTGCGTTCGCGAAGCCCGGGAAACTCCCGGATCTGCACCGGCGCATTGCGCTTCATCAATTTCCTGCGCTTCCGACCTCTTTGCGGTACGGCGACTTCCACCCGAGCCATAGTACTGTTTTTTTCTCCTGAATTGGCTTGCAGGACGTGCTTAACGTTCAGGTGCTTCAGGGCACCGTGATCGATTGTAGCAACCAGAGAGCGTCGACAGACGCTTCTCACATCGCACTCCAGGGTCGCTTCGAGCTGACTGTGTTGACGTTAGCTACTAATATCTGATATAGACTAACACAATTTGCGTCGCTATATTCTTCCGCTAAGGAAGAAAACTGAATCGGCTGATTTACGGGAGCTGATCTTGGACTCGCACGGCGGGATGGCTCTCCCAGATTTGCACCGCGCCACATGGCAATATTCGCAGCCCGGAGAAGATGATGACAACTGCAACGGCAACTCCTCTTCAAGTAAAAGGGGGTGCATTCCTGATCGAAGATCGTGCGCCCCACGAAATTTTCACGGCTGAAGATCTGAATGAAGAGCACCTTGCGATTGCGCGTACGGTCGACGACTTCTGGGCGAATGAGGTGGAGCCTCATCTCGAGGCGATCCGTCAGCAGAAGCCGGGGGTTGCCCTTCAGGTGCTACGCAAATCGGCTGAACTCGGGCTGGCTGCGATACCCATTCCCGAGAGATTCGGCGGGATGGAAATGGACCTGCCGTCGGTAATGATCGCCGGCGAGCATCTGGCTAAGGACACCTCTTACGCGTCGTGGCACTCGGGCCATACCGGGATCGGCACCCTGCCTGTTCTCTTCTTTGGCAACGAAGAACAGAAGCGAAAATATCTTCCCAGACTGGCGAAAGTTGAGTTGCTGGCCGCGTACGCACTGACCGAACCGCTGGCCGGCTCCGATGCTCTTGCTGTGCGTACGCGTGCGGACCTCACTCCGGACGGCAAATTTTACCTGCTGAACGGACAGAAGATGTGGATCACCAACGGGGGTGCGGCCGACCTGTTCACGGTGTTCGCCAAAGTAGGAGGCGAGAAGTTCACAGCGTTCCTGGTGGAGCGGAGCTTTCCTGGTGTGACCAGCGGGGCTGAAGAACACAAGATGGGGATCAAGGGCAGCTCGACCACGGCCGTGTTCTTGGACAATGTCCGGGTTCCCGTGGAAAACGTAC
>Ga0307476_10000866_pt1 | contig 20520 bp, 18 predicted proteins | sample atmos_gasesECM2C_2_FD_203314 | JGI IMG/M metagenome (GOLD analysis project Ga0307476, IMG submission 203314) | Hardwood forest soil microbial communities from Morgan-Monroe State Forest, Indiana, United States - atmos_gasesECM2C_05 | ecosystem: Environmental > Terrestrial > Soil > Temperate... | reverse complement strand
GCACCGCCACCTCCACGTAATCCGCAAGGTCGGTCCCACGCCGCCCGACCTCCCACGCCGGCCGGGAATCGCCAAGAAGCGCCCCAAGGGCTAGGAGCTACGACGAGGCGGCCACCGGGGCGGCTGTTTCACGTGAAACGCCCCGAACCCCGCAGCTTTCGTTCCCCCGGACCCGAAAACGAATCTCAGCCGAGGTTCCTGGGGGACGAACCCGAGAGGGTCCGGCAAGCCTCCCTCTGTTGCGCAGACGGACCCTCTCGGGTTCGTCCCTCGCTCACCTACCTTCTGCGCTTCTTTCTTTTCGGTGGCGGAGGAGGCGGTTTCGACTCCTTGATCGCCGCCGCCCCAGCCGGAGTCGCCGCCACCGGCACGGGAATGATCCTTTTGATCACCAGTCCCTGGCCAATGGTCCAGACGTTGGTCGTGATCCAGTAGAGGATCAGGCCCGCCGGGAAGCTGAGGATGAAGGGTACGAAGATCAGAGGCAGGACGAACATCATCATCCGCTGGCTTTTGTCGGCCGTGACCGACATGAAGAAGCCTGAGGCGAGCTGGGTGCCGACGTAGAGGGCAATGAGGACGATCAGTTCCGCCCCGGTCGCCTTCGCCGTCAGGTCGTGGATGAAGAGGAATTCGGCCCCGTACTGAGCGCAGTGCCCTGCCTCCGGGCACCCCATGTCCGGCGGCAACTCGTGGCGCAGCGTGTAGAAGAGCGTGATGAAGACCGGCAGCTGCGCAATCAGGGGAATGCAGGAGGCGAACGGGTTGACTTTGTTCTCTTTGTAGAAGCGCATCATTTCCTGCTGCATGCGCTGTTTGTCGTTTTTGTACTTCTCCTGGAGCGCCTTGATCTGCGGCTGCAGCGCCTGCAGCGCGCGCATCCCTTTCAGCTGTTTGTAGGTGAGCGGGATCAGCAGTGCCCGCACCGTCACCGTCAGCGCGATGATCGCGCCGCCCCAGCTGAGGCCGACCTCGTCGTGGAAGAACTGGAGGACCGCGTTGGCAACGTCGATCAGCGGCTGCAGGACGTTCGCGACGGGCAGGATCACGAGTGCGCCTCCCCGTGGTAGTCGGCGGGGTGCACGTGGCCAAGGCCGCGCAGCCTGAAGCGATCGGGCACGGGGTCGAAGCCGCCGTGGCTGAAGGGGTTGCAGCGCAGCAGGCGCCAGCTCCCGAGCAGGAAGCCCCTGATCACGCCGAAGCGTTCCACCGCCTCCACGGCGTAGGCGGAGCAGGTCGGCTCGTAGCGGCAGCGGCGCGGGCGGGCGGGCGAAATCCAGCGCTGGTAGCCCCGGATCGGGGCCAGGGCGATGCGTTTCACGTGGAACGCCCTTTGGGGGTTCCGCTTGCCAGCGCCTCTTCGAGGCACCTGGCGGCGCCGGGGCTGCCGTCGCGATCGACGAGATCGGCGATCTCCGCCCGGGCAACGATGACGAAGTCGTGTTCGCTTGGCAGCTGGTCAGCCAGGCTCCAGAAGGCCTCGCGCAGGGCGCGCTTGACCTTGTTGCGCTCGACCGCGCCCCCGACCTTGCGGCTGACCGAGACGCCGAGCCTCACGTCCTCACGCTCCTCGTCCTTGCGCGGGAAGGTGTAGAGGACCAGGTAGCGGGTCGCATGGGAGGAGCCGTCGCGATACACGCGGTCGAACTCGCCGCTGCGCGACAGGCGACGTCGCTTCGACGCCATCTAGGGCGTGAGGCGCTTGCGTCCTTTGCGCCGGCGTCGCGCCAGGATCGCGCGGCCGCCACGAGTGGCCATCCGCGCACGAAAGCCGTGGGTTTTGGCCCGCTTCCGCTTCTTCGGCTGGTAAGTCCGCTTCATGCCGGCGGAAGTATACGGACGCGGCCCAAATCTTTTCTGCGGGATTTGCGGGGCGCCTGAATCCCTGCCCCGGGGGCGCCGCTATGGTCGCCGGCCAGGTGCCGGATGACTCCTCCAGACAAGAACTCGACGCCCTTTGGCGGGCGACCCAGGACCGGCTGCGAGCATCGGTTCCGGAGTCGACCTACCGGCTCTGGCTGGAGCCGCTGAAGGCAACCGGCTGCGACGATGAGACGCTCTACCTGAGCGCCCCGGAGGGGATCCGGGCCTGGGCCGAGCGACGCTACGCCGGCCTGATCGCGGAAGCCCTCGCCGATTCCGGCACCACCGTTCACCGGGTCAGCTTCGCCGCTGGCGGGATCGGCGAGGAGGTTGAGGCGGCGCGCGTCGACCTCAATCCCAATTACACCTTCGACCGCTTCGTCATCGGTCCCAGCAACCGCCTCGCCCACGGCGCCGCCCTCGCGGTCGCCGAGGCGCCCTCGGAGGCCTACAACCCGCTCTTCCTGCACGGGCCGCCGGGGCTGGGGAAGACCCACTTGCTGGCGGCGATCGCCAACTACCTGCACGCCAACGCCCCCGGACTCAGCGTCCGCTACACGACCGCCGAGTCCTTCACCAACGAGTTCGTCGCCGCCCTCAAATCCCAGGGCAACGACGTCTTCAAGGCTCGCTATCGCGATCTCGACGTGCTGCTGATCGACGACGTCCAGTTCCTCGAGGGCAAGCCCAGCACCGAGGAGGAGTTCTTCCACACCTTCAACGCTCTCTACGAATCGGGCAGCCAGCTCGTCCTCTCCGCCGACCGGATTCCGAGCGAACTCTCGACCCTGGCATCGCGCCTGCGCGACCGCTTCGAGTGGGGGCTGACCGTCGCCGTGGAGCCGCCGAACCTGGCGACGAGGTTGACGGTCCTGAAGCGGCTCGTCCGCGAGTCTGGGGTCGAGGTCACCGACTCCGGTGCCCTCTCCGAGCTCGCCAACAGGATCGACGCCAACATCCGCCAACTGCACGGCGCCCTCACCCGAGTTCTCGCCCACGCCTCGCTGATGGCGAGACCACTCAGCTCCGAGCTGATCGCCGAAGTCGTCCCCCGTAGCCGGGCGCGCCAAGCGACTTCGGTCGAGGAGATCCAGCAGCGGGTTGCCGAGCGCTTCGGCATCTCCCGGGCCGAGCTCGTCGGCTCCAGCCGGGCGGCGACGCCGCTGCGGGCCCGGCAGGTGGCGATCTTCCTCACCCGCGAGATGACCGACCTCTCGCTGCCCCAGATCGGTCGCCTCTACGGCGGGCGCGATCACTCGACTGTGCTCAACTCCCTGCGTCGGGTCGAGGCAGGCATCGCCGAGGACGGTGAGCTTGCCGAGCAGGTCCAGGAGCTCCGCGGCGCAATCCACAACCCTGTGCGCAGCGAGCGCTGACGGCCGACCCCGATGCAAGAATCCCCAGCTTCCCACAACCACTTCCACAACCCGGAAACGGCAGCACCAGGCCAAATCAGCCATGGTTCAGACTCTTTCCACAACCCCTAATCCAACTCGAGAAGGCATTCGACACTTGAAGCTCACGACCAAACGCGAAGATCTCGTCTCCAAGCTCTCAATCGTCTCCAGAGCCGTCTCGACCCGGGCCGCCACCCAGGCCCTGTCTGGCGTTCTCCTCACCGCTGCCGAGGGTCGGGTGACGCTGACCGCGACCGATCTCGACATGGGATTGCAGACCGCTCTCGACGCTGAGATCGAGAGCGAGGGCACGGTCCTCCTGCCGGGACGGTTGCTGGCCGAAGTCGCTCGCTCACTCGGCGACGCGAGCGTGGAGATCGAGGCGCGCGAGGCCGAGCGCGATGTCGAGATCCGCAGTGGCTCCTCGTCCTTCCACCTGCGGGTGCTGCCGGCGGAGGACTTCCCGAAGCTGCCAGCGGCCGAGGGGGAGTCGACGCTGAAGATTCCGGCCGCCGCCCTCGAGTCGAGCATCGAGCTCGTCGCCCGCGCCGCCTCGCGCGATGACATGCGGCCGGTCTTGACCGGCGTCTTCGTTGTCGCCGGCGGCACCGAGATGACGATGGTCGCCACCGACTCCTACCGGCTCGCGGTCAAACGGACCGAGCTCGAGGCCGACCTCGGCGGCGAGATCGAGGCCAACATTCCGGCCCGGGCGCTGCGTGAGCTCGGCCGCATCCTCTCCTCGGAGGGAGCGGAGGAGGCGGTGATCTCGCTGCTTCCCAACCAGGCGATCTTCGAGGCCGGCTCGATCACTTTGAACACGCGCCTGATCGACGGTCAGTTCCCGAACTTCCGACAGCTCCTACCCGAGTCCTACGAGCACGATGTGCGGTTGCCGCGCTCCGAGTTCCTCGACGTCACCCGCCGGGTCAGCCAGCTCGCCCAGCGCAACGCGCCGTTGCGGCTCTCGTTCGCGGCCGGGGAGTTGACCGTCGCCGCCGAGACGCCCGACGTCGGCGATGCGACCGAGACGATGCCCGCAGCCTTCGAGGGCGAGGACCTGGAGATCGGCTTCAACCCCGAGTTCCTCAAGGAGGGGATCGAGAGCGTTGAGGGCGAGGAGATTCTGCTGCGCTTGATCTCGCCGCTGCGACCAGGTCTCCTGCAGCCGGTCGAGAACGAAGACTTCCGCTACCTGGTGATGCCGATCCGGCTCAACGTCTGATGGCCGCCAGACGGACCACCTGAGGTGACGATCCGGTGCTCGTCACCGCGATCGAAGCGCGGCCGCTGCGCAGTCTCGACCAGGTCCGAGTCGAGCTCGGTCCGGGGATAGTCAGCGTCGTTGGGCCGAACGGAGTTGGCAAGACCAACCTGCTCGAGGCGCTTTACTTCGCCCTCACCGGCCGCTCCTTTCGCACCTCCGACCGCCGCGACCTGATCCCGTTCGGCGGCTCGCTCGCCCGCGCCGAGGCCTGGATCCGCGACGAGGACGGCCTCGAGCGCCGGCTCCTCGCCTCGGTCAGCCGCAGTGAGGGCCGCCGCCACCTCCTCGACGGCAGTCCCGCCGACCCGCCGACGATCGCCCGCAACCGGCCCCCAGTCGCCGTCTTTGCCCCGGACCGGCTCAGCCTGGTCAAGGGCCCACCGGCCGAGCGCCGCGCCCATCTCGACGGCTTCGCCGGCGCCCGCTGGCCTTCGCGGACCGAGCTGCGCAAGCGCTACGGCCAAGCGCTCGCGCAGCGCAACGCGCTGCTCTCCCGTCTTGCCGGCGGCTCCGGCAGCCCCACCGCCCTCGATGTTTGGGACGCCGGCCTCGCCGATGCGGCAGCCCCGCTCGTTGCCAGCCGCGAGGAGGCCGTCACCGAGCTGGCCAACCCCTTCTCCACCGCCGCCGCGGAGCTCGGTCTCGAAGGCGGCGCTACGCTCGAGTACGCGCCCCGGGCAGCCGGCTCGGACGAGGAGATCCGCGCCGGCCTCGAGGAGCGGCGCGAGCAGGACATCCGGATGGGCCGCAGTTCCTGGGGCCCGCATCTCGATGAGCTCAAGCTCAACGCCGCCGGGCGTTCACTGCGGCGCTACGGGTCGCAGGGCCAACAGCGGGCGGCGCTCCTCGCCCTGCTCTTTGCCGAGCGCGAGGTCCTCTTGGCCGCCCGTCGGGTAACGCCGCTGTTGCTCCTCGACGACGTGATGAGCGAGCTCGATCCCGGCCGTCGCGAGCGGCTCGTCGCCCGTCTCGACGACGGCGGGCAGGCCCTGATCACCGCTGCCGACGAAGAGTCCTTGCCGCCCCCGGCGCTGCACGCGGTCGTCCGCATGCCACCCCCGCCAGCCCTCGCCCCGGCCACCGCCGCGTGAGCCACCGCCGCGCACCGCGCCAGGCCGGTGCGGCATTTCGCGCCGCCCGTGACCTTGCTGCCCCCCGCACCGGCCTGGCGGCGGTGCAGTCGGCCTGGGCGGAGGCTGTCGGCGAGCGACTTGCGGCGGTCGCGGTGCCGGTTTCCGAGCGCGCGGGAATGCTGACGATCGAGTGCGCCGACAGTGTCTGGACGCAGGAGCTGGACCTGATGCAGGAGCAGCTTTTGGAGCGCTTGCGGGAGACGCTCGGCGAGCGAGCGCCGCAAGCGCTCAAATTCCGCGCAAACCCCGAGCGCTTCTAGACACTACTTATGCACGATTTGCAGGGAATTTGTCTGTTTCCGCGGTTCGTTCCGCGGCGTCGAACTGGTATTCTTATGGCAACTCGTGTAACGCCCCGAGCCGCTTGGAGGAAGCCTTCACGCGCCGGGGCTTTCTGTGTCAACCGGAAGGGACTCATTGCCTGAGAAGAAAGCCAGCGGCGACTCCTACGGCGCCAAGGACATCACCGTCCTCGAGGGCCTGGAGGCGGTCCGCAAACGGCCCGGGATGTACATCGGCTCGACCGGTCCCCGCGGCCTCCATCATCTCGTTTACGAGATCGTCGACAACTCCGTCGACGAGGCGCTGGCCGGGCACTGCGACAACGTCCGCGTCGTCCTCCATCCGGACAACAGCTGCACCGTCGCCGACGACGGTCGCGGGATCCCGGTCGAGACGATGGCGAAAGAGGGCCGCCCGGCGGCCGAAGTCGTGCTCACCGTTCTCCACGCCGGCGGCAAGTTCGGCGAAGGCGGCGGCTACAAGGTCTCTGGCGGCCTGCACGGCGTCGGCTCCTCGGTCGTCAACGCCCTCTCCGAGCGGCTCCACCTTCACATCGAGCGCGACGGCTTCGTCTGGGAGCAGGACTACGAGCGCGGCAAACCGCAGACCGAGCTGGCCAAAGGCGAGAAGAGCGACGGCCACGGCACCACGATCACCTTCCTTCCCGACCTCGAAATCTTCGAAGAGATCGACTTTGACTTCGAGACTCTGGCCGAGCGCCTGCGCGAGACGGCTTTCCTCACCCGCGGCCTGCGGATCGAACTCGTCGACGAGCGCGGCGAGACCAACAGCGTCACCTTCCAGTACGACGGCGGCATCGAGGACTTCGTCCGCCACCTCAATGCCAACAAGGAGACGCTGAACCGCAAACCGGTCTACTTCGAGGGCAGTAAAGACGACGGCGAAGTCGAGATCGCAATGCAGTGGAACAACTCCTACCAGGAGTCGATCTTCAGCTTCGCCAACAACATCAACACCCACGAGGGCGGCACCCACATGTCCGGCTTCCGGGCGGCGCTGACGCGAACGCTGAACGCCTACGCTCGCGCCAAAGGCCTGCTGAAAGAGAAAGACGACAACCTTGCCGGCGAGGACGTCCGCGAGGGTCTGACCGCGGTGATCTCGGTCAAGCTCCACGACCCCCAGTTCGAGGGCCAGACCAAGACCAAACTCGGCAACCCGCCGATCAAAGGCCTGGTCGAGGAGACCGTCAACCGCAAACTGGCCGAGTTCCTCGAGGAGAACCCGCCGGAGGCGAAACGGATCATCAGCAAGACGATCGACGCCGCCCGCGCCCGCGCCGCTGCTCGCAAAGCACGCGACCTGACCCGCAAGTCGGCGCTGGAGAACTCGACGCTGCCGGGCAAGCTCGCCGACTGCACGGTCAAGGACCCGAGCCTGGCCGAGATCTTCGTCGTCGAGGGTGATTCCGCCGGCGGCTCCGCGAAGCAGGCCCGCGATCGCAACACGCAGGCGGTGCTGCCGCTGCGCGGCAAGATCATCAACGTCGAGAAGAGCCGGATCGACAAGGTGCTCGCCAACAACGAGATCCAGGCGCTGATCACGGCGATCGGGACCGGTGTCCACGACGAGTTCAACATCGAGGACGCGCGGTACCACAAGATCGTGATGGCGACCGACGCCGACGTCGACGGTGCTCACATCCGCACCCTCGTCCTCACCTTCTTGTACCGGCAGATGCCGGAGCTGATCAGCGCCGGTTACGTCTACATCGCGAAGCCGCCGCTGTACCGCGTGAAACAGGGGAACCAGGAGACCTACCTGGAGCGCGAGTCCGAACTCGAAGAGCTGCTGCTGCGCGACAAGCTCGAGGAGTTCGAGCTGACCGACGCCAGCGGCGAGAAACGGAAACTGACGGCGGGCCGCTGGCAGGCCTACATCCGGCGCTCGAAAGAGTACGAGGGCTGGGGCTCCTCGCTGCAAGCCGACTTCGGCCACGAAGTGGTGCGCTTTCTCGAGGAGTCGAGCCTGCTCGACGAACAGGTCGCGACGATCGGCGCCGCCCGCGAGGTGCTGGAGCGCAAGGCGGGTCCGAACGAGCCGTTCGACACCGAGGTCCTGGAATCGAGCGATGAGCTCGTGGTCGTCAAGGCGATCGAGCGCAAGAGCGGTCTTGCCCGCACTCACCGGCTGCCGACGCGGCTGTTCGAACATCACGACTACCGCAAGTTCGCCGAGGTCCATGCGGCGTTGCTGAAACAGGTCGGGCGACCGCCGTTCCAGGTTGCCCGCGGAGAGCGCCGCAGCGCAGCGCTGTCGTTCGAGGCGCTGCGCGGCGCGGTGCTGGAGCTGGCCCGCCAGGGCGTACAGCTGACCCGCTTCAAGGGCTTGGGGGAGATGAACGCCAAACAGCTGCGGGAGACGACGATGGACCCGGCCTCGCGGACCCTGGCCCAGGTGACCCTGGAAGACGCGACTGCCGCCGACACGATCTTCTCGATGCTGATGGGCGATCAGGTCGCCCCTCGCCGCGAATTCATCGAGGCCCACGCGAAAGAGGTGAAGTTCCTCGATGTCTGATCTGAACGCTCTGGGCAACGACTCTGAAGGGGAGACGCGCTGATGGCGCTGAACGCTCTCACCGGCAACATCGAGGAGCGCGGCCTCGAGCAGGAGATGCGCTCGTCATACCTCGACTACGCGATGAGCGTGATCGTCGGGCGGGCGTTGCCAGACGTCCGTGACGGGCTCAAGCCCGTTCACCGTCGCGTTCTCTACGCGATGCACGACATCGGCCTGCAGCCGACCCGGCCCTACCGCAAGTGCGCCTTCATCGTCGGCGAGGTGATGGGCAAGTACCACCCGCACGGCGACTCGGCGATCTACGACACGCTGGTGCGGATGGCGCAGGACTTCTCGCTGCGCTACATGCTGGTCGACGGCCAGGGGAACTTCGGCTCGATCGACGACGATCCCGCGGCGGCGATGCGGTACACCGAGGCCCGCCTCGCCCGCCTCGCGACCGAGCTGCTGCGCGACATCGATGCCGACACCGTCGACTTCGGGCCCAACTACGACGAATCGACCCAGGAGCCGCAGGTCCTGCCGGCGCGCTTCCCGAACCTGCTGGTCAACGGCACCTCGGGGATCGCGGTCGGGATGGCGACCAACATCCCGCCCCACAACCTGAGAGAGGTCGCTGGCGCGGTCATGGCCTACATCGACGACCCCGGCATCGACCTGGCCGGGTTGATGGAGCATGTCAAAGGCCCGGACTTCCCCGGCGGCGGGATCATGAGCCGGGAGGGGATCCGCGACGCCTACGCCTCTGGGCGCGGCAGCATTCGGGTGCGCGCCCGTGCCCACGTCGAGCCGCTGAAAGGGGGCAAGGAGGCGATCGTCGTCACCGAGCTCCCGTTCATGGTCAAGAAGGGCGGCGAAGGCGGGCTGATCACCAAGATCGCCGACCTCGCCCGCGACAAGAAACTCGAGGGGATCTCCGACCTCCGCGACGAGAGCGACGAACGCTCCGGCATGCGGCTCGTGATCGAGCTCAAACGGGGCGGGCCGCCGGCCAAAGTCGTACTCAACAACCTCTACAAAAAAACCTCGATGCAGTCGACCTTCGGCGCCAACATGGTCGCGCTGGTCGACGGGGTGCCGCGGACGCTGAGCCTGCTGGAGCTGATCCAGCACTACGTCGAGCACCAGCGTGAGGTCGTCACCCGCCGCACCCAGTTCGAACTGCGCCGGGCCGAGGCCCGGGCCCACATTCTCGAGGGGCTGCTGGTTGCGCTCGACAATCTCGACGCGGTGATCAAACTGATCCGCGGCTCGAAAGACCCAGACGATGCCCGCGACGGGCTGATCGAGAATTTTGAGCTCTCGCGCGAGCAGGCGCAGGCGATTCTCGACATGCGCCTACAGCGCCTGACGGCCCTCGAGGCGGACAAGGTCAGGGCCGAGCACGCCGACCTGATGGAGCGGATCGGCGAGCTGCGAGCCATCCTTGGCGACGAAGCGCGAGTCAAGGCCCTGGTCAAAGACGAGCTCGCCGAAATCGTCGAGTCCTACGGCGACGAACGCCGCACCGAACTGGCCCACTTCGAGGGCGACGTCGGCATCGAGGACATGATCGCCGACCAGCAGATGGTGATCTCGCTGACCGCCTCGGGCTACGTCAAGCGGCTGCCGCTGGCGACCTACCGCCAGCAGCACCGCGGCGGTGTCGGGGTGATGGGGATGAACCTGAAAGAGGACGACTACATCGCCCACCTGCACATCTGCTCGAGCCACGACTACCTGCTCTTCTTCACCAACCGCGGCAAGGTCTACCGGCTCAAGGTCTACGAGCTGCCCGAGGGGCAGCGCACCGCCAAAGGCAGTTCGCTGCGCAACCTGCTGCCGCTGCGCGAAGGCGAGACGGTGATGGCCGTGATCCCGACCCGCGACTTCAAGGAGAACAAGTACCTGGCCTTCGCGACCGCCAAGGGGCTGGTCAAGAAAACCGAGTTCCTCGCCTACAACACCCCGATCCGCGCCGACGGGATCATCGCGATCAAGGTTCGCGACGGCGATGAGCTGGTCCAGGTGCGACTGACCTCGGGCGAAGACGACATCCTGATGGTCTCCCACTCCGGCCACGCCTCACGCTTCTCGGAGCAGCTGGTGCGGCCGATGGGCCGCGACACCAGCGGCGTCAAAGGGATGAACGTCGCCAGCAAGGACAACCGGGTGCTGGCGATGGACATTGCCCGCAACGACACCGAACTGTTCGTCGTCACCGACAACGGCTACGGCAAGCGCACCCCGGTCTCCGACTACCCCGTCAAGGGCCGCGGCACCAAAGGCGTCCTGACCGCGAAGCTGACCGAGAAGAAGGGCGGCCTCGTCGGCGCCCTGATCGTCGCCGAACACCAGGAGCTGCTCTTCATCTCCCAGAACGGCATGGTCCAGCGCACCTCCGTCGGCGGCATCTCCCAGATGGGACGGTCGACCCAGGGTGTGAAGGTGATGAACATCAAGGACGACGATCAGGTCAGCGCCGTCGCGCTGGTGGTCGAGTCGGACAGCAACGACAGCCCTGCGGATGAGGGACCGCCGCCGGAGGAGCTGCCTGAGGTTGAGGTTGGTGGGGCAGGTGCGGACGGCGAGGCGGGCTAGCCTCGTCTACGCCTAGTGCGCCACCCACCACCCCCAAGGTGAACCAAGTTCAGGAAAGTCCCGTACCGCGGACCCGCTTGACCAGCGCCGCGATCAGGTCGTTGAAGCTCAGCCCCGCCGCATCAGCCGCGAACGGCGTCGGCCCCGTCTCGACCAACCCAGGCACGGTGTTGACCTCGAGGATCTGCGGCCCCTCGTTGTCCAAGATGATGTCGACGCGGGCCAGATCCCGGCAGCCGGCGAGCGAGTAGGCGCGGCGGGCGGCGTCTTCGACCGCCTCGCGCTCTTCGGGGGTGAGGTCGGCGACCTTGAGGGTGGCGGCGCCGGTCTCGTAGTGGGCGGTGAAGGTGTAGTAGGGCTCGTCGGTGATGATCTCGACGATCGGCAGCACCCGGGGGTCCTCGGCGGCACCGAGGACGGTGACCGCGAGCTCGCGGCCGGAGATGAAGCGCTCGATCACGACCCGGTCGTCGTAGTTGAAGGCACCGAGGACGGCGGCGGGGAATTCGTCGGAGCGGCTGACGACCTTGATCCCCAGCGAGGAGCCCTCGCGGGCGGGCTTGACGACGAGCGGGAAGCCGAGCTGCCCGGTCAGCGAGTTGAGGGTCTCGCCGGCGCCGAACTCGGTGAAGGCCTCGCGGTTGAAGGAGTGCCAGGGCGGCGTCTTCAGGCCCTCGGCCCGCAGCATCTCCTTGAAGGCGTGCTTGTCGAGGCAGCGGGCGCTGGCATGGACGTCAGAACCGGTGTAGGGGACGTCGAGGATCTCGAGCAAGTCCTGCAGGGTCCCGTCCTCGCCGCCGCGGCCGTGCATCGCGATCAGGACGAAGTCCGGCTTGCGCTCGCCGATCAGGCTGACGAAGCGCTGGTCGGGATCGACGGTCTCGACCGTGAAGCCGAGCTCTTCGAGGGCGGCGGCGGCGAGACGGCCGGAGCGGAGGCTGATCTCGCGCTCCATCGAGCGCCCGCCGTTGGCGACCAAGACCCGGCCGCTCATGCGGCACCCTGCTGTCGCGAGGCGTAGGTCTCGAGCAGGACCGAGTCGAAGGTCCGGGTCGTCGCCCGCCGTTCGGCGCCCTCGGCGAGGGCGATCTCGATCAGCGTCTCGGCGAGCTGCGGGAAGTCGATCCCGACCGGTTCGAAGAGGTAGAAGGAGAACGAGCCGGGCACGGTGTTGGCCTCGTTGAGGACCACCCGCGCCTCGCCCTCCGGATCGAGGACGAGGAAGTCGTAGCGGACGACGCCGAAGAAGCCGAGCGCCCGGTGGGCTGCCTTTGCCGTCTCCTGGATTTGCGCCGTCAGCGAGTCGGGGATCGGGGCCGGGATGATCCGGTCCGCCGCCGCCATCCCAGCTTCCTTCGAGCCTCCGCCCGCCCCCTTGCCCTTACCGCCCGACATGTACTTGTCCTCGAAGTCGAGGACGGAGTTCTCCTCCTTGACCGGCTGCTCGCAGGCAGAGGCGGCGAGCTCGCCCTGGGCGCGGCCGAGGACGGCGCAGTTGATCTCCACCGCCTCGTCGAGCGCCGGCTCGACCAGCACCGCGGTGTCGAGTTCGAGCCCGAGCTCGAAGGCCTCTTCCAGCTCCTCCCGACTCTGGCAACGTGAAACCCCGATCGAGGAACCGAGCGAAATCGGCTTGACGAAGCAGGGCAGCCCGATCTCGCTCTCGACCCGGCCGACCACGCCGACCACGCCGCGGCCGTACTCGCCGCGGCCGACCACCAGGTCCGGGTTGACCTCGATCCCAGCCGCGCGGAAGACGGCCTTGCCGGTCGCCTTGTTCATCGCCGCCGCCGCCGGCCCGACGCCACCCCCGGCGTAGGGGATCTCGGTGTGCTCGAGGGCGCCGAGCAGGGCCCCGTCCTCCCCCCCGGTGCCGTGGATCGCGCAGATCACGGCGTCGAGGCGCAGCATCTGGTCACCGCGCAGGCGCGAGCCCGAGGGCAGCACGAAGCCCGAGCCCTCGGCGCCGCCAAGGCGGAGCTCGCAGGGAACGGCGCCGCGCGGCGGGTCGCTGGTGAAGGCGTCGACGTTCCGGAGCTCATCCCCACTCCAGAAGCGCCCGTCGCGGCCGAGGTAGATCGGCACCACCTCGTGGCGGTCGCCGAGCGCCGCCATCAGCTGCTCGGCGCTGATGATCGAGACGTCGTGCTCGACCGAGGGGCCGCCGAAGCAGACGCCGACCCGCTTCCCCGCTGGGGCCATCAGCGGGCGACCTGGCTCAGGAGCGGTTTCCTCATCAGGTCTGGACGATAGCCGGGGTCTGGCGCTGATAGAGGTCCGGGAGGTCGTTCTCGAAGAGGATCACGTCACCGGCGCGCGAGCTCTCGGCCAGGAGCTGCTGGGCGCCGCTGGAGTCGGCGACGATCCGCAGGCCGTCGGCGGGAAAGCCAGCCGCTTCGAGCCCGCGGCGGATCGGCGCCGTCTGCTCTTCGCCGACGAGGACGACGACATCGCAGACCTCGGCCGCGGCAGCGCCGAAGCGCTCGTTCTCGGCGTCCTGCTGGTCGCCGAGCTCGACCATCCCCGGCGTGACCAGAACCCGGCGCTGGCCCGGATGGGTGGCGAGGACCTCGAGCGCCGCCGCCGCCCCCGAAGGGTTCGAGTTGTAGGCGTCGTCGATGACGACGATCCCAGCGGCGCGGTTGACGATCGTCGAGAGTCGGTGCTCGGGGGCCGCCACCTGCCCAAGCGCCCGGGCGATCTGTTCCGGCGCCAGCCCCAGCTCAGAGCCGACCGTGGCGGCGGCAAGCAGGTTGGCGACGTTGTGCTTGCCGAGCAGCCGCGCCTTGACCGGCACCCGCAGGGTCTCCGCCTCGTGGCGGAGGCAGAGCTGGAAGTGGGTGCGCCCGTCGCGCAGCGCGACCTCCTCGGCCCAGGCGTCGGCGTCGGGGTGCGGCTCAGGAGCGAAGAGCCGCACTGCCGCCGGCGTGCGCTCGGCCGCCCGCCGACAGCGCTCGTCGTCGGCGCGGGTGATGAAGGTGCCGTCGGCGGGCAGCGCTTCGCCCAGCTCCCCCTTCGCCCGCTCGGTCTCCTCCAGGGAGCCGAAGCGCTCGAGATGGGCGGGGCCGATCGCGGTCAGGATCCCGATCCTCGGCGCGACCAGCTCGCAGAGCTCGGCGATGTCGCCACGGCGGTAGGCGCCCATCTCGACCACGAAGGTGCGGTGGTTGGGCCGCAGGTTCTCGTTGATCGTGCGGATCACACCCAAGTAGCTGTTGAAGGAGGCAGGCGTCGGCAGCGTCGGCCCGCCCAGGTCAGCGACCTGGGCAACGCAACCCTTCGTGGTCGTCTTCCCGTAGGAGCCGGTGATCCCGATCACGAGCGGATCGATCTCCGCCAGCTTGCGCCGGGCACGTCGCTCGAAGCGGGCGTTGTCCAGCTTCTGCACCGGCGCCAGCAGCAAGTTGGCCGCTCCGAGCAGCTCCGGCGTGACCACGAGGAGCAGGCTGCCGAGCAGCGCCAGCGCCAGCGCTCCCGCAACCGGATCGGCGACGACGGCGACGACGAAGGCGAGCCCGGCGACGAGCGCGCCGAGCACAACGGCGACGGCAAAGAGGCGGCGCGCTCGTGAGGTGAAGACAAGGGGCTTGATCTGTGGGCGCCCGATCACGCGCCGCGCCCTGATCACAGCCGCCACCAGGGCAGCGATCGCAACCTCGCCGGCAAGCAGGTCGAGGCCGAAGGCGAGCGCGATCAGGTCCCCGGTGAGGAACGCCAGCCCAACGTCGACAGCGCTGAAGCGCTCGTCGCGGCGCGCGACCCAGACCTGCAGCCGCTTCAGCTCATAGTGCTCCTGTTGCAGCAGGTGGAGGAAGAGGTGGGTGCGGGCGACGAGTAGGGAGAGGATCGCCAGATAGCCCGCGCCGAGCGCGATCCACTCGAGCGCGCTCAACGGGCCGGATCCCCGCCCGTGGCTTGGCGCGGCTGCTCGCAGAGGAAGAGGCGCGTTACCTCGGCGAAGCGGCCCGGCTGGTCGGCGTAGGCGAAGTGGCCGGCCCCCTCGAACACGACCAGGGCCCCGTCGGGCAGCAGCTCTGCCATCCGTTCGCCCATCCACAGTGGGGTGTCCTCGTCAATGTCACCCCAGACCAGCAGGCTGGGGACCTTGATCTCGGGCAGCAGCTCGGCGAGGTCCTCGGCGATCACACGGCGGAAGGTTTCGCGCATCGCCGGCGAGGCTTCGGCGTAGTCGGTCGAGGCGACCCGTGAGCGCATCCGGTCCTGCAGCTTGCGTCCCGGCGGCCCGAGCAACCCGATCACGCGGCCGAGCTTGGCGACCGCGACTCGCCGTTTGTACTTCCAGCCCCGTTTCGGTCGCAGCCCGGCGGAGTCGCAGAGGAGCAGCCGCCCGATCAGCTCAGGATGGCCGGCCGCAAGGCAGATCGCGATCGCTCCCCCGCGTGAGTGGCCGATCAGGTGGCAGCGCCCGATCCCCTCGCTGGCCAGCAGCGCGGCGACGAACTCGGCGTACTCTCGCGAGGACCAGGGCTCGGGCGGCTCCGCGGACTCGCCGAAGCCCGGCAGGTCGATTGCGATCATCTCGGTCTCTGCCGCCAGCGGCGCGACGATCGACTCCACCGCCTCGATGTGCGCGCCCCAGCCGTGGAGAACGACGATCGGCAGGTCGCCAGCCTCGCGGGGGCGGCCGCGACGGGCCAGCCGGACGCGCGGCCCAGCCGCATCCGACCAGGACTCGGTTGGCGCTCCCGGCGCGCCGTCGATCGTGGCGTGGTCCTCGGCCATCGCCAAAACCGTAGCGCGGCGCCCCGCTCGATCCCTCGGCCTATGCCGCCTGCGGTAGGTACTGCTGCCAGGCAGTGGGGATCTTCGGGCTCGCGACCTGGATGAAGACCGTCGGCTCGGGCGCCTTCGGGGACTTCTTCGGGTGCATGTGGATCTCACGCGGGAGCCGGTTGCCCTTGCGCCGGTTGCAGCTGGCGCAGGCGGCGACGATGTTCTCCCAGACCGACTTGCCACCGCGCGAGCGCGGGATCACGTGATCGACGGTGAGCCCCGATTTGGTCGAGCCGCAGTATTGGCAGGTCCAGGAGTCGCGGGCGAGGACGGCTCGGCGGGTGATCTTGCGCCGGTGTGCCTCGCGCGGGATCCGCACGTAGTTGACGAGGCGGATCACGTCGGGGCGCTCGAGGGTCATGTGCTCGGAGTGGAGGGCGGCCCCCTCGCGCTGCTCGAGCAGCTCGGCCTTTTCCTTCAGCAGCAGCACAGCGGCGCGTCTCAGCGTGCAGACGTTGATCGGCTCATACGTCGCGTTGAGTACCAGGACGCGTGCCACGATGATCGTGATTGTAGGGGGCCGGCACCCTGATCGGGCGCCCCCGGCCCTTACTGGCCGCTGTACGGTAGGACCGTGCCCCGGCTCGCGCGCGGACGCAAGACCCACCTGACTCAGGAGGAGATCGCGGCCGAGGCGCTGCGCCAGTTCGACGCCGACCAGGACCCGAGCATCCGCAGCCTCGCCGCCGCGCTCGCCGTCGCCCCGACCGCGATCTATCACCACTTCCCCTCGCGCAGCGCGATCGTCGACCCAGGCCGTCCTGGCGGCGATGGTCGACCTCTCCTACTCCGACCCCGAGCGCGACGAGGATCTCTTCGTCGACGGCCTGCGCCGCCTGATCATCAGCTTCGTCCCGGCTTAGCCCGCCCGCGCCCGCTCAGGCGAGCGGGTAGGTGCCGAGAATCCGCACCCTGCCGGCTTTCGAGCGCAGCCCCTCGATCGCGGCGGCGACGAGGTCGTCCTCGAGCACACCCTCGAGGTCGCAGAAGAACATGTAGAGACCGAGCTCCTGGCGCATCGGCCGCGACTCGATCCGGGTCAGGTTGATCCCCCGCGAGGAGAACTCGGAGAGGGCGTCGACCAGCGCCCCGGGGTGGTCCTCGCCGAGCTCGGAGAAGACCAGTGACGTCTTCCACGGCCCCGAGCCACCGGGCTCCGTCCCGTCCGGCGCGATCCAGACAAAGCGGGTGACGTTCGACTTCTCGTCCTCGACGCCTTCGAGCAGGATCTGGCAGCCGTAGACCTCGGCTGCCGCAGCCGCTCCCAGCGCCGCCCACGGCCGCGTCGACTCGCTCACCATCCGCACCGCAGCGGCGGTGCTGCTGACACTGCGCTGTTCGATGTCGGGCAGCGTCGAGCGCAGGAAACGCGAGCACTGGGCCAGCGGCTGCGGGTGCGAGAGCACCGCCTCGACCGCCTCGACCTCGACCCCCTCGCGGGCAATCAGGTGGACCCGCACCCGGTAGTCGTACTCGCCGACGATCGTCACCTTCTCGACCTCGAAGGCGAGCGTGTCGAGGGTGGGTCGCACCGAGCCCTCGATCGAGTTCTCGATCGGGACCAGCGCCAGGTCCGCCTCGCCCCGCTCGACGGCGTGGATCGCGTCGGGGATCGTCGCCGTCCGCAGCGGCTCGAACTCGGCCCGCGCCGAGGCCTCGCGCAGGGCGTCCTCGGTGAAGGTGCCGGCCGGGCCGAGGTAGGCGATCTTCGGCACGGCTATTCGACCGTGACGGTGTAGCTGGCTTTGTTGTTCGTGGCGACTTCCTCGCCAGGAACGGTTTCGACGTCCACTTCGAGCGTCACCGTTCCTTCCGGCGCCGGGGTCAGGGGAATCGAGACCGAGGAGATTTCGCCGGCGGCGATCGATTCGATCGTCCCCTGCAGGGTGTTGCCGCCGTCGACCGAGACCGAGACCTGGACCCCGTTCTCGGTCGATTCGCCCTGGTTCTGGACCTGGACTTCGACTTCCAGCGTTTCTTCGCCGGCGACGATCGCTTCGCCGCCTTCGACCAGTTCGGTGCCGTTGACGCTGGTCCCGATCAGGCCGAGGCCGTGGACGCCTTCGGTGGTCGTCCCGGTGGCGCCGCTGATCGCGCCGAGCGCTTCCGCGACCGCGTCTTCTTCCAGCCACTTGGTGCCGTCGGGGACGAAGGTGCTCTTCGGCACGTCGGAGTCGTCGATCCCGTTGTTGGCGAGGACGCCGTCGATTTCCGGCCGCGCCACCTGTTCGTAGACGACGTCGCTGGCCAGCAGGGTCTGCATCTGGCGGGCGATCGCGGCGGTTGCTTTTGGCGCCCCGGCCTCGCCGAGCGCGGTGCTCATCTTGTCGGCGATTACACCCATCGCGCTGGCGCGCAGCTCGTAGGCGAGCTCCAGCGACCGCTGCGCGTCGCCCATGTCGCCGGGGGCGCTGAGGCCGTCGATCCGCGCCGCGTAGTTGTCCATCGCGCTGCGGTCGGCGTTGACGTCGTTGGTGAACTCGCTGACCGAGAGCCCACCCGGATCTTCGAGTTTGCCGAAGAAGTCTTTGCTGGTCTGTTCGGTCTCCTTGACGATCTGGGAGACGTTGCGGGCGTAATCGCTGAGCGCGCGGTGGGCGCGAGCGTCGAGGCAGCCCTTCACCCCGAGCACGATCAGAATCAGAACGACGAGGCCGCCGCCGAGGGCGAGACCGCGCCGCAGCATGATCTGCTGCCGTTCCGGTCGGCGTTTGGGTCGCGGCCGGCGCGGTGGCCGGCGTGCTGCTGAATCCTCCAAAAGAAGCGGCTCTCCAGACTGGTGGGGGCTGGGCGGAGAGTATGACCATTGGCGGCGCCAAGCCGCGGATAAAGGCCGCAAACGGTGACTTTTTCCCACTTTGGCGGTCAATAATCGGGCGCAGGAAAGCGGGCCGGGCCGGCGAACTTGGAGGAGTTTTGGTCGGCAACGTGGTCCTCAACCGGTTCGTGATCGAGCGTCGCATCGGCAGCGGCGGCTTCGGCGTGGTCTACGAGGCCTGGGACGGCCGCCTCGAGCGCCCGGTCGCGGTCAAGGCGATCGAGCAGCGCGGCGAGGCCGGGCGGCGGGTCTTGCGCGAGGCGCAGGCAGCGGCCCGCCTCAACCACCCCGGCATCGTCACTCTCTACGAGCTCGGCGAGGAGGACGGCAACGCGCTGCTCGTCACCGAGCTGGTCGAGGGCTCGACGCTCTCCCGCCTCGGCGCCGAAGGCGAGCTCTCAGACCGCGAAATCGGCGAGATCGGCGCCGACCTCTGCGAGGCGCTCGACCATGCCCACTCGCGCGGTGTCGTCCACCGCGACATCAAGCCCCAGAACGTGCAGGTGACCGAGGGCGAACCGCGGGCCAAGCTGATGGATTTCGGGATCGCCCGTCTCGCCGACGACTCGCCGCTGACCGCCGCCGGTGACGTCGTCGGCACCCTCGCCTACATGTCCCCCGAGCAGGCCGAGGGCCGTGAGGCCGGTCCCGAGGCCGACGTCTACTCGCTGGCTCTGACTCTGTATGAGTGCTGGAGCGGCGAGAACCCCCACCGCCGCAGCAACCCGGCGGCGACGGCGCGGGCGATCGGCGCCCGCACCCGGCCGCTGCGCCGCCTCCGCCCCGACCTGCCGCGCGAGCTGAGCGAAGCGATCGATGCCTGCCTCGCCCCCCGTCCCAACCGCCGCCTCTCCCTCGAGGAACTCGGCACCGCGATCGAGGACGCGCTCGACGAGCTCTCCGACTACACCGCCGAGCGCCGCTCCCATATCGGCCTCCGCCTCACCGCAATCGCCGCCACCGCGGCCGCCGCAGGTTTCCTGATCGCCGGCCACGGGGCACTACTGCCCTAGGATTTCCGCCAGCTCCTCTGGCGGGAGGGGCTGATTCACCGACCCCAAAAGGAACGATCAAGATCGGTCTCTTCAGCAAACTCGAGTCGGGTATCGAAGGCCTCGTCGAGGGGGTCTTCAGCCGCGCCTTCAGCTCCGAGGTGCAGCCAGTCGAACTGGCGCGCAAACTGGCGAAGGAAATGGATGCCCACAAGACCGCCTCGGTCCAGCGGGTCTACGTCCCCAACGAGTACACGGTCTACCTCTCCAAGCAGGACCGCTCCAAGCTCGAGGGCTACGAGCGCTCGCTCGAGCAGGAGCTCTCCGGCTATCTGCTCGAGCACGCGCGGCGGCGCGGTTACGACCTGCTGACGCGGCCGGTGGTCGATTTCTCGACCGACGAGCGGCTGCGGCTCGGCGAGTTCGGGATCCAGCCGCGGCTGGTGAAGCCACCGGTCCACGAGGGCGAGGCGCCGAAACAGGGCGAAGAGGGCCACACGATGGTCTACTCGGCGGTCCGCGAGCGCGATCGCGCCCGGGTCAAACAGCCCGAGCAGTCGGTGCGGGCGCTGGTCTCGACCCGGGCGGTGGTCTCGCTCGACGACCGCCGCTACGTGCTCGACGGTCCGCGGGCGACGATCGGGCGCTCGAAGTCGGCCGAGTGCGTGCTTGCCGATCCCAACGTCTCCCGCCGTCATGCCGAGCTGCGCCGCTCTGATTCCGGTGACTGGCAGATCGTCGACCTCGGCTCGACCAACGGGATCAAGGTCAACGGCCGCCGCGTCGCCTCCACCCGGCTCAGCCCCGGCGACCAGATCACGGTCGGGACGACGACGTTTCTCTTCGACGT
>Ga0307476_10000865_pt1 | contig 20528 bp, 19 predicted proteins | sample atmos_gasesECM2C_2_FD_203314 | JGI IMG/M metagenome (GOLD analysis project Ga0307476, IMG submission 203314) | Hardwood forest soil microbial communities from Morgan-Monroe State Forest, Indiana, United States - atmos_gasesECM2C_05 | ecosystem: Environmental > Terrestrial > Soil > Temperate... | reverse complement strand
CTGCCAACGCACGATCGCGGGTCTTCTTGGGATGAGAACTGCGCAAGCCGAGAACGCCTTACCCTTCGGTGCCCGAGGCGCTCGCCGCCGAGACCGGTGTCGGCCCCGACGACGACGATGAAGCTGCCGCGCCCGGCGTCCCGACGGCCTTTGCCTCTGGATGCGCCAGGTGCGCCACATGCGGTCCGGTGCGGCCCATCACCACGGTCGAGATGGCGTGTTTGAAAATCAATTGTTCTTGTCCGTTGGCCTCCAGCACCACGGAATACTTGTCGAAGGAACGAATTCGGCCCGTCAACTTCACTCCGCTCAACAGGTAGATTGTGATGCTCAGTCGCTCCTTGCGGGCCGTGTTCAGGAAGGAATCCTGAATGTTCTGCGCCGGCTTGCTGCTGTCCATAGCCGATCTCCTTAAGTTCGTTGACCTGCGAGACACCACCTTGCCTCTTCCGCAGATAATTCAAGGCAAGTTCGAATCAACAGCATGTTCCTTGCGGGCTTACCGCACCAGGAACACGGGGGGTTAGCCTGCCTCTTCGCAGCCCGATTTCCCAAGGCTGCGCCGCCTGGCAGGTTAGCTGCGATTACCATACGGCCTCGCCCTCCGCTTTTCAACCTGGAACTTCTTGAAACCAGTTTTCTTTCTCAAAGCGAAGACGGACTGCGAAACCGTTCTTTATCCCATCCTTCCCCGGCCGTTGTGTACAATCCCCGGCGTGGGCGTTACGGTTCAATCTCAGGAGGCATCATGGCAAGCGCTGCTCTCGCAACCTTCGTCGGACCCCAAATCAACTTTCCCACGGACTTCAACACGAACTTCCTCATGTTCGTCCGTTGGATCCACTTCTTGGCCGGCATCACCTGGATCGGCCTGCTCTATTTCTTTAACTTGGTGAATGTCCCCCTGATGAAAGAACTCGACCCCACCACCAAGGGCAAAGTGATGCCCGCCCTGATGACGCGCGCCCTGTGGTGGTTTCGTATGTCCGCGGCTCTGACCGTGCTTGCCGGACTGATCTATTGGGGAAAAATCGTTGCGACCGATGCAGTCAACGGAAGCGGATCGAGCGGCCCCGTGATGGGCAGCTTCTTTCTGATCTGGACGATCGTCTGGGGCCTGCTCTATGCCTGCCTCGTCCCCGGCAAGGGAATCTTCGACAAAGGCGCATTCGTCGGCGTGGTCTACGTCGTGGTCGTCGCAGTCGCAGGCTGGCTGTTCCTGTCCCTGAACAACCACGGTTGGGAAAGCAACCGCCTGCTTTCGATCGGCATCGGTGGTGGCATCGGCTGGGTCATGCTGCTCAACGTCTGGGGAGTGATCTGGCGCATCCAGAAACGCCTCATTCAGTGGACCCGGGACAACGCCACCAACGGCACGCCCATCCCCGACAAAGCCAAAGCCATGGCGCGCCAGGCGTTCCTGGCCTCGCGAGCCAATGCTTTTTTGTCGGTGGTGATGCTGTTCTTCATGGGTGCCGCCAGTCACTACCCGATGTTTGGGAAATAAGCGGGCCTCGACTCTCGGCCGCCCCCATCATTGAACTGACTCAAGAGCAATAATAATAATAAAGAGCGTCCCTTTCGGGACGCTCCTTCTTTAATTCATTCCTACCTGGTCTTCAGGTCCACATTCCCCCTTACGGGCTAGAAATCCAACCTAAAGGCTACCTGCAGTTGCCGCGGAGCAGAAGTTGCCGTGATTACTCCAAATCCGCTTGGGTTGGTTATGTCCGTAAAGCCGCCTTGCGGCAATCCAAAATTGGGATGGTTAAACGTATTGAAGGCATCCGCCCGCAATTCCATCACGAGCCTTTCCTTGATGGGAAAATGCTTGCCCAGACCGATGTCGAAGTCGGAGAAGCGCGGTCCCCGCAGGATGTTGCGGTTGCCGGACTGTAGCCCGAGCGGCCCGGCGAACGCGCCGATCGCGGCCGTCGGATTGGCGAATATTTGCAATTGTCCGGTCACAGGATCGGTGTGGATGCCGGTCTTGATCGCCGCCCTGTCCCCGTTGAAGATTCCCGGAGTGTTGGCGTCGAAACTAACGGGGAATGCATTGGCCACGGTGTTATACGCGAAGCCCGTATGCCAAGTGTTGATATCCGAGATTTGCCAGCCGCCGATGACTTCGTTCAGCCACCCCGGCATGTTGCTGCCCAGCATCTTGCCGCGCCCAACTGGCAGTTCATAGAGTCCGCCAAAACTGATCAAGTGAGTTGTATCGAAATCGGAGTTGCCTCGGCAGGCCCGCAGGTTGATGGAGTCGCAAAGAACGCCGCCGGAGAAGCTGGAGCCGCCAAAGACGTTATTCGTGATCGTCGAGCTGTTGTCAATCGAATGCGAGTAAGTGTAGTTGAAATCAAACTGCAACCCATGCGACAACTTCTTGTGCAAGGTGACCAACAAGCCGTTGTAGTTGGACGAACCCTGGTTGGAGATGTAAACGTTGCTGCCAAACTGAGGGTTCAAACCCACGCCGCCGACGAACCCGGGAGCGCCAAAAAAGACGGGCAACTCCTGCATCAACTGCGTAGCGTCTCCCAAGTCGCCACGGGTCACTTGCCCTGAGTCGTTATCGTAGAGGAACTGCGTGCAGTTCAGGTCAAAACCCTGACAGAAGGTCGTACCACCCATCTGATTCTCGAAGAACGGCAACGGCGTAACCGCCGTCGTTTGAGGGTTGAATCCTGGTTGGCGGACCTGACTCGACAGCGCAGCGAAATCGCCAGCCAGGGTGTGACCGCTGGCGGGATCGGTGAAGTTGACCACCTGTCCTGCGTCGGACTGCGAAATCAGCCGCCGCCCCAGACGGCCGAAGTACGTCACGTCCAACTGGAAATTTCCGGGCAGCTCGCGCTGGATCCCCAACGAAAAGTAGATCGAGTACGGCAGCTTGATATTGTGGTCAATAGCGTAGTTGGATGCCCCTTCCGCCGCGCCGAAGGGGAAGCCGCCGGCAGTCGCAAAGGGCGTGAACGGGACGGTAACAGTCGAGGGAGGCGTGAGCGGCGGAAGGGTGTCCAGAGCCGCAAAACGGGGATTGTTAGGCGACGCCGTCAAATCGCCAAATTCCGTGGTCGATGAGTTTTCAAAAATGTAGGAGACCTGATCCTGGATGAAGTTGAGGGTGTTGGTGACCGGATGATCGAAAACCACCCCCCCACCCCCTCGAATGACCGTCTTGCGATCACCCAACAACCGGCTGAGGAATCCTTCCTTTCCGGCCGGGTTGTAGGCAAACGCCAGTCGCGGCTGCAAGGCGTTGTAATCGGCTCCGTACAGCGAAGGGGCGCCAGGGTTCCCCTTGCCGGCGAAATTGTAGCTCACCAGGTTTCCAGCTCCGGGTATCCCAGCAAGGCCAGCGGGTATGCGCGGATCTAGAAACGCGTGAAAGTCCTGATTGGGTACAGCCTCGATTCCATTCGTTTCATAAGGCACGGAGTAATACTGGTAACGCAGACCGTATGTCAGGGTTAAGTCACTGCGTGCGCGCCAGGAATCCTGCACATAGAATTCGGTTTCCCAGTACCTGTAATTGCGCACTGCCGGAGAGCCTTGGGGTAAGGGCTGGAGATTGTGAGCGTTGTTGAAGTTACTCCCGACACTCGCAAACCTCCCTAAGGCAAAGGTGAAGGCATTATCCCAGAGGGATGTTACTACGCCACCGGGATCTTGAAGTATGTCGGAGGGCCGCTCACTGCCAGGCAAGCTGCCGAGTCCTCCTCCCAGTCCGATAGCCGCGGCGTTGAAGTCATTGGTGATCTGCGCATTGGTCTTAATCGGCTTGAAAGTGCCGCCAAACTGCCATGTATGTTTGCCTCGGCTCCAGGTGAGGTCGTCACGGAAAACTGGGATTGGAACCGTGCGGCCCTGACTCCCCTGGCCCTGGTACGGGGTACTTAATGGCCCGAACCCGCTGTATTCCGTTGTGCCATTGGGATTAAAGAGGGTAGGAAACTGCAGCACAGCGCGGGTCTCTCCACCGTAGAACTGGTTGACCATGGTGTTGCTGATTGTCCACGTGTGCCCAATCACGAACGCCCAGGGGTTTTGCACAATCTCGTGAGTCGTCGGGTCACCGGGGAATTGCTCCGCCCCGTCGAAGTTGACGTCGTCGGGCTCGAACTGGCGCTGGATGCTGAATCGGCCAAACAACTTCATTTTGCTGTTTAGGTTGTAGTCGACTCTCGCAACATAGTCGTTCTCGGTAAGACCCGCCGGGGCGTTGAAACGAAATCCGCCCGTATTCACACCATCGCCCGCGGTCAGATCATTGGCATGGGGATAGCGTCCGTCGACGAAAGCAAAAAAGGCTGCGTTCGTTCCCAGACCTTGCGGGTCACATGGTGATGTAGGACACGGGCCTCCAGTTGCCGCCGCCAGTTGGGCGGGCGTTAACGGTGTTATGCAGCTGGCTTGCGTCGTGACGCGGCTCGTCGTTGTGCATCCTGCCCCATCGTTGATGTACGAGACGGTCCCGGCACGAAACGAATCCAGGGGCACAGTACGCTCCACTGAGTCCGCAGTATGATCCCGGCGGCCGTCGTAGCTGAAGAAAAAGAATAGTTTGTCCTTCTTAGCCGGTCCGCCAAAGGTGGCGCCAAATTGGTTGCGGATGAGGTTTTCGCGGGGAGTAACTGGGGTGGTCCGGTTGTTGAAGAAGGTGTTAGCTTCAAAATCAGTGTTCCGGTTGTATTCGGATGCCGATCCATGCCAGATATTCGTGCCGCTCTTGGTCAGCAGGTTGATTTGCGCTCCACTGCCGCGTCCTTCGGCAGCGAGCGGATTGGCGGTTTCCACATGGAACTCCTGGATGGAGTCCACGGGCGCGTTCCCCACCGCGATCAAGGCTTGGCCAGTACTGAAGTCGTTGACGTCCAACCCATCCAAAGTGACATTGTTCTGGTCGCTCCGCGCTCCCGTCACCGCTCCGTTCCGGTTGCCCAATGGATCGTCTGGACTGTCCTGACCCACGGTAACCGCACCGGGCTGCATCGCCACCAGAGCCAACGGGGTGTCCCGTACTTGAATCGGCATCTCGTGAACCATGTTCATATCCACGCTGTTGCCGACGCTCGCGTCGTTGGTGTCGAGAGACACCGTCGACCCCGTACCCTGCACCTCTACTGTTACTGACACCTCGCCGACCGCCATCTGGGCATTCTGAGTGTGGATGGTTGATGTCGCCAGGTAGATGTCCTCTATGGCCACAGTGCTGAACCCGTGCTTGCTAAATGTAAGCTTGTAACCTGGGCCGGGGTGCAGGTCACTGAACCTGTATGCGCCGACCGCGTTCGTCTTGGTTTCGTAGCTGGCGTTGGTCTTTGTGTCCACCAGCCTCACGTTGACGTCGGGAACCACCGCATCACTTGCATCGGACACCACCCCCGTCAAAGAGGCCACATCCTGTTGGGCGGCCAGAAAAGTCGGCACGGCGAGGAATAGAAGCATGACCAGCGAAGCGAGAACTCGGACCGCGGGACGAAAGGCGGATTCCATTGGGCTGTCTCCTCAAAAAAGTCGCCGGGGTCCCTTGAAAGGACCCGCAGCTCTTATGTCTGTTCTAAGCTATGGCCAAGGCGAACGATCAGGGCGAATGCGTTGGTGTTATCGCATAGAAGCACCTGACATTCCATAACAGCATCCATCTAACACATTGACCCACACGGACATACGCGAGAACTGTCTACAGCGCCAAGAATATAGAGAACGAATTTACGGAAGTGATCTACGGAAATTGGTAGAACCTCACTCCGCGCAAGTGCAGCAGACTGCCGCGCGATTCCGGCCTTCTCCTGCTACAATCTCACTTTCCGTGACCATGTCTTCCACGAAGTCCGAAGCGTCCAATCCCGAGCCGGGACAGACGGATTTGCCAACCGCGACGACGATTGACTCCGTGCCAATGCTAGATCTGCAGAGGCAGTACGAACAAGTACGTGTTGAGGTACTGGCTGCGGTGGGGCGGGTGTGCGCTTCTCAACATTACATTCTGGGTCCTGAGGTTGAGGCACTGGAGCGCGAACTGGCGGAGTTCTGCGGAGCGAACGACGCCGTAGGTTGCGCCTCTGGCACCGACGCCTTGTGGCTGGCGCTGGTCGCCGCCGGAGTGCAGCCGGGAGATCAGGTTCTCACCACGCCTTTCAGCTTCTTCGCTTCTGCCAGCGCCATCGCGCGGGCCGGCGCCCGTCCGGTGTTTGCCGATATCGATGCAGGCACATTCAACCTCGATCCCGCTCGGGTGGAGTCCTTTCTGCGCGGCGGCCAGCGTGACAAACTTCGCGCTCTGCTCCCAGTTCACCTCTACGGCCAGTGCGCGGACATGGATTCGCTGCAGCAGCTGGCGGAAGAGTTCCATCTGCAATTGATCGAAGACGCAGCGCAGGCCATCGGAGCGCGCGCGGGTGACCGCAGCGCAGGGTCCATCGGCATTTCCGCCGCCTTCAGCTTCTACCCCACAAAAAATCTCAGCGCCTACGGCGACGCCGGATTGGTTACGACCAACAGTCCGGAAATGGCGGCACACATGCGCCGCCTGCGTAATCACGGCAGTTCGCGCCGTTACGTTCACGAAGAGGTGGGGTGGAACAGCCGCCTCGACGCGATCCAGGCTGCCATCCTCCGCGTGAAGCTGAAATATGTGGAAGGATGGAACGAAGCGCGCCGCCAGCGTGCCGCCCAATACGAGCAGCTGTTTGCCGCATCCGGCCTTACGTCAACTGGCGGACAGCCGGAGAACGCTGCACCGATTCAGCTGCCGCTGACTGTGGGGCGCTCTTATCATGTTTTTCACCAATACGTCGTCCGGGCCTACCGTCGCGACGAACTGCGCGAGTTCCTCACCGCGCGCGGGATCGGGACGGAGATTTACTATCCCATCCCGCTGCACTTGCAGCCCTGTTTCGTTTATCTCGGCTACCGCGAAGGCGACTTTCCCCAAGCCGAGCGCGCTGCAAAAGAAGTGCTGGCCTTGCCCATGTTCCCCGAACTCACCGAAGAGGAACAACGCTGGGTGGTAAAAAGTATCGCGGACTTCTATTGCTAGTTGCTGGTCTTTGTTAGTGTGAGTTAGTCTGAATTGGGTTAGTCAGAACTGGGAACTTTCCGCCGCGCCACGCATCAAACCTTTGCATTCAGGAGGTGAACGGAATGAGAACCCTTCCGGCCGTTGCGTTAAGACTGTCTCTCGCTCTCTTTGTTACCGGCTCGGCTTTCACGGCTAAAGCGAAGGCGCAAACATCTGCTGTGGAAGGGGGCCGCAAACCCGTAGTGGTTGAACTTTTCACCTCGGAAGGCTGTTCCTCCTGTCCGCCGGCGGACGTCTTGCTGCAGAGACTGGTGGCGCAACAACCGGCCGCTGGAGCCGAGATCATCGCGCTCGAAGAACACGTGGATTATTGGAATCACGACGGGTGGATCGATCCGTATTCTTCGGCGGAATGGACGGAGCGACAACAGGGCTATGTGGCTGTGTTCAAGAAGGATCCGTATACACCGGAACTCGTGGTAAACGGCAACAGCCAGTTCGTTGGCAACGATGCGCGAAGGGCCGAGTTCGAAATCGAAAAGGCGGCAGGCGGGTTGAAAACGGAGGTTAAGATCACCTCCGGCAACCCGGAAGCAAAGGGCGCGCAGCGCTTTACTGTGTCGGTGGGAAAGCTTGCGCGAAATGCGGTCGGCGATGTTGCCGAGGTCTGGTTGGCGGTAACCGAGGACGGCCTGCAATCGTCGGTGAGCTTGGGAGAGAATGCCGGGCACGTCCTGCATCACATAGCTACGTTGCGATCCCTGCACAAGATAGGTGTGGCGGATGCGAACGGGACGTCAGTGTCGTTCGCGGGAGATCCCGTGGTGAAATTTAATTCCCACTGGAATCCTGAGAATCTGCACGTGATGGTTTTCGTCCAGGAGAAAAAAACCCGCGAAATTCTAGGTGCGGCTTCGACCAAAATCAAGGGTTAAACCACCGGCAACTAGCGCCGATGCGTCGCGCGCGGCGGCGCTTGTTTCTGTTCGCCCGGGGCCAGCACTCTGCGCACAATTGGCGTGTTCAGCTTGTACTTGCGTTCGCTGATATTGCCGCTATCGTCTTTCACGCGCAAGATGAAGATCGGCAGCACGCCTTCCTTTTCGAAATTCTCCGTGCTCACCGTTACCGGCAGGACCCCGTTCAAACCGTGCTCGCGGTAGGCAGTTTCGTAGCGGTGCTTCTTGACGTTCCACGTGAAGACGCGAATCTGATCGTAATCGTAGGGAAGGCCGTCGTGCGGTTCGGTGACGGCGCACAGATATTGCGAGACTTGCTTTCCAGTGCCGCCTTTGCCAGCATCCTGCACTTGATTCAGCGCAAAGAACGCGACAATGCGCTGGCCTTCGGCATATTGCGCGATGTCGAGCGGGACGTCGAGATCCACCATGCGGGCCAGCACCCAGCCCACTCGGTTCTCCGAGTCGCGCACCAGCCACCAGTCCTCCAGCACCGGGCCTGAGGGCACTTTCCCGCCGGGAGCCCTCACGGAAGTCTTTCTATCGACCCTCGCAGATTCGGGCACAACTCCAGGCTGCTTTTCCGCAGTCGCTCGTTTCAGCACTGAGACCTTCGCTCCCGCCGAAAGTTGGTATAGATGCTCGGCCTCGCGAGAGGGAGTGATGTGCAAGTTCGTATCGTTACGCAACACCGCTGGGGATTGCACCGGATCGCTCAGGTTCTCCTGCGTCAACTTCTGCAGAACGTCGTAGGTCTGTTGATCTACCAGATAGCGTTGCTCGATCCAACCTTCCATGCCGCTTGCAGTGCGCACACGGGAGAAACGCTTCTCGCGCTCCAGAACTTCCACCCGCTCGCCGTTCTTGACCGTGCCCACGCGGGTGTACGCGGTTGCGACCTGGTCGCGGAGCGTGGCCTGCGCGGCCGATACATAGTTGACTTCGACGTGGCGGCCTTTACGATTGCAGGCGGCCAGTCCGGGCAAAAGGGCAGCGGCCAGGGCGAAGGCCATGGCCAATCGATAAGAATTTAATGGAGAGAGGGGTTTCACGATCTTCCAGGTGGTCACATCGACCTGTTCACATCCAGTTAACGTCGACCAGTGAACTTCTGCAATCTTGCTTCAGCGCTCTCGACTGTCTACTATAGCGCGTCACGGCGGGCGGAGCAGAGTGTCGTCCAGTAACCTGACATCGCCAGGCGCTTCAGTTACCATAAAGACAGAACGATTTATGACAAACCAATGGATGAAGTACAAACTTCGGAGTCGGATCGCTGTTCTGTCGCTAATGACGCTGGTGTCCGCTGCTGGTTTGTCCGCGGCGGCGAATGAGCAGGTGAATCCTGCGTTGCGTCCACCCAAAGGATCGCAGGTGGCCATCGTGGTGTTCGAGGATCTGCAGTGCCCGCAATGCCGTCGCGTGGCGCCCATTCTCGAGCAGGCGTCCAAAACCTATAAGATCCCTCTGGTGCGCCATGACTTTCCCCTGCCGATGCACAACTGGTCTTATGATGCGGCGGTGATGGCGCGCTTCTTCGACGGAACGTCGAAAGAGCTGGGAGACGAGTTCCGCGACTACATTTTCTCGAACCAACTGGAGATCAACCCGCAGAACCTGCGGGGCTACGCTGAGAAGTTCGCCGCCGAACATAAAGTAGGGCTGCCGTTTGTGATCGATCCGCAAGGCAAGTTTGCCGCCGAGGTGAACGCCGACCGAGACGTGGGCAAGGCGATCAAGCTCGAACACACTCCAACGGTGTATGTGGTCAGCACCCTGCATCCGGACAGGCCTTATGTGGAGATGAAGGACCCGAGCCAGCTTTACGCGCTGATTGACGCCATGATGAAGGAGTAGCGGTTCTCCGTTCTCCGTTCTCAATTCTATGACCTCTGACAACTGCCTTCAGTCCCCAAATCCAATGCCGATGGCGCGCGCGGCTCGGACCAGTTCGCCTTTCGGGTCAACGGACTTGAGATGGCCGATGGCGTGAGCAACGTCGACGGAGACTATGGAATCCCCGTGCAGCGCAACCATCTGTCCAAAACCTCCAGCGGCAATCAGGTCGACCGCGGCCACGCCGAAGCGGGTTGCCAGGATGCGGTCAAAGGGTGTGGGCGTACCACCGCGTTGAATGTGGCCGAGCACGCTGATGCGCACTTCTTTTTTCGAGCCGTGGGCGATGGCATTGCCGATCAGGTTGCCGATGGGGCTAGCGCGGCGGTTTTCCTTTAATTCTGGCGGTAGCTTCACGCCTTCGGCCACCACGACAATGGTGAAGTACTTGCCGGTTTTTTCGCGTTCGGCGATGTAGCGGCAGACGTGCGCGATGGTGAAGGGGATTTCCGGGATAAGGATGACGTGAGCGCCACCGGCGATTCCGCCCTCCAGAGCGATCCAGCCGCAGTCGCGGCCCATCACCTCGACCACCATCACGCGATGGTGCGACTCGGCGGTGGTGTGAATCTTGTCGAGCGCGTCGGTGACAGTGTGCAGCGCGGTGTCAAATCCGAAAGTGACCTCGGTGGCGGAAAGATCGTTGTCGATGGTCTTGGGCACGCCTACGATCTTCATCCCCTTCCGAAAAAGTTCGTAACCAATCTTTTGGGATCCGTCGCCGCCGATGGTAATGATGGCGTCGATGCCGAGTTTGGCGGCATTGGCGACGATCTGACTGGAAATGTCGCGCGAAACTTCCTTGCCGTTCTCGACCGTCTTGTAATGAAAGGGATCGCCGCGATTGGTGGTGCCGAGGATAGTGCCTCCGCGGGGCAGAATGCCGCTCACTTCCTTGAGCGTGAGCTCGAAGGCCTTTTCCGGCCAGATAAGACCGTCGAAGCCGTCGGGGATGCCGATCACCTTCCATCCGTACTTGATGATCGCAGCTTTAGTGGCGGCGCGAATGACTGCGTTGAGGCCGGGCGCGTCGCCGCCTCCGGTGCCGATACCGATACAGCGAATGTCTGACATGAGATGGTTGGTCTGCCTTACCATAATACTGTTCGCTCATTGGTCCACCACAACTTACGAGTGGACGTGTCGGGTTCGGGCTGCCTCGGTCAGAGCACAAGATGGAGCCGGGCCGCGTCGGCAAACGCACGGAAATCCTTGTCTCGTGTGAGGAGGAGAACTCCACGGTCGACACAGGTCTGAGCGATCAGCGCGTCTCCGAGTCGCGCTTTGCGGCGCTTTGATAACAGCTTCGCCCGCAACGCCGCTGCCCGTTGCCAGTAGCCCGGTTCGACCTCAATCATAGGAATCTCTGAAAGCGTTTCCGCGACTCCTGAGGAAAGCGCTGGATCACTTAACAACTCAGTTAACACAACTGGGATCATCAATATCTGTCGATCTCCTAGAGCCCGCTCCAGCAGTTGCGAATCCTGGCCGGAAGTGCCTTCCAGAAATGCGATCCACGTGCTGGTGTCGGCTGCGATCATTGCTTGGTCGGTATGTTTGGTCGGTATGTTTGGTCGGTACGGTTGGTGTAAGGATTGGCCGCGAAGCCCTTAACTAACGATCTTCTTTCAATTCCTCGAAGGTGCGACTGAACCGAACCTTGCCACGCAATTGCAGAAGCCGATCATAGGCTTGCGAAGCGGCTAGCAGTTGCAGTCCGGTCCGGACGGTCTGGGTGATGCCGGTTCCGCTGGCCTTCTGCGCCTTCTCCAGCAGGTCTTCTGGAATTTCCACCGTGATCTTCCGTGCCGTTGCCATGATGCGATCATTTTACCATATTCGATACCAGCATCGAGTATGGTGTTCGGGCGGACTTGCCCCATCCGCAGCCGGTGGATTTCTGCCACGAAATAAACCTTGCGCGTGCTTGCAGGAAGGACCTTGACTGGGGCTGGTCGGTACCTGAATCATCGATACCCCCTCCCCTGGGGGTCTAGTGCGATCATCACGTTAGCAGGAAATTCCCGGCAAAATACGGATGTCAAAGAACTTAGATACTAAAATCTTTGAAACAAAGGACTTAGAGCGCGGCGACTTGCTGTGTAGCAGACCGTCACGGCCTCGACCATGATCGCCGATTTGACATGTGGAGGCAAGGTTGGATGTCACATACCGATTGTGGAAAAGTCAGAAGCGCGGGGCGAGGTCCGTGGTTCCCACCCTTCGGCTCCGCTCAGGGCAGGCTCTTCCGAAAATCGCGGAAGGTGGGGCAGCCTCAGTCGGGGTGGTCCTTGCGCTCGGAAATCAAAGGTGGGCCAGCCCCCCCCAGCCTCAGTCGGGTAGATGCTGGTACTAGGAAGTCAAAAGTGGCCCAGCCACCTATATAATCCTCTCAATCCGGCCGACTAGCGGTATGGCGACGCCAATGATCCTCTCGAAATCCCAGCCCTGTAAGTCGGCGCGCCCGCTAATTTGGCGGGGGTGCACGCCGATGGCGATAAAAATATCGGCACTTTTGGGCGGGTTAGCGATTTTGTTGCTCTCTGTCGTCTCATGTGGTGGATGTCCGGCGACGCCGTCGGTAACTTCGATCTCGCCGAGCAGTGCCACAGCCGGGGGAGCTGGATTTGTTTTAACCGTGGACGGCGGTAATTTCAGCAGCAACTCCGTGGTGGTTTGGAACGGCTCGTCCCTGACGACCTCGTTCGTCAGTGGTAGCCAGCTTACCGCGGAGGTCTCGTCGACGAACCTCGCAGGGCCGGACACGGCGGTGGTTTACGTATACAACCCTACGGGCGGGACCCAAGCTGGAGCAGGTTCAATCACGACGACGAACCCAAACTCGTGCAGCGCCCAGGGCTCAGATGCAGTTTCGTTTATAGTCAGCCCCTAGCGCGGGCAGAGGGAATTTGGAGGGCGTGCGCAACCCAAGACGGCACCGGGCGCTTGACTCGACGAACTCGGTATACGTCGTGGGGCCGATGCGGACGGCGAGAATCCTGATCCCGTCTTGCTGAGTCTCGCGGATGGACGCGGTGAGTACGTCTGCGCGGACAGCGCGGAAAGAGGAAGGGATTCAGTCGCTGGGGATGTAGGAGGAATGCTCCCATTTCTCCCAAAAGTGGCGAGAGGCACTGAGATCGAGCCTCTTTAGCTACGGCGCCACAACGATGTTGAGAGTGGCTGTCAGAATAGTCGTTGATCCGTATGTCACACTGAAGGTATAGGTATTGGGCGTTGTGCCGTCTTGGACGACACATGTCTCAGGAGAAGACACGCCGTCGTTAGTGCATTCGATGGAGCCGTTAGCCGGAGCGGCAGACGTCATCGTCCAAGTAGAGGCGACCGTAAGGTCGAAGATCTGTCCGTTAGAAGATCCCTGGGCAATAAAAGTTTGCTGCGTGCCGGCCGTGATGTTCGAAGTAAGCGGTGAGCTGCCGCTGGAGCAATCCGTGGAGCCAAAGGTGCCCTGACAAATTTGGTAGTTGGTAACGTTAGTGAGATCGACCGTCGCTTGTGTGGTGCCGGTGATGGCACCGGAGGCTGCGGTAATGGTTGCTGTGCCCTGGGCGACGCCAGTGGCTGACCCACTGGTAGTGATGGTGACTACCGTCGTGTCTGAACTTGACCAACAAACCGTGCTCCCGCTGCAACTTGTGCCGCCGGTGAGAGTCGACGTGGTGCCGTCCTGGAAAGTTCCCGTCGCCGTCATCTGTTGGGTTGCACCCTGGCTGATAGTCGGAGTTGGCGGATCAATAGTAATGGTGCTGAGGGTTGGATTCTGAAAGAAGCCCGTGCAGCTCACGGCGAGGGCCAACATTGCCAGTGCGGCGAAGGCACCGACCAGACGGAGTTTGTGTTTCGTAGATGACATAAGTTAATCGTGACTCTTCGGGCGTGCCTGCCCGGTCTGAACTCTTCTGCCCCGTCCTACTGCAAAACTTGGCCTTGCTCTAAACAATCTGCCGGCACGCACCGGGACCGCTGCCTACTCCCACTACGATACAATCTCTCCGCACCCGCGGTTGTAAAAAATTGTAGCAGAGATTCCGAGCCGACCGCGTAATCTGCGCTTCCGTGCAAGGCTTCACCCAGTACGGCTAACGCCGCTCTCCGGAGAAAGAACGGAGAGCGAAGGCAGGCTTGCGAAGAAAAAGTGGCCGGGGCTGGAAGCAGCCCCTGGCCTCTCGGTTGACGCTAGCTTCCTACCGTCCTTTATCGTGGCTTCTCCTCCTCGGGAGGCTTCTTATTGCTCTTGGGCGGCTGCTTCGGCTGGTTAGCCGGCTTCGCCTTGGGAGCGTTTTCCGGATGCGACTCGTTCTGGGGACGGGCGTTCTCCGTGCGCGCAGGCGGAGCAGGGGAACGGGAGTTGTTGTTGTTCCTTGATTCGTTGCCGCGTGATTCGTTGCCGCGTGATTCGTTGCCCCGTGATTCCGCCGGGGACGCAGCGCGCGCTTCTTTGGGCGACATGGCCGGAGGATGATACGGCGCGCCAGCAGCTTTGGCGCCTACCACGCCGTGTCCGCTGAACTCGCCGGGGCGAGCCGTGGCGGCCACGGCAGGCGCTCCGTGATTGTTCGATGCGAACAAGGCCTTGTTCTGGCTGGCGGCGTGTTCATGCTCGGTCTGCGCGGCCACCGGAGGCTGGTGCGGTTCGCGACTATAGGCTTCCTCTTGTGAGGTCGGGCGGGCGGCGACACCGCCTTCGCCGCCGTTAAAGGCGACGTGAGACTCGTTATTTACGATGACCGTCCGGTTAACGTAGACGTTGGTGATGTGGACGGTGTCCACGCGCGTGACGGCAGTGTTGTAGAAGAACGCGCCGCCGCGCCATTCGCCGCCGCCAAAGCCGACGCCGCCGTAGCCGAATCCATAGTTAATGCCGCCGTAGAAGCCGATGTGCGGGCCCCAGTAGCCGGCGTTCCAGACGTAGAGACCGTTGTTCCAGCCCCAATAGCCGGGAGTCCAGAGCATTCCGACGGGTGCGACCACCCAGGTGCCGGGCACCCAGTAGTAGCCGGCGTCATCGTTCCAAGACCAGTAGCCGGGCGTCCAAAGATAGCCAGGACCGGGACAGATGGGCTGCTCATAAACCGGCAGGGCAGGCGGGCCGATGTGGACCGAGATACCGATTCCAATCCCGATCTGCGCGGAAGATGGAGAAGAAACGAGCGCCGGAGTGATCAGCAAAAGGAGTGCAAACGCTAAGAAACGAACTGCACGGTGAACTCTCATCGTGTTTTCCCTCAGGCCCGGCGCGCTTGCCCCAGAAGCGGGAAGCGCCGAAATCGGGCGGAATGACTGCATCGTCCTCTTTGTAAACACGGTACCTGGGAGGATGTTGCTGGGTGATAAGTCGCGTGGAATGTGTGCTTTCCGGCCTTAGTTCGTGCGCTTGGAGCGCGCGATGCGCTCGTCGATGGGCTTGCGTCCGGCGAATCCTTCTTCTGTACTATGCCAGTGCGTGATGGATGGTTCGCCCATCCTCCAGCAGAGAAGGACGACGCGGCCTTCCACTTGGCAGGGGAAATCGAGAAGGCCGATATCGAGATCCTTGACCTGGACGCCGATGGAGTCGATTTCGGCGAGAGCGTCTTTGGCCCGTTGTTCAGCCTTGGTGCGCTCGGCCTTGCGGCGGGCGACGGAAACGACATTGACATGAGTGCCGCCGTTGAGGAAGATGCGGTGATTGAGAGCCTGCATCTCGGCCTCGACTTCTTCGATCAGCTTTTTGCCGTCGATGGCGGCGCGCAGCAGAGACTCGAGTATGGGCAGCAGCGACTGGGCTTCGTCGAGCGTGAAGGTGCGGTCAGACATGATCAGATAGCCCTATTCTAACGCAACCGGCAGAGTAGCAGTTGGCAATTAGCAGTTAGCAATTAGCGTTTGGCCATTCGTTGCCATCCATGGGTTCAGGCTAACTGCCAATTGCTAATTGCGCTTTAGTTGCTTACCGGCTTCGTCATTTCAACATCGAGCGTGATGGTGATGTCGTCGCCGACAATCCCGGGAAGGCCACTGACTCCGAAATCGTTGCGATTGATTTTGGTGGTCGCGGAGGCGCCCATGCGGAGGCGGTCCTTACCCAACGGATCTTTGATAGCCGGCGTGGGTCCGTCCACGTCGAGAACAACTTCCTTGGTGACGCCTTTAATCGTGAGATCGCCGGTCACTCTCAACTTGCCCGCTCCGGCGGCTTCAACTTTCTTCGACTGGAAGGTGATGGTGGGGAACTTCTGGGCGTCCAGGAAGCGCGGGCTGCGCAGATCGTTATCGCGCATGTCGACGCGGGTTTCCACGGAAGCGGCTTCGATGGTGGTCTGGATCGAAGACTTGTTGAGATTGGCTGCGTCATATACCACGCTGCCACTCACCTTGGTAAAAGCGCCGCGCACGGTAGAGACTCCCAGATGGCGTACGGAAAACTGTGCCGAGGAGTGCTGCGGATCAAGCTGCCAGGCCTCTTGCGCAGCAGCGGATACGGTGAGGAGCAGGCCAACAGCGAGAGTGGAGAGCGTGCGGGACATGTTTCGGAGTCTCCTGGATTTGTATGGGTGGCTACAGTTTAGCGCACTCTCGCCTGGACGCGGGGAAGGCGAGCCGGCATCGGTCATTGCTACTGCGATCTGCCGTAGGACGGATCGGGCGAGGTTGCGGTGTTCACGTCGACATGAAGTTGTTGCGCGGCGGCGATTCCCGGCGGATAGCAGTTGCCATCGCGACTGTAGTTGGAACATTGCGCAGCGACATCTTTACGCTGGGGCGATTGCGCGAACTGCCAGACTTCGGCGAATGGGACCCCGCTCTGGGCAGGGCTTGGCGGGCGACTGGGAAAGACGCAGCCGGGCGCGGGCGGGCAGGCGTCGTTGATCGCCCAGTAGACGATCTCGCGTCCGGCGGCGTTCTGGCGAATGTCTTCAGCAGTCACAATGTTGCCGTCGTCTTTCGCGGGGATGCCGGAGCAGTAGATGCCGGCGCGGAATCCGGCGGCGGCCACCGCGTCGACCCAGGCGTAGATATAGGCTTTCTGCTCGGGCAGCATGCGTCCACCCTGCTCCTGGTCGAGGAAGATGATGGTCTTCGCGGGAAAGCCTTCGCGGCGCGCGGCTGCGGCGGCAGCTTGGGCATCGGAAGCGCCGACTCTCTTTGCATTGGCAACTGATTTCAGTTCAGCATAGACGCGTCCGTTGAAGAGCACGAGGAAACCGAAGCCGGCGGATTCGACGGCGGCCCGGTGGCCGGTCCAGGTGTTCGTTCTCTCACCCGGAGGATTGTTCAGCCAATAGCCGGTGTACGAGAAAGTCTGGTGCAGCGCTTTCAGGTTGGCGTCGCCGGGGTAGGCGTTGCGGTCGAAACCGAGGTAGGTGGCTTGCGCCGACCTGGACTGCGTGCCCGCGTCTTGCGCTAGGGCCGTCGTAAATGGGATCGCGACCATCAGGGCGTATATAGTTTGTCGCACGAACATATGTTAGTTTAATCAGCCGTACTGCAGTGGATTCTATGACTGCCTTCATTCCAAGAGACGCCAAATGGTATCTCGCAGACATCGTTGAAGAGGTCCGCGTCGAAGGCAGCCGACGAAATGTCGTCCATACTAATCGCACGTTGATTCGAGCCGATTCTCCCGAGGAAGCTCACGAGAAAGCCGTCGCTCTTGGCAAATGTGGGAATACGGCCTACAAGAACCCCAAAGGAAAGACAGTGACGATCAGGTTTCGCGGCCTGAAGGACCTCAACGTGATTCATGACGAACTTGAACACGGGGCCGAGATTAGTTTCAGCAGAGCCGTTTCGGTGAGCGAGAAAGAGATTAAGAGTTGGATTCCGCCGAAGCGAAGGCTGGGGGTCTTCGCCGCCGTAGAGCCTCATGGAGGGCCCGATTACGCGAGCGCAGAAGTCATCCAGCAGGCATACGAACTCTGGCCGTCCTTGAAGGGCATTCGCGGACCTGGGTATAAGAATGCAAAGAAACGCGGCAGGCGAAAACGCTGACGGCTATCCCCCGATGTGCACCATCGTCCTCGACGCGGGCACAAAATCCGGCTCGCCGATGTGGTGGCGTTCTTCTTTCTTCTCGATCACTCCGCGGATAAAATCTGCTAACTCTTCATCGCTCGCGCCACGGCTCATTTGGGCATGCAGGTCGTGGTCCCACACCGAGAACAGGCAGGTGCGGATTTTGCCGTCGCTGGTGATGCGGATGCGGCTGCAGTGTCCGCAGAAGGGATGCGAAACCGGGGCGATGATGCCGATTTCGCCGACGCCGTCGTCGAAACGGTAGCGGCGGGCGGTCTCCGAACGCGCGTGCGGAATTTCGACCAGCGGCCGGTACTCGGCCATGCGCGCCAGAATTTCGTCGAGCGTGACCACCGTCGTAGGTAACCACGTGCGGCCTTCTTCGAGCGGCATGAACTCGATGAAGCGCACGGTGACGCCTTCTTCGCGCGCGAACATGCCGAAGGGGATAATCTGGTCTTCGTTGAAGCCGCGCATCAGCACGCAGTTCACTTTCAGAGGCCAGAGCCCGGCGCGGCGCGCGGCGCGGATGCCGGCGAGAACGTGATCGTATCCGTTGGGCACGCGGGTGATGCGGGCGAAGCGGTCGGGATCGACGGCGTCCATGGAGACAGTGACGCGAGTGAGGCCGGCTGTCTTGAGTGGCTGCGCGAGGTCGGCGAGCAGATGCCCGTTCGTGGTGAGCGCAATGTCGAGCGGTTCGCTGCCGTTCTGATTGGGCGCGCGAAGCCGGGCCAGGTCCCGGACGAACTCGACTACTTCCTTGCGCAGGAGGGGTTCGCCTCCGGTCAGGCGAATCTTCGTCACACCCATGCCGACCAGCACGCGCGCCATTCGAAAATAATCTTCAAACGGAAGGTCGCCGTAGAGTGCTCCTTCATTACCCGTGCGGCAGTAGACACACTTGTAGTTGCAGCGGTCAGTGATGGAGATCCGCAGGTCGGTGATGGGACGGCCGAATTTGTCGGTGAGAGGCACGGTCGTTACTCGTTTGTAAGGAACTCGTTGATCTGGAAAAAGAGACGCAGGCGGGGACATCCCGGCGGGCGCTTCCTTTCCAATGCGCTCCTCACGGGGCGCGGGAGGCGCGGGCGTTTCTGCTCGCACCCTCGGGATGACCTTCTTCGCGAACTTTGCGGGGTTCTTAGCGAACCTTGCGGTCAAAAGCTCTTAACCGCGAAGATCGCCAGGAAAGGCCGCGAAGGGCGCAAAGAAAAATCATCCCTTGCCGCCGCGGCCTAGGTATACCCGAAGGCCGGAGCGGTCGGAAACTCGCCTCATTATAGAGCTTTCGGACGAGAAAAGGCCTCAAGGTTTGTTCGAAGCTGCCAGGGCTTGCGCAATCGCTGATTCAGCCAGCGGGGCCATGATCTTGTATCCCGCAGCGTTGGGGTGTAGGCCGTCGTCCGACAGATTGCGCCTCAGCATGTCCTTGTCATCGACAACGGCGGGGAAGTAGTCGAGATAGACGAATCCGTTCTTCGCGCAGTAATCCTTGAGCCAGGTGTTCAGCGCAAGGATTCTTTCGCGCGGACGCAGGGCAAACGACTCCTTCGCATCCTGGGTGTAGTTGTTCACAGGGAGCAGCGAGGCAAAGACCACGCGAATATGGTGCAGGCGCGCCAACTCGGCCATGGAGGCGTGGTTGGCCTCGATCTCCTCGTTGCGGGCGGGACCGGTGACGCCAGCAATGTCGTTGGTTCCGGCCAGCACGACCAGGACTCTGGGATGCAGGGCAATTACATCCTGGCGGAAGCGGACTAGCATTTGGGGGGTGGTCTGTCCGTCGATGCCGCGATTGATGTACGGCTTGCCCGGAAAATAATCCGTCAGCTTCCAGTAGTCGGTGATGGAGTCGCCGAGAAATACGACCCGATTTTCCTTCGCGGCCGGCGCTGAGAGGGCTGCGTCGGCCTCGCGATAGCGTTTCAGCTCGCCGAAATCATCGGTGTAAATGGCAATGCGTGACGCGCGGTATTGATCCAGGTCCGCGAAGCCCGTGGAGGGGATCGAAGGAGCAGGCTGCTGGGAAAGGGCGGCGAGGGAGAAAAGGAACAAAAGATAGACGAACCTTGCGGCATTCCGCAGGGGCATAAGCTCCTCTTGTTTACGGCTTCTTCGCGGCGCAATTTGTAGCAAACTCCACGACTGCGTGAACTCGTTGCCCCGCGGCCTCTTTTGGAAACCTCCAACCACTCGCGGCCTTCTCTGTTGCCCCAAGCAACATTGGATGACCGCTTTCTACCCTGAAGTTTGTAGCCCTTCCATCCGGATCAACCTCGACCGTGAAGTGGACTGCACCCTCAATGCGAGCGAGTTTCGCAATGGGAGGGTAACCCGGCTCGACGAAAGCTTCTGGCTGGAACGGCATACTGCTTACGAGCCGTATAGTGGGAACCGGTGGAGCGATCTGCGCGGCACGATATAAATCGGAGGGTTTGTCGGGCGCTCCCTGGAAGAGCGTATCGAACTTGCCCAAGCTCACGTCCTTTAGGACCTCCGAATCGTTACGCGATGGGGACGGCTCGTCTTTTGCCGCGAGCGGGAATATCGGCTTGTCCATAACGCCTGGCCCAAGCGCTTTATCCAACTGGCTGAGCAACTGCATCGTCCAGGAAGTGTGTTGGGGT
>Ga0307476_10000864_pt1 | contig 20548 bp, 46 predicted proteins | sample atmos_gasesECM2C_2_FD_203314 | JGI IMG/M metagenome (GOLD analysis project Ga0307476, IMG submission 203314) | Hardwood forest soil microbial communities from Morgan-Monroe State Forest, Indiana, United States - atmos_gasesECM2C_05 | ecosystem: Environmental > Terrestrial > Soil > Temperate... | reverse complement strand
TCACGGGACAAAAGCATAAACGCTGAGAACCATTCAGGCGCGGGTCATGATCGCAGTAGGTTACCGTCACCACGCCCCGCTTGCTCACGTGCACGGCCCACACCCACCGCATATCGCCTTCCTGCGGCTCGAACACGGCACGGTGCACGAACTTGACGTGCCCGTCTCCCGGTACGGTGCCCTTGAATACCAGCGAGTACCCGTCATCTTCTTCCCTGACCTCAGGCCAGCCCATCACTTCTCCTCGCCAGCGGGCGGCCAGCCGGGGAAGGGCTGGCCGCCGCGCGCCTAGTTCGCCTGTGTCCGCATCTTTCGCAGCGACCGGACGATCGCTTCCAGCGCCTCCAGATGCTGCTCCACCGGCAGGCTCGACAGGATCTGCACCTGCTCGTCACCGGGCCTGTCAAGCCCGAGGATGACCATGTACTGCGTGATCTCCTCGACAGGCACATCTGCGATCTCCGCCAGCCGCGGCCGCGTCTCTCCCTGATTCACTCATCCTCCTCGTCGTCGTCGAGTTCAGGATGCTCCGCCGCCAGCCGCAGGTTCTCCGCCCGCGACCGGCAGTCCGCGCACAGCCCGTCATCCCCGTTTACCGGGTTCGACCGGCACCACGAGCACAGGTCAGCCGCGGGCTTCACCGCGTCCACCTCTCGAGCTCGGTGATCGCGTGGAAAGCTGTCGTCTCGGCGTGCAGCCGCTCCACCTGCCCCGCCTCCGCCAGGGCCCGCAGCTCGCCCGTCGTGGCGAGCCGCTCCCGCAGCCAGCCGAGCGATCCGGTGCCGCTCTCGTCCTTCCCTGGGCCGGTGCTGATGGGACTTGCGGCTGTGCTGGGCTCCCATACCTCCTCCTCCTCGGTGATCCGGTGCCTGCCGGGCGTGCCGTGCACGAAATCCAGCCAGTACCGGTAGCCGACGGCGAAGCCGATGCCGAACACGCACGTGTTCGTCCCGATGACGACTGCCGCGAATGCCTGCCAGCTCATGACTCTTCTTCCTCCAGTCCTGCGCGCCGCCGCCACTTGGCGATCTGGACCTGGCCGACACGAGCCGTATGACCTGATCCCGTGGGACCGAATACGCTCAGGATCTCGGCTACCAGCTTCCGCAGCTCCGTGTTTTCCGCTTCGAGGAACTCTGTTTCCGTTCGCGTGCTCATTTTTGCTCTAGTTCGGTGATCCTGATGACCGCGCCCGGCCGCTGCGCGGCAGGCGCGTACTTCTTCGCGGCCGCGAGCTGTATCACCTGGGCGTCATCCGCGAGCAGGACGCCGGTCAGCCCGTCGAGCGTCGACCGGGCCAGCTTGTCGATGTCCGGTTTTACCTTCGGGTGCCGGGGCGCGCTGCCCTTGAGAGTCCCCGCGTTCCGGCCGGTGCCGTAGTGCCCGGCCGGCCGTTTCAGGTAGAAGGTGACGTCGACGCGGACAGGCCCGTACAGCAGCCCGCACCCGGACTCGAGGGCGGCGGCCTTAACGGCTTCCCGCCACGGCTTCACGTTCCTGCTCATCTCGACCATGCGGCCGCCGCCGACGTGCCGCTTGCTGCCCTGGGGGGCGGGCGTGCCCGTCACGGTCAGCACCACGGGCACGCTCACTGGAGGAACCTCGGAACTTCCGGCTTCTCCAGCTCCGCGACGCGCTTCGTCAGCTCCGCCAGCCGGTGCAGGAGTATCCCGTTCCATACCGCATTCGAGAACGCGGCACCGGACGCTATCCCCGCTATTACCTCCAGCGCGCTCACCGCCGCGTCCACCACGCAGCCAGCAGGATCCAGAAACTCACGGTTCCACTTCCTTCATGTACTCCGCCGCCGACCAGTCAGCCAGCAGCAGCTCCAGCACCTCCGAATAGGTGACCTCCCGGCCCAGGTCTTCCTGCCGGTTCGCCTTGATCTGGTCCAGGCGCTCCTTCACTGGCTGGCTGACGCGGATCAGGTCACTCGACAGTGCCATCACGCTCTCCATTCCGGGGACCACGGCACCCACTTGCGGAGCTGGTGGATCAGGGTCTTCAGCCGGTACGCCTCCGGCCACTGATCCCACAGGTCCTTTTTCCGCGATATCTCCCGGTGCCGCAGAAACTCCTCTTCCGACATGCGCACCACCAGCGAGTACATCTGGCCGCCGAAATCCGCGTACGCGTACCCGCCGGTAACCGGCCCCCGGTCACCGAACCAGTCAGCCACGTCATGCGCCGGGGGAATATTCGCCCCGAGCATCGCGAAATTATCCTTCTCGTGGACGAGCATCGCGATCACCGCGCATCTCTGCGCGTTAGTGATCAGCCGGATCTCGCCCTTGTAGTCGGTGACCCCCGTGACCGTGACCGGCTTCGGGGTACCGTCCTTAGACGTGCCGCCGAACGGCACCAGGTGATACTCCCTGCCCGGCTCCAGGCCCAGCGACGCGCAGTCCATCAGCGCGCCCATCACCGACAGCTGCCCCTCCGGGGTGGCCATCACGCGGGCCATCTCCGGTTTCCGCAGCAGCGTCAGGCACCAGCGGGCGAACCGCTCCGCACCGACATGAGCCGGGAGGATCTTCGCGAACTCCGGGAGCTGCCGTTCGAGCATGAGGTCCGCGCGGCTGGCGTCGATGCGGGCGATTTCCCCGCTCACCGTTTGCTCACTCATCGCCGAGCACCGCCTTGCGCGCTGTCTCGGTGAACTGGCTGAGAAATCCTGGCTCCCAGTCGCCCGGCGGCCGGTGAGCGTTAATCCAGCCGATCATCATGAGCAGGTCATCCCGCCTGACCGGAACATTGGTCAGCTTTCTTCGCCAGTCCGGCCATCGTCAGCCTCCTTCTTGCGGGGAGTGCGGCGGATCATGTCGACCTGCCGCGTATGCGCCCTCACCTTCGCCTCAAACCTGATCCGCAGCGCCACCACCTGATCATCAACCGTGATCCGGTACGCGTCCTGCACCATCTCCCGGATCTCGTTCTCCGCCTGGTGCCTGACCTCCTTCCAGTAATCGACCCGCTCGCACGCATCCGCATAGATGCCCCATGCCTCCGGCGCCAGCTTCGCCGACGCCTCCTTGTCGACCCGGGGGAACCGGGCCCGCACCGCGGCGAGGGAAGCCGCGGACCCGTCCGGCCCGGGCGGCGGGAGCTTGCCCTCGAGCTGGAGGCGGAACTCCTCAGCCCTGCCGCGCATCAGGCCGATGTCATAGCAGATCGTGCAGGAATCCTGGTTGTGCGCGTCGGGATCATGTTCATAGCCGTAGTGCTCGATGGTGTAGTGGCGGAACTCGCCAGACGGCAGGAACAGCACCGCCACATGCCCCCGCGCCACCTCCATGACATCCATCTGCCACAGCACCTGGGCCCGCACCGCGGCCGGGGGCCCGTCTTCCCAGTCATGCCGGCCGTCATCCGCCCACGACTTGCACTCCAGCACGGCACTGAACGCAGTGTGCCCGGAATCGGTATAGAGCACGCGATCGGGAGTGGCCATCTGCCACGGGCGTTCCGAAGATCTGTAGAGACCACCGGGATAGTGCCGGTCAGTGACCGCTTCGCCCCAGTATTCCCAGATGAGCCCTTCGAGATAGCGGCCCAGGCGGAACCGGTCACTATCCGGCACCTCCGCCACCACGCCCAGCTTCCGCCAGTACAGCGCATACGCCGAATTCCGCGACGACAGCCCGCAGATCGTCACGATATCCGTCGCCGTCACGCCCTCCCGCCGGGCAGCCAGCCACTCAGGGCTGCCCGGCGTCACCTTGATCAGCTCAGCCACGACGGCTCACCAGTCATCTGTGCCTTCTGCTGATCAGTCAACTGCGCCCGCGTCAGGTTCGCGCCCGCCAGGTTCGCGCCCGTCAGGTCCGCGTGCGTCAGGTCCGCGTGCGCCAGGTCCGCGGCCGCCAGGTACGCGCCCGTCAGGTCCGCGTGCGTCAGGTTCGCGCCCGTCAGGTACGCGCCCGTCAGGTTCGTGCCCGTCAGGGTCGCGGCCGCCAGGGTCGCGTGCGTCAGGTCCGCGCCCGTCAGGTTCGCGCCCGCCAGGTACGCGTGCGTCAGGTTCGCGCCCGCCAGGTTCGCGCCCGCCAGGTCCGCGCCCGCCAGGTCCGCGCCCGTCAGGTACGCGCCCGTCAGGTTCGCGGCCGCCAGGGTCGCGCGCGTCAGGTCCGCGCCCGCCAGGTTCGCGCCCGTCAGGTTCGCGCCCGTCAGGGTCGCGTCCGTCAGGTTCGCGCGCGTCAGGTCCGCGCCCGTCAGGTCCGCGCCCGTCAGGTTCGCGCCCGTCAGGGTCGCGTGCGTCAGGTACGCGCGCGCCAGGTACGCGCGCGTCAGGTTCGTGCCCGCCAGGGTCGCGCGCGTCAGGTTCGTGCCCGTCAGGGTCGCGCCCGTCAGGTTCGCGCCCGCCAGGTACGCGCCCGTCAGGTTCGCGCCCGTCAGGGTCGCGCCCGCCAGGTCCGCGCCCGCCAGGTTCGCGCCCGTCAGGTCCGCGCCCGCGCTTTTACGGTATGCGTTGCGGCCGTCGACCACATCGACCACGAGGGCGCGGGAGACACGGCGCTTGCCAGGGGCGGCGCCGAGAAGGTCATCCAACTGATAGGCGAGAAGCAGGATGGTCTCGTGTCCGTGGCCGCCGGAGGCGGCGCCTGCGAGGGTCATGGCCACGCAGTAGCCGCCGGTCGCGCTGGTGGGGCAAGGATTTCCGTCTTTGATGGCGTTCTCGTCTTCGACGGTGCCGCCGGGCCAGGGCCAGCGGTAGCCGTTGTAGGAGCGGAGGTCAGGGCGGACGATCTTGTATCCCCAGGTGTCGTAGCCGTCTGGCATGGGGGGGTTGCCCGCGGTCTGGAGGAGGACGTCGAGGAAGGGCCGGTAGGTTTTCGGCTTCTCCGTCTCGGCTGCCTGGGCGGTGGTGTCGGTCATGGTGCTCCTTTTGAATTGGGCTGGTGCGTGCCGCCGTGAGCGTGCGGGGCTCTAGGGCTTTACCCCGGCGGCTGGATGGTCTCAGGCGCTGTCGCGGTCCATGCGCTCGATGGTGAGGACGAGCTCGCGCATGATGCCCTGTGCCCTGCCGAGGGCGTAGGCCAGGGCGGTGACGGAGTCGATGTCGCCGTCTGGGGCCCAGCTGGCGTTGGCCTTGACCCAGGCGGTGACGTCGTTGGTGTTTGCGAGGCTGCGAGCCTTGTTGATGAGTTCCTTGTCGTAGTCGATGAGGGTGCTTGCCATGTGGTGTTCTCCCTGGTGAGTGGTGCTGACTGGTTTTAATGTACCGGCTTCTTGCCCTGATTGTCAACCGTATGTATATTACGGATATACGGATGCCGGGAGAGAGGATTAAACGCTATGTCATCACGGCGTAGCCAGGTGTACGCGACGGAAGAGGAGGCGTTCGCCCGCGTGGAAGTGCTGAGACGGCACGACGGGATCTGGACGGGGATCACGCGGCTGCCCGGCGGCGGGTGGATGCTGCTGCACGACCCGCCGACGCGGTACGGGAATCACTATGTGGACACGAGCCCACCGGAGGGAGAGTTGTGAAGAAAATCGTTATCATCCTGGCGTTCATGCTCGCGGGCGTGATCAGCGGCCTGTCGATCGCGTTCGTGATAGATATCGCGTCACTGTCACATACGGATGCGCGGCAGGAACAGCAGATCCGCCAGCTTCAAGTCCAGGAACATCAGCTGAGCGTCACGGTGGAGCAGCTAGGCAACACGGTAAGCGGACTGAGCACGCCGACTGACCCGCTGAGCGCATACAGCGACATCTGCAATGTGCAGCTGACGAACAGCAGCACGGATCTGGAGCAGACCTACTACTACCCGTGCACGAACAACGCGGAGACAATCCCGCAGCCGGGAAGCTAGATGAGCCGCCTGGGCCGGAAATCCCGCGCACGTGCCGGGTGTGCGGGAAGCGCCGGTACGCGACGCGGGAGGCGGCGGAGCTGGCGATCACGAGGACGAGTTCCCGCAGGCGGGAGCGCCGGGCGTACTTCGAGCACGGCTGGTGGCACCTGACAAGCAAGCCGGAGCGGAAGTGAGCCGTAAAAAGAAACCGGCCGGGGGGGTTTCCATCCGCGCACCCGGCCGGTTATCATCATCACAACTCACGCGAGAGCCAGTTTACCGGAATTAAATCTCCCGCGCCATTGATAGGCCCGGGAGACGCGGAGCATGCGCGGAATTAATTCCAGGTGAGCGCCGCCGGTCCCGGCCTTGCCCTTCCGGGGGACGGAGTCCCCCGGACCCCCACCTAAAACCCAAAACCCAGCTGGTACATCTCACCGACCCGGCCCACCTGGTCACCTGGTTTCTGACCTGGGCTTCTCTTATCAACAACCCCAGCTATCACGCGCGCGCGAGGAGAATTTTCCCGATGATCAGCACAGGCAACTGCTTCGCCTGCGGCCGCCCCGGCCACTGGGCAGCCGACTGCGACAAGCGCTCCTGCCCCAAATGCACCGTCCGGCTCGACAAGCACACCCAGGCTGGCCTCATCGAATGCGCCTGGCACGGACACCCCTGCACTGCCTGCGGAAACCCGCCGCACCCTGACTACGCAGCAGGCCGCTGCGACCGGTATGCACACCCGTCCGATACCGCTGAAGCCCGTCACCTCCGGTCCATCACGCCCTGGCACCGCAACAGCGACCCGGACACCTGGCATACCGTGCCCGGACTCGACAGTCCCGCGCCCGTCTATACAGGCGCGCCCGCATCACCGCCGAAAGATCCCGGCCGGCACCGCGCCCTTGCCGCCGAGCAGGTAGCCGAAGCCCGCGCCGCACGATTCGCCGACATCACCAGTCCCGCAGCTCCACATAGCTGAACCGCCCCCCCGGGCGCCCCTCGCCCGTCCAGATCCGCCGCTCCTCCGGCATCGCCTCCACCACCCGCCGCGCTGTCTTCCCCCCGTACAGCAGCCGCGCCCGCATCCCGTTCCCCCCCGGCGCCACGATCCGGCCCCCCCGCATGACCGGCGCCAGCCACCCGCCCACCTCCACCTTCAGCGCCCCCGTCGACGCCGGAGTCGTCCGCCGCTCCTCCCGCAGCCCCCCGCCCAGCGCATCCGAATACCACTTGTGCTGGTAGTGCAGGGCCCGCACGTAAGCCCGCAGCCACCGGGTCCGCGCGTCATAATGACCGCCCCGCACCGAGGCGTTATCGGGACCGAACAGGTCAATCCCCAGCTCCGCCGCCCACGCCGCCTGCCGCGCCGACGGAGGCGGCACCCGGACCCCCGCCCACGCGCCGCGGGGCAGCCGGTACACGCGGGCCAGCAGCTCACGGGCGGGACGGTCGAACAGGACCGACACGGGATCACGGCGCGCACCTGGCATGGATGCATTATCGCCGCCGCCCGGTGTTATCCTTGCCGCATGCCAACCAGGCGGATAATGATCCTCGTGGTCATCACCGGTACCCTGCTGTTCCCGGCGCGGGCCACGGTGCGCGCCTGGGGCAAGCGTCAGCTGATAGCCGGTGCCCCCGGCTCGGTCCGGCACGCTGCCGGGGAAGTGGTAGTGACCATCCTGTGACCCAGCAGACCGTTGCGCCCGGAGGCACCGTCGCCGGGCGCCCTCAGCCGCAGACGACCACGGAGACGGCAGGCGGCCCGTTCGTCCGCCACGCCCCCGACGGCAGGCGCGCGCAGTACATCGCCACCGTCGGCGCCAGCGGCCTGATCTCCAACCCCACCGTGTCGATGCCCGGCTACGCCAAGGGCTACAAGATCAACACGAACATCATCGGCACCAACACCTCAAGCGCACCTACCGAGTCCGCCGACTTCCCGGACAACTACTACCAGCTCGTCCAGCTCAAGGACGCGTTCGGCACCCAGCTCATCACAGGCCCCGGCTACGTGGTGATGCGCGAGGTCAACCTGTACTCCGGGCAGTTCGGCCTGGACCTGACGCGCGACCCGCAGAATTCGCCTCAGCAGACCGTCTGGAACAACACGCTGACGACCGGCGGATCCCCCGCCGCCGCGTCCCCGCTGCCCGCCGGGTTCGTCTGGAGCCGGTACCTGGCGTTCGAGTTCGCGAAGGCATACGGGGTCATCAGCGGCGCGAACGCCGCGCTGCTGCCCGTCCTGCAGCTGAACACCGCCCCCTACGCCACCCTGTGGCCGACGAACACGCCGACCATCACCAGCGTGACGGAGACGGTGGACTCCGACTTCTACTGGCTGCCGTCCGCGCCGACCGACCCGCCGGGCCTCGGCACCACCTGCCAGTGGATCTACCAGCCGAGCAACCCGACGATCCCGTCGGCGTCCTCGCAGCTGGTGCAGCTGGCCCGCATGGGCGGCTACCTCACCGTCCTGATCCTCGAGCTCCGTGACTCCACCGGGGCCCGGATCGACTCCGGCTGGCCGGTGCGCCCCAAGATTTTGGTGGACGGGGTGCCGCTGGTGGACACGCTGTTCACCACGTGGATGGAAGACATCGCGATCTCCACCGGGATCGGCGCCTACGCGTCGCAGATCTCGTTCTCGGCGACCGGCGCCACCACCGCGACGATCCCGGTCCCGCGTCCTCAGGGCACCATCGGGATCAACCGCAAGACGAGCCTGTCGCAGCGGGACTTCGGGCTTCTCGACACGGGCGAGATCTTCCTGTCGACCAACCCCGGCACCCAGCTGGAGATCGGCGGGTTCCCCTGGGGGACGGTCACCAATGCTCCCGCCACCCTGAACACGACCGTCGGCCAGGTCGTCCCGTCCGGGACGCTCGTGCAGGGCCTCCCGGAGCTGTGACATGAACAGCAGCGGTGACTTCAAGAAGGGGTTCTTCATCGGCCTCGGAGCCGCCGTCGCCCTCGTCGCGCTCGGGATCGTTACCGGACTGCTGGGAAGGATCCTGTGATGCTCAACATGGGACTAGGCGGGTCGGTGTTCGCTCAGGGCTACCCCGGCGCCTCCACCCCGGCCGCGGCCGGAGCGTCGCCGCAGGGGCCGACGACGATCGGGCAGAAGGCGTTCGGGATCGTGACCGGCGGCCAGTCGAGTTCCGTGCCGCATGCCGCGCTGATCTCCAGCGGGGTACTGTCCCTGGTCCTGCTGGGCTGGCTCTACTGGTCTCTACCGAGGTGAGTGAAAAATGACGCGGTCCCCTCTTTTCTGGTTCATCCTCGGCGCGGGCGCGTACTGGGGCTGGCAGCACTTCACCGGCATGGGCAACACCGGCAAGGCGAAGGCCAGCTGACATGGGCTCCAAGATCGCGGGCATCGCCCTCGTCGTGGTCTTGTGCGTCGCGCTCGCCGACCTCGTCGCGAACCCGGCCGGGACCAAGACGATCGCGTCCGCCGGGATCGCTGCCGAGCGCAGCGCGCTTGACGCCGAGCTCGGCAAGGCACCCTAACCGGCGGGAGGTGACTGACATGCACATGTACCCGACATACGAGTGGCAAGAAGGCACATTTCTCGAAGTCGGGAAGAACGGGTCAATGCTGGAACAGCCTGTCCGCGCATTGATTCACCGTGTCAATGACCTGCATGAGCATCGGCCATGCCCGCAGAACCCGAAGATCATCGAGCATCTGAACGCCATACTGGGGCTGCTGGACGAACGCACCCGTGAACGTAACCGCCGCGGAGTGCTCGGCACGGCAAAAATCTAGGAGGGCCGCATGAAGCGCTTCACGGTGCCCGGATGGCCCGCCAGCATCCAGGGCCACTCCGCGGTCACCCCCCACCTCAACCGGATGGCCGCCTCCGGCGCCCAGCAGTACAAGGACGGCGTCACCGGCTGCCCCGGCACCACCCGCATCCCCGTGCAGCCCGTCATCCCCTCCCCCGACGTCGGCGACAAGGCCATGTCCGGCCTCTCCCGCTCCGGCGACGCACCGAACTGGTTCCTCCCCAACCAGTACTGGGCCCGGCCCGAAGCCGCGTACTGGCCCGGCGCCGGGATGCCCGTCAGCACCGTCAGCGACAACATGATGCCCGTCCCCGCCGCCGACCCCCGCGGCGTCCCCGCCGTGCTGCAGACGCCGTTCAACTACCGGGGACAGCGGCAGGTCCAGACCACCCCGGCACTGATCTCCTGGCCCAGTTACTCATGAGCGAGCCCACGGTGACCGCGCGTCCCCGCACCCCCGCGAAGGGCAGCAGCGGGAAGATCCTCGGCATGAAGCCGCTCACCGCCGCGATCGTCGGCGGCGCCGTCCTCCTCGTCGGCATCGGCATCTACCTCTACAAGCAGCACCAGGCAGCCGCCGCCGCGTCGACAGCGGACACGGACACGAACGGGGACTGCACCGACTCCCAGGGCAACACGGTGCCGTGCCCCGGCGAGAACTCCACGGACGATTCCGGCGAGCTGTCGGTACTCCAGACCGAGCTTGAGTCGGTGCTGGCCAACCAGGCGGCGTCGACGGGCACCACGACCACCTCCACCTCGACATCGAGCACGGGCAACGGCCTCGTTCCGAACCTGATGGGCCTGCAGTCCGTCGCGGCCTCGAATGAGGCAAAGACGTACGGGTTCAAGGTGAAGTTCTCCGGGAAGGGCACGGTGGTGTCACAGACGCCGGGCCCGGGTACGCAGGCTGTCAAGGGGTCCACGATAGACCTGGGGCGGCAGGAGATCAGCGCGGCGGAGGCGAAGCAGGTGCGGGCGAAGGGCGCGGCGATGGGCAAGAAGGCGGAGTCATGATCGGCGTGTCGCGGCCGTTCCCGCGCACCTACACCGAGACGGGGCCGCACGCCACGGTGAGCGTGGGGGTGAACCCGCTGCCCGGCGGGGCCCTGCGGATCACCGCGCCCCTCCCGGTAGCGATCCCCGGGCAGCAGCCGTACGCGGGCCTGGACCCGTCGAACCCGTCAACCTGGGTACGCCGGTACAACCCGCAGCCGGGCATGATCGCCCTGTTCAACTACAACGGCGCCGCCGTGGCCGAACGCCAGCCGACCGGCGGGGTGCAGCGCGGCAGGCAACGCGGACGGAGGCGCCGCTGATGGCGCACCGCAAGGCTCAGCACCGCCTGGCCGCCCGGATGAAGACCGGCGCCAGGGGGCACGCGGCCCTGGTGCCCGTGTCCGGGGCAGTGTCCGGCGGGCAGGCGTCTCCCGGCGGCACCCCGATGCAGATGCCGCTGCAGACCGTGATCGTCCAGCCGGTCTCCAGCCAGTACGTGACCCTCGGGTCGGCTGAGCTGGTGCCGATGATCGCGGCGGACGGCGCGCCTATTCCCGCGACCGCCCCCGGCCGGTGGGGACAGCTGCGGCAGGCGGGCAGGCCATGAGCAAAGCCGATGAATGGTACCTGCTGGCGTGCATCGCCGGGCTGACCTTCGTCGCATGGGCGCACACCTGGCTGTACCGTAAGCTGCGAGAAGACGTCGACTTCCTGATGGTCATCGTTCCACATGAAACGGAGAGCACGCCGTGACTGATACCGGGCCCACGCCGACGCCGGAGCAGTTCCGGCAGATCAAAGACGACATCACCTCCGGAGGCCCCGCGGGCGTCACCCCGCCCGCGGAGGACGCTGTGGCCGCGCAGGCCGTGGCCGCCGGGGCGGACCCGACCAGCGTAGACGTGAAGGCCCTGCTCGCCGGGATCCAGGCGCTGCAGGACCGGGTGCAGGCCCTGGAGGCGGAGAAGGCCAGCGGCGCGGCGATCCCCGTCCAGGTCACCGCCGAAACCCTCCGCGACCTCGTGCAGACCCACGTGGCTCATCACCCCGGCCAGGATTTCTCCGACGTGCTGCGCCTGGCCGACGATGCCGTCGACGCGGGCGTGAACGCGGCGGTCTCCGGTGACGGCGGCCCGGTCCTGACGATCGCCGGGAAGCTCGTCAAGGCCCTGAAGCGGGTTCACCCGGGCCCGGGGGATCATCATTACTTCACGCAGGCCCTCCAGTTCGCGGAGACGCACCTGCCGGACGCGGCGGAGAACCTGGTGCCGCAGCCGAAGACGGCGGGCGCCGTGGAGTCGGCGCAGCCTCCGGCGGCGGTGGTCCAGGGTTCCGTGACGGGCTGAAATGCCGTTCGCACCTGCTGTCGGCGCGGCATGGGGCGTTGCTTTCCTGGTGTCGGCGGGCGCGATGGCGGAGTTCATCGCGAAGGCATGCAGCTCCCCCCAGACCGGGGAAATCAATGCGAAGAAGCGCGCGCCGACATTGATGAAATGGGTGAACATCGGTCTTGTCGAAGGAGTGGCATTTGTCGCCGTAGCCGCTTATTTCGACCGGGCGCACCGGGTGCCGATCCTGCTGGGCGGCATGGCTGAGGCTGTCATCACCTATGCGGAATACATGCATGCCAAGCAGGCAGGCCTGAAGTCGGATGCGCCGGGGACGGAGGTGTACTGATGATCGTCGCGGTCGGCATGGGCCTCATCTACGCGGGCTACACGGTCAGCATCCTCGGCTACTGCTGGGTCCGCGGCTACGCGGTGACGTTCACGGACCTGTTCAGGCAGACATGGCCGGGCGTCCAGGCAGCCGAGCAGCCCGCAGGCAGTCACAAACTGAAGACGATCACCGGCAACCAGCAGGTGACATCCTGATGGGCGGCCTCGTGCTGGCGTGGGCCGTCGGCGAGAGCGTGCTGGTGTACCGGTGGGCGAAGCTCGGGGCGCCGCCCACGCCGGGAGTGCTGGCCTTGTCGTCGGCGATCTGGCTCGGCTGCGCGGCGGTCGCGACCTACCAGCCCGCGCGGGCGGCCGCGACGGCGTTCGCGTGGGCGGTCGACCTCGCTGTGCTGATGCAGGTGATCGGGAAGACTCCGGACGCGGCGACGGGCTGGCCGCCGCCGCCGATCGATGACCCGACGATCATCCTGCCCAGCGGCAACGCTCCCCTGTCGAACCTCAACCCCGGCAGCTCGAGCAGCAGCTCGAGCTCGAGCAGCGGGAATCCGCTGGGGCCGCTGAACCCGAAGTCGATCTGGAACGCGATCAAGCCATGACAGGCACCTGCCAGGGCGCGGCGGGAACCGGCACTCTCTACACGTATGCGCAGCTTGAAGGCCTGTGGATCAACGCGGGCGGCTCCTCCACGCTGGCGCCGATCATGGCGGCGATCGCCCTGGCTGAGTCCGGCGGCTGCTCCACCGCGCAGAACCCTTCCGGCGCGACCGGGCTGTGGCAGATCCTCGGCGCCGTCGACCCGTCCGACCAGGCGAACCTCACCGACCCGGCGGTGAATGCGAAGGAAGCCGTCCTCAAGTACCAGAGCCAGGGCCTGGACGCCTGGCAGACCTACACGCAGGGCACCTACAAGCAGTACCTGAACGGGTCGACCACCCCGGACACGAACGTCCCCACATCGGCTGCTCTCACGTCGGCTACCTCGTCGTCGTCGTCGGGGGCGAGCACGTGCGTGATCAGCGTGCCGGTGGCCGGGTGCATCCTGTCGAAGTCGCAGGCGCGCGGGGCGGTCGGCGGCCTGCTGCTCGGTCTCGGGGGGCTGGTGGCGCTGGCGGGGATGGTGGTGCTGGCCGCGTCGGCGTTCGAGAACCGGGCGGCGAGGCAGCTTGTCGTCGGCGTGCAGCAAGGGGCCAGGCAGCGGCGCCAGTCAGCGCCGGAGAAGCCGCAGCCCGCGAAAACGCAGCAGAAACAGCAGTCGCCGTGATCACGCATTTCGAGACGACGATCACGCTGCTCGGCGTGGTGATCGGGATGCTGTCGACATTGATCGCGGTGATCTGGAAGGCCCGCGGCTATGTGGACCGGCTGAACATGACGGACGGGCGGCTGGCGGACGCGATCGACGGGCTGCGGCGGTCGCAGGAGGCGCAGCACCGGGAGAATCAGCGGCGGTTCGAGCGCATCGAGGACCGCCTGCACTAGCTCCGCTTGGGCGCGCTGGTGATCAGCAGGGGGGCGCGGACCTTCTTCGGGATCGTCAGCACGTGATAGTCGGGGAGCTCATCGACGGCGGCGGCGACGGTGCGCCAGTCACGGCCCATCGATTCGGACACGTTCTTGATCATCTGCCGGTCCCTGGTGGGCCACAAGGAAGTGAATGATGCCTGTCTCGTCGCATGCTTCGATACCCATGCCGCCGCCTGAAACGAGGTCACTACAGATGTCCCTGCACGCCTGGCAGTAATCAGCATGCGTTCGATGTCGGGGCCAAGTCGAAACATCCGCTGGGAAGAGAGCAATTCGAATTCGTCCACATAGAGAGTCCAGCCACGTGTTCTCCGGCACCAGATCACCGAGTCCTTCATCAGTTTGTGCTGCGCGAGGTCGTCCTCGTCGGTCAGGGCCTCGAACCCGGCGATCAGGCCGACCGGCAGGCCCTTCTCCACCCGGTCCCAGATCCACTCATCGGTGCCCTCCTTCGGCGTGCGCCTGAACGCGGCCAGGTGGTCACGCGGCGGCGGGACCTCGAACAGCCGCTGATAGCCGGAGGACTCCAGCGTCTCGTCCTCGCCTTTAGGGTCGAGGGACAGCACCCACTTCCGGAGCGACAGGAGCCCGACCGCGAACGTGCTCTTGCCTTCCCCGGTGGGGCCGATCAGGGCCCAGTGCGCGCCGGGCTTCCACGGGGGCGGCAGGGGCAGCCGCATGCCTCCCACCGTCCCCGACCGCTTCTTACCCTTCACCCAGGGCAGGAACTCCCGGTCCCAGTCGAGGAGGATCGCATGGCGGGAGTAGTCATCCGCTCTCGGCTTAGCCGCTATCGCAGTCACAGTTCCGGTTTAGCATGCTCTCCGCAGCGGCTGAGGAAAGGTCCCGCATGCCTGTGGCTCTGCGTCGGCTCCTGGTAGCAGATGAATTTGCAACCGCAGCCAGCGGTGACCGTGATTCCGCATATGCGCCCGCTGCTCACAGAATGCCCTGGGCGCGGCGGATCGCGTCCTCCTCCGCCTCAGCCGCCGCACGGTCCTCCGGGTTCACCGCAGGCGAGAACAGCCACGTCATGAACTCGTCTACCCCCTGCCCGTATTTCTCCTCGAACTCCTTCTCCTTCGCGAGCGCTTCCTCGAACCGGGGACCGGCCACGTCCATCCACGTCATCAGGGAGCCCCGCAGGGCTTCCTGCGCGACCGACAGGAAGATGGGATTCGGCATCGCTCCGGCCGCCTGTGCCTGGGCGACGTGGAGGCTGATCGCGGTCACGATCATCGGGGGGCCCAGGAGCGCGGAGACGGTCTTGCCCTGCTGCGCGAGCCGGGCGACCGGCTGGAGGATGATGTCGGCGGCGGTGTCCTTGACAGCGTCCTCGAGGAGGATCCCGGCGACGGGCGCCTGGACGCGGAGCGTGCGCTGGAGGGGGGGGAGGGGGGTGGCGAGGCGGGCGAGGACGCCCCAGGCGGAGCCGATGAGATCATCGACGGGGATCCGCTTCCGCTTCGGTTTCCCGCTTCCTGGCTTGCGGCCGAACCCGAACCTGGTCTTGCGTCCCCGCTGCCCGCCCCGGCTCCGGGAAGCGCCGGGCTTCTTCGGAGGCGTCTCCCCGGTGTCCTCCGGCATGTCCGGCGGGTCATCCGCGAACGCCGCCGCGAAGTCGTCGTCCGGGTAATCGGGCTGGCCTGCCTCATCCGGGGTGCTGAAACCGGAAGACCCGTTGGAGCCGGGGTGTGCGGCGTCGTAGGCGTCGCGGACATGGATAGGGATGTTGCCCCGCGCGGGGAGGTCATAGCCGCCTTCCTGCTGCGCCCACGCCCTGATCTCAGCAGCCGTAGCCGTCATCAGTCTGCCTCCACGAGAAGATCGCCCAGCTGTTCCCTGACATCATCGGCCGGCACGCCGAGCAGGTCCGCGAGTCCGCTGGTCGACAGCGGGTAGGTCAGGGGGATGCGCGCGTACTTCCCTCCGCTGGTGCTCTCGGCTGTCATGATCTTCTCGGTCAGCCGGGCAGGCACGGCTAGGGCTACCAGCTCGCGGAGCACGGCTTTCCAGTCGTCCAGCAGGTAGCCGTTCAGGCGGCCGTGGCCCTGGTGCGCGATGACCATGAACCGGTCGTGGCACTGGCCGATGAACCGCACCTCGCGGGAACCGAACGGATCGAGGATCCGGATCTCTTCGCCGCAGTTCACGAGACCGGCACCAGCGTGAGAGGGCAGTTGTGGATGATGCCCTGCTGGCGGGCAGCGTCCATCATCTTCCCCGCGTCATCGACCATCGTCCGCAGCCGCTGCGCCTCCGCCCCGTGCCACCGCTGCGCATACCACAGCGCCGTCAGCTGAGCCTGCCAGCCCTGGATCTCCTTCTGCAGCTCCGCGTACGGCGGCGGCCACGCGCATGGCGGGCACAGGGACGACTGGCGCCGCTGGATCTCCTCGAAGTGCCCGCGTGTCCGGACGGTGCGGGTGACCTGCCGCAGCGTCCCGGCGACCATCTCCGCGCCGTAGACGGTCTCGTCATGCCACGAGCACAGCTGCATGACCTGGCCCTTGTGGCCGTGCTCGCAGACCATGCGGCACCGGATGACGGCGGGCTGCTGGCAGGGCCACTCGCCCTGCTCGACGCTTGCGGGCAGGTGCATGCCGGGCGTGGCCGCCGACTGCGGTCCGTAGAGTCCCCCGAGCAGGTGCCGGGGACCGCCGGACTCGGCACCGTAGGGGTTGCACCTGCCGAGCAGCAGGGTGCCCCGCTGCCCGTCCTGCACTGCGGTGCTCATCACATCCACCCCATGAGCTTCCAGCGGCGCTTCACCGGCTCCGCAGGGGGCTTCTCGCTCAGTTCCTTGACCTTCGCAGCCAGCTCGCCCACGGTCTTGTGCAGCGTGTCCTTCTCCGCGCCTGCCCTGGCGTCGGCGTCGCGCTTGTCGAGCTGCGCGCGGATCTCCGCCGCGATGTCCGGCGCGGGATCGGCCGCGGCTGTGCCGCCGGGGTCGGAGGGGGGGGCGCCGCCGACGATGCCGAGGATCTTGTCGATCTTCTCCGACAGGCCGTCGATGCGGGCATCCTGCTCCTCGAGGGACCGGATGCGGCCCTCTTCCTGGCCGGTGCCCTCGGCTGCTGGTTCGGTCATGGTTCTCCTAGCTTGTCGAACTTATGGCCGCACTTGAGGTCGCTGTTGCGGCGGCGGATGAGAGCGCGCAGCTCAGCGCGGTGGCTAGCAGGGGCTCGCCCGTAAGACTGGATAGCGCGGTGCACAGCATTGCAATCGGGCATCGGGTAGGAGCCGTCCGGCAGGGCTTCTCCCCTGGCGGCGAGGGCCCGGCGCTCAGCCTCGCTGAAGTCTCGTCCTGGCATGCGTGCATGCTAACTGTCTGCTGGCTCGCTGGCGGCGGTGGTGAGGGAGCCAGCGACGGCAGGGCGGGTCTTGCGCGGGGTGGTCAGGCCGGACTGGGCGGCGCACGCTCCGCAGAAGTCCTTGGCGACCTGGACCTCGTTCTCGTCCTCGTCCAGGGTGTTGACGGTGATCCGCTGGCGTCCGGGGTCACGCTCGCTGAACGCGTGGCCGCCCTGGTCGCACCAGAGTGCTGCTGACATGCGGTTTCGCTCCTGTAGTAGTTCGGTTGCCTGCTGGAGTAGGCCGGTTGCCTGCCGGAACTGGCAGCCTGCCTGCCCGCAGGCGGGGTGCACGTCGTAGACGTAGGCGTCGGCCACGGGTCTAGTCCCTGTGCTTGGCGAGGAAGCCGCGGAATTTGGCTCCGGTGTCGAGGAGCCCGGCGGCGCGGGTGATGGCGGGGGCGTACTGTTCGAGGAGGGTGTTGACGGCGGAGGTGTAGCGGAGGATGTCGTGGATCTGGGCGTCGTGGTGGTCGAGGCGCCTGAGGATCTGCTCGCCCTGGGTGATGAGGGTGTCGAGCTTCGCCGCGTAGTCACGGAGCGTTTCTGCCGCGATTACGTCGGGTTTAATATCGGTCACGGGAGAAATAATAGCGCATTAAATGCCGGATCCTCTGGCCAGCGTAGTATGAGCGTCATGACGGAAGAGAGCGGCTATACCCTGGCTGAGCGGGTCGGCGCGGCGGTCAGCCTGCTGGCGGTGCTGGCGTTCGGGTTCATCCTCGCCGACGTGCTGCTGGGGGGGCGGCTGACGGGGCGGGGCGGCTGCGGGTGCGGCGAGACAGCGGAAGAGGCCAGCGATGACTGAGACCGCGCCGGGGGCGGACCTGTCGGTGTTCGCGCAGCTGTCGGCGTCGCTGGGGTCGGTGGCGGCGGAGCTGCGGGCGGAGCGGCAGTGGCGGGAGAGGATGGCGGCGGAGTGCTGGTACGTGCAGGCACCCGCGATCACTCTCCCGGCCGGGAGCCCGTTCACCTACTCGCCGCCGCTCTGGGGACCGAACACCGGATTCGCATGGGCAGTGCAGCGGATAACATTCTTCCCCGGCGTCGGCGGGGACGAGTCCGACAACGTGACGATCTACCGGGGCCATAGTCCCCTGGATGTTCAGCAGCAGAACGCGCTGAATACTCTCGCGCAGCCGTCCGGGTTCGTCGCGGCGGTGGCATGGCATCCGGGACGCACGGGCCTGATCCTCATGCCGGATGAAAGCCTGGTATTCAGCGGCACGATAACCACGGGCGCGGCGGTCTCCGTCGATGTCATCCAGGTGACGACCGCGATGCTCTCCCAGTTCCTGATGTGATGGTCAGGTTCCCGCGGTCGTGGGGGAAGATCCCCGTCCACCCGCAGGCCGCCAGGGGCGGGAACGGCCTGTCGTACCGGCCGGGCTGGCGGGGAACCGGGCAGCAGCCGGTGACGGCGACACCGGTCACCCGGTACACCGGCAGGATCAGCAGCGTGCCGCTGACCGGCGGCCAGGCCCAGGGCCTCATCCCGTCCGGCGGCGCGCTCACCCTCGCGGTAGGGCCGCAGGGCCTCGGCACCGTCTGGTACCCGGCCCAGGTGACGATCTCCACCAGCACCGGGGCGCTCGACACCTCCACGGCCCTCGTGTATGCGGGGCCGTCGACGATCCTTACCCCGGCGACGCTGGTCGGCACGGTCTACAGCGGCAACGGGACGGTGGCCCTGGCCCTGCCGGACATGACACCGGGGCAGGTGGTGACGGTGGCGTGGACCGGTGCCCACCAGGGGGACCAGGCGGGCGTGAACGTAATCGGAACTATGGACGCGCTTACGACATCTTCCTGAGTGTCCGGTTGAATGCTATAGTCGGGGGTATGACACAGATACCGCATGACGCGCTGCTGACGCCCGGCGAGGTGGCCCGGCTGTTCCGCGTCGACCCGAAGACCATCGTCCGGTGGGTGAAGAAGGGGAAGCTGACCGAGATCAGGACCCCCGGCGGCATCCGGCGGATCAGGGAATCCGAGGTCCGTGCGTACCTGGACGCGCCGGGCGACAAGCCTCGTGGATAGGCGCGGGTTCCTGGCGGGAGGAGCGGCGATGGCGGCGGGTGACGGCCTGCGGAGGCCGCTGAACGCGCCCCCGCCCGGGCTCGTGACCCCGGGCGTGCAGCCGGGCACCACCAATGCGGTCTCCCGCGCCGTCACCGTGATCGTGTCCGGTCCGACTGGCGCGATCGTCGGCGTGTTCGTCTACCAGCCCGGCACCACTCCCGGCCCCGGCAACGCGCCGATCGACTGGCTGACCGGCGGCACTGTCGATCCCTACGGCAATGTCCTGCCCTCAAGCGGAAGCGGAAGCCAGGGATCGGGCTCGTGGTCGGCTCTTGAGGGCGGCGAGGTCTGGGTTAACGGCCTGAATATCTATGGCAACGCGTCGATCGGGACCGGCGGCGCTATCGGCGTGGGCGCGGCTGTCCTGACGGCCGGCTATCCCGGCGGGGCCGCCTTCGAGACGTGGCATGACATGACGCTGCTGAACGGCTGGACGAACACCGCCGGATTCACCGCCCGGTACAAGCTCATGCCCGACAATTCGGTATGGATACAAGGCGGCATCACCGCCGGAACCACCGCCGACGCAACACAACTCTGGCAATTCCCCGCCGGTTACATTCCCGCCAACAGGCAGGGCATCAAACTCATCGCGCAGAACCAGACAAGCGCACCGGGAAACACGCCCCCCTGGCTCGACGTGAACGCGCCGACCGGATTCCTGCTATTCCGCCAGTCGAGCCTTGGCGGGGCAACCGAATTCATCTTCAACGACCGGTACACGCTGGACTGATAATGACGGTACCGGAAATGTACCGGCTGCTTGACTCGATAGACCTCCGGCAGGTCCGGGAAGACTGCGGGATCAGCCAGGCATCGATCAACCGGGTCCTCGGCGCGACCCATTCGGGCGTATGGAACTGGGAGCACCGCATCTGCTACCCCGGCACCTGGCGGCAGCTCCGCGGTTACACGCGGATCATGCTGGCCCTGGCCCGGCACCTGGAGATAAGGGAGACAGCATGAGCAGGACGGGACCGTACGCGGGAACCTGCCAGGCGGACGGGTGCGGCGCGAGACTGCCCTCAGGGTGGCGGGAGCCGTTCTGCGCCGACTGCGCGACGGCGATGGAGCCGCTTGAGTTCAGGGGGCCGATCGAGCCGGTCACGAGCCTCCCTGTCCCGGCACCAGAGGAAGAAGAGGAATAATGGCGAACTGCTCAGTATGCGGGTCTGTGCTGGTGCATTTCGAGAACCCGCCCCGTGATGTGTGCCCGACACCGGGGAAGCATGAGGCGTCGAAGAGGCCCCAGCGGGATGCGGGCTCGCGGACCGGCCGGGGGAACAAGGGGAAACCGTCTGGTAACCCGAAA
>Ga0307476_10000862_pt1 | contig 20592 bp, 17 predicted proteins | sample atmos_gasesECM2C_2_FD_203314 | JGI IMG/M metagenome (GOLD analysis project Ga0307476, IMG submission 203314) | Hardwood forest soil microbial communities from Morgan-Monroe State Forest, Indiana, United States - atmos_gasesECM2C_05 | ecosystem: Environmental > Terrestrial > Soil > Temperate... | reverse complement strand
TGCCGGCAATTTTCTCGGCCCAGGTTCGGCAAGCCCTCAATAATTTGAAGTCGGTTGTAGAGGCCACGGGTTTGACGATGGATCACGTGGTCTACACCACCGTCTACCTCACCGATATCAACCAATACGGAGAAATGAACAAAGTTTACGGTGAGTTCTTTGGGAAGATTCCGCCGGCTCGCGCTGTGCTCGGCGTTGCCGGGCTTCCCGAGCCTCCGATTGAGATCAATGCGGTCGCGGTGCGCAATCTCTCAGAGAGGCAGGCCGTTTCTCCGCCGGGCTACAAGTCGGACGAGCCGTTTTCGCCCGGCATTCTTACGCATGATCGCTTGTTCGTTTCTGCCACGCCTGGCACCCTTCCGCCAGGCGACAGGGTTGTGGACCCGCAGGCGGCCCAGGTCGACCTCGCGCTCGACCGTATGAAAGCAGTGCTGGAAGCAGCCGGACTCGACCTCGGACACATGGTCTTCGTTAATCCTTACTTGACTACGAACTTCCCGATGCGCGTCATGAATCAACATTATGCGAGCCGGTTCGAGTTCGGCAATACTCCGGCCCGAGCCACGATCGAGGTCGCGAGCCTGCCTGGCGGGGCGCAAATTGAGTACACCGGCGTTGCGGTTCGCGACTTGAAGGACCGGCGGGCCGTGCGTCCGAAGAACATGCCGCCCAGCCCTACGGCGAGCCCCTGCGTTTTTGCCGGTGATACATTGTATTGTTCCGCGAAGAGTGGCTTTATCCCCGGAGCGAACGGGGGAGTCTATACCTCGACCACAGCGGTCCAGCTTCGGCAGACGATGCGCAATCAGATGGACAATCTTGAAGAAGCCGATATGGATTTCTGCCAGGTCGTGTCCACAAATGTTTACCTCGATAACATGGCCGACGCGCCGGCATTCGACGAAGTGTATGAGAAATATTTCCGCGGCATGCTGCCGGCGCGGACGACCATCCAGCAGATCGCGCCAGCGGAGCGCACTCCCGACAAGGATGGACATTATCCTGACTTGGAGCAGGTTTCGCTGATCGCTGTGCGAAAAGACTGCAAGCACTGAAAATCGTCTGTCCGGACTGCTATTTTACCGCCTGCAATTTTCCTCGAAGCACGGTCAGAGACGCGGCGGGCAAGTCGTACAGTGCATTTTCTCCACCTGTGATCTGCGAGGTTGCCGGTGGACCGTCGGGATCGGCGTAGCCCTTCTTCCTGGCGGCGTGCCATTCGTATTGCGCCTTGCCGAATGTGATCATCGCCACCGGCCCCGTGAAGAACCCATCGCGGTTGTTGTCTGCATCATGAAACACAATTCGAACTTCATGAGGGTGTTCGTGATCTTTGTTAATGAGCATGACGGACCATTGACCATCCGGGCGTTGTAGAGGATAAGCCGTCACCAGCACATGTCCATTGGAATCTCTCACGTCGCTCGAAGCCGCATAGAGCCTGTGCTCGGCGTCTTTGGGTTGGGCCCACTCCTGCGTAAGGAGCTGCGCGCCGAAGAATTGCGCCGTCTTCTTCTGAATCTGGTAATGATCGTCGACCATGAACATGTGGTAGGTTCCCCAACTGTTCGCGCAGGCGGGATGCGGCAGAGAGTAAGACAAGGCGTGATAATAGTGCGTCGATTGCCCGCCCGCGGTTAGGAATCCACCGAAAGAGTCGGCGAGCCAGAGCGCGCCGAAGATGTCGACTGCGGCTTCTCCGCCGTGATCGTTGGTTTCGGTATCGAGGAGCGGAATGCCGGGAGGCAATCCATCGTCGCGCCAGACTTTCATAATGTGAGTGATCAACTCCGGTTCCTGATAAAGATTTTCCCAGGGCGTTTCGCATCCGTCGTAGGGATAGTGCTCGAATGACATGAAGGCAAGATCCAGCAGACGCCCGTGAGCCTTCAAGTAGTCAAGGAAGCGGCCGAGCCAAGACGTGCGGCCTTGCGCGTCGGGCCACGCTTTGATGTCCTCGGTGACGCCTTCGAAGACGGGGCCGCCCAGCTTGAAATCCGGATCGACACGGTGAAGGGCCGTGGCGAATTGCAGATACAGAGTGGCGTAGTCCTCGGGCTGCATGTACTGGCCGTCGGGCTCTTCGCCCATCTCGATGTACGACACCGGATAACCACGCTTCTTGATGTACGCCATTTGCGCCGCGGCGTCCTCGGGCGTGCTGTACAACATGGCTACGGGAACGATGGCGGGCAGGCCGCGCGTAATTCCGCTGCTGAAGAACAGATCGAAGCCGGGTTGATCGCCTGATTCCATGCGGTCCGGCGCGACATAGAGGTCGGAAGGCTCGTGCCAAGGATCGACTGACGAGCACAGCGTGAGCGTCTGTTTTTGATCAGGCGAATGATGCAGGAGATCTTTGAATTCATTCTTCTCGTCGATGGTTCCGAGGTAAAGCTCGCGGATGGCGTAGCCGACGCAATTTCGGCGATCGCTGGAACCATGAGTGTCGCAGGTATTCGAAGAGCGGGTCATCCACACGCGCACGAATTTCGTGGTTATCGGGGAGGAATCGAGACGCAACGTGGCCGTGAGGCCTTTTCCATCCTTTACAGTCCCTGACGTGAACGGCTTCCATGTTCCTTTGTCCTGGTCATCCATGGCGTCGCCTTCGCCCACCCAATACTGCACTTCGTAGGCTTGCGCGTGGGGCTCGGCCCAGGCGATCCGAATGGCGTTGATGTTTTCTGGCATGTCTAGAGCGATCACCACCCACTGCGGATGAAGGGAATCGTCTTCTCCGGTGAAGGCTTTGGTGAGATAGGGATTGCTCTTCCAGTATGACTCAAGATCTCCATCGTCGAGACGCGAGAAGCCATCGAACTCTGATCCGCCGTTGCGAGTGAAGCCGCGGTGGCGGAGCGAATAACCATAGGAGTGGCGAATCACTTCTTCGGTGGGAGTGGCCGAGCCAGTGAAATATCCCTTGCCCGCGGGATCGCTCCAGGCGCCCTTGGGATTCCAATGCCAGGCTTGCACGAACAAATCGGTATTCTGCCGGTAACTGACGACTCCCCAGCCAGCGGCGAGCACTTGCTTGATCTGATCCGATCGGAAGAAGACGTCGGTGGCGTTGCTGGGCACGCGGTCGACGGTCGAACCCAGAGCATATAGAGGGCTGAATTTGTTTACGACATGGCTGGGAGTTGCGTCGACACGAACCGTTTGCGCGTTCCCATTGGAAAGAAAGACGAGGAAGGCCAACATGAAAACGAATGTGTTTCGCATTCGCGAAATCGCTTGGGGAAAAGATGGCAGGTTGCTCTTCATGGCATCCCTCTCGGAAAAGCTTAAGTGTGATCTCCGTGTAAGAGTCATACATCAAACCGTCGCACCGCTGCTATTGCTGAAGCCGGCGGCTTTCACGTAATGAAACTCCGGTTCAGCCCTCCTCTGTCGGGCCTCACTCTTTTGTATAATTTTCCCACTCCGCCAGGCGCAGTCCTGCGATTTGCTGACCGGAGCATTTCTTCATGCTGATCAAAGTATTCGAAGACCGAATTTCTTTGGGGCATGCGGCTGCCGAACAGGCAGCGGCGGCCATTCGCCGCGCCATCGCCGAGCGTGGCCACGCGCGAATCATTGCTGCGACGGCTGCATCGCAACTCGAATTTCTGAATGCTTTGACGAAGGCGCCAGGGATTGACTGGCCGAAGGTGGAAGCTTTTCATCTCGATGAATACATCGGCTTGCCGGTGACGCATCCCGGAAGCTTCCGCAAGATGCTGCTTGAGCAGTTTGTGCACAAAACCGGGGTTATCCAGTGCCATCTGCTCGACGGGGATGCTGCTGATCCCGTGGAAGTGGTGCGGCGCGAAGGCAAAGAATTAGCATCGATGACCGTCGATATTGCGTTCCTTGGGATTGGCGAGAACGGGCACATAGCTTTCAACGATCCACCGGCCGACTTTAAGACTGAAGAACCCTACATCATCGTGAACCTGGATGAAGCCTGCCGGCAGCAGCAGGTGGGCGAAGCCTGGTTCGCCGATATTTCGCAGGTGCCGGAGCGGGCCATTTCGATGTCGGCGCGGCAGATTCTAAAAGCCAAGGAGATATTGGCGGTTGTGCCCGGCCCGCGCAAAGCGCACGCGGTGAAACTTTGCCTTGAGGGGACGATCAGCCCGATGGCGCCGGCGTCAATTCTGCGCACGCATCCTAACGCCACCGTCTATCTCGACAAGCACTCGGCTGCGCTCCTGGGCCCAACCCTGCAGAGTGCGCTGACTGAAGCATCGCAGGTGATGGTTAATTCTTGACGCGCGGTCCGCGAACAATCACGCATGGTGAACACCAGGAAGCCGATTGCTTCATTGCGCTGGTGGATTGGCGGCCTGCTGTTTGCTTCCACGGTCATCAACTATATTGACCGGCAGACGCTGTCGCTTCTCGCCCCTTACCTCAAACTCGACTATCACTGGACCAACTCAGATTACGCCAATATTGCCATCGCATTCCGCGTGGCTTACTCGATCGGACAGGCGGCCTGCGGCAGGCTTATCGACCGCATTGGTACGCGCCGGGGTTTGACCCTTACTGTGACCTGGTATTCGCTGGTCTCGATGTTGACTTCGCTGGCCAGCGGTTTTTACAGCTTTGCCACATTTCGATTCCTGTTGGGCGCGGGGGAATCTGCTAACTGGCCGGCCGCGGCAAAAGCCGTCTCAGAATGGTTTCCTAAACGTGAGCGGGCTCTGGCAACCGCACTCTTTGACAGTGGTTCGTCGATTGGGGCGGCGGTCGCGCCGTTTATTGTGCTGTGGATTTATTTTCGCTGGGGATGGCGCCCGGCGTTTATGATTCCGGGCGTGCTGGGATTTCTCTGGCTGATCGTCTGGCGATGGCTGTATTACCCACCGGAGGAGCACAGTCGTATCAGCCAGGCTGAACTGGAAATGATCGTTGCCGACAAGCACGAATCGGGTGCCCCCCAGCAAGGCAAACCCCGGCCGCGGTGGAGTGATCTGCTGAAGCTGCCGCAGACCTGGGGTGTCATCATTGCAAAAACTTCCACCGACCCCGTCTACTTCTTCATCGCGGAATGGTTTCCGATTTACCTGGTAGCCAAAGGCATTGAACTGAGGAGCGGGTTGATCGCAGTGTGGATTCCGTTCGTTGCGGCCGATCTGGGTTGCTTCTTCGGGGGTTACGTTTCCGGCTATTTGATCAAGCGGGGATGGTCGCTGGGCGCGGCTCGGAAAGCACTGATTGTTTGGGGCGGAGTGGGCATGACCATGCTTATCCCCACAATTTTCACGACCAATCTTTACTTGATCGCCCTTTTGTTTGCGATCGCGACGTTTACGTACGCGGGTTTCACCACAATGGCGAATGTGCTGCCGTCCGACTTGTATTACAGCGAATCGGTGGCTTCGGTGAGCGGGTTAAGCGGGGCTGGGGCTGGCATTGGAACGATTGTTGCCTTCAAACTCATTGGCTATTTTTCCGACACCCGCCAGGCCACAGGCACTCATTCCTTCGATCCGATTCTGATTATTGCGGGGCTGGTACCCTTCGTGGGTATGATTCTGGTCTTGCTGTTAGTGCGCAACACGGAGGCAACAAATGAGGGGCTGGTGCGGCGCATCTGAGACCTTGGATACACTAGAAGCGATTGAGGAGACAGCGTGAAGATCACAGACGCCAAGGTGTTTGTCTGCAGCCCAGGCCGGAATTTTCTCACTCTAAAGATTCACACCGATGAGGGGGTATATGGCCTCGGGGATGCGACGCTGAATGGCCGCGAGCTGGCGGTCGGTTCATACCTTACGGACCACGTGATCCCCTGTCTCATCGGGCGCGACCCGTTCCAGACTGAAGATATGTGGCAGTATCTTTATCGGGGCGCGTACTGGCGACGAGGGCCTGTAACCATGACTGCGGTCGGCGCAGTCGATACTGCGCTCTGGGACATCAAGGGCAAGGCTCTTAAGACGCCGGTGTACAACCTGCTTGGAGGAAAAAGTAGAACCGGTGTGCTCGCCTACGGGCACGCCAACGGACGCGACATCGAGGAAACCGTGGACGAAGTGGCTAAGTACCGGGAGTTGGGTTATCTGGCCGTGCGGGCGCAGAGTGGTGTGCCGGGCTTGCCTTCTATATACGGAGTGGCCAAAGACAAGTTGTTCTACGAGCCTGCGGAAAAGGGGTTGCCACCGGAAAACGTCTGGTCGAGCGAGAAATATCTTCTGCATGTTCCCAAATTGTTTGAGGCGCTCCGATTGAAGCACGGGGATGAGGTCCACCTGTTGCACGACGTGCATCACCGCTTGACTCCGATCGAAGCGGCGCGGCTGGGGAAGAGCCTGGAGCCGTATCACTTGTTCTGGCTGGAAGATCCGGTTGCCGCGGAATTGCAGGAAGGATTTCGCATCATGCGCCAGCACACGACGACTCCACTTGCCGTAGGAGAGGTTTTCAATTCGGTTTGGGATGCGAACCTGTTGATTACGGAACAACTGATTGACTACATCCGGATGGCGGTAGTCCACGGAGGTGGATTCACTCCGTTGAAGAAGATCGCTGACCTGGCTGAGATGTATCACGTCCGCACCGGATGCCACGGGGCAACGGATCTGTCCCCGGTGGCGATAGCCGCGACGCTGCACTTTGATATTTCAATAAATAATTTCGGAATTCAGGAATACATGCGCCATACTCGCGAAACCGACGAGGTATTTCCGCACGCCTACTATTTCAAGGATGGATACCTGCATCCGGGAGAGGCGCCGGGATTGGGCGTTGACTATGACGAAAAGCTGGCGGGCAAGTTTCCCTACGAGCGGGCGTATTTGCCGGTGAACCGCAAGCTGGATGGGACCATGTTTAACTGGTGATGCTCAACTTGCGATGTTTTGAGAAACGGGGAATTTTGAGGAAGCATGGGATATAAGCGGTTGGAACTCGACGGCAAGGTGGCGGTTGTGATCGGTGGCAGTTCTGGAATCGGCCGCACGCTCGCGCGCGGGCTGGCCGAAGCCGGGGCCGAAGTCGTGCCTACCGCGCGGCGCATGGAACTGGTGAATGTGGTTGTGGACGAGATTGAGCGCGTTGGCCGCCGGTCGCTGCGTGTGAGTTGCGATGTGGCCGACCGCGGATCATTGGAGAAACTGCTGCAGGCTTCCGTCCAGGCGTTCGGGAAAGTGGATATCCTGATCAATGCCGCCGGATTCAACCAACGCGCTCCTACTCTCGATTTCTCTGAGGCCGACTGGAACAAACTCATCGACACGAACTTGACCGGCACGTTGCGAGCATGCCAGGTTTTCGGACGTCATATGGTCGAGCGCAGCTACGGTCGCATCATCAACATTGCGTCCATGGGCTCATTCCTGGCGCTTTATGAAGTCGCGGCATACTGCGCGAGCAAGGCGGGCGTGGCTTCTTTGACGAAATCGCTGGCCATTGAATGGGCGCGGCATGGAATCTGTGTGAACGCGATTGCTCCGGGCTACTTCCGCACGCCGTTGAGCGAGAAGTTGGTAATGGGCACGCCGCGCGGGCAGGAAATACTAACCCGTACTCCGATGGGGCGCTTCGGCGAACTCGAGGAACTGATTGGAGCCGCCATCTTTCTTTCATCCGACTCTTCCAGCTTCGTAACTGGCACTCTGCTCGCGGTGGATGGCGGCTACCTCGCCAGTGGGGTAAATCAGTGAGCTCAGCTTTGGTTCCTGTGACGTGGCGCGGATTGGCTACGCGCTGAACGATTGAGATGATGACGGAATGGGCACTCGTGGCTGCAAGAAGAGACCGCAACTTAGCGCACCTAGTTCGTTGTTTGGGGCGCTGGGAACGGTTCGCCGAAATGGCTGTTGGGCTCGAGATAGATCTCGCCGTGAGGAACATCGAACGTCACCACGAACCGTCGCAACATCTCCATTCCAATCCCTGGATTTGGAGCGCCTGGTCCCCAAACATTCTGGAACGTGAATGGACCTAAGTGAACGGCTTTACGTTGCAGCCAGTCCTCCGCGTGACCCGGAAGGTGAACCTTGGCCGGCGTGGCTAGTGAAGAGCAGTCGGTGGCGGAATGGCTTTTGCCACTTGGGCGATCTTCTCGGGCGGAAGCGAATGCATCAGCTCAATAAAGACGGCATTGGTCCAGCCAAACCCAATAACATTCACGGCATATCCGGCCTTCACCTTGGTCTCCGAAGACCGGGTCACGACGTTGTACTTCTCGCGAATCGTCCCATCCCGCATGAAGTTTTCCAGCACCGTTGAAAGAAACTCTGTCGAGACACGGTCGGCTTCCACATTGTGTCCATAGCGGCGCATACCCTCCACCGCCAGCAACTGGATCGGTGCCCATCCAAAAGGATAATCCCACTGGCCCTGCGTCTCCTGCACGCTCATTGCGATGCCGCCCGCTCGTTCAAATAAACTCAAATTCTTCACCACGGTGCGGGCTTGCGCAGCTGTGGCCAACCCGGCCCACAGCGGATAGAACGTCGTCGCATAGAGGTAAGTCGATCTCCGCTGATCGTCGAAGTTGTAATCGAAAAAGAGCCCTTGCCGCTCATCCCACAAATATTTTTGCATAGACTGCTTGCGTGTCTCAGCCTGCCTTTGCCACTGCGCGGCGTCAGAGTTCTTGCCAAGCAGCCGACTTATTTCCTCCAAGTCTCGCTCCGTCTTGAAGAGAAGACTGTTCAGGCATACGGGAGCATAGTGGTGAGTGGCGGCGCCATAAGGTCCAAACCGGAAGGAGATATCGAATCCTGACTCGCGCATAGATCGGTCGCCCTTGTAGTAGTCCGGCTTCAGCTTTATGCGGCGCTCGGGCTCACAGGATGACTCCGCTTGTGCTCCGCCGCACACTCGCACCGAGTAGGCTACCCCGGATGCCCTTCCGCCCGGGACATCCACCTCCTCTCCCTCGTACGCGGGGATAGTAGGGTGAAAAAGAAAATACGACGCCACCTGCCGGTATATATCGGTTTCGTCCTGCAAAGCCTCCAGCGCAGGTCCTTCACCGAAATCATAATAACGGGCAAGACCAGTGTTGCCGGCTAGATGTGGCTCGCGCGTCCACATGTCGTGGTCCCGCTTCACATATGAGTAGGCGGTCTCCAGCCAGTCTCGGTCGTTTTGGCCTGCCGCTCTTTGCGCCTCGTGGACTGCCATGACCATCGAACTGAGAAACGGAGGTTGGGAGCGTGTCAAATAGTACGTGCGATTGGCGTTGAGTACGGCGCCGTAGTGTTCAATCTCAAAGAAGAAATTCTCCACCATTCCGCGTGCGAGTTCCACTCGTCCATCTCGTAATAAGCCGCGAATAATGAAATAGCTGTCCCAGCCATACATTTCGTTGAAGCGCCCACCGGGCACCACGTACTTGTTCTTGAGGTAAAGCAGTCCCGGAGGCTGAATCGAATCAGGGTCCGTGGTTCCGAGTTGATGAATAACCCGCGGCAAATGCGCAATCGTGATCTTGCAGACGCGCTGCATCTCCTCGAGGTCTCGAGGCGGTTCAAAATCGACGGGAAGATAAACCACGAGTGCGGCCGAGAGTTTAGGGTCCGAGGCTGCGTTGCAAGAACTCGTCGAGCGGGTCAGCGAATCCCACCCCGTACGGACATAAGCGAGAATTGCGCTCAGGCCGTCGCCCCCGGAGAGGCGCGCAGGCTGTGATTGCCCCAACGCCGCGATGCAGAATATCGCAACCAGCGCCGCGCGCAGGCACCGAGGCCGAAAGCTCTCACCGCGTCGTTCACGAACGTTAAGCCAAGATCCCCGCATCCCGTGGCTCATAGGACTTAGGATAGCAAGAATCCTGGCCGCGCTAAGATCAACGTATCTGGGCCCATTACAGAGAGTCGCTGCGGTCGGATCCAGCCCAGCAAGCTGTTGGCGCCTCAGGGACTGCCATGCACTCCCATCCTCTGGAAGGAACCTTTCGATCGACGCCTACCGAAATGAAGCGAGGTTCGATTTTCAGTGATCCGGCACTTCCGAGTCTGTGGATTACCCACCAGCAGAAGCGCCGCGACCTTGGACAGAAGGTTCGCAAACGCTTGTAGCAACAATCCTCGATCGCAGTCGACGGGGGCGAGTGAACTGACGCGCCATTCGATCTCCCGCCCCGTAGATTCAGGCTTGAGGTCAATGATGGCGTTCTCTACGACCGAGTCCAGTGACGTCAGGTGCAAAACCATTTCACGCCGATCCAGACCGGTGTGCTTCCCAGGGCAATACACTGCCGGGTCTTGGCCCGAAAGTGCATGCGTGAGCGCTGAACAGTCCGCGAAGTCTTGATGCAAAACCTCTTTCAGCTTAGGGTGCAAGATGCCCAGTTTCTTGCGGCCAATCGAAGTCACGGTATTGACAGCGGGGAAATCGAGCGCGTAGCGGACGGCGTATCCGCCGACCATTCCAGACGCTCCCACAATGACGAGACGCTGTTGGCCGAAGGAGGAAACACTCATCGACGCGCCTACTTTATTCGTCGCAGTCATGACAGAATGCGCTCTTCGATCCAGTCCACATACAGTTTGCGTTCCGCGAACAACCATGCGCCGTCTTGCTTCACGAAGGTATCGTAATAGCGGAGCGCCGCGATCATCAGCTGTCGCTTATTACCGTCGACAGTGAGGTGATGGGGCATGCAGTAGGTTTCCCCTGTGCCTCGGTCGTTGGCCAGCGTAAGGATTGTGGTCTGCCCAACGAAGTGCATGGTCGCGGCGTACTTGTTCAGATCTGCAAAGACGGGAGCCAACGCCTCACGGGAGTTTAGCTCCTGTGAAGGCTTCGGGTCTTTAGCGTTCATGTACACCACGAAGTGAGTGTTGGTGGTAAAGAGCGCCATCTGGCCTTTCGCATCGCGGCGATCGGCGCAGTGCGCATAGGCCTCAACGAGTTCGCGGATAGCGAGTCGGTCGGCGGCTTCGTTGGGAGAGATACTGACGTGCTTGCTCATGAACTTGTCCTCTCAGTTGCTGTGCGTTTGGGATTACTCAAGGATTGCCTTTGGCTCAAGGAAGGCCTCAATCCCATATTTGCCATATTCGCGGCCGACGCCGGAGTATTTGAATCCGCCCCAAGGTGCCTGCGGATCGTCCGTCATGTTATTGATGACCACGCGGCCGGCCCGCAACTGAGAGGCTACACGACGCGCGCGCTCGAGGTCAGTTCCCATGACGGCTGAGTGAAGGCCATATTTCGAGTCATTCGCAATGCGAATCGCTTCATCTTCGGAGTCGTAGGCGATCACACTGAGCACGGGGCCGAAAATCTCCTCCTGGGCAATCGTCATATCATTCTTCACATTGACGAACACCGTAGGCTTCACGAAATAACCCGCTTCGAGACCTTTCGGACGCCCTTCTCCGCCGACCAGGACTTCAGCGCCTTCTTCAATGCCTTTGCGAATGTAGGACTCCACCCGCTCATACTGTTTTTGTGACACCATGGGTCCCACCATGATATTGGGATCGGCGGGATCCCCGACCGTATAGGCACGCATCCCTTCTTGTATCGCCCGCTTTGCCTCCTCGAGCCGGCTCTTTGGCACGAGAAGCCGCGTTCCGGCGGCGCAAGCTTGACCGCTGTTCAAGAAAGCCAATATCAGAGCCGATGGAATGGCCTTGTCGAGCGCGGCGTCATCCAGCACGATTGTCGGTGACTTTCCGCCCAACTCAAGCGTGATTCTCTTCATGGTGGCCGCACCATCCCGCATGATGGATTCCCCCACGGCCACCGAGCCTGTGAACGAGACTTTCGCGACATCCGGATTGCGAACCAGTTCAGCACCGACGGTAGTCCCGAGACCTGTGACCACGTTGTAAACTCCATTTGGCAGCCCGGCTGCATTCAGAGCCTCAACCATCACCCGCGTCTGCAGCGAACTCATCTCGCTGGGCTTGATAACGACCGTGCAACCGGCTGCGACGGCAGATGCCAGTTTAAGGCAAATGAACAGTGCGTTCGCGTTCCAAGCTGTAATCAAACCGGCAACGCCGACAGGTTCCATCGTGACCGACGTCCTGCCCCAGCTCTGTTTCAACGGAAGCTCTTGAAGTCCCTTTTCAGCCGCTGCGAAAGCGGCGACGCCCGACTCCACAATCAATCGGGCGAACCGGGCGACACCGCCGTACTCCTCAATCATCACGTCTGTAAGATCGTCGATGCGGGCTGAGACAGCCTCGTGTAACCGGCGCAAGTGACGAGAGCGCGCTTCTTTCGTTGTCCGGCTGAATTCGGCGAATGCACGTTTGGCAGCGGCTATAGCGCGCCGCGTGTCTTCCTCATCACCCAGCGTGACCCTGGCGATCACTTTTCCATTAGTCGGTTTGATAACGTCCATCACTTCACGGCCATGGGATTCAACGAACGCCCCATCAATATAGTGCGTTGTGAGCGTCTTAATCGTGCTTGTCTGGGTGATAGTTGCCATCGCGTCTCCTTCTACGAACATTTATGGTTAGAACGAAGCAACGACCAGTCTTAGTGAGTCGTCGCTTAGCGCCGCGAAGCTGTGATCTACGTCGCGCAGCGAGATTGTTCATACTGTTTGGAATACAAGCCTAATGCCGCGACTAGCTAGGTCCTTTTCTTCCTAAGTCGCTCCACGGTTTCCAGTTAGGGACGAGGGACACGTTTGTGTGCGACGTACAATTGCCAGTGTTCGTACGTTGACACTCCCTCGAATGTCTTAATTCCTGTTAGCCGCCGCCGTTGACACAGCTTGCAAAGTCCCGGGCACCGGCGTCAGCAGTTTCTCGATTGCTAGTTCCATTGTGTGGCTCATTTCTGATACGACCGCAGGAACGTCATGCTGATTGACTACTCCGACTTCCGAAACAGCTTTACTCCAAACAATCGTGCCCGTATCAAGTTTGGTCATCTGGGCAGAGACTGCGACCTCGACCCTGACACCGCCCTCATAGTCAACTTCCTCGAGCTTCTCCAATCGTCCGCTGACCAGGTAGTCGGCGCCGGGCTGACCGTCGTAATGCTTTACGTGCGAAAAGGTTCCGGCAGCGCCAAGACGAGCGATGATCGAGTCGGTGACAAATTGACAAGGGTCAATCGCCCAACGGTGATAGGCATAAAAACCGACTTGTTCGGGAGATGGTTTGTACACGATGGCCCCCTGCTTCAAGTAGGCGGGCGCGCGGAATTCGCGGATCGCCACTGACGTGTGGGCGTCCTCCGGGGCTGGCGGATCAGGCGGCGCAGGCAGGTTGAGAGTGTAATAGTTCGTACGCCCCACCTTGCCCGCGCAGCCGGCCAGGACGGCGAGAGCTGAAAGTGCAACGAGGGTCATAGCCAGACTTTTTTTCATACTTAATCTCCGACGAAACTGGAACGTAGGGACGAGACCCATCTTGGTTCGACTCCTTTATTTCGGCACCTTGCGGTCTTCCGGTTGCTTGATTCGTATAAGACTCCACGGACGCTGTTTCACCGAGTCCGTCAATTCGTCCAGGTTTTCCGTCGCAGTCCGCAAGTGTTCGATCGTGTCATCGATCTTGTAGTCATTGGCCCGAACCAGTACCTGCATATCCCCAAGCAATTGCTTCGCTTGTGACAACGTGCTCTGCAGACTGGCTAGGTCGTTGCGGATCGGTTCCCGCAGATCGCTTACCGTGCCATTCACGTTTCGAACGGTCTCATCGGCATGCTGGCTAAGCGCGTTCAATTCATCCGTCAGGCGATCGATCTTCGGGCGATCAGTCGCTATCATTGCGTTGACGTTATCCAGGACAGCCTGAATCTTTTGCTGGTTGGCTTTGCCGGTCAACATGTTCAGATTTGCCAGCAGTGTCCGCGCGTCTCCGCTGATGCCTCCCAGTTCTCCGCGAACCTCTGTCATCAACCCGTTTGCGTTGTCGGCAACAGTTGCCATTTTGTCAGTTATCTCGTCCAGACTCGCAGCCTCTTGCGATGTAATGATCGACCCCGGCGGAAGACGGCGCGCATCATTGCTGCCGGTTGTAATGGACAGTGCCGCCCCACTCATGACGCTGACAAGCCCTAACTTGGCCACTGATTTTTCGTTGAGTGGAGTGTTGTCCTTCACGTCCAGCAGAATCTCGATCCTGGTTGGATCCGATGTCCAGGGCCGAACCGCCGTTATTTTGCCGACATTGATTCCTCCAAAGAGGACTTGGGCGCCGGGCTCTATCCCGCCAGCGTAGCGAAGATAGGTGCGGTATGGAACGGTGTGGCCATCCAGCTGCGCGTTGACCAGGTGGATGATCGCGAACGCCAGGATCGAGGCGCATCCAAGGACAAAGGCTCCGACTTTTGCTTCTGTGGTCACTGGTATGCCTCCTCGGGGTTCAGGTATTTTTCGAAGTGCGCGACTACTGCGGACGTTTTCGCTATATCTTCGGGAATCCGATCCAGAAACTGCCGCACACGCGGATTCTGACTCGCTTTGATTTGGTCTTTTGTGCCGATTGAGCTGAATGAGCCCTGATAGAGCATGGCGATGCGGTCGGCAATGCGAAACGCGCTTGGTAGTTCGTGCGTCACCACGATCACCGTCATCTGTAAGGTCTCCTTGAGCAGCAAAATCAGTTCGTCGAGTTCCGCAGCCACAATCGGATCAAGGCCGGCCGATGGCTCATCGAGCACAAGGATTTCAGGGCCGAGGGCGAGCGCCCGCGCGACCGCCGCACGCTTCTTCATGCCCCCGGAAAGCTCCTGCGGAAGCCGCTTGCCATGTTCCGCAAGGCCAACCGCTGCCAACTTTATCCAAACCACCAGTTCTACGATTGAAGGTGCAAGCCGCGTATGTTCACGCAGGGGCAAAGCGACGTTATCTTCAATATTCAACGAGTTGAACAAAGCCGCGCTTTGGAAAGCCACTCCGATCGAGCGATGCATCTTCTTCAATTCCGACCTCGAGCAATGGGTAATATCCGTTCCGTTCACGTGAATGCTGCCCGACTTAGGACGCTCCAGTCCGATGATCTGGCGCAACAATGTGCTCTTCCCGCAGCCACTGCCGCCCAACAGGACCATCGTTTCCCCGCGCTCGATGTCGAGATTCAATCCATTCAGCACTCGGCGGCCATCGTACTCAACCACAAGATCGCGGACGGAAATGATGGGCATCAGTGTTTCCCCGTGTAGTAAAAGATTGCGGTGAAAATCGCATCCGCAACGATGACCAGGAAAGTCGACTTCACCACTGCGCTCGTTGTCGAGCGACCAACCGAGTCTGGACCCCCGTGAACACGGAAGCCCTCCAGGCATCCAACCTGAGCAATAATCGTTCCGAAAACAACACTCTTGATGAGCCCCATCACTACGTCGCGCAAGTCGATTGCCTCGAATACGTAGTGGAGGTACAACGCGGGCATCAAGCGAGTGCTGAAGAACATGAACAAGCCCCCAGCTAAAATGCCGCAGACATTCGCGACAACGCTGAGGCAAGGGACGGCAATCAAAGCGGCCAGGTACTTGGGTGCGAGCACAAACTCTATCGGCTCGAGCGCCATGACACGGAGGGAATCGAGTTCCTCGGTGACTTTCATAGTCCCGATCTCAGCCGCAAAAGCGGAGCCGGATCGTCCACTTACTGCAATTGCCGTCATCAGCGGCCCGAGTTCGCGCGTGAAGCCGACTGCGACCAGGTCAACGACGTAACGTAGGGCACCGAATCGCCGAAGTTCTGACGCCCCTTGCATGGCGAAAATGAATCCGGTGCAGATGGACATTAACGACACCATCGGCATTGCATCCACGCCGATTTCCAGCATCTGCGTCACGGCAGCGCGCCAGCGGTAGCGATTCCCGACAAAAGGAAGCGATTTCACCATCGCGCGTAGCGCGGCCCACCACTGAATGTTCAGACTCCCAACGTAGTCGAGATGTTCGATTGTTTGTTCGCCGACATTTTCAAGAACATTCGGCATCACGCCACCCCCCTGCCGCCGTGAATCGTCTCGAATAGTGGAAGCAGCCCCGTGACCTCGAACAGCCGTAGCACAGAACCATGCAGTCCCTGCAAATGGAGTCGAATCTGGCGAGGGCCGGCGATTTTAAGGGTTTCAACTAGCGTCGCGATTCCTGACGCTTCAATGTGGTTGACGTCACTCAAGTCAACGGTGACCGCGTGAACTGGTGGTTTGCCCGATAGAATGTCTAGAAGACAATCCCGAATATCGGGCGACGAATCGACATCGATGCGCCCATTCAAACGGACGATGACCTCCATGCCACTGCGATCGGCCGCAATTGCGAGGTGGCTGCCGGGAGTGCTTTCGTGACTTTTCAAAACGTTGACCTCTTTCACCGTTCCGGGCCGCACGCCTACATTCGCAATTCTTCTGCCATTCAATTAAGGCTGAAAATGACGCTAGGCCTGCGCCGCTGATCCACATCTCAGGTCGAGCCGTGACCAGCCGTGAACAGTGGCATGATCCTGACACTTCAGGATCTGTGTCGAACTGGCTTGCTGTTACTTGTTCGACGCATGGAGGTCGCCCGGTGTCTGGGCATCTGGCAGTGCACTTGCTTTTTGCAGGATTGTCGATCGAATCGTTGATCAATTAATGTCAGAGGAAAGACGAGAGCGTTAGGTGCCGAAGAAGATTGCGCAAATGGCGAGTGGCTTCAGCGCTGGTGGGGGTGCCGCAGATCACCGTCCGTGCACGATGACTGAAGACCGTTAGCAGGTGTCTAACACACCGGGTTGCCGGACAGTTTATTGTTGAATTGCTGGTCGCGAATCTCCTCGACAGGCCGCAAAAGTCCATGCTTTTTCATGCGGGCGATTAGCGTAGTGCGTTTCATCCCCAATTTTGCGGCTGCGCCATACGGGCCACCGACCACCCATCCCGATGTCTCTAAAGCTCTCAAAATCATGGCGCGCTCGGAGTCGCAAAGCGTCGTGCTCGCGGGAAATCCAATAATCGAGGCGACGTGTGTTGTGCGTTGAAGATTAGGAAGCACACCTTCGTTGGAAAGCACTACTGCGCGTTCGATCATGTTCTGCAGCTCTCGAATGTTTCCTGGCCAAGAATACGACTGGAAAGCGCTAATGAATTCGTCCGGAATGTTCTCTATGTGCTTCCCCACTCGGCGGGCAAACACTCCGACATAATGTTCCACTAGAGGGCCGATATCTTCAACTCGCTCACGCAGTGGCGGCAGTGTGATAGGAAATACATTCAGGCGATAGTACAGATCGCTGCGAAATTGGTCACGTTTCACCATTAGTTCCAAATCGCGGTGCGTCGCCGCGACGAGCCGCACGTCAACACAATGCGTGCGGCCGCTCCCCAGGCGCTCGAATTCTTGCTCCTGTAGAACACGCAGGAGTTTGGGCTGTAACGCGAGTGGTATGTCTCCGACCTCATCAAGGAATAGAGTCCCTTTATCGGCCAATTCGAAGCGGCCAATTTTTTGCGCGATGGCACCTGTGAAGGCTCCCCGTTCATGGCCAAAGAGCTCACTTTCAAGCAGGTCGAAAGGAATGGCGGCGCAGTTCAGCTTGATCAAAGGTTGGCCGCTGCGGGGACTGGCATTGTGGATTGCACGAGCGATCAGTTCCTTGCCGGTACCCGTTTCTCCGTGAATCAGTACCGTGGTATCCCCCGCTGCAACGCGCTCGACTTGTTCCAAAACGACTCTCAACGCGGGGCTACTGCCGATGATCTGCTCGAATCGCCGAGCCCGACGGTCTTGTTCAACCACTCTCATTCGTTCGACTCCGAAAGCCTTCGCGAGCTAATCCTGTACCGCGGCATGAACCAACTCGAGTAGCACCGCATTATCGAAAGGTTTGGTCAAGAACTCCACCGCTCCGTCGCACATTGCTTGAATCCGCATCTTGGTATCGCCGTGCGCCGTGATGAAAATTATCGGGATCCGGCATCGCTCAGCTTTAAGCTTCGCTTGCAGTTCGAGGCCGGACATGCCAGGCATGCGAACGTCGGCGATCAAACACGCTATCTCCGAAAGTCGACCGGAGTTCAATAAATGTTCGGCTGATTCAAATGAGACTGCTCCTAACCCTGAAGCCTTAAGCAGGCGTCGTAGCGCATCCCGGAGCAGGTCATCGTCATCGACGACGGCGACCAGCTTCGTCCTTCTCGCGCTGCTCATATCTGGAACAATCTACTTTGGCTCCAAAAAGTACAATTATGATTTCATATAGGCCCGTTATATTTGCGGATATCTACCGGCGGGAGAGGTGCGGAATTCCCCAGAAGGCGGATCCCGCCGCGGTAGTAGTCCAAAGCTTATCTGTTTGCAGAGGGTTTCAGTCTCTCCGCCATGCTGCCCAATTCAGCGGGAGAACCTGCCTGCATTTTATGCATTACACGCCCCCGATGGACGGCGGCGGTGATTTCGCTCGTCCCGAGTACCGAGGCGATCTGCTTTGTCTGCATCCCGGAAACTACGAGATCCATCACTTTACGTTCGCGCGCAGTCAGGCCTTTGTACCTTTCCTGCAATTCGGCCATCGCATTCCGCTGGCGGCGCGATAGTTGGTCGCGCTGCAATGCCTGGTGAATCGCATCCAGAAACTCCTGATGCCGAAAGGGTTTTGTCAGGAACTCAAGAGCGCCCGACTTCATGGCCTTCACCGTCATGGGAATATCCCCGTGCGCAGTGATGAAAATGACGGGAATATTGATTCCCGCTTCAATCAGCTTCTGCTGGACCTCTAATCCGCCCATTCCAGGAAGGCGCACATCCAACACCAGGCAACTCGGAACATCTGGAATCCTCCTTTGCAGGAAATCCTGCGCTGTGGCAAATAGTTCCGCTCGTAAGTTGACAGTTTTCAGAATGCGCTGCATCGCCAGCCGCATGTCCTCGTCGTCATCAACGATGAAGACAATTGGGGAAGATAAAGTAGTCATGTTTCTATACCTTGGGCGGCAATGTAAATCGGAACGTGGAACCACGCCCGGAGTTGGAAGTGGCCCAGAGGCGACCGCCATGAGATTCGATAATAGAGCGGCTAATTGCCAGACCCATACCGGTGCCTTGCGGTTTGGTAGTAAAGAACGTATCGAAGATCCGATCAACTTTGTCGGTCGGGATGCCGACACCGGTGTCGCTCACGGAAATCAACAAGTGGCCGTCGTCAGCCGGATTCGAGGTTATCGTCAGATTTCCGTTGACGTCGCGCATGGCCTCAATTGCATTCAGCATGAGGTTCATCAAGACTTGTTCCAATTGCACGCGATCTCCTACAACGTTCGGAAGGTTTTCGCCAAGTTGGAGGTGGACCGTAACAGAATTGCGCCTGATGTCGCTCTTCAACAGAAGAGCGATTTCACGAACCAGTTCGTTTAAGTCAACTGGTTCACGCTGTGGGAGGTTCTTTTTGAAGAGTGAGCGGACATGGTCGATGATTTCTGCCGCTCGTCGACCACATCCAATGGTTCCAGAGGCAGCTTCGCGAGCTTCCGAGATATCGGGATGTTCCCCTTCGAGAAATCCCAGGCAAGCGCCGGCATTGGCCACCGCTGCCGCAATTGGCTGCTTGATTTCGTGCGCCAGCGCGCCTGCCAACTCTCCCATCATGTTCACACGGTTGATGTGCGCAAGATCGGCCTCTAATTGGCGCAGTCTCTCACGCTCCTCCTCGGCGTGCTTTCGGTCTGTTACGTCCATCGTGATACCGGCGTAGTAGCCCATTTCTCCAGAACTGTGATGTCCGATGGTACGCAGAAATCGCACGCTTCCGTCGGGATGACAAACCCGGAACTCGGGAATGTCGTAGTCCGCTCTCTTGCGCATCGCATCCTCAAGCGTTGCTTTTACGAACGGCGCATCTTCCGGGTGAACGGTGTCCCAAAAACGGTCGAGTACTAAATAACCCTGGCCTGGCTCAAAACCGTGCAGACGATAAACTTCGTCCGACAAGTGGAACATTTGCTTTGTGTGGAAATTGGTCGCCCAACTACCGATGTGGGTGAGGCTTTGCGCTTCGGCGAGATATGCTTTCTCGCGTCGCAACTCTTGCGTCAGTAACTCCTGCTCGGTGACGTCCATCGTGGTGCCGCGGTATCCCTTAAACACTCCATCTTCTACGATCGGAATGCCGACGCACCTGACGTATCGAATCTCGCCATCGGGACGAACTATCCGGTTCGTAACATCGCAGCCGCTGTGCTCCTCATGCAGCTTCTTCATTGTTGTCGTCAACGACGCTTGGTCCTGGGGATGAACCGCACTCAAGAACTGCTGAAGACTCGGAGTTCCATTTTGGGGATCGAACCCGAAAATCTTGTAGACCTCGTCAGACCAGTAGATATTCAAATCTTCTGACCAACGAATGCCCAAATCTGTCGACGCCCAACTGCCCATGTGGGCAAGGCGTTCCCCTTCGCTCAGATAAAACTGGCTTTGGCGCAGAGCCTGTTCTGCTAGTTTTCGCTCGGTGATGTCCTGACCGGTCCCGAACATCTCATAGGCTTTCCCCGATGCATCTCTCTTTACAGTTCCAAGACCCAGGATGACTCGCACTTCACCACTGGGAAGCACAATTCGATGTTCCGACTTGGCATGAATCCCGTTGCTAATGGCTTCGGCAGCTTCGCGGGAGACCTTTTCCCTATCCTCCGGGTGAATTCTTTCAATAATCGCACTCACGTCAAAAGAGTCTTTCACCGG
>Ga0307476_10000861_pt1 | contig 20604 bp, 18 predicted proteins | sample atmos_gasesECM2C_2_FD_203314 | JGI IMG/M metagenome (GOLD analysis project Ga0307476, IMG submission 203314) | Hardwood forest soil microbial communities from Morgan-Monroe State Forest, Indiana, United States - atmos_gasesECM2C_05 | ecosystem: Environmental > Terrestrial > Soil > Temperate... | reverse complement strand
AGTCCATCACGAGCTACGATGCAACAAGTCGCACCGAATGGATGCGGTTTTTGGGTATCGATGGGGAGCCGATCACCGTCAAGGAGGGCTACGCCAGCGTGAAGCGAAAACGCGACGTGTGGTGGAATATCATCGAAGAACATTACTATGACGACGATGGCGAGCCGGCCATCACGAGTGATGGTACTGCCGGCTGGCGTGGCAGCTTCGACGCCTGGGGGCAGGAGATCGACCGCGTGCTCCTCGGCAAGTCCGACGAGGCGATCATCGGCAAGGAGGGGTACGCCAGCTGGCGGGCGGAATACGATGACCTGGGACGGAAGACGGTGGTCCACTACCTCGACCTCGCCAGGCAGCCGGTCGCGGACGCCAACGACGGCGTTGCCGGCTGGACCGCACACCATGACGCCTGGGGTCACCGGGTCGAGGTGACATACTTCGGCCTGGATGGAAAGCCGACCAACTCGATCCACGGTGAAGCCGGCTGGCGCGCCAACTATGACAGCCGCGGCAACCAGCGCCGCGTGCAGTACTTCGACGTGAAGGGGGCTCTGACGCTGCATGCGTGGAACGACGCACCGTTCACTGGTCAAGGCTATGCGCAGACCACCTACACAGTGGACGACCACGGCAATCGCGTCGAGGAGGCGTATTTCGGTGTTCATGAGGAGCGCGTCGCGCGCCCCGGGAGCTGGTCTTACGCCAGGTCTACCTACAACGATTTACGCCAGCTGACCCGGCAGTCTTACTTCGGCACCCAGGGCGAACCGGCGAAGCCCAACGGGCATCACGCCACGACCTGGGGATACGACAAGCAGGGCAACGCAGTGGACGTCCGATACTTCGATATGGACGAGACGACGCCGGTCCTCTCCAACGAGAAGATCGCCCGCATAGCGTGGACTTACGATCAGCAGCGCCACATCGTCGAAAAAACGGTTTTCGGTACTCGTGGCGAGCGAGCTGCGCCGCACAATGGCGCGCATCATATTGTCATGATCTGGGACGCCCATGGCCGCATGATCCGCGAGGAGAACTGGGGACCCAACACCCCTCCGAACAAGCTCACCGCGACCGAGTTCCGCTATGACCGTTGGGGAAATACCATCGAGGAGCGGCACCTGGATGCCAATGATCGGCCGATCGGGACGCCGAGTGAACGCTGCGCGACCGAGACGTGGCGGTTCAGTGATCGGCAGGAGCTGATCGAAGAGGGTTGTCAGGGCGCCAGCGGCGCACCCGCGCCGTTCCTCGCCAACGGCGCCGCGCAGATCATATACACCTATGGTCGTCCGGGTGAGGAGAGCACGGAGAGGTATTACGACGCGCGCGGCCGCCCGTTCGTCACGCAGATCGGCTCCGCTGGCATCAACTACAAGCGCGATCTGCTGGGCCGCGAGATCGAGACGATGTACGTGGACGGGCGAGGCAATCAGGTGCTGACCAAGCTGGGCTTCGCGCGTGTCACAAGCACGTATGACCAACGCGGCGACCTCGTGGAGCAGGCGTACTTTCTAGCGAACGACGTTCCGACCTCTCCGGTCGCGAAGGTCGTGAGTGAATTCGACGTACTGCGACGGAAAGTGACAGATCGATACCTCGGCCCGGGGGGTAAGCCCGGCCTGCTGGGCGGACGTGGCCAGCACGTCACGCTCTACGACTACGACGAGTACGGCAATGTCCGGACGCTACGCTACCTCGATGCGCAAGGGCGCCCGACGCAGGGCTTCGCCGGGGCTCTCGATGCCAGGAGGCAGCTCTGCAGCCGCTGGGTGGCGCACTACGATGCCGAGGGGAAGCTCGCAGGACACGGAGAGTGCCAGCACGATCTGTCACCTACGCGTCCGGCGCGCTCGACGGCCGTTCCTCAGGAGATGCCGATTGTGGATGTTGCGAGGTGAGACGCCCCCACCCTGCAAGGCGTGGGCGCGCGCACTGGCGCCGTCGCACGCGATCAGGCGGCCGTGGGGCGAGGGCGCTTGTCGCCGAGCTCAGACCTCGCGCGAGGCGAACGCGAGGACGTTGCCGGCCGGGTCGCGGATGATGATCTCGCGGGTGCCGTAGAACGTCGTGCGCTCGGGGACCACGAGGGGCCAGCCCTCGAGCGCCTTGCGGATCGGGGCGAGCTGGTCGACCTCGATGTAGAGCGCGGCGCGGAAGCCGGTGGGGTCCATGCCCGCGACGTCGGCCTCGACCGAGGCGTGGCTCTGCAGCATCAGCTCGACGGTGCCGCGCTTCAGGATCACGAAGCCGAGCACGCCGTCGTGGGGGACCTCGACGGTCTGAGTGAAGCCGAGTCGCTCGATGTAGAGCGGCAGGCAGGCCTCGATGGACGGGACGAGCAGGTTGGAGACGATGGAGTTCATGACGCCAACCTAGGGCAGCAGGGCGGCCGGGGATTGGACAAATGGAACCTGGTCACGGCGGCGGTGCGCCGAACAGGTGGGACAGCGCGATCGGGCGCTCGGCCGCGAGGGCAGCGGGCGTGACGCCGGCCAGGTCGTGCAGCTCGCGGGACAGGTGGGACTGGTCGAAGTAGCCGAGCTCGGCGGCGAGCCGCGCCAGGTCGCCGCCCCGGCGGAGCGCGGCGGCCGCGCGCTGCATCCGCGCGATCCGCGCCAGCTGCTTGGGGGTGATCCCGACCTCGCGGCGAAACCCGCGCGCCAGGTGCTGGCGGGTCAGGCCGAGCGCGTCGGCGACGTCGTCGACACGCACCTCGCCGGTCGACAGCCGCGCGACCGCGCGGGCGATCCGCGGATCGGGAGGCGCCGCATCCGCGAGCCGCTGGCGCAGCCATCCGACCAGCTCCGCCATGCGGGCATGGGCGATCGCCGACAGCGGGATCCGCGCCGCCAGCCGGGGCGCGTCGCCTCGCGCCGCGGCGCCGGCGATCCGATCGGCCAGCGCGCCGCCGAGGCCGAGCGCGGTCAGCTCGACGCTGGCGTCGGTCAGCTCGGAGAGCGGGCAGCCGGTGAGGGCGGCGGCGGTCCCCGGCTTGAACCGGACCGCGATCAGCTCGGAGGGGTCGTCCGCGACCTCGATCGCGCGGGTCATCGGGCCGACCAGCGCAGCCGAGGCGCGCCCGGCATCGATGATCACGTCGGCACAGCCGTCGGGCAGCACGCGGTGGACGCGCGCCGGCGCGCGCAGCGTGGTCCGCAGCCACAGGCGATCGACGTACGGGGCAAGGTCACCCGGCGGCGCGATCTCGGTGTACGGGATCTCGACCGGCGCGGGCGGCATCCGACAAGCGTCGCACGGGACAGCGCGGGCGAGAACACCGTGCGCCGGGGCGTCAGATCGTCATTTGCGGCGGCCCCTTGGCTTGCAGGGCCAGGTCCGTTTCCCTATAGTCCGCCGCGACATGGCCACACACCTGCCCGTGATCGGTGGGCACGCGGAAGGGTTCGCGAAGACGGCGCGAACCGATGACTGGAAGAGCGGCCCGGCGGTCACGCTCGTCGTCTTCCTCACGTTCGTCGTCTACACCACGTGGGCGGCGCTCCAGGGCAACCACTACTACTTTGCCCCCTATCTGTCGCCGTTCTACTCCCCGGTGCTGTTCAGCGATCCGACAGTCGCCGGCGCAGCGCCGGTCAGCCACGCATGGCTCGGCGCGGTGCCGGGCTGGTGGCCGTCCAAGCTGATCTCGTTCTCGCCGGCGCTGCTGATCCTGGTGTTCCCCGGCAGCTTCCGGTTCACCTGTTACTACTACCGCAAGGCGTACTATCGCGCGTTCGCCGGCTCGCCGCCGGGCTGCGCGGTCGGCCCGCTCGCCGGTGGCCGCCCGTACCGCGGCGAGACCGCGCTCCTGGTGTTCCAGAACCTGCACCGCTACGCGCTGTACTTCGCGCTGGCGTTCATCGTGATCCTCGGCAAGGACGCGGTCGAGGGCTTCTTCAAGGACGGCAAGCCCGGGATCGGGGTCGGCAGCGTCATCCTCACGATCAACGTGCTCCTGATCGCGAGCTACACGTTCGGATGTCACTCGTTCCGCCACCTGATCGGCGGCCGCAAGGACTGCATGTCGGACTGCGGCCGTCCGTCGGCGGCGCTCGGCGGCTGGAAGCGGGCGAGCTGGTTCAACGCGCGCCACATGCAGTTCGCGTGGGCCAGCCTGCTCTGGGTCATGGTCACCGACGTCTACGTGCGGCTGGCCTCGATCGGCGCGATCCACGACTTCAACACCTGGTGAGTAGCATGCTCGACGTATCCGAGATCCAGACCATCGAACACGACGTGGTGGTCATCGGCGCGGGCGGCGCCGGGCTGCGCGCGGCGATCGAGTGCAGCGCGCACAAGCTGTCCACGGGCGTGCTGTCCAAGAGCCTGCTCGGCAAGGCCCACACCGTGATGGCCGAGGGCGGCATGGCCGCGGCGATGGGCAACGTCGACTCGCGCGACAACTGGAAGGTCCACTTCCGCGACACGATGCGCGGCGGCAAGTTCCTCAACCTGTGGCGGATGGCCGAGCTCCACGCCAAGCAGGCGCCGGATCGCGTGCGCGAGCTCGAGGAGTGGGGCGCGGTGTTCGACCGCACCAAGGAGGGGCTGATCTCGCAGCGCAACTTCGGCGGCCACCGCTACCCGCGGCTCGCGCACGTCGGCGATCGCACCGGCCTGGAGCTGATCCGCTCGCTGCAGGACCACGGCGTCCACCAGGGCATCAGCTTCCACATGGAGTGCACCGCGCTCGAGGTGCTCAAGGACGGCGATCGGGTCGCCGGGGTGCTCGCGTACTGGCGCGAGACCGGGCGGTTCGTGGTGTTCCGCTGCAAGGCGGTGATCTTCGCGACCGGCGGCGGCGGCAAGGCGTGGCCGGTGACGTCGAACTCGTGGGAGTACACCGGCGACGGCATCGCGATGGCCTACGAGGCCGGCGCCGAGCTGATGGACCTCGAGTTCACCCAGTTCCACCCGACCGGCATGGTGTGGCCGCTGTCGGTGCGCGGCATCCTGGTCACCGAGGGCGTGCGCGGCGACGGCGGGGTGCTCAAGAACAACAAGGGCGAGCGGTTCATGTTCAACTACATCTCCGAGCGGTTCGCGCCGGAGACCGCCGCCACGATCGAGGAGGGCGACCGCTGGCTCGCCGGCGACAAGACGGCGCGCCGCCCGCCCGAGCTGCTGACCCGCGACGAGGTCGCGCGCGCGATCACCGCCGAGGTCAAGGCCGGCCGCGGCTCGCCGCACGGCGGCGTGTTCCTCGACATCGCGTCGCGCCGCCCGGCCGACTTCATCAAGCGCAAGCTGCCGTCGATGTACCACCAGTTCAAGGAGCTGGCCGAGGTCGACATCACGAAGGAGCCGATGGAGGTCGGCCCGACGCTGCACTACTTCATGGGCGGCATCCGGGTCGACGCCGACACCCAGGAGAGCACGGTGCCCGGGCTGTTCGCGTGCGGCGAGTGCGGGGCGGGCATGCACGGCGCCAACCGGCTCGGCGGCAACTCGCTGTCCGACCTGATCGTGTTCGGCAAGCTCGCGGGCGACGGCGCCAAGCAGTACATCGCCGGGCTCGGCGCGACGCCGCGACCGTCGAGCGACCAGATCACCGCCGCGATCCGGCGCGCGACCGAGATCTTGAACCGCGAGACCGGCGCCAACCCCTACGTGCTGCACGACAAGCTGCAGGGCGTGATGAGCCGCGGCGTCGGCATCGTGCGCAAGAAGGACGAGCTCGAGCAGGCGGTGCGCGAGCTCGACGAGCTCAAGGCCGAGGCGGCGACCATGCGCGCGCCGGGCACCAGCCAGTACAACCCGGGCTGGCACGAGGCGCTGTCGATGCGCTCGCTGCTGGTCACGTCGGAGGCGGTGACCCGCGCGGCGCTGGTGCGCGAGGAGAGCCGCGGCGCCCACACCCGGCTCGACTTCCCCGGCGAGAGCCCCGAGTGGGTCAAGTACAACGTGATCATCAAGAAGGGCGGAACCGGCATGGAGGTCGAGAAGCGGCTCCGGCCCGACGGCCCGGCCCACCTCGTGGCGATCGCCAACGCCAAGATCGAAGATCTGGAGTCGGGCAAGGTCGGCGCGGACGTCAAGTGACAATCGCCATGATGGATCAACCAAGCATGAGGCCGGCAGGTGCAGGGCCGCGCGACGCGACGCGCGGAGGGGTGAATGGACCGGCTTTGCCGGTCCAGAGGGGGCGGGAAAGCCCCCTCTCGATCGACCTGGAGTCGGGCAAGGTCGGGGCCGACGCCAAGTAACGCCAAGGAGTCAATGCGATGGCAAAGCGAGTCTTCAAGGTCTGGCGCGGCAATGCCCAGGGCGGCGACTTCAAGCAGTTCGACATCGACGTCGACCCCGGCATGGTCGTGCTCGACGTGCTGCACCGGATCCAGGCCCAGCAGGCCAACGACCTGGCGCTGCGCTGGAACTGCAAGGCCGGCAAGTGCGGCTCGTGCTCGATGGAGATCAACGGCAAGCCGCGGCTGTCCTGCATGACGCGGATGAACAGCTTCGGCGAGGACGAGACGATCACCTGCCAGCCGCTCAAGACGTTCCCGGTGATGAAGGACCTCGTCACCGACGTGTCGTGGAACTACGAGCAGAACCGGAAGATCCCGAAGTTCAAGCCGCGTCCGCGCGAGGCCGACGGGACGTACCGGATGTACCAGGAGGACGTCGACCGGGTCCAGGAGTTCCGCAAGTGCATCGAGTGCTACCTGTGCCAGGACGTCTGCCACGTGCTGCGCGACCGCGAGAAGGCGCCGCAGCACGCCAAGGCGGGCGAGAAGATCCAGGGGGCGTTCGTCGGCCCCCGGTTCATGATCCGGCTCGCCAGCCTGGAGATGCACCCGCTGGACACCGACGACCGGATCCCCGAGATCCGCAAGGAGTTCGGCTCGGGGATGTGCAACATCACGCGGTGCTGCACCGAGGTCTGCCCCGAGTCGATCGGCATCACCGACAACGGCATCATCCCGCTCAAGGAGCGGGTGGTCGACCGCTACTTCGACCCGATCACCATCATCGGACGCAAGCTGTTCGGCATCCGCCGGCGCACCAAGGCCCGCAGCGAGGAGGCCGGCGCCAGCCCGGCCCCCGCCCCCGCGACGCGCGACAAGGGCCCGGCCTGACCCGCCTGCCGGGATGGCCGAGCCTGCCGGCCGCCCGGCCTCCCCGGCCTCTGTGAGGACCGGGACGCGCCGGGCTAAGCTCGGCGCATGAGCACTTTCCAGCTCAAGACGATCTCCTCCGACGGCATCCCCCACGCGCTGGAGAAGGCCGAGCGCTACCGGCTGCTCAACGACCCCCCGCAGGCCGAGAGCATCTGCCTGGACGTGCTCGCGGTCGCCCCCGACAACCAGGACGCGCTGCGCTGCCTGATCCTGTCGCTCACCGACCAGTTCGGCGCCAGCGGGGCGGGCCACACCGCGCGCGAGGCCCGCACCTACATCGTCAAGCTGTCGGACGAGTACGAGCGCGCCTACTACAACGGCCTGGTCCACGAGCGCGAGACCCGCGCGTTCCTGCACCGCAAGAACGTGGTCCGATCGGCGGCCTACGACGGGTTCCGGCATGCGATGGAGTGGTACGAGCGCGCCGAGGCGCTGCGCCCGCCGGGCAACGTCGACGCGATCCTGCGGTGGAACAGCTGCGCCCGGGCGATCGATCGCGAGCGGCTGTCGCCCGCCGAGGACAGCCACGAGCTGCCGCTGGAGTAGCCGCCGGCACCGCCGCGCCGGGTTGCCCGGTGTTTCAGCGCCTTCCGGGGGCCGGCGCGCGGCGGGACGGGGCGCGGTTGCGCGACGCCGCCGCCTCCGCGTACGCTAGCCGGGTGATCGACGACGAGACCGGCGCGACGACCGAGCAGATCGACCGCCAGACGCCGTTTGGTGACCGCGTGCTGCTCGTGATCGACGGCGCCGCGCTGCAGGTCGTGCCGCTGCCCGCGGCCGGCACGCTGACGATCGGCCGGGCCAGCAAGTGCGACGTCGTGATCGACTCGGGATCGGTGTCGCGCCACCACGCCAACCTCGCGATCAACACCGAGATCGAGATCGAGGACGCCGGCAGCTCGAACGGCACGTTCGTCGACGGCGTCCGGCTGACCCCGAGCCAGCCGGTCCAGCTCACGATCGGCGTGCCGTTCCTGCTCGGCGCGGTCACCGTGATGGTCCAGGCCCGGACCGCGACCGGCCGCGCGGCGGCGACCAAGTCGAGCGTGCTCGCCGCGCTCGAGCAGTCGGCGTCGCGGATCTCGCTCGGCCGGCTCAGCGTGCTGGTGGTCGGCGAGATCGGGGTCGGCAAGGAGCGGTTCGCCGAGCGGATCCACGAGATGTCGCCGCGCCGGACCGCGTCGTTCGTCCGGATCAACTGCAGCGCGATCAGCGAGCCGGCGCTCGAGGCCGAGCTGTTCGGCAACGAGCCGACCAACAAGCCCGGCGCGCTCGAGCTCGCCGACGGCGGCACCGCGTTCCTCGCCGACGTCGACCAGCTGCCCCAGATGCTGCAGCACAAGCTGCTGCGCGCGATCGAGGACGCCGCGGTCCGCCGGGTCGGCGCGACCCGGGCCCGGCCGATCGACGTGCGCTACGTCGCCTCGACGTCGAAGGACCTGTCGGCCGAGGTCGACGACGGCCGGTTCCGCCGCGACCTGTACTTCCGGCTCGCCGGCGCGACGTTCGCGATCCCGGCGCTGCGCGACCGCCGCGACGAGATCCTGCCGCTCGCCGAGCAGTTCGTCGCCGCCGCCGCCGCGCCGCTCGGCCGGTCGTTCGCGTTCTCCGAGGACGCCAGGCTGTGGCTCACCGATCACGGCTGGAGCGGCAACATCCGCGAGCTGCGCAACGCCTGCGAGCGCGCGGTGCTGCTCGCGACCGGCTCGATGATCGAGCGCCACCACCTGACGACGATCGACGACCCGGTCCAGCGGCCGCCCAACCAGCGCACGCGCAGCTCGGCGACCATCCCGCCGCCCCCCGGGATCCGGGCGCCGAGCGCCGCCGACATGCCGACCCAGGTCCGCGCCACCGTCGCCGAGCTCGAGAAGCAGCGCATCCTCGAGGCGCTCGAGCGCTGCGCCGGCAACCAGACCCGGGCCGCCGAGATGCTCGGGATCTCGCGCCGCACGCTGATCAACCGGCTCGACGAGTACGGCATCGCCCGGCCGCGCAAGCGCGACGACCCGCAGGGCCAGGGTTGATGGGCGCGCCGGAATCGTTCGCCTGGCTTTTCCGGCCGCCGGCCCCCCGGCGACTCAACGCTCGATGACGATCGTGTCCCGCGGCGCCCCGGCGCTGCTCGCGCTGCTCGCGGGCGGTGCCTGCACCAGCCAGACCATCAACCTGCTGACCCCATCGCCGGGCGACGGGAGCGTGCACCCCGCCTCGGACGCGGCGATCGACGGCGCCGCCGTCCCGGATGCCGCCGCACCACGGGATGCCGCCGCACCGCGCGATGCCGCCGACTCCCCGGATGCATCTGGCACTGCCGACGCCGCCGGCGGGTGTCCGGAGCTCGTGGACCAGCGGCTCGGCGAGTGCATGTCGCCGCCAGTCAGCCAGTGCAATGGCTTCACCACCGCGTCGAGCGACGGGTTTGCGGCCGCACAGGTGTTCACGCCGGTGTTCGACGGGACGATCCCCGGGCTGCGGCTGTGGATGCGCACCGCGGATCCGGCGCACGACCGGGTCATCGTGTCGATCGCCGACCTGCGCGGCGATCCGCGCGCGCTGCTCGATCCATCGTACTCGATCGATGGTCACATCCTCGCGACCACGCTGAGCGCGATGTCGGGCAGCTTCGAGTGGCAGCCCGTCGTGTTCGCCTCGCCGGCCACCGTCCGCGCCAACCAGCCGTACGCGATCTACGTGCGGATGACGTCGACGATCCCCGGCGCGGGTGCCAGAGCAAACTGGGGCGAATACAACGATGCCGACCACCCGACGCTCGACCACTACCCGAGGGGGGAAGCGTTCGGTTTCAGCCCGTTTGCCGGGTGGATCGCGCAGCCGGTGTGGCGGGACATGATGTTCGAGGTCCACATCGTCCCGTCGTCCTGTAACTAGCCGGCGTCGATCACGGCGGCGCGGCCGCGGGGTCACAGCGCGCCTTCCAGGCCCGGATCGCCGGGGCCGCGGGTGCATCCGCGTAGCGCTCGAGGAACTCGCCGATCAGCGCCTGCGCGGTCGCACAGTCGCCGGCGCGGGCAGCCGCGGCGGCGAGCCAGGCCAGCGCGTCGGCATCGTGCGGCGAGCCGGGATACTGCGCGCGAAACGCCGCGAAGCAGGCGCGCCGCCGGGCGTCGCCCTGGGTCACCAGGCAGCGCAGGTACGCGGCCGGCATGGCGAGCGCCCCGCCGCCGGGGTGGCGGGCGAGCTCGTCGAGCGCGGCGAGCGCGGCCGGGTGGTCACCGCCCGCCGCGGCGAGCCGGGCGAGATCGAGCAGCGCGGGCGCGGCCTCGGGCGCACCGGGAGCATCGGCGACCAGCGCGCGCAGCACGCGGCGGGCCGCGTCCGCGTCGCTGGCCATCAGGCGCTCGGCCTCGGCGTAGCGCGCGGCCGGAGCCGCGGGCGGCGGTGGCGGCGCACCGGGCTCCGCGGCCCCCGGCGCGATCGCGCGCAGCGAGCCGGTCGGAACCGCGGTCTGCGAGGCGGCGTCGACCGCGGCGTCGACCGGGCGCGGCGCAGGGAGCTCGGGCCGCGCCGGCGAGGCAGCCGCGGCCGGGGCGAGTGGCGCGGTGGCCGCCACCCGCCGCGCGGGCGCAGCCGGCGACGGCTCGCCGGCGCCGGTCGCAGGCGGCGGCCCGCCCGGCGGCGCTGGCGCCGGCAGCACCCGGGGGGGCGCAGGCGGCGGACCGCCCGGCGGCGCCGGCGCCGGGCGCGCCGAGGCGGGCGCGGGCGGCGCTGGCTCGCAGCGCGCGGCCTGCCCGGCCGTGACCACGCTCGCCGCCTCCGCGCCGGGGCAGCGCAGCACGAGCTCCCCGCGGATCACCGTGACCCGGAGCTCGCTCGAGCTGGCGACGGCAAACGTCGCGTGCAGCACCTGGATCGTCGCCCCGCGCGCGGCGACCTCGACCGGCGCGTTCCCGGCCGGCCGGTCGACGACGAAGGCCTCGGCCTCCACGGTGAGCCGGTGACCCTGATGGGTCGCCCAGCCGCGGCCGTAGAGCGTCACCGTGGCCTGCCCGAGCTCGCCGATCACCGTGGCGTCGCGCGCGGCGAGCAGCGGCACCCCGTCGGGCAGCCGCACCACCCCGGGTGCCGGGGCGACCGCCACGGTGGGCTCGGCCGGCCGGGGCCGCAGGCCGATCACGGCGGCGAGCGCCACCGCCGCGGCGAGCGCACCGCCCACGAGCCAGCCCACGCGCCGGACCCGGTGGCGCGCCGGGTCGCGGCGGTCGTGCGCGGCCTGGATGCCCGCGGCGATCCGCGCGCGCGCGATGTCGTCCAGCACCGGGCGGGTCCGGCCGAGCGCCGCCGCCAGCTCGTCGAGCCGCTGCTCGGTCACGGCCGTCCCCCCGGCCGGTGCCCCGGGTCGAGCTCGGCGGTCGACATCAGCGCGACCAGCTCGCGCCGCGCATGCAGCACGCGCTGCTTGACCGCCTCGACCCGCGCGCCGACCAGCTCGGCGGCCTCGGCGAGCGACAGGCCCTCGACGGCGACCAGCACGAACGCGATCCGCTTCTTGGGCTTGATCCGCTCGAGCAGCTCGAAGATCTGGCGCAGCTCGTCGCGCCGCCGCACGCGATCCTCGGGCGTCGGCGCGTCGTCGATCAGCGCGTCGAGCGCCGCGACGTCGTGCGCGACCGACCGCCGGGACCGGCGCCGCTGGTGATCGTAGGCGACGTTGACCGTGATCCGGTACAGGAACGTCGAGACCAGCGACTCGCCGCGAAACCGCGGCAGCGCCCGGTGCAGGGCCAGGAACACCTGCTGGAGCACGTCCTCGCTGTCGGGCCCGGGGCCGACCAGATGGACCACCCGCGTGTACACGCGATCGACGTAGCGCGCGTACAGCTCGGCGAACGCGCTCGCATCTCCCGATCGCGCCGCCGCCGCGAGCGCATCATCGGACGGGGTCGACCGCCGCGCCACGACCGTCACGTGCCGCCCCACGCGATCCCGAACAGGGCGGTGATCGCGACCCGCGGGGTCGATGCCAGGGGCTGGCCATCGCGCTCGACCGCGATGCGATGGAAGAACACATCGAGCTGCGCGCTGGCCGTGGTGTGCCAGCGGGCCCCGCCCGGCAGCTGCACGCGCAGCTCGCCGCCCGCACCGAACGCGACGCCCGACGCGCCCGCGACGCGGTACCCGACCAGGGCAGGACCGCCCAGCACCCCGAAGCGCCCGGCCGCGACGCCGAGGCCGGCGCGCAGCGCTCCGAGGTCGGCGCTGGTCGAGGTCCGCGCGTCCAGCGCGGGGGCGAGCCCGTGCAGCCATCCGAGCCCGGCTCCCCAGCGCCAGGGGCCGAGCGTCGCGATGGCGTCGGCCCGGATCGCGGCCAGCGCGAAGTCGCGCGCCGACACGCCGCGGCCGCCGCCCACCGTGAGATCGAACGTCCAGTCCGGCGCGCGCGGGACCGGCGCGCGGGCCGTCACGCCAGCGGGCGCCGGGAGCGGCACGGGCAGCGCCGCCGACAAGGTGAGCTGAAGTGCGACCAGCCGCGCCGCCGCCGGGCCCCGGGCGACCCCGAGCTCGACTCGCTGCCCGCCGGCCGGCGTGCGCAGCTCGACCGCGGTCGGCGAGACCGCGCGGACGACGACCTGATCGACGATCGCGCCGCGCAGGGCCAGCGCGGCGACCAGCTCGGACGCCGTGAACGGAACGCCCGGGGCCACCGCGACCTCGGCGCGCGCCGGGGCCGCCGCGGAGATCAGCGTCAGCAGGGCAACCGCGAAGCGCGCCACCGTCATTTGAGTCGTCGCGTCCGGCTGTACCGGAAAAATTTCTGCGCGACCGCGCGGCGAGCGGTTTTTTCCCCGCGCGCCTGCGATCACGACACAAGAGGGCCCGATGGTTCACGTGCCATGACCGGAGATCCGATGAAGCTCGCTTGCTGCCTGCTCGCGCCCTTGCTCGTTGTCTCGAGCGCGGCACTGTCCGCCTGCACAGGCCCACTACCCGGTCCGGCGATCGGGACGATCACTCTCGATCTCGTCGGCACGGCGCCGTCTGGCCGATCGTATCGCTTGCGAGACGCGACGATCACCGTGCAGGGGCCGGGCTCGGTCAAGGTGTGGCACACCGAGGACGCGCCGGATCAGACCTCGCTGTCGGCGGACGTCGTGATCGGGGACTACACCGCGCTGCTGGCCGACGGCTGGCGGCTCGAGCGGATCGACGGTGCGGCCGCGTCCCCGGTCGCGGCCGAGCTGGTGTCCGACAACCCGGTGCGGTTCACGGTGTTCGATCACGAGCGGACCGGCGTCCCGATGCGGTTCCGGGTCCAGGGCGACGAGGTCGACATGTCCCAGGGCTACGACCTCTCGGTGGAGGTGGAGGAGCCGGGGCCGCCCGTGATGGTGGTCTCCAATGCCGGCAACACCCAGGGCGTCCCCGGGGGGTCGATCACGGTCTACCCGGCCAGCGGCGATGGCGACCAGCCTCCGCTGCGGACGATCGCGGGGTCGAACACGACCCTGACGGGCGCGCTCGGCATCGCGGTCGCGCGCGACCGGATCATCGTGTGCAACGGAAACGCCATCGTCATGTTCCCGCTGTCCGCGTCGGGCAACGTCGCTCCGATCGCGCGGATCTCCGGCCCGATGACCGGGCTGGTCAGCACGCAGGCCGTCGCGGTGTGGAACGGCGAGATCTACGTGGTCCAGGCGCGGAGCATCTCGGTGTTCCCGGTGACCGGCGACGGCAACATCGCACCGACCCGCAGGATCAACAACATCTTCCTGTTCAATCCATTTCATCTGGTGATCGCCCACGGCGAGATCTTCCTGGTCGACTCGACGCAGCTCGAGTCGCACGTCAAGGTGTTTCAGGCCTCGGCCACCGGCGACGTCGAGCCGATCCGGACGCTCCGGTGGGTCCCGCCCCGCGACACCCTGGTGTACGGCATCGCGATCCGCGGCAACGAGCTGTTCGTGTCCAGCGAGGCCACCGTCGACGTGCTGCCGGCCGACGGCAACGGCCCGGTCACGCCGCTGCGCTCGCTGGCCATCCCCGGCACGTTCCAGCTGATGGCGTTCCGGAACGAGCTCTATCTCGCGGCCGGGCCGACCGACGCCGTGCAGGTGTTCTCCGCCGATGCCACCGGCAGCGGTGTCCCGACCCGGGTGTTCCGCGGGCCGAGCACGCAGCTCGCCGATCCGCTGGCGGTGTTCGTGGACTGAGACGGCGCGAGATCGGTTTTCCGCGGGCGCCGGCGATCACGACTCAAGGGTCCGATTGCTCACCCTCATGACCGGAGACCCGATGAAGCTCAGCTATCGCCTCGCTCCCTGGCTCGTCGCCGCGAGCGCCCTGACCGCCTGCACCCAGCCGCCGCGCGGCGCCGCCGATGGGACGATCACCCTCGCGCTGGTCGGCAGCGCGCCGTCCGGCACCGCGTATCGCCTGCGCGACGCGATGATCACCGTCCGCGGGCCCGACTCGATCCAGGTGTGGAACACGGAGGACGCGCCGGATCAGACCTCGCTGTCGGCGGACGTCACGCCCGGCAGCTACACCGCGCTGCTCGCCGACGGCTGGCGGCTCGAGCGCCTCGACGGCGCATCGGCGACCCCGGTCACCGCCGCGCGGGTGTCCGACAACCCGGCGCGGTTCATGGTCGTCGCCGGCCAGCGCACCGCCGTGCCCCTGCGCTTCCAGGTCGACGACGAGGAGGTCGACCTGACCGGCGGCTACGACATCGCGGTGACGGTGGACGAGCCGCACCCGCCGATCCTGGTGGTCCTGAACGGCGGCAGCTCGAGCAGCACGCCGCCCCGGCCGCCGAGCATCGCGGTGTACCCCGCCCGCGGCGACGGCGACGTCGCCCCGCTGCGGACGATCGCGGGGCCGAGCACGACCCTGCGCGCCGCGACCGATCTCCTGGTGGTGCGCGATCGGATCATCGTGTGCGACGGCGATGCGATCGACCTGTTCGCGCTGTCGGCGTCGGGCGACGCCGCGCCGGTCGCGCGGATCGCCGGGCCGGACACCGGGCTGGCCGGTGCGCTGGCGATCGCGGTGGCCAGCGGCGAGCTCTACGTGGCCCAGCAGGACGGAACGATCTCGGTGTTCCCGCTGATCGCCGACGGCAACGCCGCGCCGACCCGCCGGATCACCAACACCGGAGTGTTCTTCCCGCATGACATGGTGATCGACCGCGACGAGATCTTCGTGACCGACCTGTTCCCGATGGTGGCGCACGTCTCGGTGCTGCCGGCCCTGGCGAATGGAGACACCGACCTCGACCGGCAGATGCTGTGGTCCACCCTCCAGGGCGCCTCGGCGACGGGCCTCGCGATCCACGGCAGCGAGCTGTTCGCGATCTCCGGGACCACGCTCGACGTGCTGCCGGTCGATGGGGTCGGGTTCGTCGATCCGCTGCGCACGCAAGCGGTCGTGCTCAACGGGTTCCAGCTCGCCCTGTTCCGCAACGAGCTCTACGTCGCGGGCCCGTCGATCAACAGCGTGCGGGTGTTCCCCGCCGATGGCCCCAGCACGACGTCCGCCGCGCTGATCCGGACGATCGGCGGGCCGGGCACCGGCCTCGACAAGCCGCTCGCGGTCGCCGTGCACTGAGCTGGCCGGCCCGCTTGCGCGTCGCCGCGCGGGCTGGCGATCATGCGCGGCAAGGCCCGCCGCGCATGCCCACGCTCCCACGCCGCCTGCTGCTCGGGATCTACATCGCCTTCCTGGTGATCCCGCTGTACTGGCTGGTGGTGATGTCGCTCAAGACCAACGAGGAGATCCTCGGCGAGCTGAGCCTCTACCCGCGCCACCCCACGCTGGCGAACTACCTGACGATCGTCACCGATCGGTCGTGGTACATGGGCTACGTCAACTCGCTGGAGTACGTGGTGATGAACACCGCGCTGTCGCTCGCGGTGGCGCTGCCCGCGGCGTACGCGTTCTCGCGCTACCAGTTCGTCGGCGACAAGCACCTGTTCTTCTGGCTGCTGTCCAACCGGATGTCGCCGCCCGCGGTGTTCCTGCTGCCGTTCTTCCAGCTGTACTCCAGCGTCGGGCTGTTCGATACCCACATCGCGGTCGCGCTCGCCCACACTCTGTTCAACGTCCCGCTCGCGGTGTGGATCCTCGAGGGCTTCATGTCGGCGGTGCCGCGCGAGATCGACGAGATGGCCTACCTCGACGGCTACCGCTGGCCGCGGTTCTTCGTCCGGATCTTCCTGCCGCTGATCCGCTCCGGGGTCGGCATGGCCGCGTTCTTCTGCTTCATGTTCAGCTGGGTCGAGCTGCTGCTGGCCCGCACGCTGACCACGGTCAACGCCAAGCCGATCGCCGCGACGATGACCCGCACGGTCAGCGCCGCCGGGATGAACTGGGGCGTGCTGGCGGCCGCCGGGGTGCTGACCATGGTGCCCGGCGCGCTCGCGATCTGGTTCGTGCGCAACCACATCGCGAAGGGCTTCGCCCTGGGGAGGGTGTGATGCGCTGGATGGCGTGGACCGCGCCGACCGCGGTGCTGTTCTCGGTGATCGGCGCGGCGATCGCCGGCATGCTGGTGTGGGAGCTGATCTCGCCGACCGCCGTGCGCCGCGGCTTCCTGCCGATGCCGACCACGCGCGGCGACCGGTTCTTCCTCGGGCTGCTCGCGACCGCGTTCATCCACATGGCGTGGCTGGGCCTGACCATGCACTCGCCGTGGTGGGCGCTGGCGATCTCGGCGGTCGCGATGGCCGCGATCGGACGGTGGGGCTAGCGATGGCGGTGGCGCTGGAGCACGTGACCCGGACGGTGGCCGGGCAGCCGCACCTGGTCGACGTCGACCTCCGGCTCGAAGCCGGGACGATGCACGTGGTGCTCGGCCACACCGGCGCCGGCAAGACCAGCTTGCTCCGGGTGATCGCCGGCCTCGACCGGCCGACGGCGGGCGTGGTGCGGTTCGGCGGCATCGACGTCACGCGGCGCGCGGCCCCGCAGCGCTCGGTCGCGCTGGTCTACCAGCAGTTCATCAATTACCCGTCGCTGCGCGTGCGCGACAACATCGCCTCGCCGCTCCGGCTGCGCCGCGCCGCCGGCGCCGACGCGCGGGTCCGCGAGCTGGCGCGCCTGCTCCGGATCGAGGAGCTGCTCGACCGGCTGCCCGGCGAGCTGTCGGGCGGCCAGCAGCAGCGGGTCGCGATCGCCCGCGCGCTGGCCAGGGACGCGGACGTCGTGCTGCTCGACGAGCCGCTGGTCAACCTCGACTACAAGCTGCGCGAGGACCTGCGCGACGAGCTGCGCGGCCTGCTGCTCGCGGCGCGGCCCGGCGGCGTGCCGCCGACGGTGATCTACGCGACCACCGACCCCGGCGAGGCGCTCGCGCTCGGCGGCACGACCGTGCTGCTCCACCACGGCCGCGTGCTGCAGCACGCGCCGGCGCTCGAGGTCTACCACCGGCCGGCGTCGGTCGTCGCCGCCGGGGTCGCCAGCGATCCGCCGATGAACATCGTCGACGGCGTGGTCCAGGGCGGCGCGATCGAGCTCGCCGGTGCGATCCGGATCCCGATCGGCCCGGCCGAGGCCGGCGATCGGTCCGGGCGCCCCGGCCGCGCCGGCCGCCACCTGGCCGGGCTGGGCGACGGCGCGTACCGGTTCGGGATCCGGGCCAGCGACTGCCGCCTCGGCGCGGCGCCCGAGGGCCACGTCGCGGTGCGCGCGCGGGTCGAGCTCAGCGAGATCAGCGGCTCGGAGACCTTCATCCACCTGCGCGCCAGCGCGGCGGCGAGCCGGTTCATCGTCCAGCACGACGGCGTGGTCCACCACCAGCTCGACGACGAGCTGACGTTCTTCGTCGACCCCGACCGGCTGCTCGCGTTCGGCCGCGAGGGCCACCAGCCGCTGGTCGCGTCCTATCACCCGGCCGGGCAGGCCGCGGCGGGGACCGGGGCGAGCTGAGCCATGGCCGAGATCGTCGTCCGCGCCGTCTCCCACAGCTACCAGCTCGCCCGCGGTGGCCGCGAGCGCACGGGGCGCGGCGCACCGCCGGGCTGGGCGCTGCGCGACGTCGAGCTGCGCTGGCGCGACGGCGGGGCCTACGCGCTGCTCGGCCCCAGCGGCTGCGGCAAGACCACGCTGCTCGGCATCATCTCGGGGCTGATCCGGCCGACGCGCGGCAGCGTGCTGTACGGCGGCCGCGACGTGACCGACGCGTCGAGCCGCGATCGCAACATCGCGCAGGTGTTCCAGTTCCCCGTGGTCTACGACACGATGACGGTGCGCCAGAACCTCGCGTTCCCGCTGCGCAACCGCGGCCTCGCCGCCGCCGAGATCGACCGCCGGGTCGGCCGGATCGCCGAGGCGCTCGAGCTGACCGAGCTCCTGCCCCTGCGCGCGACCGGCCTTTCCGCCGACCAGAAGCAGATCCTCGCGCTCGGCCGCGGGCTGGTGCGCGACGACGTCGCGGCGATCCTGTTCGACGAGCCGCTGACCGTGATCGACCCGCACCGCAAGTGGCTGCTCCGGCGCAAGCTCAAGGAGATCCATCGCCAGTTCCACCACACGCTGATCTACGTCACCCATGATCAGACCGAGGCGCTGACGTTCGCCGACGAGGTCGTGGTGATGCAGGCCGGCCAGGTCCTGCAGCAGGGCACGCCCGAGCAGCTGTTCCTGCAGCCCGCCCACACCTACGTCGGCTACTTCATCGGCTCGCCCGGGATGAACGTGCTGCCGTGCGCGATCGAGCCCGCCGGCGGGAATGGCGGCGGCGCCCCGCGCGCGCGGATCGGCGATCATGCGATCGCGCTGCCGCCCGCCGTCGATCGCGCGCTGACCGGCGGCGGCTTCGAGCTCGGCATCCGGCCCGAGCACATCGCCGTGCGCGGCGACGCAGCCGGCCTGCCCCTGGTGGTCACCACCGTCGCGGACCACGGCCGGTTCCGCATCGTGTCGGCCCGGCTCGACGACCTGCCGGTGAAGCTCCGGCTCGGCCCCGCCGCGGCGGACGAGGCCGACCCTCCCGCCGTCGGGCAGATCCTGCGCGTCGCGTTCCCGCCCGGGCGGATCTGCCTGTACCGCGACGGCAGGATCGTGGCGCCCGCAGCGGCGGGCCGCGAGGGGGCCGCATGATCGAGAAGACCCGCACGCCCCGGGCCTGGCTCCTGATCCTGCCGATGCTGGTGCTGGTGTCGTTCAGCGCGATCGTCCCGCTGATGACCGTGGTCAACTACTCGGTGCAGGACATCCTCGGGCCCAGCACCAAGGTCTACGTCGGCTTCGAGTGGTTCCGCAAGGTGCTGCGCGATCCGGATCTGCACGCCGCGTTCCTCCGCCAGCTGGTGTTCTCGGCCGCGGTGCTCGCGATCGAGGTGCCGCTCGGGCTGGGGATCAGCCTGATCATGCCGCGCCGGGGCTGGGCGATCTCGGCGGCGCTGGTCGTGCTGGCGCTGCCGCTGCTGATCCCGTGGAACGTGGTCGGGACGATCTGGCAGATCTTCGGCCGCCCCGACATCGGCATGGGCGGCGCGGCGCTGGTCAAGCTCGGGCTGCACTACAACTACACGCTGGACCGGGTCGACGCGTGGCTGACCGTCCTGGTCATGGACGTCTGGCACTGGACGCCGCTGATCGCGCTGCTGTGCTACTCCGGGCTGCGGGCCATTCCGCCGGCGTACTACCAGGCGGCGGCGATCGACGGCGCGTCGACCTGGTCGGTGTTCCGCTACATCCAGCTGCCCAAGCTCGGCAACGTGCTGGCGATCGCCGTGCTGCTGCGGTTCATGGACAGCTTCATGATCTACACCGAGCCATTCGTGCTGACCGGCGGGGGCCCGGGCAACAGCACCACGTTCCTCAGCCAGTACTTGACCACGCTCGCGGTCGGGCAGTTCGATCTCGGGCCGGCGGCGGCGTTCTCGCTGATCTACTTCGTGTTCATCCTGTTCTTCTGTTATGTGTTCTACACCGTCATGAATCGCGTCGGACGAGGATAACCCATATGCATACACGATCATCGTTATTGCGAAGTCGATGTCATTTCTCCTCCTGGGCCGCCGCGATCGCCGTGGCCTGCCTGTGGAGCGCCGGCGGGTGCAGCAAGAAGCAGCAGGATGGCGGCGCCGGCAGCGGCTCGGCGCAGGTCCCGCCCCCGTCGATCGACCGCAGCGCCGCGATCGAGAAGTGGGTCACCGAGTTCCAGCCCAGCACGCTGACCCGCGACCAGCAGGTCGCCGAGCTCAAGTGGTTCCAGGAGGCCGCCAAGCCGTTCGTCGGGATGGAGATCAAGGTCGTCTCGGAGACCATCGACACCCATGTCTACGAGTCCAAGACGCTCGCGACCGCGTTCCACCAGCTCACCGGGATCAAGATCACCCACGACATCATCCAGGAGGGCGACGTCATCGAGAAGCTGCAGACCCAGATGCAGTCGGGCGAGAACATCTATGACATGTACATCAACGACACCGACCTGATCGGCACGCACTACCGCTACGGCGATGCGGTCGCGCTCAGCGACTTCATGACCGGCGAGGGCAAGGACGTCACGCTG
>Ga0307476_10000860_pt1 | contig 20618 bp, 19 predicted proteins | sample atmos_gasesECM2C_2_FD_203314 | JGI IMG/M metagenome (GOLD analysis project Ga0307476, IMG submission 203314) | Hardwood forest soil microbial communities from Morgan-Monroe State Forest, Indiana, United States - atmos_gasesECM2C_05 | ecosystem: Environmental > Terrestrial > Soil > Temperate... | reverse complement strand
CGCGATGGCCAACTCGCTTCCTGGCTCGACTACTACAACTTTCGCCGTCCGCATGGTAGCCTCGGTTACGCTCCACCAGTCAGTCGTGCTCCGGTTTTCCTAGGTACAACGTCTTGAGAGATCACAGCTGGCCCAGCCGACGCATTTTCGTCGAGCTAGCGTGCCGTGTTAGAGTGCCGGGCAGGCTGACTGGAGTTAAACGGAGGCACGGAGGCAGCACTTTGGTGCCAAGCTGTAGCACGCAAGAGCCATTTACCCTTTGTGTGGATGGGTTTAGTCTCGTTGTTGAGCAGCACTTGGGGGAGGGCTGATCAACATACGTCCCGTGACTCAAACCGAGTCTGGGGCGTTTTGTTTTGCGCGAAAAGCGGCTGATTTACCTCATTGCGCCAGCAAGAGAGGGTAAGGGAAGCATCGTTTAGGCTCTTCGACGATTCCGCAGCGGCCCGATTTAACCTGGAGTCCGCTGCTCCTTTGTTGAGTCGAGACTGGCAGAGGCCGGCTAAAGAGTGTGCGTGAGAACCAGTCTTCCGCCCCTTCCGGGGCTTGCTCGTTTCCCGCTTTTCACCCACAGCTTACGCTGTGGGCTGAATTCTCGAGCCGCCCTTCGACAGGCTCAGGGCAGGCTTTCGCGGCTGAACAGGGGACTTCGTTCCACTGCGAAACCCAAAATCTAGTTCTCACGTAGTGGCTAAAGTCCTCTCAGCACGTGCCGATATACGAAAAAGACAATATGGAGGGAGAAATGATCAGGCCTCCTGTCACGTGGAGAATAAGTAGAGTCTTATGCCAATAACTGCCCTCATCGTCGACGACTCCTCGGTCATGAGAAAAATCGTAGAGCGTTCATTGCGCCAGGCCGGGCTCGATTTAAGCAAGGTATTCGAAGCAGGCAACGGGGCGGAGGCGCTCAGCGTGCTGCAGGGAGATAAAGTGGATCTCATCCTTTGTGACATCAACATGCCGGTTATGGACGGCTTAGAGTTTGTGAAGCAGCTCGCCGGAGTGGAGAACGCAAAGGGGACGCCGGTCGTGATGATTACGACCGAAGGCAGCGAGGCCCATGTGGTGCAGGCACTATCGGCGGGAGCGCGTGGCTATATCCGCAAGCCGTTCACGCCGGAACAAGTGAAGGAACAGGTGATTCCAGTTCTGGGAGGGAAGTCATGAGCTCCTCGAAGGAACTACTGGCAGCCGGTGGCACCCAGGAGAGTTGGGCGCCATTGCTGGAGCTGGCGTTGCGCGAAGTGTTCGAACTGATGCTGGGAAGCCAATTGACTTTGCCGGCAAATAATGAAGAGCCAACGCCCAAGGAAGTCACCGCGATGGTTGGGCTGGCCGGAAAGCTGTGCGGGCTCGTGGGCGTGCATTGCAGCGGAAAGTGTGCGGCGCTGATGACTTCCAAGATGCTGGGCGTTCCGGTGGATAAAGTCGGCGCGGACATGTCGGATGCGCTGGGCGAGATCAGCAATATGGTTGCGGGCAATTTCAAGAACAAGATTTCCGGCCTGGGCGACGGTTGCATGCTATCCCCGCCGACTGTAATCACAGGGACCGACTACAGTATGTATTCGCTGGCAGACTCGCCGGCGCTTGAAATCAGAGTGATGTTTGAAAACATGCTCATTGTTATTTCCCTTCAGATTCATTCATAACCCAAACATGTGATGAAGGTGTGCCAGCTCTTAATTCGGGCAGGCATCTGCCTTTCCAAAAACTACTAGCCATCTCATAAATCAGAGGACCCCGGATATGCGAGTGGAACGGGAACCTCAGGGGCTAAAGCCCAGATTTGACGGGGCCTTGATGGCACGGCTGAAGCCGTGCCCTTCCACGGCTCTGCCAACAGCCATTTATGAGATTGCTTCTAGTGATTTTCTAGAGCGGTGCTTCCTGAAGCGGTGCCTTTCTAGAACAGCGTTTATCGCGCGGCTCTGGAAGCGCTGTGCTATCCGAAGGTTTATCCTCAGAAGCACGGCGGCCGTGATGGAGGATGAGAAAGCAGGTTCCTCACCGGGCGTACCGCCCGGTTCGGAATGACATCGATTTTTGCTTTTAGGTTTTCCTGGTTTTGGGTTTCCTAGTCTTGATTTCCTTCTTAGGGCTCAAAAGCCCTGCCAGGAGTGGAGGGCGATTATCGCAGCGCTTGAAGCGCTGCACCACCCTGGGCTGCACGCTTCCCATCGCCCAGTTAACCAGCAGTGCAGTTTAACTTTTCCCCGCGGCTGCACTCGCTCCGAAGATGGTCGAAACCAGATTGAAGACTTCTCCCGCGGCCTCGTCGAGCTCGAAGGTGAAGCGAACCAGATCGATGCCTTCGAGGGCGCGATACTCTTGCAAAAGGATGGCCCAGGCGGGATTGTTGGCCAGATCTACTTTGCGGCTCTCATAGTAGCCATACCCCATGTTGCGCATGCGGCAGAGCAGGTCGCTCAGGTGAACCATGGCGACCAGAGGTTTGGCGGACTCGCTCAGTTCAGGCGTGTGGTGGAAGGCGATGACCTGAATTAAATCGTCGGCCAGGTGCCATTTTTCAGCCAGTGCGCGTCCGGTCTCGCAGTGTGAAAATCCCATGGTGGCGCGTTCGGCTTCATCGAGAGGAATCTGTGCCTGAGTAGCATTGGCCGTTGCTATGGCAAATTCCTTGGGAAAGACCATGCAGTTTACAGGGAATCCGATATCGTGAAGCAGCCCCGCCATGTAAGCCTTGTCGCCATCGGGTGCGGCTAACTTCTCGCTGAACTTCCGGCAAACCATGGCACAGCCGAGTGAATGCCGCCAGAACGTCGTGGGTTCGAGCGGCCAGTTTTTGGCAGGAAAAGCGCTACCCAGACAACACGTGAGAAGAATCGTTTGGACCCGGCGCAAGCCCAGGCTGAGCACCGCACCCTTGATGGAGTCGGGCGTCTTTGCCAGCCCGAACAGCGGGGAACTGGCGACGCGCAGGCACTGCGCGGCGATGGTGTTGTCGTAGGAGACTAACTTGACGATCTCGTCCAACTTAACATTTTCCGGCGGCAAGTTGAGCAGTTCGAGCAAAGGCAGAAACACTGCGGGGATGGAAGGCATGGTGTCAATGCGCGACACGCGATCCTGGATGGTAGCGGTAAAAGAAGTTGTGGTCATAGCTTGCCACTCGAGAGGGACGGTTTCCAATAGGCGATGCTGCCGGGAAAATGGACAAGGTGAAGCTTGTCATTCAAGTTCAGCAGCGACTCCGAGGTTCCGAGAAAGAAATAACCGCCGAAGTTCAGGTTGGTGTAGTAATGGTTGACGACTTTGGCCTTTGACGCACCGTCAAAATAAATCAGCACGTTGCAGCAGAAGATTAAATCCATACCCTTCATGAAAAGCATTTTGGAGTCGTCCTGCAGATTCAGGCGGCTGAAGGTGATCAGCTTCTTGACTTCGGGACGGACCTGCAGTTTTTTTTCATCGAGCGTGGTGAAATATTTGCGCTTGTAGTAGTCGGTGGTGTTGCGCAGCGCGTAGTCGCCGTAAATGCCGGCTTTGGCGGTTTCCACGGAACGGTCGTTCAGATCGGTCGCGAGAATTTCGACGGTCCAGCCTTTCAGGAGCCGCTCACTTTCTTCCATCATGTTCATGGCCAAGGTGTAGGACTCCTCACCGGTGGAGCAGCCGGCGCTCCAGATGCGCAGCCGCTTCGTGATCTGCTTGGTTTTCTCCACGACAATCTCAGGAAGAATGACTTTGCGCACCGCGTCGAGCTGGGGCTGGCTGCGGAAGAGGCAGGTTTCTCCGATGGTGATCTCGTTCAGGAGTTGCCGGAGTTCGCCGTCGCGACTGGGATTCGCGGTGAGGTGATCCCAATAATCGCGGGGAGACTTTGCGCCCATCAGTTTCATCCGGCGCACGCAGCCGTCGGCGAGAAGGTAAAGCTTTTCATCGGCCTTATAGATACCGGAAACCTTGTAAACGAGGTCGCGGATTTGCCGGTAGACGGGATCGACGGGTTCGGTCTTAGTAGGAGCGGTTTGGGGGGCAGTCGTCATTTTGCGGGATGCTCCATGGTGGCATAACGGTTCAGGTCAACGGGGGCGTGGGAACTGCGACTCTGCACAACACGGCGGGTGATTTCCGCCGCAAGCTGATCGAGAGGATAGGCGGCATCGGCAAGGCCGGAAGCATGCACCAGACCGGGCATACCCCAAACGATGGACGAGGCTTCGTCCTGGATGATGACGCTGCCCCCAGCGTCGCAAATCTCCTGCGCCCCGAGCACTCCGTCGGAACCCATGCCGGTCATGACCACGGCGAGAACATTTGCGCCGTAGGCGGCCGCCACGGAGCGGAATAACACATCGACCGCCGGACGGCAGGAATTCTCAGGGGGCGATTGGTTGAGACTTAAACGAGCGGAGAGGCCAGCGCGCGTCACCTTCATATGAAAGTTTCCGGGAGCGATCCAGGCGTGGGTGGGAGAGAGAACTGTGTTCGCGCTACCTTCTTCTACGGGAATGGCGGACCGGCTGGCTAGACGCTCGGCGAGCAAGCGGGTGAAAATCGGCGGCATATGCTGGACCAGGACGATAGGGACCGGGAAATCACTGGGGATCCGGGGCAAGATTTCGGCCAAGGCGTTCGGGCCTCCGGTGGAAGTGCCGATGGCCACAATCTCGATACGGGAGTTCGATCGTAGGCGAGCTGCGACAGGAGGACGGGTGCGCGGCAACGGCTGAAGCTTCAAAGGGGATACGCCACACAACGCCTTGATCTTGGGGATGAGTTCGCTGCGGACGCGAGCGATGGCCACTTCGGGACTGCCCGTATTGCTGGGCTTGGTGGCGTAGTCGGAAGCTCCCAGGGCGAGGGCGTCGAGTGTGGCAGATGCGCCGCGCTCGGTCAGCGTGCTGAACATGATGACGGGCAGCTTGGGATACAGTTTGCGGACTTCAGCCAGGGTTTCAAGGCCGTTCATCACGGGCATTTCGATATCAAGGGTGATGAGGTCTGGCTTGAGCAGGGGAATCTTGGCGAGGGCGATGCGTCCATCGCTGGCCACACCAACTACATCGAAGGTGCGCTCCGCTGACAGGGTGTCAGACAGCACCTTGCGAATCACCACCGAATCATCCACCACGAGAATGCGAATGCGACTCATGACAAAACTTATTTGGTCCCTTTCAAAACGCAGGGTGCCGATTCCCGGTCGTTCGAAGCATGGCGAACGTCGCTCTCATCAAGGCAGCTGAAAGCGGCCCTGATACCTAGTCAGCAATTTTCGCGGAGACTTGCATTCTTCCTTTTAGAAAGTTTTAATTGTCGGTTCAAGTTCGATTCTGCATGCAATTCCGCGAATGCTACTCGCTCGCTCATAGGCTGATAATCGGCGGCGCTGCGGAAAGCTTTAAGGGGCTAGGGAGCTTCACAGAGTCGATATCTCGCCGTGGATCCCCGTCATCTGCGAAACTTCGGCGTATATGACGACGGCACTGACGGCCATCGCGGCCAGCACCACACCAAATCCGTTGCCGATCTGTTTGCCTAGCTTCAAGTTGCTGAACTCCTCCGCTTTGAAGGTTCAGTCGGCCTAGGCGTGAGCCGCCATGCTCCGGGCTGAGGCGCTTCCGCCAGCGCCGCTATTGATCTTGAACTGCTCGACCAGACGGCGCAGTTCGGCGGAAGTCTCGACTAACTGCTGCGCCGCTTTTTGTGTATCCCCGGCTCCGCGGGAGGTGCTTTCGGCAGCCTGAGAAACGCCTGCAATATTGCTGGTGATTTGGCCACTGCTTTGGGCGGCTTCGCTGACGTTGCGCGACATCTCGTTGGTGGTGGCGTTTTGTTCTTCGACTGCGGTGGCGATGGTGCTCGAGATATCGTTGATTTGATTGATCACGCCAGAGATGGAAGCGATGGCATCGACCGCGGCCTTGGTGTCGGTTTGAATGGCTTCGATCTTGCGGCTGATGTCTTCGGTGGCTTTGGCAGTTTCTTTCGCGAGTTCTTTGACTTCGTTGGCGACGACGGCGAAGCCCTTGCCGGCTTCTCCGGCGCGGGCGGCTTCAATTGTCGCGTTCAAAGCCAGCAGGTTGGTTTGCTGTGCGATCGAAGTGATGACTTTGATGACCTGACCAATTTCGGTGGAAGACTCGCCGAGCTTGGAGACGGTGATGGTAGTGGTTTCGGCGACTTTAACGGCGCCGGTGGCGACCTTGGCGGCCTCGGTGGCGTTCTTGGCGATTTCTTTGATGCTGGCGCCCATCTCTTCGGCGCCGGTGGCGACGGTCTGCAGGTTCTGGCTGACGGTCTGGGCGGCGGTGGATACGACATTGGCCTGGGCTGAGGTTTCCTCGGAGTTGGCCGAGATCTGATGGCTGGTGCTCGATAGTTCCTCGCTGGCGCTGGCTACCTGCACCGCGTTTTGAGTGATGTCCAGGATCATGCGCTTCAGGCTGCCGTGCATTTTGTTGACGGCTGCGGTGAGGTCGCCGAGTTCGTCCCGGCTCTGGATCTTCAGGTCGGGGTGGGTCAGGTCTCCACTGGCGATAGCTTCAGCTTGAACCAGAACCGCCTGGGTTGCGCCTGAGATGCTTCGGCTCAGGTAAAGAGCCACGAAAATGCCGATACCCAGGGCCAGAGAGGTGGTAATCGCCATGGTCAGGTTCATCGACCGGTTTTCCGCGTTCATCGTCTGCGTGTTCTCCTCCAGCATTTTGTCGAAGGAATCCGCCATGTCGCCGAGGGGCTTCTTAAGCGCTTCAACGACCACCGTGGCCTTGTCAGCAAATTCATTTCCGGCTTTGGCGACAGCATCGCGTTCGGTGCCCGTCGCATTTTTCATGGTCTCCTCTTGGACCTCGCGGAGGGCGGGAAGTTGCTTCTTGGTCTCGGCGAGCCGGTCCCGGTTGGCCTGCTCGGACCAGCTGGCAGACAATACATCCAGTCTGGAAATGTCCTTCCCTATCTCGTCCCAGTTCGAGTCGAAAATCCTCTTCCCGGCCTCCCACCGGGCTGATTCGCTTCCGGCGAGGATCACCTGGCGACCTTTGCTCTGCGCCTGATTCAGGTCTCTCTGCAGGTCCTTCAAGGCGCCGATGGTGGGGACGCGCACGGTCATGGCATGGTCCTGCGTTTCCTTGATGGCGCTGGCCTTCGAATAGGTGAGCACTGTGCTGAGAACCATGAGGGCGAGGATCACTCCAAAGCCCAAGCCGAGTTTCTTTCCGAGTGTAAGTTTCATTTTGTTCTGTTCTCCTTGATTCTCAAACTCGAGATCACGACCTCACGAATCAGCCATCGGCACGAAATCGATCAGGCTTTAATAGAGTCGGTCTGCCGCTATTTGCCATTAGCCAGCGGCCGCGGCGGCTTCACCGGCTGCGGCCATCTGACAGGCTTTATCGATGTCGAGCACATGCATGAGCCGGTCATTGAGTTTGTGGACGCCGAGGATCATGGTGCGGATCGATCCGCGCAGAGTTTCGGGCGGGGGCTCGAAGGTGTCTTCTTCGACTTCGACGACGTCGCCGATTTCATCGACCAGCAGGCTGACGGAGCCGTCCTCGGAGCGCACCACAACATTCATGGGGCGAGTGCCGGGAGGCGCGGGCTCGAGTTCGAGGCGGCGCCGCAAATCGACGGCGGTAACAATTTGGCCGCGCAGGTTAATGAGTCCGCTAACCACATCAGGCGCCAGAGGAACGCGAGTCATTTCGAGCGACCGGATGACCTCTTGAACGCCTTTCAATTCCACGCCGAAAAGAAGCTTGTCGAGATAGAACGTGCAGAACTGTGAAGTGTGTGCCATGGTTGGTTTTGAATCTCCTAGTTTTTGAAACCTAGTTTCCGATCACTTAGTTGTGAACCTAGTTTCGAACCCACCTAGTTCCGAACCTCTAAGTAAAAGCCTCCTAATTTTGTGGACTTCCTAAGTTCTGGTCGTGGTGCAATTCGGCTTTCGCGCCATACCGGTCGAGCGGGAGATCCTTCGCTTCGCCTGAAAAACGGCTACGCTCAGGATGACGCCGAAGGGTAGGAACCAAACTGCGCTACTGCTACCCAAGTTCTGAAGCATCTAGTTCCGAACCTCCTAGTGCTAAACTTCTGCCGCGCCGACCGCCAGACTCTTCGCCGTCTCGTGGCGCGCGAGACTCGACTCCGCAGTGCGCAGAATGGCCGGGATATCGAGGAGTTCGGTTACGCGCTCGCCGATCACGACCGTATAGAGAACCAAAGGGCGGGTTGCGGGTGAGCGCACATCCGCGCGGTCTTCGATGATGTCAAGAATCTGCTCGACGACCAGGCCGAAGGATCGTCCCTCATGATTGAGAACCAACACCTGCAGAGGAGGAGAATCAACGGTGGGCGGGACTTGCAACGCGCGCAGCCGGTTGCGCCGTTCTTCAAGCACCACGCTGAGGCGAACCAGGGGCATGATCTTGCCGCGGTACTGCGTGACCCACTGGCTGCCGGACATTTCCACCTGAGCGACGGGAAACTCTTCGAGGCGCGCAAGGGTGCTAAGAGGGATGGCCATGCGCGAATCGCCTGGGCCGGCGAAGAGCAGGAAGGTTTGCTTCTCCGCCAATGTATCCGTCGCGGCTGTGGATTTTGCAGCAAGGGCGCGATCGCGGGTTTCGGTGATCACGCTGGCGCGCTGGGCGAGGCCGAGCACGTCGAGAATGAGCGCTACTTTTCCATCGCCCATGATACTGGAGCCGGCGAAGGTCTTCACGGTTTTTAGCTGTTTGCGAAGCGGCTTGACGACGATTTCTTCCGTGTCATTGATATGATCGACCACCAGTCCGAATTGCCGGCCATCGGCTTGCAGGACGACGATGTTGACCGCGTTTTCCTGTTCAGCGACGAGATGAGCGTCGGACGCGAGTTTCAGTTCACGGTTGAGATACACCAGCGGCAGGAGTCGTCCCCGCAGCCGGTAGACGGGCGCGCCGTGAACCAATTCGACACTCTTGGCAACGTCCTCGGCTTTGATTCGCACCAGCTCGAGCAAGCTGACCTGGGGAATGGCGTAGCGATCGCCGCCGCAGGTTACGATCAGGGCGGGAATGATGGCCAAGGTTAAAGGAATCTTTACCCGTACTGTGGTGCCGGCGCCGGGAGTAGATTGCACGTCGACGGTGCCTCCAATTTTTTCCACATTGGTCTTTACCACATCCATGCCGACGCCACGGCCGGAGACGTTCGTTACTTTTTCGGCTGTGGAGAAGCCGGGAAGAAAGATAAGGTTGAAGATTTCCCGCTCGTTCATGCGGCCCGACTGTTCGGCGGTAATGACGCCACGATCGAGCGCTTTCTGACGGATGCGGTCTGCTTTTAGGCCGGCGCCATCGTCGGTAATCTCGATGTTGACCTGGCCGCCTTCATGAAAGGCGCGCAGAATCAGGCGTCCGACTCGATGCTTGCCGGCTTGGACCCGAGCTTCCGGAAGTTCGATGCCATGATCGACAGAGTTACGCACGAGATGGGTGAGGGGATCTTTGATGGCTTCAATGATGGTCTTATCGAGTTCGGTCTCTTTCCCTTCCATTTCGATGGCAACTTCCTTGCCGCAGCCGAGAGCGACGTCCCGCACGGTGCGCGGGAACTGTCCCCAGATGTTGCCGATGGGCTGCATGCGGGTCTTCATGACCTGTTCCTGCAACTCGGTGGCGATCAGATTCATACGCTGGGAAACGGCTTGAAGACTCGTGTCATCGACGGTATTAGAGATTTGCAGAAGCTGATTGCGCGCCAGCACCAGCTCGCCGACCAGAGTCATGAGCTTATCGAGTACGCTGACGCCTACGCGGATGGATTCGGCGGCGGCATCGCGCGGCTTGGCCTCGAGTGTTGGCTGTGCCGTTGTTGCTTCATCCTGCTTGGTCACGTCCTTGGACACGAGAGTCTCCCCCAACCGCTTGGCGTCGCCTTTTCCCTGGTCCTGTAAGGAAAGATCAATCTCTTCTGGCCGCGCCGTGCCGCCGTCGACCACAGCGTCGTCAATCTTGCCGCGAGAGGGTTTGCGCTTCGACTCGCTTTTTCTTTGCTCAGGCGCAGATGGCTGTTCTGGAGATTCTGTGGATAAAGTTGGTGTAGACGGGGACTCGTGTGCTGAAACCGAAGGGCTTGGCTCGGCGGGAGCGTGCGGCGGCGGTGAGGCAGGGCGGGCTTTGGCAACGTCTGGAGTTAACAACCGGGTGAGAGTTTCCCGCAGCTCCGGATAATCGTTTGCACCATCCTGCCCAGTCGTTTGTATTTCTTTGAGCATTTGGCGGACCGCGTCTACCATGCCGAGCAGTGCCGTGGTAAGTTCCGGGTTGAGCGTCAACAGTCCATCGCGCAGAAGGGTGAGCAGGTTTTCGCCCACATGGGCGACTTTTTCCAATTTGTTGAATCCCAGAAAACCGCAGGTGCCCTTGATGGTATGAATGGTGCGAAACACGCCGGCTAAGGCGGCTTTATCATGGGGATTCTTCTCGATGCCGACTAAGTCGCGGTCAAGGCGGTCGAGGTTTTCATTGCTCTCGACCAGGAAATCCTGGACGATGTCGCTATCGCTCATGGGTGAAGTTCCTTTTCAAACGGGGAGTCATCCCTGGCAAGGCACGAGGTCAGGCCTCGGGATGTTTCCGGAAGCACTTCCGGGACCGGGATAGTGTGAAGTGAGTGAGATTTCATCGAACGTTCTGATGCGTCTCTTCAAATTCTCCATCGACGAGGCGAAGGATTTTCATTAGCAACGATCTGGAGGGAGAAGCAGAAGGGGTGAAAAAAGTAAGAGACCGCCTAAACGGACTGAAGGTGAACCTCGGCTCGATGAGGCGTTTCTAAGAATGGAAACGTGAGGGATGTCTTCGGCGTTATCGGAGTCGTTGCCGGGCGGCTTGTGCCTGGCGGGCGCCCCTTCCGCTAATTTTTTTCCGGCTCCGCTTTCTCTGGTTCTCGGGGCAAGCCCTTTTCGATCGGCTTGCGTGGGAGCATCTGGTCGCGCATAGCGGCGTCGTAGACGAAGCTAGCTACGATAACGGCCGCTTGTTTCAGATCTTCGGGTTGCAGCCGATCATAGACGTCCATATTCGAGTGGTGGGTACGGGTTTCGTATTCGAGGGGATCTTGAATGAACTGGAATCCCGGAATGCCGACCGAATTGAACGAGACGTGGTCGGTGCCGCCGACGTTGCGCATGGTGAGCGTGGTCATGGCCAGATCGTTGAAGGGCTTCATCCAGGCTTCGAAGATGGGAGCGACGGCTTCGTTCTCCTGCAAAAAGACGCCGCGAATTTTGCCGCTACCGTTATCGACGTTGAAGTAGGCTGAGACTTTTGCCTGTTCTTGTTTCACCGTGACATCGCCGGCTTCGCGCCGATTCACTGTCGGCATGCCTTTCATGGAGGGATCGTCCATCGGGGGACGGGAGCCGAAGTGATGCTCGACATAGCTTTGAGAGCCGAGCAGTCCTTGCTCTTCACCGCTCCACAGGCCGATGCGGATGGTGCGGCGAGGTTTAATGTCGAGTGCTTTGAGAATGCGAACCGCTTCCATGGTCACGATGGTTCCGGCACCGTTGTCGGTGGCTCCGGTACCGGTATGCCAGGAATCCAGATGCGCGCCCAGCATTACGACTTCATCTTTCTTGTCTTTATCCGTGCCGGGAATTTCGGCGATGGTGTCGTACTGCATGGGATCGTCGTCGTAGAAAGTGTTGGTGACATTTAGTTCGAGCGATACGTCTTTTTTCTGCTGCAGCAGGCGCACGATGCGGGTCCAGTGCTCGAGCGCCATGGTGAGTTGAGGGACGGTGGTGGTTTCGCCGGTTTTATAAGAACCGCCGGACAGGACGAATACGGTGCCGCCGCCGGAGGTGGGACGGCTGTGGTCGATGACGGCCAACACTTTTTCGTCGGCGAAGAACTGGTTCGTGTCCTTGGTGAACTGCTGGCGTTTGGCGAACTCGGCAAAGCGCGTGGGCGGATGTTCCCCTGCGATCTGATAATCGGCGAGCTTGGAGAGATCATCGTCGCTGAAGCGTCTCGAAAGAGGCTCGGTGATCAGCTTGGCGTCGGCGTCTGTGCCGGCAATCACGATCATCCCGGCAAGTTTACCTTTGTATTTGTCGAAATCCTTTTTGTCTTCAACGATGACGCGGACGCACTTGCCCTGCACGACGCCGTTCGTTCCGGGGGTCCATGCTTTCGGGTAGGCGATCAGTGGAACGATGTCGGGCGAAGTCATGCGAACGTTGACGTACTGGTTGGCCCAGCCGCGGCCGAACGGCCCCCAAGGCTCGAGGTGCGAGTTGGAGAGCCCCATGGCGGTCAGTTGGTCGCGCGTCCACTCGTTGGCGCGTTTCATGTTGGGCGAGCCGGTGAGTCGCTCCCCGATTGAATCCATCAATCCGGTGGCATAGTCCATCACCTTGGAGTTGTGAAAGCCTTCATAGCGGATACGGCCGGTGGTTTCGAGATCCACCTTTTCCTGAGACTGCAGGGTTGCCAGTGAGGACAGCACGAGCAGACAGCAGACCAGCCGAGTGGACCTCTTCATTCATCGAGCTCCTTGCAGAGAAGATCAGAGCGCCGATTATACCGCCTGACTGAGCGATGAAAATGGAGGCGAATGTAAAGAAGTTTCAAGGCTGTTGCTGATCAGTCTTTCTTGGCTGATCCTGCGGATGGCTTGGTGGGGTTCTCCGGGGGCTTCGGGCTCTTTTCTTCTGGCTTGGGATTTTTCTCGTCTGGTTTGGAGTTTTTCTCTTCTGGCTTCGCGCTGCCTTCCTCCGGCTTTTTCCCCTCAACGCCCGCGGACTGTTTTTGCTCTTTTCCTTCTGCTTCTTTTATTTTTTCGTCACTCACCGGCACGTACTGAACGATGAGAGAAATGCGGCGGTTGGAAGGATCAAGTGGATCGTCGAGCTTACGCAGCCGTTGATCGGCGAAGCCGCGGACCTGCGTGATTTGATTTTCGCCGACTCCGTTGGCTTGCATCAGGCGGCGGGCAGCGTTGGCGCGATCGGTCGACAACTCCCAGTTGCTGTAGGTGCCGGTTGCGGCGTAGGGCTTGGAGTCAGTGTGGCCTTCGATGGAAATTTTATTGGGCATTTTTCCCAGTTCCTGAGCCAGCGTGATTAACAACTCGCTTCCGTCCGAGTTGAGCTTGGGCTTGCCCAGGTCGAAGAAAGTTCCAGAAGCTGACTCCGATAGTTCGATACGCAAGCCCTCAGCCGTGATCGTCATCTCGATGTGGCTCTTAAGTTTCTCAAAGTCGTCCATCTCGCGAATTTTTTGCTGGAGCTGGTCTTTCAGTTCAGGCATGTTGTCTTTGGTGACAACGAAATTCTCGCCCGAGCCTTGCAGGGTCGTGCCGGGTTTTGACCCGGTGCCGCTAGGATCCCGGAAGTAGCCGCCCACAGCCTCCCGCACTGGTTTGCTGCTGCTGAGCAGCCACAAAACAATGAAGAGGGACATCATTGCAGTAACGAAATCGGCATAGGCGACCTTCCATGCGCCGCCGTGATGGCCGCCGTGGCCGCCCTTTTTCTTGAGGATGATGATGGGGCGCGTGTTCTTTTCCATGAGAAATTGTGTTGCGAGGTTATGCGGAGGCGGCAGCTGCGGCTCCGCCGCCTCGGCAAGCTGCCTCCAGTTCTTTAAAGGATGGCCGAACATGGCCGGGCACCGCGCGTCGCGCCACTTCTACGGCCATGATGGGTGCAGTGCCTTTTAGAAATGACACGATAAGAACGCGCAGCACATAAAGATAAGCATGTTCATCGTCGGCAATTTTCACCATGTTGGCTGCGATGGGCCCGATCAGGCCATAGCAAAGAAGAATTCCCAGAAATGTGCCGACCAGGGCGGCCGCTACTTTTTTCCCAATCTCTTCCGGAGGTCCGCCCAGGGCGCCCATGGTGATCACGATGCCCAAAACGGCGGCCACAATGCCCAGGCCCGGCAGCGAATCGGCCATGCTGGAAAGCGCAGCCGTGGGCAAGGCAGCTTGATGATGATGGACCTCCAGATCAAGATCGAGCATCTGGTCGAGATCGAAAGCGTCAACGCCGGTGATGGCCATGCGAAGCGAATCGCAAACGAAGTCCATCGCGTGATGATTTTTGAGCGCCTTGGGAGCTTTCGAGAGCAGGGGGCTCTTCTCTGGCTCTTCCACATCTCCTTCGAGCGCCATTAATCCATCCTTGCGAGCCTTGTTTAGAAGGTCGTACAGAGTCTTAAGCGACTCCAGATAAGCTTGTTTGTTGTACTTGGAGCCGCCGAAGACCCCGCCGATGCCGCCCGCAATCTGCTTAAGAATGTGAAGCGGATTGGCGATGAGGACGGTGCCAATAGCGGCACCACCGATGGTGACCAGTTCGGCCGGCTGAATGAGCACCTTGAGATTGCCGTGTTCCATCAGGTAGCCGGCCACCACACAACCGAAAACAACGACAATGCCAATAATTGCGAACATGAATAGCGCTTTCGCTCAGCTCCCTTGCGACGAATTGATCCCTGCGGCAGCGGCTCGCGCGGGCTGCGTGGGTTGGCCTGCCTGCAGCATTTTATGGGCGCGATGCAGAATCAACTCAATCGCATCGCCCGGCAGCACCTGGGCGCATCCAACCGAAACTGCCACCGACAGCTCTTCTCCCCACCACTTAATGCTCACGCTCGACAACATTCTGGATATGCGGCCGCTGATTGCGTGCAGCGCTTCTTCGCTACAACCTGACAGAATCGCGAGAAATTGATCTTCATTCCAGGCGCCTACCGTGTCCGTGGCGTTCACCGTATTTCTCAAGGTGCGGGCCAGCACCTGCAGAAGGGAGCGGGCTGATCCATGGCCGTACTTGGAGCGGAATTGAGGCAGATCATTGAGCTCCACGCAGACGATGCCGAACGGAACGCGGAGCGTGGTGAAAGTGCCCAGAGATTCCTGCAGGTGGGACTGCATGATTGCCTGATTGGGCAAGCCCGTTACATCGTCCAGCCATCCGTGTTCCTTCATGCTGCGGTCGTTGTCGTCTGCATTGTGAAGCGCAGATTCGCCTTCGAAGGTTTGAACGGCGCCGATGATCAGTCCGTGTTTATCTCGCAGGGGAATTACCCACGAGTGCACCTGTGTTCGATATCCCGCTTTGTGGTGAATGAAGTTCACTGCTTCGCTGGGTACGGCATCGTGTAGGGCCGTCGATAGAGGGCAATCCTGCGTGCACATTGCACAGTTGATTTCGTTGCAATGAAGAAGAATGTTGTCCGTGCAAAGATGGCCCAGCACTTCGATGCGCGAATAGCCGGTGATTCGCTCCGAGCCGTCGCTCCAGAAGACAATCCTTCGGTTCAGATCGAGTACGCTGATGCCAATTGGCAGAGCGTCGAGGATATCGCGATAGATATCGGGATCCTGAAAGGGCGGCATGAGCTTTGCTGGATTACTGAATTGCTCATCGGCAAGGAGCCTTGCCAACTTCACAGGGGAGGTCGTGGGTGACCACATACTCGCTGGCTCAAGGTATGACAGGTCCGTCCCCAAATTTAGCGGATGGCACTTTTAGGGCATTGATGTAGCACGAGAGTGCCATTTGCAGAATTGCGCCGTGAGTTTACCTTCGCAAGTGAGCAGTTCTGGGGGAGGGCTGCCCGGGCGCCTTGATCTCGAAAGAGATCGAGGCGCTCGTCATTTGGGGTAAAGCGGGTCTTTGGTGTCAGGTAAAGGGTCTTGGGTCTTAGGCAAAACAGGTCTTAGGCGTCAGTAAACCATGTCCCTGGGCCCGGAGGCGGTTTTTCCTAGACCTAGGACTTGAGACCGAAGATCTGCGCATGCTAGTTGGTAGAGATTGTGAAGTTGACCGTGATTTTTGCTTGGGTCTCGACCGGCTCGTTGTCTTGAAGGTGGGGTTTGAAATGCCATTGCCGGACTGCGTCCTCGGCGGCGGAGGCCAGAATGTGCGGTCCGCTCACCAAGCGCAGATTTTGAATGATTCCGTCGCGGCCAATCATGGCCTGCAGAATTACTGAGCCCTGCACTTTCATCTGACGCGCCAGCATTGGATAGCTTGGTTTTACGGGGCGAGCCACAATGTCAGATGCGTCGGCTGATATTTGCATGCGGTCGGCCGCCTCGCTGGTGACATTCGCCGCGGTTTGTGTTTCGACGACGGCGCCGACATTCGTCTGCGACTCAGCAGTTGTTCCCGGCTGCAGATTCACGCGCACAGAACTGGTGCCGGGGCGTATGGTGCGATGACTATCGCCGGCGACGACTTCCACTTCGAGAGGGGGCAAAACTGTCCGTGTCACCGCGACTGGAGGCGGAGGTGTTGCGGGAGCGGATGTGGGTGTCGCGATCGCCAAGGTCTTAGTCTGTTTGGTTGCTCCATGCTTTGACTTCGCTGTCGGAGCTAGCTTCGCGACTGCCGCTGGCGGTTGCACGCGTACGTCCGAGGCTGCCCGTGCGCTTTCGACAGGCTGGTCCGATTCGGCCTCTGACACTGTATCGGTATCGGGGAACCAGAAATCGCGTTCGTGCCAGAGGGCAATGCCCAGCGCGAGCAGAAGAATACAAAGAGATCCCAGCATCAGGCCGCGCTGCTTGGGATCTTCATTCGGGCTCACGGTGACGCGGGCGTGGGGCTCTGCCAGGAAGTCGCTCTCCGCTTTCGGTGCGATGGTCTTAAACTTTAATTCGGACATGCGGAACCCGGACCTTCCTGGGGGAAGCTCAGAGGACAGTATGCCTCGAAAACCCGCGAAATGCCAGTAAAACGTGCGATTGGACTGGCCCGAAAGGGCTATGATTCTCAGGTCCGGCCTGATTTCAAAGGAGCCTTTCTTTCGGGGGATTGGAGCGAAACTTCCATGGGGTTCGCGAATCCCATGCAGGAGGACGGGTTGAGCTTTATTCTCAGTAAGATGCGCAGGGGATGGTTTAGTGGAAGATGATGAGCGATCCGAAAAATGAGGGAGGGGAAATGAAAGGCGAAGAGCCCGCCGAAGAGAGGAAGGCCGGGGAAACGGACCGCAGACTCGACGACATCGAAGTTGACGACAAGAAGATAGATGAAGCGAAAGTCGCCAACAAAAAGATTTCCGCGAGCGCGATGGACGAAAACTCGATCGACGAGAAAAAGTTCCGGCTTGTGAGCCGGCGGGAAGTACTGAAGCTCACGCCCGTGCTTGCGCTGGGAGCATTCGCCATTCCGGGCCTGCAAGAGAAATTGCTGAAGAAGGGTCTCGGTTTCAGCGACTGGGCTTCGGCGCGACTGTTTCGCTCAGGGCATCGCGCGACGACTTTTGAGAATGCCGACTTGGCTTCGTTCGATAAATTTCCGATCAACGGTTATGACGTTGACGATCCCGGAGTCGATTTGGAAAATTGGAGGCTGACCGTGAGCGGAGCCGTCAAGAACCCGGGCCGATATACCCTTGCGCAAGTTCAGGCGCTCCCCGCTATTCGACAAAACACGCGCCACGTTTGTGTGGAAGGGTGGGACGTAATCGGAAGATTCGGCGGAGCGCGGCTTTCCGATTTTCTAACGATGATCGGCGCCGATCCGACGGCGAAGTATATTACGGTGACCTGCGCCGACGATTATTACGAATCTCTGGACATGGCGACGGCACTGCATCCTCAGACTTTGCTTTGCTATGAGATGTACGATCAGCCTCTGACTCGCGAGCATGGCGCGCCATTGAGATTACAAGCTCCCACTAAGGTTGGTTATAAGCAGGCCAAGTACCTGATGGAGTTGAAAGTGACACATGTGTTAGACAAAGTTGGATACTGGGAAGATCAGGGATATTCGTGGTTTTATGGGCTGTAAAGTCGGCGCTTCGCCGGCTGTTGCCGGAGTGCTATCGGCAAGGGAGGTTCGAGCGTGAGCGGTGCGGTCATCGAAATCATTCGAGAAAAAGGTAAAGACAAAGTCGACGACAGCGATCCGATTGTCATCGCGCGAGCGGCTTACGAACATCCTCTTGTGGTGCGCTTGTGCCACTGGATCAATACTGTTGCGCTCTTTGTGATGGTGGGCAGTGGCTTGCAGATTTTTCGAGCCTTCCCGAGCTTCGGTGCCAAAATTCCGCAGAAAGATTTGCTGCACTGGCCGAAGGCTTTCGCGATCGGCGGCTGGTTGGGCGGGGCGTTACAGTGGCATCTCACTTTCATGTGGATCTACATCGCGACTGGCGTTTTGTATCTCGGCTACCAGATTTTCAGCGGAAACTACCGGCAGGTGTTATTCACCCATCGCGATGTCCCCGGCGTGTGGCCGATGGTGAAGCATTATTTCTTTTTCGGACCGAAGCCAGTGGTGCGCGAGTCCTACAACCCGCTGCAGAAGCAGGCTTATACCAGCGCGATTGGGCTGGGAGTGCTCTCGGTACTCACGGGGCTGTGCATCTGGAAGCCGATTCAATTTTCGTGGCTCGCCTGGACGATGGGAGGTTTTCACTATGCGCGCATCTGGCATTTTGCGGTGATGTGGGCCATTCTGTTTTTTGTTCTGGGGCACCTCGTCATGGTGATTCTGCACGGCTGGAATAATTTTGTTTCCATGCTGACGGGGTGGAAGAAAGATCTGGGGTATTGAAGGGCGGGTCTCAGGTCTTAGGTGTTCGGTCTCAGGCATTAGAAACCCGTGCTCAGGAACCGACCAAAGACCTGGCGCCCAAGATCCGAGACCTAAGACCGCGAAGATCGTGAGCGCGATGCCGGAAGCAAGAATGGCCTTGAACATTACCGCTAAAAATCCGGAGCAGGCGGGCAGCGCGCGGGACGCTGATCTGATTGCGAAGGTGCAGAGTGGGCAGCATGAGTCGTTTTATGAGCTGGTCCGGCCGTATGAGCGGCGGGTGTATGCAGCGGCTCTGGCGATTTTGCGCAACGAGCAGGATGCGGAGGATGCGGCGCAGGAAGCGATGCTCAAGGCGTTCGCAAATATTCGGAAGTTCCGGGCAGAGGCGCGCTTCAGCACGTGGCTCATTCAGATCACGGTGAACGAGGCCTTGATGCGGCGGCGAAGGGAGCGAACCGTAGTCATGGAAGGTATCGACGATCATCATTCCGGCGCGGGCGAGGCAGAGAGTGACTATGCTCCGCGGGACTTCGCTGACTGGCGTGAGATCCCCTCGGAAGCCTTGGAGCGGAAGGAAGTGAGGCAGCGGCTGGCTGAGGCGCTGGCCACGCTCGATGAGAAGTACCGGCAGGTTTTTGTGTTGCGCGACATGGAGCACCTCAACATTCAGGAGACGGCTGAGGCGCTGGGAATCACAGTTGCTTCGGTAAAGACGCGGTTGTTGCGGGCGCGGCTGATGCTGCGCGATCTGCTGGCCGCCGGATGGGAGCAGGGCTGGTTCAGCCGGCTGCCATTCGAGAAGGGAACCAAGCCATGGTAGAGAGCGTAAGAAGTTGCGAAGAAGTGTGGCGCGAGATTTCGAATTACGTCGACGGCGAAGTTGACGCGGCGCGGCGCTGGGAGATGGATGAGCATTTTAAGGTCTGCAAGCGTTGCGCGTCTGTGCTGGCGGGGACGCGGAATGTGGTCACACTATATGGCGATGAACGAATGCTGGACGTTCCGGCAGGATTTAGCCGTAGGTTGGAGAAGCGGCTGGCGTGGAATGCGTCGGGTAGAGAACCGAGATGGTCGAGTTGGTCGGCGTGGCTGATGCCGGCGGCCGCGGTAGTCTTGATCGCCGCTGGCGTGCTTCTGATGAATTCGCTGACGTTCAGGAATTTTATCCAGTCCCGGCATGCGCAACCCGGCAACAACGTTCCGGCTGACTTGGTGGTGGTAGTTTCTGATGGATCGAAGGTGTTTCACGTGCCGGGTTGTCCTTTCATTCACGACAAGGCTTCCGAGCGAACGATGACGGCGAAGGAAGCGACGCGGGATGGTTATGTGCCTTGCACTCGGTGCTTGCGGCAGTATTTGAAGACGGGGTTGATTGGTCAGCCTAGGGTGGGGGATGCGGATAGTGCCGACGTCGATGCGGAAGACGAAGGGGTGGAAGTTCTTAGTAAGGCTGGACATTAGTGAAACAACGCGGCGCGGGCCGAGGGCCCGCGCATGGATTCCGGACGACGGACTAGTTCGGCTTCATCTGGTCGTTCTTCATGCTGTCGTCTTTCTTCATGTCATCCTTCTTCATCGCGTCTTTCTTGGCTTTCTTGGCTTTCTTGGCTTTCTTGGTCTTCTTACTGTCGTCTTTCTTCATTGAATCGTTTTTCATCGAATCGTCTTTTTTCATCGAGTCTTGCTTGGTATCGTCTTTCTTCATTGAATCCTGGCTGGTGGATTGGGCGAAGGCTGCCATCGAAGCGGCCAAGATACAGGCAAGCGTCAAACTGCTGAGAATCTTTTTCATGTTTTTTCTCCTTGGAGGTGAGTATCGAGTTCGGTCGTCCGGCAGGTTGGACCTGCAGGCTGAGATGGGATGAGCCGGCGGGAGCAAAAGTTACAACAGGGAGGACGAATCATCAATCATGGAGGCAACCTCAGCGGCTAAAGCCGGAAATCTTTACAGCCTCTGACGGCACGACTTCAGAGGTTACGGAAAAACTTGGTTTTTGGTGCGCTGCCATCCTCCGCAGCCTGTCTCTCGTGCCTGATGTGGCGCGGATGGAGTCTTGGTCCGACGCCGCGTCGTGTTTTGCACACA
>Ga0307476_10000859_pt1 | contig 20623 bp, 26 predicted proteins | sample atmos_gasesECM2C_2_FD_203314 | JGI IMG/M metagenome (GOLD analysis project Ga0307476, IMG submission 203314) | Hardwood forest soil microbial communities from Morgan-Monroe State Forest, Indiana, United States - atmos_gasesECM2C_05 | ecosystem: Environmental > Terrestrial > Soil > Temperate... | reverse complement strand
TAAAAATACAAGGCATAGTGATCTCTCTATTAAGAGAGCTTGGGGAATGAGTGAAAAAGAAGTACAAGGCACAGTAATCACCACCTTAAAATTTCAAAGGTAATGAGTGACATAGAAAGATAAAGCACATCTCAAAGCTATAATAGTGGTGAGCAAGAAAAAAATACAAGGCATGGTAATCCACATCCAGTAATGACAATCTTAATGGGTAAACCTGGACTGCATCTGTACTTTACTGTCCCCCACATGGTCTAGTCTGAGTGGACTCCACTCAGACCACTGAAAGTCTGCACACAGTCCTAGAATAGTTCTAGGAGTCCTAGTTAAATCTGAGCAGTCCAAGTCTAGTCCAACTTCTTGTAGCTTAGTTATGGTCTCTTAGATACACTTTTCTTAGTCCAGAAAAATAAAATGTCTCAAGCTGAGCAGTCTAGTCTTTTTATTAAAGGGCTTGTCATGTTGACAATAGAGGAATTGATAAATATTTCCCCACAGTTCAGGGAGCAGTTTCAAAATGAATCTACACCTAGGTTGTGGCTCTATTATGTAATGAGGCATGAGTAAAAGATTAGAGTCTTTGGGCGAACATGTGGCATGGCACGTGTTCCCTTGTCCTCCATGCCACGACAATGTTTGCCAGTATTCAGTGGGCAGTCCTGTTCTGCTCCTGCTGCTTTTCTTTGAAACCCTCCTTTATATCCTCCAACATCACCTTATGCTCCTTTACACTCAACATCCATTTTCTCAATGCCTTGTATTGAAAGAAATCCAGGACTTGAAGTCTGCCCCAACTTTGCCAGTCCACACTACGACCCCCTTCGTACTTTAATAACCAATACAGGTGCTACCGAACAAGAAGCTATAACACAACTGGCCGAAGCTTGGAGTCAAGAAAACCAAGCAAGAAAGGAAGCCTGGGAATGACAAGTTGAAGAAGACCAGCAAGCCGTCAATGAGGAGGATTGTCTCACCAGGGAGCTAGAACAAGAGGAACTGGACACTGCTTACCACGAACGAGAAAAGAAAAAGCCCAAAATCCACTGATGGCATCACCTCACTCTGAGCATGATTCATGCTTCAACTATAATGACTCTGACATTGATTGCCTGTCAGACGTACTTGGCATTCCATGGGAAAATTTCAAAAACAATCCCCTTCTCCCATGTGGTCCCATACCTGGGTTTCATGTGGGATATCCAAACACGGACTGTTGCAATCCCATCGGAAAAGAAAAGGAAATACATTGATGCGATTGAAGACTGGGCCTCACGAATGACTCATGTCCTCGATGATGTGCAAAAGCTATACGGAAAACTACTGCATGCCTCCCTCGTGGTCCCAAGGGGGCGAGCTTATCTCACGAGCTTGGAAGCCATGCTTGGGTCCTTCAACAACCGCCCTTTCATTCCCCATCATGCACCATGCGACACTGTTAATGACCTCCTCTGGTGGAAAGAAACCCTCTTGTCCCCAGTCCTCTCTCATCCCATCCCAGGGCCATCCATCCTCATCGATCTACAGGCATATTCTGATGCCAGCTCTGGTGTCGGCATTGCTATCACCATCAGTGACAAGTGGTGAGCGTGGCGTCTCCTCCCCGGATGGAAGTCTGACAACCACGACATCATTTGGGCAGAAGCAGTCAGATTCAAACTCCTCGTTTGAATGCTCCTTGTGTCCGAAACACCAGGGACCCACCTCAAACTATATGGCAACAATTGAGGACTCGTCGAGGGATGGTGGAAAGGTAGAAGTAAGAATCGGCCCACCAACACCATCTTCTGCAGAGTCCACAGCCTCTCACTCTCTAGCGGATGCACTATCCACACTCTCTATGTCCCAAGCAAGGACAACCCAGCTGACAAACCATCACGAGGCATCTACCCCCCAACCCCCCTCCTCCTCCCTAAGCTTCCAATCCCAGATGAGCTCACATCGCTCATCACAGATTTTGACACAAACCTATCACACGCTGAACTCTACGCTCACCAATGCGGTCTTATGGCCAGCCCATACCCAAAGCCTGCAAAAGACTACTCTGACCCCCCAAAGCGCTGGGCCCTCGTCAACGAACCCCAGCTCTGGTATGAGGAACAACCTTGTGAAACGGAAGACAAGCAATAGACACGGTGGCAGGGACAACACTCTCCCGCCAGCCCTGGCCTCTCCCACCCCTGCAGCATACAGCATCAACCTTACCCCCTGCCCCTCTCCCCTTCACCCACACTGCCTGGGACAGGAACGCCTCTGCCTATGGATATCAGCACAGGCACGATTGACACAAGACAAGGAAGGACAGCCAGTCAACGTTATGGAGGCTGACCTAGAACGTATCCTGGACGTCATGGCTCGGGCATGGGAGGAAGGAACTCGAGAGACTTATGGCTCAGGGCTTCTCCTTTTTCACATCTACTGCAACAACAAAGTCATACCAGAGCCACAACGAACACCTGTCAGCAAGGTCCTCCTCTCTGCTTTCATCTCTGAGCTCACAGGAGCATACTCAGGAAGTACAATTGCGAACTATGTCTACGGCATCAGAGCGTGGCATGTGCTTCACAGTATGATGTGGCAGCTAAATGAACCTGAAATGAAGGCCCTCCTCACAGCAGCATCCAAACTCACCCCACTCTCGTCAAAATGAAAGAAACACCACCCATACACACCCGACTACATAACCAAGCTGAAAGGACAGCTAAACCTGCAAGACCCCCTCAATGCTGCAGCCTTCGCCTGCCTGGCCACGTGCTTCTATGCCGCCGGTTGTGTTGGTGAATTCACAGTAACATGGCTCGACAGTTTTGACCCCACCAGACATGTGACTCCAGCCAATCTCAAACAAGATAGAGATCGTAACGGACTTCATGTCACTGTCCTTCACCTACCATTCACAAATACATCCCCTGAAGGCGAGGATGCTTCCTGGGCATGACAAGATGGACCGACAGATCCCTATGCAGGTCTTGAGAACCACATGCTAGTCAACCAGCCACCTCCAGATGGTCACCTCTTCGCCTACAGATGGAAATCAGGTCATCGGCCACTATCCAAGAACACATTCATCAGCCGCCTTGCTCGAGCTGCCCAAGATGCTGGAGAAGATCCCTTGCAGGGCCATGGAATCCGAATCAGCTGGACTCTAGAGTACCTCCTCCGTGGTGTCCCTTTGGAGATGATGAAGGTCATTGAATGATGGGCAAGTGACGCGTTCGCTTTGTACCTGCAAAAGCACACACAGATCCTTGCCCCGTACCTACAGGCATGCCCAGAGCTACACCACACCATTGTCACAAACACAATGCATGTTCGCCAGTGCTCCATGTAAATAGTAAGCTAATCATCTGCCTCCTAAACCTAATGAGTGCTGAGACTCACTTGATGTGTCACCAGACTCCTTATTTATGGGTTTCGCAGCTTGTCTCGCCCTCTTTAGGTCTGTTTCCACTTTGCGGGTTGGGAAGCGCTATGCGCTTTCACCCAACTAGCCTACACTGTCACTACCTAGTATTTTAATGCACCTCTCTGTGCCCTTTCCTATGCACGAATGCCTAAGTGAATTCTCAAAGAAGGGTTTCTATCAAAGAAATGGAAAAGAAAAGGAATGTCACCATGAATACACAAATTCAGATTGAGGAAGCTTTTACCTCACACAGTAAAATTGAAGAGGTCTTTATGCACAGAAGGAACATTCAGGAGAAATTGCTAAGGAAATTCCAAACACATCTAACTTAACAAACCAACTTGAGAGCACCACACCTCAGAAAGTCGATGCATTTGGAAAGGAAATAAAAGGATATATTGTACCTGACTATTATGAGATGTATTTATGGAGTTTTTGACCAGGGCAGGAACATATAAAACTAATGGTTGCTAAGGGATCTCACACCTTACAGTCAATTATAATGAAAGTGGACCCTGGTTCTCAAATTATTGCTATGTCTGAAGCTGTGTGCCACAATTTAGCATTGATTTACAATCCTACCATTCAACTTAACATGCAATCGGCAAATGGTGAAATTGATCAATCATTGGGCTTAGTTAGAAATGTACCATGCCAAATTGGGACCATTACACTATATTTACAAATGCATGTGATATGCGACCCAGCCTATCATACTCTGTTAGGAAGACTGTTTGAAATGGTCACAGAAAGTGTGGTTAGGAACTTTAGGAATGAGGATCAGACCATTACTATTAAAAATCCAAATAATGGGACAAGGAAATCAAATTGATGGATTATTTTATGTGTGAGCAAAATAAAGGATTTGCATGGGTAGACACAAAAAGGTGAAGATTCTGAACAGATTTCTTTCCACCTATTGAATTCCGAGTGGTCCCACATGAGCTGTATGTTGAGAGAAATATTCCTATTCCACCAGGCATCTACAAGGAAGTTTGCAAAATCATTAAAGCAAAATTGACATCAGGTGTCTATGAACCATCAAATGCAGGATACTGCACTACATGGTTTTGCATGCTGAAAAAAGATGGCATTGTGCTTAAGATTGTGCATAGTCTGAAACTAATGAATAAAATTACTATCAAGCATTTGGATGTATTGCCAATCCCAGACCATATGGCTGAAGGTCATGCATGTGGGGTATGAAGAGCATCTTATAGCCAAGTCATCTAGGGACTTGACTACTTCTCAGACACCATTTGTGGCACTTAGACTAGTTACCTTGCCTATGGGTTGGATGGGATTTGTGCTGATTTTTCATCATAATGTGACTTATATGCTGCAGCAGGAAATGTCTTACATTGATGATGCACCAGTAAAAGTGCCAGTGTCAAGGTATTTGTTGGGAGATGGGTCATATGTGACTTTACCAGACAATCCAGATATTAGAAAATTTGTCTGAGAACTTTTCCAGAACATGGATAGGATTGTGCAACACATGAAATATTGCAGTGGTACATTTTCTGGGAAGAAATTACTACTATGTGTGGAGAAATTTTGTGTAGTAGGGCATTGCTGCACTAGTGAGGGAAAGATAGTGGATTAGTCAAGAATAGTGCCATCCATGAGCCAACCACATCTGCTGTTGTTTATGTATTTTGGAGCGGTGTTGCTCCTCCATACTGAGGAGCGCAGCCTTCCATTTAGTCAACATGATGGGAGTGAAGGTTGAAGAGTGAGTGTGATTGCAAAACCTCATCTTCAGTGGACATTGTTAAGTGGAATTGGGCCACTTGTCCACTGGCCCACTGGGGGACTTCCCCACATGTTGATCAGAAAACAATGGAGATAGTATTACAAGTCCAACTAAGCAACAAAAAATTGCTATGGCTGCCATGGGTCGAGAAATGGAAGACATGTGGAACATACTATGGGATATGCTCTTAAGATACAATAAATTGCAAAAGGGATGTGGTGGCATGCATAAAGAAGACTAATGAGTGAAGTGAAAACATTGAAACTTGAGAGACAGCCCAAGAACTAAATCAAGGCAAAAGTGCATGAGGCAACATAGAAAGTTCCTGGGTCTTCAAGGAGAAAAGAAATAGATAGGCAGCCTCTGAACTTGCAAGGGCTTATGCCATCTTGAAGGAGAAACAACTTGTTTCCAAGGGCAAATTGTTGAGGGGAACGATCAATGTTACACTCTGGAAAGGGGAGGCAGAGACCCAGAAGATGCACAGACAAAAGGCAGCCTCTGACTTGTGATGGCTTATGCTGTCTTGAAGAAGAAACAGCTTGTTGCCAAGGGCGAGTGTTATGGGTAACAATCAACATTGCACCCAGGAATAAATGGATGTTGGAAGCGTGTAGAGGGACCTGTGTGTTGGGAGAGTTGTAAGAATCATTTACCAGTATAAACGAAAAATACTGTGATAGTGTCACATGTTGTTGTCATTGTCATTGCCCCTTGTTGTTATTGTTGTTGTTGTCATTGTTGCCCCTTGTCATCATTATTGTTCCCCTGTCATTATCATTGTCATTGTCATCATTGTCATCATTGTTGTCCTTCCCTCTCCACATCATTGTTGTCATTGAGTACCTGCATTCCACCCCATGAGCAGGGGCTTGCAGTGGTGTGAGGTGAGGTCTAGGTCAAATTTGTCATTCTGTCATCATCATGGTCACCAGTTCTAGTTAGTAGTTAAAAATGTTTGTCAGTAACAAAAAGTGAAATGGAAAGAAAAAACTTACCAATGGCCCAAGAGATGTCATTTAATGTCTCTTGGGGCTTTTTGTTTGCTTTGACTCCTCCTTGTTGTCTCCCTCCTCTCCCATCATTTCATCCTTGTTCCATTTTCATTTGGTTTGGTGGTGGTGTTGCCCTTCTCTTGTCATTTTGTGGTTGGACCCATTCCCACCCTATGAGCAGTTGCTCATAGTGGTGGTTGGGGGTGCTTTTGGGTTCCCATAAGTGCCCACCGCCATCATCCTGATGTCATTTCGTTGTTATACATCAAAACCTATCAGACACTAGACAGCAAGAGAAGCAGAATCCAATGCTAGAGATGACATGTCTCACCCAATCATAGGAATCAGTGCAATGAGATACATGCATCAGACTAATGAGCCAGAGCGATGTACCTGACTCCTCACCTACAGCAAAAGCGGCATAGTTAGATGAAAGAGACCCAAAGATAATAGGCAGCCTCTGACTTGCAAGGGCTTATTCTGTCTTGAAGGAGAAACAACTGATCTCCAAGGGCAAGTTGTTGAGGGGAATGATCAATGTTACACTCTGGAAAGGGGAGGCAGAGACCTGGAAGATGCACAGACAAAAGGCAGCCTCTGACTTGTGAGGGCTTATGCTGTCTTGAAGAAGAAACAGCTCATTGCCAAGGGCAAGTGATATGGGGAATGATCAATGTTGCACCCAGGAATAAATGGATGTCAGAAGTTGTTGGCCAAAGTCAAAGTCTTAGTGATACAACTTTGTATTCCTATGTTAGCTCAGCAACTCTTACATCCAGAAACCACGGCTGTCCCTCCACCTTCAATCTTCAAGTTACTTCCCAGGCACACAGTGAGTTAGTTTTCTCTTTTCTTTCTATGTTCTTGTCCCAGCAAGCCTGACCCAACTTCTGACATCCATTTATTCCTGGGTGCAACATTGATTGTTCCCTATATCACTTGCTCTTGGCAATGAGCTACTTCTTCTTCAAGACAGCATAAGCCCTCACAAGTCAGAGGTGGCCTCTTGTCTGTGCATTTTCTGGGTCTCTGCCTCCCCTTTCCAGGGTGTAATATTGATCGTTCCTCTCAACAACCCGCTCTTGGAGATGAGTTGTTTCTCCTTTAAGATAGCATAAGCCCTTGCAAGTCGGAGGCTGCCTATTATCTTTGGGTCTCTTTCATCTAACTATGCTACTTTTGCTGTAGGTGAGGAGCTGGGTACATCGGCACCTTCAATCAGCGGCAACTTGATGTCAACTCACAACACTGCAGGCAGTGGCACTCTGGAGGAGCCCCACGACCAATCTCATGTTGCTACTCCTTTAGATTATGTCAACCCTGAAGGAAACCCTTTTGACCCAGATCAACCACCAGACCCAGACAATGGTCACAGCAATGACCATGGGGATCTGCCCTTCCCAGGTGGTGACCCAGATCCAGGTGATCCAGGTGATGATGGTCCTGCTAATGACCCACCAGCAGATAACCATCCAGATGGTGATCATTTCATTGACACCATTATGGCTCTTTCAGAAAGCCTCAGAGATCTTCATTGGGATCCTGCTCCAAAGTCCAAAAAGATCAAGGTTTGAGACCCTGATACCTTTGATGGTTCCAACCCACGTAAACTTCGTGACTTCCTCGTCTCATGTAACCTTCATTTTCATGATCGTCCAGAAGTCTTCATTTCTGATGAGAAAAGAATTTTATTCATCCTATCTTATCTCAAAGGTTCAGCTCTCAGTTGGTTCAAGCCCAGACTTAATGACCTGACAATCTCTGCACATTGGATGTGGGACTACCTGGCTTTCCTCAGCGAGCTGGAAGATAATTTCGGTCCCCATGACCCTGTCGGTGATGCCGAGAAAGCACTTCATGAACTCACTACATAAGAAGAAAAGCACACATATCATCAAATATAATGTCAATTTCTGGGAACATGCTTCTCGTGTTAGCTGGAACAAGTCTGCACTCCATGATCAGTATTTCCGCAGACTTCAGCTTCACCTCCACACTGAAATTCTTCGATGTGGTAAACCCACTACATTAGCAGCCTTATGTCTTAAAGCCCAAGATGCTGACAACATATATTGGATGCAGGAAGATGAAGCCCATTCATCTAAAAACTCGGAAAATATCGGACATCAAAACATGCAGGACTTCACACAAACTCCTTCCAATTCCCTTTCAACTTCTACTCCTAATTTGTCACACACTTCATCTACAACATTCCTGTCAACCCCATCCTCAGACTCAGATCAACCTCACCGCCCAATTTCCAATAATCTTGACAAGAACGGTAAACTCACAGGTTCTGAACAAGACCACCACATGAAAGAAGGACTTTGCCTCTATTGTGGAGAAAAAGGACACCTTGCTCGTGATTGTTCAAAGTTAGCAGCGAAAACTCAACCTACAGATTTTTTGGGCCCAGAGTCAGCATCTGACTCGAAGAACTCCGAAGAATAGTCCACAACTTGTTATGCTAAGTGGTTTGAAAGGTTGCATTGACCTTACCCACATGGCTAACCTTGTCCAACTCAATGCATCCATTCATTCTGACCTCAAATCCCATTTCATTACTCTGCTTAATCTGTCCCTTCAACCCTTGTTGTTCTCGACTCTCCATTGTTTTATCAAATCCCCACCAATTTCCACTATTCACCCACCAACAACATTGGTACTCCACTCAGCGGCATCTATTTTAATGGCAATGCCATCTTGTTAACCTTCCTTGTGGTGATATATTCAATCTGGCATTATTATAATGCAAACCCTGCTAAACTCTTCCTGTTCCTCCATTCTTGGATATACTTGGCTGAAACAATACAATCTGTTGATTGAACACTTTCTGACCATACCTTTTCTGTTCTGTTGATCATAGAGGTTTAGCACCTCTTTGTTGCTGCAGCTTGCTGTCCGAAACCCCTGAAGACTCACCCTTGGATTTTGTCTCTAGTCCTGTCTTGCCCATTCCTGACTCCATCCTCACAGATACCCACCACCTGAATTCCTTTTCCTGCCATCTCCACTTTTAACCTGATGCATTTACTAGACATTGAGACATCTAGCGCAAAGGGGGAAATAGTGACTTTATCTTCAAAAACCCGCACAATTTCCGACCCGTTTTTACTGTGGAAACCCGCACATTCTCCAACCCCTTTTCCACCCTTACTTCCTTTGCAAAAAATTTTCTGCCATCATTACAAACATCAAGAACCACCACAACCACATTTATTGACTCTGACCTTATTCCCATTCCCCCTATACTCTCCAGCACTTCCTGTATTGTTCATATATGTTCCAAAAGACTTTAAAGCTACTCCCATTACCCAGAAAGCCAATGGACTTCCGCTCTCCTTACCCTCGACTTGTCAACACTTTCATTGATTTTTTTTTCTGATTCAATTTGTTTCATTTGAAATGGAACCAAAAATCGGGTTTTCATTCAGCCTCCATTGCAGAACTCTGACTTACCCCCTCTCCAAGCAACATTCCCTATCCTTTCCTTCTGAAGCCACTTTGCCTTATGTCTACCTGACAGCTAACAAAAATCCTCTTTTCATTTTTCTTGCTTCACTATCTTAACCTATGTGCCTCAAAGGCTCAGCACTAAGGGGGAAATACTGTTATGTTCCATTCTATTCCTTGGACTCTGATTTATTTCCGATTATTTCAAATTCTAAATTTAGATTTCCATACTTTGTTATCTGTGATTACCCTCGCATATTCTAGTTTGTCATTTTGTATTACTTTCCTACTTTGCTTATTTACCTCGGTCTCCGATCAGACATCCGATATTGGATTCTAGTTAGTATATAAACATAGTTACTTTCATTTGTAAAGTTCAGTTCAAATATCAACCAGGTTAATCCTTTCCTGTCCTTCTCAGTTCCCTTTCTAAGTTCCTCCCTCGTCTTAATCTCCCCTCTCGGAATACCTATGGGATTCCGTTCTATTCTTTGACTTGCTCTTAGATCTGGAACCACATAACTAGCAAAGGGCACAACTTCTTATAAGTTGAAGCCAGGTTCCTTCTGTCCCCTCACTTGGACTTCTGTCAGATTCCCTTGCAAGTTTCTTCTGTACCCAACACTTAACAGGACTGTACCTGAGATTACAGACTTCATTACCAATGATGGAGCTCCTGGTGGTGTTAGCTGCAGTTAGCAAGCTTCATCGCATCATCTTGATGCAGATACACAACCTTTTGGATTTGCTCATTATACATGCCTGATCATCCAGATGTTTCAAGGAAGCATTGGCTCTGCAGTTGATTAATGTTTTAAGTAACTTGCTGCATCATTTAGAATTTATATCTACTAGCTTCTTCACCATGTGCCATGGTGCTCAAGAATTGCAGTGCATTTATATTGAGCTTACTGCTCTTCTTGATTTTGAAGAAAACCACTGCATCCAGTCCCCTGAAATGCCAGCTCCAGTGAATTGTTTCCTGATGGGTGCATTTACTCATGACCTGGCTATATGTGATTGGCTCTACCAAACTGGTATTCTGGTGTGCCTCATTTGCCCTTACTCCACCCTTCATTCCATTTGAATCAAATCCATGAAACCACTAACACAGCCAATGGGGTTCTTCCCAACTGAGCCATCATCTCGTCTGACATATTCTATGATCTATCAAGGTCAGGGAGATACCCTTGACAGGTATTTGGCCCTTGCCTGGAGCACATTGGATTACCTGCAGTACCCAAATCCATTTGGGAAAATACATGCAAATCCCTTGGTAAATCCACCATCATTGGCAGCAGGGCCTTCTAAATATGAAATCAGAAGCCAATGATATACACCTTGTAAGCTGTATTTTTCATGATTCCCAAGTTCCTAACTCATGCCTGACATGATCTGCAGATAGCAATAAACCACCAAAGAAACAGAAAGTTTGATTGGATGGCCAAAATAAATTTATTGATCCATCTGACCCCTGGGCCATCTTTCCACCCCTAATTCCAAGTTGGCAATGCGCCATGGAAAATTTTGATGTTTCAACTGCAGAATTTGTCTACAAGCAAGTGAATCCTACAGATTTGGGCTATGTCTTTCCTGAGCCAGCCATGTTTCTTCATACACAGACTACCGAACATCAAGAAGCATATTTCCAGGGTTGGCTCTGATACTGTCATTGTCTACTATTCTGTGTCAGCTCCAAAGACTTCAGTGCTATGCCCATACCTATGTCAGTTTGGTGTGATCTTCTCATCTGGGAACTGTTTCACACCAAGAAGGGTTCCTTGTCTACCCAGTCAGACACCACAAGGAGCAGTCAGCTACAGACATATGCAATTGACTTGTTACAAAATTGTATCAAAATGGACAATGTTTCACTTGTTGGGCTAGAAACAAAGAAAGCTCAATGGAATGGGGAAGCCATTGACACCTTGACTGATTCCGTCAGAGAAGAGATCTTATGAGAGCTGTCTGAGCTTAACTTCCACTTTGAGCTATTGGCCCTCCATTCATGTGCTACAACTAACTACCCCTGACAACAACCCACAAGGTCTCATCTCAGCATGTTTTCCTAATGCAGCATCTCTACTGGTCGCTGATTTGGGTGTGGCCAATCATGGTCTGGCTGATGGCAATTGGGAGGAGCGAGGAAGATATCTACATGCCTTGAAGAGGCTGATGATGATGTGGAAAGGAGACCTGCAACCTATTGTGTGGTTTGAAAAATTTCAATGGCAAGAACAAGACATTCTCAAGCTGGAAAATGCCATGACCCAGCATTATTTCAAGATGTTCTACAATTATTTCTGGTGCTCACCCAATGTTCCTTGTGGTCTTTCACATATGGTGGCCATGTACCACATTCCAGATCCTCCTCAAGTCACTTTGTTAGATCCATGCCCAGACAGGTTTTATGATGTCACCATACTACACTTATTGTGAGTTTCTCATTACTTTTCATGTGCATTGTTTAATGATTCCTGCAGATGATGTAATTTTGGACAATGAATCTATCATTGAGTGGCCTAGGCCACTGCCCACTGCCCACTAAATTCACCTATGCTGAAACAGTAATTGTAATTGGTAATGATAACATTGCATGACTTATTTGTGCAAAATTCAACTAACACTTCCCCCCACTTTTCATTTGTTGTTTTGACTGTTGTCTCATTTTCATATGCCATGTGGATCACAACTGTCAAAATATGTATTTTCTGCAGACCAGGCATGCTATCTGGAAAGCCTCCTCCTAGCCTTTGTATGCAAGATTGACCCCAGTCTGAAGGGACACTCTAAGGAGGCCACACAATGGAAGAAAGATAAATTGTGAGAGATCAAAGCTCATCTGCTATTCACAGGATCCAATGCACTTCTGACATCTGATATATCAGAAGCTGAATGGGACTTGGTTTGTCCAGTGCTTGGTGGGATATCATGCGAACTAATGTTCATGACAGGTTCTCATCTGGCATTTCACCAATTATTCAACAACAAAATGAAGAGGTCCACAGGAAACACAGCATCAGCAGGGACAACTGTTGACAAGAAAAATGCTGCCTCCATCAATACAATCCTGCATACCAAGTTTCTTTTCAGTGGTAACATTTCAGCATGAAATCTTTTTGCAGAGGAAAAGGAGGCAGAGTTGATGAAGCTTGCTCAGTCAATCCAGCATGAGACCAGCCTCAATCATGGTGCAGCTTGTAACCAAGCCCTCAAAGTGCTCTGGGAGGATACCGATCAAGCCATTTGAGAAGAAAAGGTCAAGGAGCTTGCTAGGGACACTGCTACAGACATGGTTCTTATGATTTGCTCATCAGCATAGCTAACAGTTTTTCAGCAATCAATGTGAGTTCCCTATACTCATGGCCAACATGTTGAACAACATATGTACTAGTGATCATCTTGGGTCAGTTATGTTTATGTGCTCTTATGCATACTGCGACATGTATGATGGGCTTGATTATGGAACATGAGTTATATCAGTTCAAGTTGGATGTCTCACACTCATTACTAATGTGTATGGTACAGCATCTATACTGGTTATGATTCTCATACAAAGTCAGAATTTAGCCATATATTCCCAGACAATCAGGCCTTTGATTCTGAATGGATGAATCATGCAGATAAATTATTGCCTTGTACATATTTTCTCCCTGAGTGAAGGTGCTGTGGTGTCATTAATATTAACAGGCAAACAAATGACTGCTGTGACAAAAGTTTCTTGTGATGATGCTGGCCTGCCACTATTTCCAGCTGTTGACTTGATGAGCACTAACCCTGCTCAACTTGTACCAATTATCACAGACTATCTGACTCAACTGTGGTGGAGGTGTTCATGCTATTCATGTGTAGTCCCTTTTCTCATGATGTTGTCACTGTTTTCTTAGCCTCAAGACAAGGATATGCCAGCCATTCCATGGTCTGATTGGTCCAACAATCCTCACAACTACTATGACAGCTTCAAGTTCCAATTCCCATGCACACTCAAGTTGCCATCATCCTACACTGCTCTCAAAATACACACTCTTGCCCATTTCCTTATTTCCTTGAAACAGCCCTTCCATTTCCATTCAAAGGATGCTATTGTACAAATGATGGAAACATGTGAAGACCTTGTGCAAGATTCCACTGTGAGGGCTGGTGATAACAACAATATGTCTATCCCTTTAGAACCAGCCACAAGCAATGAAGATCCTTCCAATGAGCTGACAACCCCACCTGCACACCCCAAACCACCGACCCTGGCTGCACAGCCCAAACCACGGTGCAAGAACAGTACAAAGAATCTTTATCAGACAGCCACCCTGGTAGTGAAGGATGGGGATGGCATTGACAATGAGGACAGACATCATGCTGCAGTCAGCAAGGGGGTTGCCAAGAAACTTTGCAGAGCTACCACTCCCATAGAAAAGGGTGCTGGCACTGATGATGAGGATGAAGAGGGTGAGGTAGCTGGCAAGGGCAGAGAGGGCAGAAAATCAAGCAGCATGAGATGCACAAGGGCGGTACCAAGGAACTTTACAAGGCTACCACTCCCATAGCAAAGGATGGGGCTGGCACTGATGATGAGGATGAAGAGGGTGAGGCAGCTGGTGAGGGAAGAGAGGGTGGAACAAATGGCAAAAGCATGCAGGGTGGGATGGCCAGTAAGAGCATGCAGGGTGGTGGCAAAGCAAGTAGGAGCACACAGAGAAAAGATGACAGGAAGCCAGTTGCACATAATGTCGCAGCGAACCAACACACTCAGGCCAAGGAAGCTCACTGGAGCAACCAGAAACATAAAGAACCAGAGCGAGTGGACAAAGATTTTGAGAAACACCAGGCAAAGAGGTGAAGGTCAGGTCCACAGTAATACAGTATGTATTTCAGTTTCAATCAACATTGAACACATTAACAGAATTCTTTTAATCTATGTTTCAGATACAGTTGGTATTATTGTTTCAATTGCATGTACAGTTTAAATCATGGGTTTAAACAGTGTTCTAGTCTTTCAATATGCTGCTCTGTTGTAATTATATCTTAATCCAAACTCAGTTTCAAACACTGGCTTAACTTGAATCAATTGTCATTGTGTTTAAACAATCTGTCTGCTCAAGGTGTCCTTAATGTGTTCTTGTAATTAAACAAGGTTTCAATTATAGATTTGGATTGAATCTATTGGTCTATCTGAATAGAGCTCTGTTTAATTAAAGTCTGTCTAGATCTATTAGAATGGGTAATTACTTGTAGAAGCTCAATATGGAAGAGGTGATGAGTAAGATAGAAATACAAGATGCAGTAATTCCCATTAGTCACAAGGATGAGAAGAAAGAAAGAAATACAAGGCACAGTGATTACCATCTTGAGGTTGCAAGGCTGATAACCAAGATAAAAATACAAGGCATAGTGATTTCCTTATTAAGAGAGCTTGCAGAATGAGTGAGAAAGAAGTACAACCCATAGTAATCACCATCTTAAAATTCCAAAGGTAATAAGTTATGCTTGTTAAATCTGTATAATAAGGTAAAAGGTATATACTAAAGTATTACCCAAATAATAAGGCTACAGTTTCATTATGCCAGGAGTTTCATTCAGCAGGTATGATACTATTAATTCAATATATTAGATTATTATCATCCTCACCCCACTTCCTAGATCAGTGGTCACTCCAGGTATTCTGTGGCTCCAACATTTGAATCAAGGCTCCAGGGTGATGCCAATGTTGGTCACCTCAACTCAATCATAGCTTTGAATTAGCTTAATGCCATTGTTAATAATGTTTTAAGGGAGTATATGGAAGGGCCTGAATATGATGGAGGGCAGACATTGGATGGCGAGTTGGATCTGCCAGGCCAGCCAGACAAGGACACATGACTGGAAGGCTACTTATTTGAAGCCTTAGTTACATCAGATTGCATGTCCTCTTCACATGGAATCTAATGGTCACCAATTGTATGTTGTCAATTGGACCTTGTTACCCAACTTTCTATGTACTGGAATTCCTCGCTTTTCATTCAACACGACTGATGAGGTCCACATCTTTTCTGATCTTCTTGTCTCCCATATCAGAACTGCTCTAGTTCAAGAACCAGCAGTGAATGAATCATCAGAGACAATTGCCAAATTCATATCCAGGCTTGATATGGAAATGCTGGGTGAGTATCACAGATTGTCCTCTTATCAATTCACCTCATTATCTTTCCAGCTAGGGCCAAACTTATAAGCATATGCTTTTTCCACAACTTCAAGATCACAAGACCCCATTTACAGTGTATGGGATATCCTTACCATCTTCGATGATCCCAAGACAGCACTTCAACTACTGCAGGAGCTCAAGGTTTCTGAGGGTGGGGAACTAGATGCCACTCGAGTTGAGTCCTTTTATTTCCCATGGGTGGTAAACCCTGGCACCATTGGGTGGGACTTATCTCTTGAGGATGCTTTGAGAATATACACAAACCAGGCTTGATTAGTTTGTAGTGGAGACGTGCCAGGTCTCCTAGGCTTTAGCTATGCCCGAGACAACCTGGTAGTGGTGATGCTGACTATGTACACGCGATGTGGCTGCTGACTACGCAGTCACGTGACTACGGGAGTAGGTGCTCAAACACCCTACTCCAGTAGCCTACAGTGCTGGACCTCACCAGAACTGTGTTATTCAGAACCCATCATCAAGGCATCCTTACCAGAAAGCATCCCTTCTGACTGAAATTCTACCTGCAGTTGAGGCAATGACATGATTGCTCCAAGATGCACTGACAGTTCTCAATTCAATCAGGTTTGAACTGACTGCTGGTCCCAGCCAGGATGGGCCATAACATTACAATTAGTAATCTACTCTTAGGTAGAACTATTATGATAATAAATATCTTTTAAACTATGTTTGAGATAGACCCTACCCTGCCAGCTCACCACTGGCTGGGTCACTTCTGGCCTGATCACATGATAGTATAGAATGGATGAGAGTAATGAATGGATGACAGTACGGAATGGATAACAATGCAGAATAGATAACAGTACAGAACAGATGAAGGTCACAAACAGATGGCAGTACAGAATGAATGACAGTACAGCACAGATGATGGTACTGAATGCATGACAGCAAGGGATGGATGATGGTACAGAAGACAGTAAGGAACAGATGACAGTATGGAACAGATGATGGTATGGAACAGATGACAGTACAGAACAAATTACAGTACAGGACAAATCACAGTACAGAACAGATGACAGTACAGAACAGATGAAAGCATGGTATGGATGACCATAAGGAATGAATGATAGTATGGAACAGATGACCATATGCAACAAATGACCATATGGAACGGATATAACCTTATGGAATGGATTGAAAGCTAGGATGACATTTTAAATTATACAACCCTATGGGACACCATACCTAGCAAGACTCATCCACCCAGGGGACTTGATGCCCATCCTATGGTGAACATCATCCCTCATATATTGTGCAAGACATATCTGGTTCCCTTCTGGCTCCTTTATGCCATGGCCAAGTAGCTTCCCCAGCAATGCCACCATGGTTCCCAATTTGTACTCAAATCCAACCCCAGATTGTAAATGATCAACCTACTCCCAGACTATCGCCCAATGGTGGTCAAAAAATCATACCACTGGCCTTGTGAATTATTATCCTGATGTGCTGGAGTCACACAATTGCTAATCAGCCCATAGCCAGAGAATGGTGATGTCCAATACTTGAGCACCACTAACATGGCATCTCCCTCTGCTATAACCCCTGGATTCTTCATTATGTCAAGGAATACCTTCCAACCTGCATGATACAACTCAGGATTGGCTATGATGAGGAAGGCACCCATGACAGCAAAGGACTCAGCCATCTTGGCAAGCCAGGCCTGAGTGCTGGGCTTAATCTTTCCCAGTTTCAATGTTGCCAAAATCTCTGGACTATGCTGCTCAGTCTAATGATGAGCCAGTCAGCAAGATGAAGACATTTCTAAAATATTAAATGGTAATACTTACATCATGAGCTTGTTGGAACCAAGCAGGGGAGAGGTTGATAGACTTTTTTCTTGTAGTTCTCCTGGCTCTGTTGGTTCAACAGATGTAATAAAAAAAAGCAGATAGAGTTGCAAAAAGTGCCTTGAAAAGCTTGCTGTGGTCTGCTAGAGTTTGAATCACACACTCATCACCAAATGGAGTGACCTGAGCTGACTCCTAATGCTGGGAGCTGCCAGCAATGCAGTGGAATGTGATCCAATGTGCTTGTGATATGAATCCTCTCTGATGCTACACAAGCTACTTGCTGACTAAGCTCTAAAGCTACTGCCAAACACGGCCAAACAATGCCAAAATGGTATGCTTTTGAGTGGAATAGGGGTGCATATTCAGTGTTTTGGGCAGAAAGGATGATGACAAGAAGAAGGATGGATTGTTCACCATCCTATGCAGCAACAGGGGCTACGCCATTAATTCCTTTGGATATAATGGAGGCAACATACTTACAGCCACTGCCATTATCTGTCTTATCAACAATGGATCTTATTTCATGACGAGCTATGGCATTGCAGAAAAGACCCAAGCAGTTGGAAGAATTACAGCAACGTGTACATGTGTCTCATCTTACAGCAGCAATACCCTTTGAAAGGAAACATTTTCAAACTATCACAAATTACATGTTTGAGTGAGGGGACTTAGTCCTAATGCATAATACTAGGATAGAAAAATCCTTAAACAAGAAAATGAAGCCACAGTACTTAAGACTGTTGATTGTCATTTCCAGGAATAAATGAGGGGCATATATTCCATCTGAGCTTGATGGGTTGGTACTACAGAATCCCATAGCATGGTTTTGTGTCCTTCCTTACTTTGCTAGGAATGAATTTTCTTACCAGAAGGTTTTGTTGACATTGGGGCAGACAGGTTGAGGGAGATGGAGGAACAGGATTCTGAAGAGGTTGAAGAAGATTTATTGGATTTACCTTATGAGAATGAGCTTGAAGATGACTAAATTTCTGCCAGTACCATTGGCATCCATTCATCATGTGATCTGTTGACAACTGGGAAGGACAAGTCTTTCCATTCCTAAGCACGAAAACAAAACTTCTCTAACATCTTTTCTAACAAATGTAAAATTCATATTTCCCATTATCCATTTTTCTTTCAAAAGAAAAAGTCATTTTGTTTCCACAAATTTTATTTTATTTTTTCCATAGAGTTTAGTTTCTCTTTAAAGAAAAAGTCAATTTTTCTATCAAAGATTTACCACTCTTTTGTTTTTTTCTTGTCCATCTATCATTTTGTTTTGTGAATTTTGTGCCTTTATTTCAGAGAGAAAAAGTCATTTTCCAACATTTTTCTAATTATCTTTCTAACAACATTCCTAACAATATTTTATACTTTTCCATTGTTCAATTTCTTATTTCTTTCATTTCTAAATCAAGTTGCTAGTCAACAAAATAATTCATTGATATTTTTTTAAATATAGTCTAGTGTAGTTTCTCAAAAAAAAAAAAAAAAAACAACAGACAAAGAAAAACAAAATGGACACATGTAGTTAGAAACAGACAAGTAGCTTAGAAAGATATTTTTGAACAGGTTTGGAAACAAGGAAGACAAGAGGGGAAGGAAACATTTCCAGATGACTTTAAAACATTCGCTATCTGTGCTGTCATCATTATCATCATCACTTGCACATTCTGACTCCAAATTCTTGATGTGTTCCTGGTAGATGTGGATGGTGTCATTCAAGACCTTGCGTTTGAGAAAAAGAGCATTGAGCTCATTGTGATAGGCTTGAGCGAGGAGGAGTTTGTCAAGGATTCCTAATGTGGACTTTTTGATGGGAATGGGGGGTATGAGAACTAGGTTAGGAATGTCGGGGAGTTTCTTGATGGCAGGGTCATAGGTCAAGGCTGAGGATTTAGAGGACAAAGTTGTGGAGGGATTATAGACAAAAGGCTTAGGAGCCTTAGCAACTCTTTTGGGAAGAGGACATGGCATGACAGATGGTTCTTTAGACCATGTGGGGGACAGTAAAGTACAGATGCAGTCCAGGTTTGCTTATTAAGATTGTCATTACTGGATGTGGATTACCATGCCTTGTATTTCTTTCTTGCTCACTACTATTATAGCTTTGAGATGTGCTTTGTCTTTCTATGTCACTCATTACCTTTGAAATTTTAAGGTGGTGATTACTGTGCCTTGTACTTCTTTTTCACTCATTCCCCAAGCTCTCTTAATAGGGAGATCACTATGCCTTGTATTTTTATCTTGGTTATTAGCCTTGCAACCTCAAGATGGTAATCACTGTGCCTTGTATTTATTTCTTGCTTACCATCCTTGTGACTAATGGGAATTACTGCATCTTGTATTTCTATCTTACTCATCACCTGTTCCATCTTGAGATTAAGATTACTGTGCCTTGTATTTATCAATATTGTAATTTATTAGGAAACTTGGGATTTTTTTTTTCTTGTTGTTAGAAAATTTGTATCTTAGGAAAGCCATTGAAAAGGTTCTTAGTGGGACACCTTTTGCCCATTCTCAAAAATTACACTATTGTGTCATTCACTCAGTGTATTTACATGATCAGACAGACATAGTGATCATCACCAACTCACATCTCCTGCCCTGCAGTGGCCACAAATGATGGCAACATGAGCTTAAATGACAGCAACCCATCATTTGGCTCTAGGGTATATTTTTATATTTGTTCCTTTTTTCTTTTTATAAGCCAACCAATTGTAATCTTTCATTTTTAGAAATGGTAATGACAGGCACCAACATGGGACAACCTACACCCACATCGAGGTCTTTACTAGGGCTGGGTTAGATATTATTTTGCCAGTGTTAGTAATGTAAGATATTATTGGACCTTTTGTGAGGTTAGATATCCTCATTAATAACGGTGATATATTATGATTATGTAATTGCTGTCACGTGGTTTGCCTGCCTTTCTCGTGGCAGTTATCAACTTTTCTTCACGAGCAGGACCAATACCCTCCCCGCCTTCTGCTTCACTTTTGCAGTCTGAACAGATTTTTGCAATTTTGACCAGCA
>Ga0307476_10000858_pt1 | contig 20650 bp, 14 predicted proteins | sample atmos_gasesECM2C_2_FD_203314 | JGI IMG/M metagenome (GOLD analysis project Ga0307476, IMG submission 203314) | Hardwood forest soil microbial communities from Morgan-Monroe State Forest, Indiana, United States - atmos_gasesECM2C_05 | ecosystem: Environmental > Terrestrial > Soil > Temperate... | reverse complement strand
AGGTAAATCAAATCCTGCGGAACGCCCTCTTCCTTCAGCACTCGCTGAATCATCTCCTGATAACGCCCGCTGCGGGCCAGCGCGCGCTCCAGAGTTCCGCGTCCACGAGTCGAGAAGTAGCTGATGTAGCCAGCCACGGGGTCCGTCATCATCAGAGGCAGGTCGGAATGCGTGGCCTTAACTTCGGCTTCGGCCTTGGCTTTGAGGTTGGGATCCACCGGGTAGCTAACTTCGTTCGCTTCGTCGATTGGGGCGGGCTCTGATTTTTGCTGGGTGAAACCGTCGCCCTCCTGCAGGGCTTGCAGTTCCAGGCCATTCACTCCATCCAGGACGCGGTCGAATTCCTGTTGCAGCCGCTCGTCGGCTCGAACGTCCAGGGAACTTCCCAGCAGCAGGTTGAAGGCGCGATCGAAATTCTCCTTGGCCGCCTCGAGGTGACCAGCTGCGTAGTTTTCCTGCCCAATCTTGTATTCCTTCTCGACCTGCGCAATCAACTCGACAACGGGATCTGGTTTGGCCTGGTTAGAAGCCGATGTGGCAGGAACGACCTTAGGAGTGGCGTTAGCTTGAGCAGTGGGGGTAGGAGTCGGGTTCAAACCCGGCGCAGTAGACTTCCCCGCAGGCAACAGCGTCGCCGGTCGTTGCGCTGTCTGACACGCTGTGCTGCCCAAAACCAAGGCAACCACCGCCGCGGTCAGAAGATAGAGTTTCCGAATCCTCATGTTTGTCTATAACTTACCGCGATCAACCCGGCTCACAGAAGACCATTTCATGCTACTACCCAGGTTTTGATGGGTCAATCCGCAACTCGGTTGGTTCAGATTACTTTAGGAACAGCCCGGAATATTACTTCAGCGACCGGTACCGCCGCAACCATAGATGTGGGCCAGCGCATCGCCCATTCCATTCTGAATCTCCTACGGCGATACAAGAATCGAAGTCAACCATGAAAGCTATCCAAGTAAAGCAAACCGGTGGCCCCGAAGTTTTGCAACTTGCGGATTTACCAATCCCGCAGCCCAAGCCCAACGAAGCCGTGGTCAAGATCACAGCCTCGGGGGTGAATTTCATCGATGTTTACCAGCGCGAAGGCCGCTACAAAGTGCCGCTGCCGTTTGTGCTCGGACAAGAGGCTGCGGGCACGATCACAGCCGTCGGCCCCGAGGTGAAGTCGGTGAAGCCAGGAGACCGCGTAGCGTGGAGTAGCGTGCTGGGCTCCTACGCAGAGTACGCAGCCGTCCCGGGCGAACGGCTGGTGCCAGTTCCGCAAGGCGTGAGCGATCAGCAAGCAGCGTCCACCATGCTGCAAGGGATGACGGCGCACTATTTATGTCATGATACTTTTGCCCTGCAGCGCGGCCAGACGGCTTTGGTGCACGCTGCGGCAGGAGGCGTGGGGTTGCTGCTGGTGCAGATGGCACACAATATCGGTGCCCGCGTGATTGCCACGGTTTCGACCGACGAGAAAGCTAAGCTCGCGAAGCAGGCCGGCGCCGATGAGGTCATTCTTTATACCCAAGTCGACTTCGAAGCAGAGACCAGACGCCTGACCAGCGCCAAAGGCGTGGACGTGGTCTTCGACGGCGTGGGCAAAACAACCTTCGAGAAAGGTTTGAACGTGCTGCGGCCGCGCGGAATGATGGTCTTGTTCGGCGGATCCAGCGGAGCCGTTCCGCCATTCGATCTGATTCAACTCTCGACGAAAGGTTCTCTCTACGTGACCCGTCCCACTCTGGCGCACTACACTGCCTCGACCGAGGAGCTGCACGCCCACTCCAGCGCAGTATTCAAGATGATCGCTGAAGGCAAGCTAAAACTGCTGATCGAGCACACCTATCCGCTCGCCGATGCACCCCAAGCCCATCGCGATCTGGAGGGCCGTAAGACGACGGGAAAGTTGTTACTGATCCCGTAGCGGGCCGGGGCCGGCAGACCTAGGCATACTTGCGACTGGTGGCGCCGTCGTCGCTTTGCGTTTCGGCTTGCGGGTCCCCCGCTTCGTTCAGTTGCCAGACTCCGTCGAACTTCACAAAGTACGGCTCGACCGAGATGTTGGCGAAAGTCGCGGTAAGAAGGTCTTTCGCTCGAAGCAACTCACTGCGGTGATGGCTGTCCTCGGCGTCGCGGTCTCCTTTAAAATGAGCCAGGCCGCCATATGTGGCGCAATCGGAGTGACTCATCACCAGGACACGATCGGTCTGGTGCAGGCGGATGGACATGCGGACCTGTTCCAGGATGAAGTCCTGTTCGAATGGGTTACGCGGCGAGGCCAGCGTTTTAGCTCCTCCCGCGACGATAATCATGTCCGGTCGCTCGATGCCCCGCTTCTTCAGAAATTTTCGCACTGCCATGCTGATGCGGTGGTCAAAGCAGCAGAGCACAGCGGCGTCGGCCACATAAGCGCCAGGTGGAGAGTCGAAATGGAAGATCTTCCGCATCTTTATCATCCATATCCATTTTAGCCGCTCACAACGGGGTCAACGTTTGCGCCTGTAGCCTCGCGCGTATTCCGGTGCTGTGATTCCGGGCAAAAGCCGCGGGTCATCAATCGGCTGACCTGCCACGAGGGCGAGCGGCACTACCCCCGCCCATGTGGGAAAAGCATAGTCTTCTTCGTCATCGAGGGGAGGGCCTTGCCGCACTTTCGCCGAGAACTCCTCGATCGGCAGGCGCATCACCAGAGTCGCTTTTAGTTCTTTCTCATCAGGCTGGCGGGATTCCGCCCAGCGGCCTGGCAGAATGTGCTCCGACAAAAGACGCAAAGCCTCCAGCTTTTCGCTCACATCCTTCACCGCAGCCGCCGTTCCCAGGATTACCACCGAGCGGTAGTTCATAGAGTGATTGAAAATCGAGCGCGCCAGCACCAGTCCATCCAGCAACGTAACCGTGACGCAGACCGCGATACCTGCATCCACGCTGCGCAGCATGCGGCTTGCGGCCGAACCGTGAATGTATAGATTGTCGCCCGCCCGACCATAGCCGGTTGGAATCACAAAGGGTTGGCCATCCATAACGAATCCAACGTGGCAAATAAAGCCTTCGTCCAGAATCTGGTAAGCGGTGCTTCGATCGTAGACGCCGCGTTGAGGTTCGCGCACCACGCGTGTGCGCGCACTTGGGACATCAGGTTGTGCCATTCAAGAGAAACTCCAGGCAATCGCCAAGAATGGAAGGACAAAAAGAGTGTAGCAGGAGCCGCCAAAATCAACGGTTAGCATTTTCGCACTCAGCCGTTAGTCAAAGCAAGAACGTCGAGGGCCAAATGCCAATTGCTGTTTTTCCTACCAATTCACCTTCATCGCAAACTGAAACTGCCGCGGATCATACGCCGCGGTCGGCTGCCCCGCGTTGGTCCAGAGCTGGTTCACAGCAGCCACGTTAAATTTATTCGCGAGGTTGAACATGTCCGCGATCAGGTCCACATTTATCCGTTCGCGGAAGTAAATGCGGCGGGCGACCCGAAGATCGTTGAACACCGTCCAAGGCTGCACACCGGCGTCGCGGGCCAGGTTGCCATCGAGCGAGAGCAGGGTGGTATTGGAGGTGGCCGTGAAGCAAGGCTCCTGTAAGAACCCGGTGGGCGAGAATTTGGACGCCACCACCGGACCGCAGCCATCGCTGGCCGCCGAGGCCGTCACCACGTTCGGGCGCGCCGATGTGGGCGCAAACTGGAAGTTCGTGTTGTCGCCCGTAATGATCAGGAACGGACGTCCCGACGCCACTTCAACAATGGGCGCAACCGTCCAGTTGCTGAAAAATTTCCTCGCAAAGCCATCCCCGCCCAGCTTTCCCGACTGGTAGACGCCGCTGAATACAAACCGATGGCGCTGGTCGAACAAGGAATTCGAACGCTCCAGTTGAGGATAATAGCTGTCCTGAGGCGCCAGCGGCGACTGCAAGTCGGTGGAGTCGTCGATCGCGTGCGAGTAACTGTACGACGCCAGAAACTCGTAGTGATTTAGAAAGCGCTTGCGCAGATTGGTGGTAAAGCCGTTGTAAATCGAGCTGCCGTTGGAATAGTTCGCATCCATATCGCCGAAGGGGACGCAGTTGGCCAGTGTGGCGGGATTGCAAGCGGTGCTCAGGCCTTCGGCGCCTAAAATCTGTTGGGCCAGTCCGACGCAGGGCGCGGCCGCGGGAACAGAGAGCAATGCGCCAGCGATTGCCGGATTCAATCCCGAGGGTCGAAAGAAATTCACCAGTGCCGCCGAAACCCACGGCTGCCCGCTGGGATTGACCCCGCAGGGAGCCGTACCCGCTCCCACGCTCAACGGCCCCGCCGCCGCGTTGGAGGTCGGGTCGCTCAAAGCCACCTGCCAGTTTTTCACCAGCAAATCACCGCGGACGGTGTTGGCGTTAATGGGGCGGTTCAGGTGCCGCCCCCCGTTGAAGTTGTAAGCCAGGCTCCAGGCGAAACCACCGCCCAAATCTTGTTCGAAGGTCAGGTTCGCTTGTTGAGAGTAAGCGTAAACGAAATTCTTGGATTGCGGATATCCGAAGGGCTGAAACGCCAACGGGAAAAACGTCGATGGGTTCAGGTAATTCTGATTCACAAAGAGAAAGGGATTGGCCGGAGAATTTCCGGTAAAGGGTGCCGGATTAAACCGCTGTCCGCCGGCCTGGTATCCGGGAATTGCGGGCAGGCAGTCCGGCGAGTTCAAAATACCCTGAAAGATGTTAGTTCCATTCAAGCTGCCGGCACCAGGCGTTACGCCCGGCGTGCACGGGCTTCCCCCCGGAAACAGTAACTGCCCGCTCTTGGATCCGTCCGACGCATCCCCGAGAAAATACAGGCCGAGCAATGGATGATCGTAGAAAATGCCATAAGACGCGCGCAGCACCGACTTGCCATTTCCCTTCGGGTCCCAAGCCAAGCCAATGCGTGGTTGCACATTGTTGGTATCGGTTTGGATGCCCTTCTGTAGACCCAGCGAATTGTAAGCGGCCAACGCCAGCGGATCCGGCGGGGCAAACTGCGGCGGGAACTCGACGTCATAGCGCACGCCCAAATTCAACGTAAGCGTGGGCGACGCTTGCCACGAGTCCTGGAAGTACACTCCCAGCGGCTTATTGGTGAAGCTGTCATGAGGATTGCCAATCCCCTGGATCAAATCCTGAGGCACGCCCAAGCCGTAGGCTTGCATCCCCGTGAATCCTGGGATAGCTTGCTGCAGGCTGGGCGGCAGCGAATTGAAAATTGCGCTGGGGAAGACCTGCGCAGCGCTGAGACTGCCAAAGTCATACACTCCGCCATAGTTCACGGTAAACGTCGCCGTGATCGGAATATAGTTGAAGTCCACGCCAAACTTGATGCCGTGCCGTCCCCGGGTCCAGGAAAAATTGTCGGTGAATTGGTAACGCTCCTCGGTCCGCTGGATGTAGGAATAAGGCTCGCGGCCGAAATACGCGAAGCCAGGAATATTCACGGCCACATCGGAGCCATCCGGCGCGTTCGAGTAGAAGTACGACAACCCCCGCCGCGCATACTGGAAACGAAATTCATTCACCTTATTGTTGCCAATGGTCCACGTATCCTGGAACACTCCGGTTACGTCGCGATAAGTCTGCTGCGAGGTCCTCGAATACGCGTTCTGCCCGAAGGTCTGCCCTTCACCGTTCACTTCAATGCCCGTCACCGTGCTGGGGCTGACATTCCCGCGTAGCATGATCCGGTTGTTGTTGTTCACATTGTGATCGATTCGCAACGAGTACAGGCTCGTCCCCTCAAACACGGGAAAGTTCCCGACCTGCGCATTCAGCGTCTGGAACGACGTAGGCAGGCCATTGCACTGGGTGTTTCCCGCATTGCAGGAACTGGGGAATTGGGTCAGCGCACTGCTTCCATTCGTCGGAATCGGAATTGCTCCGAGTGCCGCCAACAATCGAAACGCCTGCGGATAAGATCCATTCAAAGCAATCGCTGAAGACCCGCCCGCCAGAAAGGCATATTGCTGTAGCAGCGGCTGCAGCGAGGGCGGAAGCGGACTGCTCAGGAAGGCAGCTTGTTGCGGCGTAACTTCAATGTTGAAAGTCCCCGGAGGCGCCAACCCGGGCGCAAAGATGTTGGTCGCGTCAAAGGGAACCAGACCGAAGTTGTTCTGCCCAATACTGGCAAACCCAGTCTCATGCCGCCGCGTGACCTCATAAGCGAAATAATAATAAGTCTTGTCTTTCTTGATTGGCCCGCCAAACGCCGTCCCCGCCTGCACCCGCGTATAAGCCGGTTGGGAGACATTGCTGAAAGGATTCGTGGCCTGGATGTAGCGATTGCGCAGGTACCCGTACACGTCGCCGTGGAATTCATTCGATCCCGAGCGCGTAATAATGTTGATCACGCCGCCCGCGGCTCGCCCATACTCCGCTGCGTAACTGTTAGTCACGATCTGGAATTCCTGCACAGCTTCCTGCGAAACCGTAGAGCGCACACCATTGGTGGAGTTGTCAATCGCGTCGGCGCCATCCACATTCACCAGATTTGACCGGGCCCGCTGCCCGCTCATATTCAGCCCCGACGTGGGCGCTGCTCCAATGTTGGGAGCGTTGTCGCGAAGCACCTGCGAATCCGTCAGCGCAAAGTTGATGTAGTTGCGCCCGTTGATGGGAAGATTATCAATCGCCCGCTGTTCAATCGTGTCCGTGGTCGAAGTGCGGCTGGTTTCGATCAAATCCGCCCCCGCGCTTACAGTGACGACTTCCTGCGCACCCGCAAGCGCGAGCGTGATGGGCAAGTCCGCCAGCTGTCCCACCGTAATGGCCACATTCTCAACCGTGGCCTTGGCAAAGCCTGCGGCTTCTACCGTAACCTGGTAAGTCGCCGGCGGCAGCAACAGGATGCTGTACTCCCCCTGGCCGTTCCCCTTCCCGGAACGTTCTAAACCTTTCGCCGGATCTCGCGCCGTAACCGTGGCGTCGGTCACCACGCTGCCCTTCGGATCTTTCACGGTGACGTGCAGATCGCCGGTAGCCGCTCCCTGAGCAAATCCGAAGATGGTCAGCCCCAGCATGAGCACCGTGAGCGTGACGAGGTTTCGCGAAGTCATAAAGTTTTCTCCAAAATGAAGACGACTGACACGAGAGACGCCCGGATTTTGCAGGCACAAGGCCGAAGCCAGTCTGAATTCGTCGGCAGGCTTGAGGACAAACATTGTTGAGAGGCGCGTTCGGCTGGTTTGTACATCAAGCCGCAAGCAGAAGCAAGCGGGATAAACCAAAGCGCATCGGGTTGGTTAAATGTGAGCGCGGCGGATGCGATACTCAATCTCCCACTACCACCTTCCGCGTTGCCACGAACCGGCAGCTATTTCTTCCCACCATCGATTCCAAAATCGAAAAGCGAAACATCCCCCATTGCCTGTAACACTCCTCCAAACAGAAAGCCGTATTCGCCCGGTCCCAGATCGTTTTTTAGCTGCGCCTTGTAAATATTTGCGGCTACCTTTTCGTAATCAAATGGGATCACATCTTTCGGCTCAACCGTCGCCGTGACACTGCCTTTAGCCGGAATTTGGCGTTCATTCTTCTTGCTCTCCAGATGCACCAAAATGAATCCGTTCGGAGTGGTAGATGGTCGAAAGGCGGATACGGAATAACCACTGGCGCTCGCGTCCGGAGGGGCAAAGTAAAAGTAGAAAACCAGGCGTCCACTGGGCAGACGAACCCGCGCCTTGCTTCCGTAAATCATTGACTTCCATTTAATGCCGCCCCCGCCAAATCCGCCGAACATTCCTCCGCCTCTCCCAGAACTGGCCGATCGCCCGGCAGCTGGCGCCTGCTCCAACGCAATCAATTGTTGCGAATTTTCCTTTTGTTCCAGACAGTAGATCCCAGGCTCGCGCGCCGTGAGAGGATTATTGAGATCGCTCGGCGCCTTGACTTCGGGTGCGGGGATAGCTGCGGTTGGCTCCGGCTTCGGCGCTGGGAGCGCTTCCACGGGCAGCAACTTAGCCGCCAGGGTGTTAGTTTCTCCCGCGGTCAGTTCAACATTGATCTCAAAACTTTGGTATCCGGTCAATGTCAGCCGCACGAGGTGTGAGCCCGGCGCCAATCCACTGACTTTGAGAGTTCCGGCTGCGCTAGTTTGTCCGCGACGTTCGTCGTCGACGTACACTTCCGCTTGCCCGGGCTTGGCATTGATGACGAGCACGGGCGGCGCGGCTGGCGGCGGTTGCGTAGCCTTCAGCTCGGCTGGCTTCACCGGTGCCAGTTTCCGTACCTGTTCTAACAGTTCTGCCGTGGCTCCGGCTTGGGTCAGTTCTTTTTCAATATCCGGCGTCAACGAAAAGGCGATCCCGTACTTGTTGACCAGATACTGCACCCGCGCCGGCGGATCTTCCTTGAGCAACTTGACGACCTGATCCTTGGACAGGCCCGTCGGCGCTTGTTGCGCTCCAGCGATTCCGGACAGGGCGCACATACCGAGCAAAGTAACGAATAACGTGAAACATAAATGCGCACTGATCGGCCGCGCCTTCCGGTGCAACCGGCAAGATTGAACTAGAAAGCACATCGAAGTTTCTCCATTCTGAAAAAGGTCACGTCGCACCATCGATTCCGAAGTCTGAAAGCGATACTTCGCCCATCAAACGTCCACCAGAGCGCGAACGCAGACTAGAGCAGCGACGGTTAAACGCCAACACCCACGGATGGGAAGGCCGAGCGCCGCGCAAACTTGCGCCCACAAGACTGCTCAGTGGATGAGGTCATTCTCATTTGCAATCCGATTCCGGAGCAGCCGGATGCGGCGTTGCAGCGTCGCATCGGAAGGGTCCAACCGCGCCGCCTCCTCGTATTCGTTCAATGCGTCTTCAAATCTGCCTTCGTTCTCATCGTTTCTGCCTCGGATAAGGGCCGCACCCAATGCCCGATTCTTTGCCGCCGCGTCTGCCTGCGCCTTGGCCCGCGATGCTGTCGTTTTGGGCTTCTCAGCAGGCCCCGCGGTTTCGGCCGAACCGTCACGGCTCGGATTGGTTTCAATGGCAGGCTGAGCGGGAGGCGTCGTTGCCTCGGGTGCCGACACAGGCGCGGCAGACGACGGAGAACTCGGAGCAGCGCTATTTAATGGGACGTTAGTCTGCGATGAAGCCGGGCCTCCGCTCACAACCGGCTCCGGATTTCCGGAAGTGGCCGCGGGGGGCGGCGCCGTGCTTTGCATATTCTCGCGGTGCTTGGTGAAGAACAGAATTCCGGCCGCAATCAGGATAGCCACGCCCATCACGGTTCCCAATGCGATCCATGTCCGCGAAGCCCGTGGCTCCGCCGGAACCAGCGCACTCTCACTCACCGCTCCGGAAGCCGCGTAGGGCGCCGCCAAATCAAGTGCGGTGCTGCTATCTCTGATCGCGAAACTTCCTCCTGCAGATGCAGCCGGCGGGAACACCCGAGTCCCCGCAGGAGACCAAACTTGCTGCTGCGCGCGCTGAATTTCCGCGATCAGGTGCAAAGCGCTTTCCGGGCGGTCCTGCGGATTCTTTTCCAGGCAGCGCATCACCACAGCGGCAACCGCTGGGGGAATCGGCACGTCAGGCCGTGCCTCCCACAGCGGCTTGGGCGGCGTTTGCACGTGCGCCAGAATCCATTGCACGCTGGTATCGGCCTGCAGTGGCAGCACCCGAATCAGCATTTCGTACATCACCACACCCAGCGAATAAATATCGGACCGGCCATCCAACTGGTCTCCTCGAAGACCCCGCGCCTGTTCCGGCGACATGTACGCTGGAGTGCCAATCACGCTGCCCGTGCCCGTGAGCGTGTGCTGGCTCTCGCCGCTGTCATTCCGATAATTTTCCTTCACCTTGGCGATACCGAAATCCAGAACCTTGGCCACTTCCGGTTCGGTCGCAGACAAAGGGTGGGCCACCAAAAAGATATTCGCCGGCTTGATGTCGCGGTGCACAATGCCCAGGTGGTGGGCGGCATCCAGCGCTCTGGCGACCTGAGAAATGATCGAGCACACCCGCTCTGCCGCCATCGGTGCTTCAGCCTGAATCACTTCCTTGAGGCTGCGACCCTCAATGTATTCCATCACGATGAAGGGCCGGCCATCCTCGGCCTCATCAATATCCTCCACGCGCACCGCATTGCCGTGCTGCAGCTTGCGCGTCAACACCGCTTCATGCATGAACCGCTTCACAAAACCCTGATCGCCGGCGAGTTCCGGCGTCATTACTTTGAGCGCTCGCAGTTCGTCGAAGCGAGTGTGCACGGCTTTATACACCACCGCCATGCCGCCCTCGCCGATCTTGCCCAGGATGCGGTATTTGCCGCGCACTACGGTGCCCTCTTGCCAAGCATGGATCTCAATCAAGGGGGTGCCATCTCGCGGACAGTGCGTGTAGTTGGCGGGATGATTGGTTCCGCAGTTCGGGCAGGCTTTCATTCTGGATGACCGCCTGTAAGCAACGCGCCCTCCCTAATTTTCGGAAGGCACGGCAGACTTAATTTAGGGCGTACCGGGGCCGGCCGCAATCAAATTCGTAAGGCACCGGCAAACGCTGGCTGAGCCGGTATCGATCTGGCAATTCCCATTTCCAGCCTCAAGGCAGACGGCATTGTACACCGGCTTCAAGCCTGCGGGAATCTGTTTGATCTGACGTGTGATTCCTCCGAGCCAACCTCATCCCTTATAGCAAGCTGACGGTGTCACCGCGGCAGGCTGCTGAAAACACTGCCTCCGTATCAGCGCTTCGGTTAGCGATGCCGTAACCGCCGCAGATCCCTTGAGGTAGAGCTGCATTATAGGTTTTACGCAACCCGCTAGGAGATAGTGACAATGAATCCGAAAGAGTTTCAACAAATGAATCTTGAGGATAGTACGGCTTCGTGATGCGTTCGAACGACGGCTTCCGTTGCGGCTACCGTTCCTCCTATCCTGTACGGCTGATGCCGGAGCCCTCTTCCTTTTTGGTTCTGAGCGCCCAGGCCATGCGCGGCGTATTGTGGGCGATGCCAAAGCGGCCGCGAGCATCCAGCAAAATCATCCCGCCGTGGCCATTCACCCGGGCCTTCAAATAGTTGATGGCTTCGGCCGCGACCCACTCGGGAAGATTGCCCGAAGCCACGCGGTCCGCCGCCCACTTGGCCAGCACCAGTTTCATGATGGGCTCGCCCCAGCCTGTGGTCGAAGCCGCGGCGGTCTTGTTGTCGGCGTAGCATCCGCATCCGATCAACGATGAATCTCCCAGGCGGCCGGGAGCTTTGTTGAGCGTACCTCCGGTCGAAGTTGCGGCTGCGATGTCGCCCTTGCGGTCGAGCGCAACCGCGCCGACGGTGTCGTGCGAAAACGTCGGAGCAAACAGGTCGGGCTTCTCTGCCGCGGCCTGCGCTTGAAATTCGCGGAGGCGTTCGACCTCGCGAGGAATGATGAGGTCTCCGTTCTTGCAGAGCGGGATACCGTGCTCGGCAGCGAAGCGCTCCGCGCCCTCGGCGACAAAATACACGTGCGGGCTTTCGCTGAGGATCTTGCGGGCGGCGCGCACCGGGTTGCGCAGATGCTCGACGCAGCCCACGCCTCCAGCACGGAGCGTGGCGCCCTCCATGATAAGAGCGTCGAGTTGTACCTTGCCGTCACGATTGAGGAAGCTGCCACGTCCGGCATCGAAGGTCTCGTCATCTTCCATGACCACGACCGCTTCCTCGACCGCGTCGAGTGACGAGCCGCCAGCTTCCAGCACATGCCAGCCCGCAGCCATGGCGTTGCGCACGCCATTAAGATGGGCCTCGACCATGTCGTCCGGAATCGCCCAGGCGCCGCCATGCACAACCAAAACAAGGTCAATCGCCAAGAAAAATCCTCCCGCTTTGCAATTCGATTTCTCCCCGCCTACATTTTGTCGGACACCAGCATCTGCTCAATGATCTCGGCGAGCACTCGACTGGCTTCTGCATCGATCGGTCTTTGAGTCGCTTGCTGAAACTTGCTGGTCCGCTCTTTTTGATCGAGGTAATAAACGACCGCCGGCAGCACGCGGTGAACTTCAGCACAGAGGGCGCGCAAATGCATCAGACCGTCGACATTCAGTTCGGCGTCCTGCGATGCAGATTGCAATTTGGATATTTCTCCCACCAGTTGCTGGATCTCGCTTTTCCAGCGATCGAATTCGGTTTCATATTTCAGGAAGTACTCGGCGTCTCCCACGATCAGCAGTTCCAGCGTTTTCAGATCTGCCGGGGTGAGGGCTTTCCCCGCTTTCAGTTTTGGCAGCAGCGAGGCAAAGTCCATTCTGGACTGAAACGCTTCCCGGGCCTGAGCTTCGAGGTCTTCGACCTGCTCGCCCAAAGCCCCATAGTTATCGCTGGTTTCAGCCCCGGTACAGCGGGACGCGACTTCGAGGGTTTTCTGAATGGCAATGCTGATCTGGGGGACATCGTCCATAGAAGCGCCTTTCGGATGCCGGAATAGTCTAGCATCTGGACGTTGGATTCGGCCGGGCGCGGCCCGGCTGCGAAGACGCTAGTGTAAACATTCTGCGGGAGATGTTTTTCGCCACGAGTAGGAAGTGCACACGCAAGCATTTTTTTATTGACTCACAATTTCTTCTGTACTACTCTTCGCGGCACTCTCGGCTGCTGCCACTCAACCGATTGCTTTGCCACTTCGCGTTGGCTTTGCTGGTTGTGAGCGCCGTACCGCATTCTGCGATTCAGAATGCACCAGCTCTCACGCAGAACCTCCGCGCTGAAAAGGCAAGCTGATTTTCACTGAAGCACGCTCCATGACCGGAAGCAGCTTCATGCGCTACTCGTGTGCCTGAAGCTGTCCGTCGAAAAACCTTCAACCGCCATATTTTGCGGGCTCGCCTGAGGGGTCGGCATGGCGAAAATCCCCCGGGGTATTTTGTGGGACGCAGGTCAAGGAGAAAACCATGAGGAATTTGCGACAAGCCTTACCAGAAGGAATGGTGATCAAGACAGCTAAGCTTGCATCAATCTCAACTTTGGCAGTGCTGTTCCTCGCCGGGATGGCATTCGCTCAAACCGACCCCGGAGTGCAAAGCGGCAACCGCGGCACGGGCGCGACCATCATTACGAGTGATCCCAACGGCTTCCAGCCGTTCTTCACGGATGGCCAGGCTCGCTTCGAGGCCGTGGAGTCAGTTTCCAATAGCCCGTCTGGCAACAACGGTCTGGGCCCTCGGTTTAACTCAAACAGCTGCAGTTCCTGTCACGCGCAGCCGGCGGTGGGCGGGACCGGTGCTGCCACCAATCCACAATTCGCGTTTGCCGGCAGCTCGGTCGCCCCGAAAGACTCGACCCCGTATTTTATTACCGCCAACGGTCCCACTCGGGAAGCCCGGTTTCCGTTCTTCTTCAACGCGAACGGCGGCGCCAATACGAGCAATCCCAACGGCGGAGTGGAAACCATATTCACGGTCAGCGGACGCAGCGATGCCGGCAGTTGCAGTTTGCCACAGCCCAGCTTTGCTGCTGCGCAGGAGGCGAACGACATCATCTTCCGCATTCCCACGCCAACCTTTGGCGCGGGGCTGATCGAGAATCTGGACGAATCAACCTTGCTGAACAATCAGGCAAACAATCTCAACAACAACTTTGGCGTTGCCGGCACCTTCAATCACAACGGCAACGACGGCACCATCAGCCGCTTCGGCTGGAAGGCGCAGAACAAGTCGCTGCACATCTTTGCGGGTGAGGCTTACAACGTAGAGATGGGCATCACCAACGAGCTGTTCACCCAGGACCGTCCGCTGCCCGGAGAAGATGGCAATGGCGGCACCGGCCTTACCGGGCTGCCGTCGAACTGCCTGAATCTCTCCGGAACGGGTTATCCGGAAGACACATCCAATCCCAAATCGACGCCGAACGCAGCGGTTCTGGATGACGTTTCGGCGTTTGCCAACTTCATGCGGTTTCTGGCTCCGCCCCCAACAGGTGGAGTCGTGCTGAACGGACAACAGGTTTCGCAATCCGCTATCAATGCTGGCGCCTCGTTGTTCAGCGCCATCGGCTGCGCGACTTGCCACAATTCGTCGCCAGGCACGACGCAAGTGTCGAACTTCGTTCCAGCGTTGAGCAATGCCCAGGTGCATGCGTTCTCGGATATTGAGGTTCATCACATGGGCGGGGCGCTGGCGGACAATGTTTCGCAGGGCGGCGCGGGCGGCGACCAGTTCCGCACTGCTCCCTTGTGGGGCCTGGGGCAGCGGATCTTCCTGCTGCACGATGGCCGCACTACAAATCTGAACGCGGCGATCGAGGCCCACCAGAGTAATGGCAGCGAAGCGACCAACGTTGAGGAGAATTTTGACAACCTCAGCACAGGCCAGCAGCAGGAAATTCTAGACTTCCTGCGTTCGTTGTAATCGGGGCGGGGAGTCTGGGTTCTTCGCGCAGGCGAGGAAACCCAGATTCCTCGCTTGCTCCTCGGAGCGACAGAGGGTGGGCTTGGAATCACAGTGCGTTGGTTGGAAATGAGGGAGAAGTATGCAACGACGATCTTATTTCTTAATGCTTCTTGCATTATTTGTATCGTCGCGAGCGTTATGCCAAAGCGCTCCTAAGAACGGCGGCGATTTTTCCAACAATATGCAGCCCCTGACGAAAGTACCGCAGGGAGTTGTTCTGGTAAAGGGGGCATGGTCGAGCGCCAGTGATTCTGTGACTCCAGTGCCCGAGGGCGGGAACATAACCAACAATGTCTTCCGCGACCCGTACTTCGGGATGACCTACGCTCTGCCCAAGGACTGGACCGAGAAATACAAAGGGCCGCCGCCATCCGACAGCGGCCGCTACGTGCTGGCGCAGATCAGACCTGCGGACACGTTCAAAGGGCCGGCTCGGGGCACCATTCTGATCACTGCCGACGACATGTTCTTTACCCCGCTTCCGGCGGCCAACGCGCTCGAGCTCATCGATTACTCCAAAAGCAATTTGGCGTCTGATTACAAACTGGAACTGGCGCCTACGCCGACTACGATCGGCGGGCGGCCGTTTACCTTCTTTGCCTATTGGTCTCCGGTGGCGGAGCTGCATTGGTATGTGCTGGCGACCGAGATTCGCTGCCACGCGGTGCAGATGGTCCTGACCAGCCGGGATACGAAGCTGCTGCAAAACCTGATGCTGGACCTGAACCGGATGGAGTTGCCCGCGGAAGCCAACCCCACTGCGGGGACCGGCGGAGGCGATGTTCCGGACTGCATTAAAGGTTATGCCCGCGATGAAAACGTGATTGCGCGTGTGGATCCGGTGTTCACCGAACACAGGTTCAATGCGGTTCCGGTCCGGATCATCATTGATAAGGAAGGCAAGGTAAAACACATTCACTTTCTGAGCGCTTTTCCGGATCAGACAAAAGCCATCACTGAGGCTTTCAAACAATGGAAATTCAAGCCCTACCTGCGAGACAAACATCCTGTGGAAGTGGAGACCGGAATTATGTTTGGACGCGGGATGCGTCCGGCGGCAACGCCCCCACAGAATTTAGCGACCGAGTGATCTCCCCGGTTTTCGGTCAGTGAACGTGAACACTTTGGGTGCATTGCCCGCGACGCGGGACGTCCTCCCCCGGGTTGTGGCTTCAATGGCGGCTTCAGGCGCCGGTGCTGGGCTGGCGCCTGGAGCCTGCGGTTAAGCCGGATTCCAAACAATGCTTAGGATCGCTGCCCCACCAAAAATCAAACGTCGCGTCGAATTTTTCCGCAACCTATGTCTTCCAATGAGCCCGGACGAGGCGTCCGGTGCTACCTGTAGTAGCGGCGGGGCCGGACGTTCTGCATTGGTAAATAGCGTCGAGGTTTCCAGTGGGTACACTTGCCGAAGAGCGTAGCCGTTCAGAAACTCACGATGAAAGCCTTTCCCAACCTTCTTGCGACCCTGTTTTTTGTGGGCGCGATGGCTGGCGCTCAGGTAGCACCGTATGCGGGCGGCGGAATCGGCGTCAACGGGCTGGGCTTTCAATCGCCTTATTACAACGCCGATGTTGGCGTCGATTGGGGCGACCTTCATCCCACGTTCTTCGAAGCCGAGGTGGGCGCGGATACTGCGAATCCAAATGGGCTCGACAATGGCGTCACCTTTCGCGCGGAGGGAATCGTGATGTGGCGGGAAACCCCACACTGGCGTTTCGGAGGCGGGGTTCATTTCAGCGATTTGTTTGCGTCCAAGTACGGCAAGCACTACGTCTGGCCTACGCTCGGGGCCATGTTCGAGAAGGACTGGTTTCGTCTGAATGCGCAGTTTCTTATACCCACCAGTCCCGACGGTCTGGTTGGACCTCTGTTCGACATGCGAATGCATTTGACGAAGAAATTTTATCTTCGCGAGCGGGTTGGAATTTATTGGTACGTCCCGGATGAGCCGAAGCCTTTCAGGCAGGCGAGTGGAGTTGCGGACTTCGGGATATTGTATGTTTTTGGGGGATGCGGAGAGAGCTGCCGGTAGGGCTACAGTCAGGTTCGCAGGTGAACAGCGACGGCGGCGGAGCTGCGGCCCCCTCGACTTCGCTCGGGATAAACTCGGGCCCGTCCCCACACAAGTGAGAATTTCCACCCAGCTTCAGTTGGACAAGGTTTTTTCGATGGCGCTGCGCAGGTCGTCATACTGCATCAGGCCGGGATGGTATAGGGCTACGCGGCCTTTGCGGTCGACGAGGACGAGCGTCGGCGTGGTGCTGGCGCCGTAGTTGGTGAAGTTGGCTTTGCTGATGGGAACTGGAACGCTTTGCAATCCTGGATAGTAGTGCTGCCAAACCTGTCCGATGTAGGCAATCTCATCTTTGGGCTTCGCATCCTCTCCTTGAGCGGCGTATCCGTAGAGCTGGGTGGGAGCGAGGATGGTCAGACCCTTGGGAGCGAACTCGGTACTCAAGCGGCTGATGATAGGGCCCTCGTACTTGCAGTCTCCGCACCAGTGCGCCCAGAAGAATAGAAGTACCGGGGAGCCTTTGAGCTGGCTTAGAGCAACCGGGCGAGCTCCGAGATATTCCGAGGTGCTGAGCGCGGGTGCGGGCTGAGCGGTCAGACTGAGCAGGTTCAGATTCTTGTGCAGGCGCGGGCTGATCGAAGTATTTCCGTAGGACACCAGAGCGTGGCGCAACAGAGCGGCGGCTTGGGCGTTTTGCCCGCGAGCGGCGAGGACCTGGGCCTGAACTTCAATGGCGGCACCGAGAGCGATGGGCAGGTGGGGTTCGGCGTCGAGGGATCGCTTGCGGAGCAACTCGCGGGCGAGGGTTTCGGTTTGCTTGGCTGCGGTGGCAGCCCGATCAAGTTGGTTGGCATCCAAGGCTGCGCGCGCCGTCCAGGATAGACCTTCGAGGTACGCGGGGTCGACGCCATGCTGGCCGCGGTAGGCTTGCAGTTGGGAATCGGCTGCAGTGAAATTTCTTTGAGCGAGGGCGGTGCGAACGTCTTCGACAATGTCAGCGAAGGCGAAAGATGAGAGCAAAAGTAAAATTGCGAAACAGCGGAGGCGCATACTTCCATGATGCCGCGAAGTCGGAAAAGTTTCCACCACGGAACCTAAGGTTCCTGGAGGGGTATTTAAGCGCTTAATAAATAAGGGCTTACTCCGTGTACGACGAAATACTTTAGCAATTCTGCGAATATCTGAGGTACAATCCTGCTGCGTTTGACTTTGCAGTTTTCAGCAACTCCCGCGACAACAGCGTGACCTGCCTGAAGCAGTTCTGCGATGGACACAGCGCATATCTAACTAAAAGGAATCGAGCAACACCATGGAAACAGGAACAGTAAAGTGGTTTAACGATGCCAAGGGCTATGGCTTTATCAGCCGACAGAGCGGAGAAGATGTGTTCGTACACTTCTCGGCGATTCAGGCGGGCGGGTTCCGCAGTCTGCAGGAAGGCCAGCAGGTGCAGTTTGACGTGGTCAAGGGCCCCAAAGGGTGGCAAGCGGAGAATGTGAAGCCGGTTTAAACCACTTACAAATCTTCGGATGAAAGGGCGGCTCCCGTGAGCCGCCCTTCGTGTTACTGAGACTTTCTTCTCCCACCAGCAGGACACCATTGACAGGGTGGTCCGACTGTAATACGTTCTGAATCGCGCCAGAAAACTGGCGTGTGGCGCGTTGCCCTCCCCCCGTTTTTCAACGCCCCGCCTGATTGATTCTCTCGATTGTGCCGGAGATGCATCTCCGCTCCGGCATCAGTCTGCCGGCAACCACGCACGGACGCGAACGCTCGTGGCCTGCATCGCCGGAAGCAGAATCAAAATGCGTTCCAGTGAGGGGGAACATGAAAAGCTTACTAAGACAGTGGTGGCTGCTTTCTTTGGTCGGCATCTTTGCCTGGTGCAGCGGTAACGCGCGTGCCCAACAATATATTTTCACCAATAACAACGTAGCCAATAGTGAAAACAGCACCACCGCTATGACCTTGAACATCAAGGGTGAGCTAAAAGTGCTCAAGACCTACCCCACCGGCGGCAAGAGTGCGGGCAGTGGTTATTTCGCGCTGTCGTCAGTGACATCCGCGAGAGGACGGCTGGGGACATGTCTGTTTGTCTCCAACGGCGGAGACAGCACCATTGCGGCGTTTCAAATGAATCTATTCGACGGAGCTTTGACGCCGGTTCACGGCTCACCTTTCTCGGATGGAGTTAGCGGTGCGCAGCCCTTGGGCGTGGGCTTGGCGGCTCGAGAATCGCTTCTATTTGCGGGCAACACCCATAACAACAGCATCTCGGTATTGCGAATTTTTAACGGTTGTTCGCTGCAACTTCTGAAGCAGGTGACCGTTGCCGGTTCGCCCGCGGGAATGAAAGTCACGCCCAATGGAGACTTTCTGATCGTAGCCTATATTGGCCAGGTTGATTCATTCAAGATTGATGCCGGTACCGGGGAGCTCACCGAACTTGGCCCATTCACCCCCAAGGGATCAGCCGCGGGCGTCGATATCAGTTGTGACGGCACCACGGCGTACTTTGGCGATACCGCGTCTGGCACGCAGGTGGAGGTCTTCAGCATCGGCTCGAGCGGCGAACTGAAGGAGCTGAACAATTTCACCAACAAAAACGGCGAGAGTTCCAACAACGTGATTCTCAGCATTGACGGAACCCACCTGTATGTCAGCAATACCATGTCGAATGAGATCACGACTCTCTCGGTGGGTTCCAGCGGGGCTTTGACTTATGACAGCACGGTTAAGCTGCACAAGCCTGGCGTCTACGCATTAGGGCTGACAATGGGGACGAGCGGTCGGGATCTTCTGGTGTCAGAGCAGAACAACCCGGAGTCTATCGGGGTTCTGGTCACGGCTGACGGCAGCTTGAAGGAAGTTACGGGTTCACCGTTTTCTGTAATCAAGAACGGCTCCGATCCGGCTGGCCTGACTGCGGTGCCGAAGGGCTGCAACTAGAGAGGAACTCCCTGCCGTGGAATCGCCTAGGTCTGCCTGTCACGAATGAGGACGACGTCGGAATCGGTATGTCCGCGGATGACGCCCACCTTGCTGCCGTCGAACGACCAGTGAAAGTCGATGATGTGTTCTGATTTGAAGTCTGTGATCTGCTTTCCGGGAGTGCCATCGAGTGGTTGCAACCACAGGTCGTCGACTCCTGCATGGCGGAAGGGATAGACGACAGCTTTGCCGTCGCGCGAGAAACGAATGCGTCCGCTCCGCGGGTGCTCGAACGCCAGATTTTTTAAGACCTGATTGGAGTCCACGGCGAGCAATGTCAGCCTTTCGACATGGTCGTCGAGATGCGCAAAGCTGGCCACAACGATGGTCTTTGAATCGGCAGAGATGTCGAAGTCCGCAATGAGTTCGTCCGAGATTTTTTCGGGTTTTCCGCCATCGATGCTCACCTTCATCAGGCGGCCGCCGTTTACCACGTCCTGATAGAACACCCATCGCCCATCGGGTGAACAAACGGGATTTGTATCGATCTTGCCGTCGGAGAGCTGCTTCAGGTTTCCGCCAGAGGTGTCCGTCCGCCAGATGTTGAGCGCCTTGTTTCCCTTGCTGAATATGCTGGAAAATACCACGCGGCCGTCGGGGCATGCGGAGGGAGTGTCGGCGCGAGCTCCAGCCTGCGCCACCAGCGGCGCTTTCGTGCCGGATTCAGGATTGACCAGAGCCAGCCCTGAATCTGAGTCGGAGGCCACAACCACCTGACCGTCGCGCGTCCAGCTGAAACTGACTGCGGGCGCGCCAGAAGTTACTTGCCGGGCTTCTGCAATATTCAAAGATGCCGGCATGGTGAACAGATTGTAGTGGGCCTGGCTCAAGACGCTGACCAGAGTGTGTCCATCTCCGGCCAGGCTAGGCTCGGAATAGCTATTGGTATCGCGGGTTACGTTGTGCAACTTTCCGTCAGGGTAAGAGACGAAAACAATCTGCCGGTGGCCCAGGCTGGACTGAGCCAGCAGGCCGCTCTGATCGGGCATCCACACCGGCCGTTGCACGATGTCGGAGGCGGAGGCAAAGAACTGATGCTGCTTTCCGCTGGCCACATCGAGCGCCACCAGGCCGCTCAAAGCATCCCCGGGTTGAAGCACCATGCAGACGATGATCTTCCCGTCTGGCGACCAGTCGGGATCTTGCAGTCCCCCACCGACGGGACGGTTGTCGAGGACTTTCTCCTCGCCACCATCAACGGGGAACAGCAGGAGACGCTCCTTGCCGGGCTCGGGATTGTTCATACGAAAATAAGCAATCTGCCGCCCATCGGGCGAGAAAGTAA
>Ga0307476_10000856_pt1 | contig 20655 bp, 22 predicted proteins | sample atmos_gasesECM2C_2_FD_203314 | JGI IMG/M metagenome (GOLD analysis project Ga0307476, IMG submission 203314) | Hardwood forest soil microbial communities from Morgan-Monroe State Forest, Indiana, United States - atmos_gasesECM2C_05 | ecosystem: Environmental > Terrestrial > Soil > Temperate... | reverse complement strand
GTCGGCGCTCCACAGCGGAAGCGCCAAACCCAGCAACAGCATCGAGAACCCAAGCTTGCGGAGCATCAACAACCCACCACCTCGAGGGAAACCAAGCGTTCCGGCTTACTCTACAGCGAAAGTCACCGTAGGATCCACCGTCTGCTTGGAGATGTTGTCGTTCACCTTGATCTGAATGCGATACACACCCGGATCAAGGTTGGCGGCCGAGAGCGTCTTCTGCAGGGTCACCTGGTCGCCGATATTACCCATCTGGTCCGTGGACTCGACCGTATGAATCACGGCCTTATTGGTCGTTGTATTCACCACATCGTACTCAACCGTGGCCGAAGCCTTGTGCGTCTTATCGTTAATGCCAAGATTGTAAACTTGCATCCAGAAGTTCATCTTCTGATTGCGTTTGAAGCTCATCGGCTTACCGTCGGCGGGCGGAACCCGGGGGCGGACCTTGGTCGCGCCAATCACAAACATTCCCGTGCCCACGTTCTTGGCTGCGACTGGCTCCATGAGATCGGCCACGATCAGTGAAGAAGCTTCCAGGCGATCATCCGCGAAATCCGGGACCTGCACACCTTTACTCCAGGTTCCCACGCGGTCACCGTTCACGTCCTTTACCACGATATCCACGCGATAGCGGCCGGGACGCAAAGGAACCGCCTTCCAGTAAACTTGCGAATTTTCCGCCGCCTTGGCCAGCAATTCGGCGGGAATATCCGCCTGCACCGTGTCTTCAAAAGTCTGCGCGATGTGCCCCGTCAGAGTCGTTACCCGCCCGAAGATGTTGACCACACCGCGCTGCACTCCGTCTTTGTTTACGAAGGTGATGTCGCGGTTCTTCATTTGCATGGTGAAAGGAACCAGCACCGTATCCGCGGTCACTTTCACGAAATCCGCGCGCACATCAAACGGCATCAGGTTCATACTGATCTTGTGGCTGACCACTTCCTCCAGATCTTTGAACTTCACTGGCGGCGGAGCCTGCAGCTTGGCGAACTGCTCCAGCCGGTCAAACTCTTTGCTGGCCTGCGTCGCGCTCTCCGGCCCTGGCCCTAGACTCTCCAGGCCACCATTAAAGCGCTGCGCCTTGGTGGCCATTCCCAACTGCTCGTAAAGCGTGGCCCCCCCATTGGGCGTGTGCAGCAACGCATCTTTCTCCGACCGGTCCAAAGTCATGTGAAAATCGCCGCACATGCAGGTGTCCACAAACTCGATGATGACTTCCTGCCCGATGCCTTCGAGATAACGATAGCGCCAGTCTTCAAACGGAAACGTCGAGGTCTCGCCCCCGCCTTCTTCGATAGGCCGCTCATACGTCCCGCCACTAGGATGCGCATCGATCTCGTCCGCCGGCCCGTATTGAATATAGATGCGGCCGCGGTCGGTCTTCCAGCCGGGGATTCCGGCGGCGAAGTGTTCGTTGGCGTATTCGATGCGGCGGTAGTGCTCTTCTTTGAATTCGTTTTCTTCGGTGTCGGGGGTGGGATCGCGGCGCTGCCAGAAGGCTTCGATGAACTGATCACGCTCTTCATCGTTGGAGAGTTGCTTGAATGCCTTGCGCTCTTCGTCCGAGATAATGTAGACGACGTCTTCGTCCAGCCACTTCTTGTAGGTCTTGCTGAGCTCCTGTTTCAGGGCTTTGGCATTTTCCTTCTTTTGCTTGTCAGTGAGCGGGCGCTTCAGGGGATCGGTTGCCGGAGTTGCCTGGTTGGGAGTTGATGCGGGAGCGGCCGGGCTAGTTTGATCGCTGGGCTTGGCATCCTGCTGGGCGGCGGCGCACAGGCTCAGCCCAAAAAGGGACACCAATAATGACGATGAAACAAAGCAGCGACGCAAACTTACCTGGAACATAGAAGGGGTACTCCTCGCACACTATCTCGTGAATATCATTCTATGTCTTTGGATACGCGAAGGCAAGACAAGCCTGTCCCGCTCCAAGCTAATGGTAGGATGCAGGCAACGCTCGCGGAGGTGCCTGCTTTCGGTAGTACCCCGAAGCGATGTTCTAACCGGAAACCGGGCTGGTTAACGGATGAAGCCGACGCGACCGGAAAAACCTGCTCGGGCCGGTTTTCGAATACAATAGACCGCCTAATCATTTGCCGCTAAGAAGCTGGGATTAAAGGAGCAACTGGTGATTCCTGCCGTCACGAAACGCAGGATCTTTACGCGCCTCTCCATCCCCGTTGGCAACGCTTTGCAGATTGCCGGGATTCTAGGTGCGGGCTTAGGGTTGAAGGCGACGCGGTCAGCGCACTCGGCCGCGATTGCCGGTACCGAGATGCTTCTGGCATGGGTGCTTCTTTATTTCTGCTCGCACGCGATTGCGCACTGGCTGGTGGGACGGGCCTTGGGCATTCGTTTCCTCTTTTATACCGTTGGGGGAACGGGGAATCCCGCAGGCTGGCCGCCAGGACTGCGGTGGATTTTTGAACATCTTCCCTTCCTTGGCGTGCAAACCGAGAAGCTTTCGATGCAGGTGGCCAGACCCGCTGCCCGCGCGCTGATGTGGTCTGCAGGCGTATCTTCCTCAGCCATCCTTCCGACCGTAGGTGCATTCTGGGCTTGGCGTAACGGAGTTCCCTGGGGCGGCGGGTTTTTCTTGTTTGCTCTGTTCTGGGGCTTGGGAACGTTGGCCAGCAACTGGACGAGCGCGACCGGCGACTACTCTAAGGCGCGCCGTGCTCTTTCACGCTCCTAAAATGGGAATGGATCGCCTCCAAACGACCTGTGGAAAGTCTTGTCAATAGGCAAAATTTACACGAACGGGCTTAACTCCTTGCAATCAAAGGGTTAGAAAAGTTGGCGGGTTTACCTATTTCAGGTTGATATAATAGAAGCAGACAATCACAAAAAGGGACGCGGCCTCTCCAGGCCGCGTTTTTTATTGGGCCTTATGAAGTCACCCATGAAATCGAAAAATCATTTAAAGAATTGCAAACGGCGCGGGGAATGGTCCGAGCTTCAATTTATGGCCCGAGCCGCCAAGAACGGTCTCCGGTTGGCCAAGCCTTGGGGAGATTCTTCGCGCTACGATGTGGTCGTCGAGACCGGCGGGCACTTCGTGAGCGTGCAAGTGAAATCCACCGCCAACCGGCAGCCTAACGGGGGCTATGTGTGCGGCGTCCCTCCGTGCCCCGGGAGCGAACTCTACAAGCGGGGGGATTTTGATTTCCTGGCCGCCTACGTCATTCCGGAAGATGTGTGGTTCATCATTCCGGCGGGAGTCATCGTGTGCCGAAAAAAGACCTCGGTTACGCTTTACGCTAACAACCTTGCCAGCGACTGGGCAGTCTACAGAGAGGCTTGGAACCTTCTTCGCGATTACCGCTGCCGGATGACTGACGGAGTCAGGCCTAAGTATTGTCCCTCCGTTTAATGCAAGGGCGCAATCAAAAGAGCGAGGGACGGGCGGATCCTCCCAGGAGCGAGGGGTTTACCGTGCCGATGGTGTGGTCGCCTTCGTTGCCGCCCCAGGCGAACAGGAAGAACACCTCGGGGAAGCCGCCGGCGCGTAGGTTTAGTCCGGTGGCGAAGCTGTGTTTGAGGTTTTGGAAGTCTACATTGCCCCGGGTTAGGGCGACCTTGCCCTGATCGGCCATAAAGGTGAAGCCCAGCGGGCCCCAAACAGAGTGTTCAAAGCTTTCGCGCAGCAGCAGCAGATTCGGTGCGCGGAAGCGATAGTCCTGGTAGCTGCTGAGTGCGGGGTTGCCGTTGATGTCGGAGCCGCCTAAGGTGGGTTGGAAGTAGAACGGGACCACGCTGCCGGCGGAGGCGATCGACTCGGATATCAGCAAACGAACGCCGATCGTTCCATTGCGGTTTCGAGAGTAAGGGATCGGCGGACACTTCTGGGCTCCCACGGCTGGCGCGCACTCATCTGGCCCGTTGGTGTCCTTCGGCCCTACCGATTGCGAGTGACTGTATAGCGGGACCTCGTGGTCGAGATCGACCGTCCAGCGGCGGAAGGAATAAGTCGAATCTGAGGGTGCAAAGAACTGCTGAAAGTTGACCAGATAATTGAACTGAAGATGGTCATTGAAGAGCGTGGGTTTGAGGCGGAATCCCTCGCCTATTTGCACGAAGCCGGGCTGAGTTGCCAGTCCGGGCGCGGTCGCGTTGTTATAGAGCTGTTCGATCGATGGAGTCGATCCTCCGGGGTTGCCTCGAATATTGACGAAGCGGCCGTTGATCTCACCCAACAACGAGAGATTCAGACTGCGGATGGCTGGCCACTCGCTAACTGGCTTGATTACATTCCCGCCGGCGATGGTTTGTTGCATGCCGAAAACGGTTTTGGCTGACTCCAATGTCGAAGGCCCTAAGCCGAAAAAAAACAACTGGTTGAGCGCAATCGCCTGCGCGTAGACGTTGAAGACGGTATAGGGGTGAACCGCGAGGTTGCTTTTCGCGGGCTTTCCAGTGGGATTCGTGACGACGGTGATGTGCTGAACTGGGGTGTGGATGATCTTCATGTATCCACCAGCGCGCCAGGAAGCACTGGTGGCGCCGACGCCGTCGAAATCCCAACTGATGCGCCAGCTCTCGTTCGGGGTGTAGTGGGTGACAAAGGCCAGGCCGAATCCGAAGCCGTTTTGCGGGGCGATACTGCCGAGCGCGAGGTGTATGGGATGGTCGGTGACAAATTCCTCGGCGCAGTCGAAAAATCCCTTGAGGCTAAAGGCGCAGCTCTCCTTGATATGTTCGCTTTCGCGGCGGAAGTCGGATTGCAGTTGGGTTTCGCTGGGCGCGGGTGATGTGTTTTCCTGGGCCAAAGCGGATCCGCCTGCCAGCAAAAGGACAATCAAGAAATGCCATCGCATGTTTACTCCTTTACGACTTCTTCCTCTTGGGCTTGGATCGTGATTTCGCTTTGGCCTGACCCGCGGCGGCTATGTCGAACCGGACTCGTTTGGCGCCTTCGGGATGCAATCGCGCCGTCACTTTCCTGATGTAGTCTGCGGCTTCACCCTCGGTCTTGATCTCGTTGATGTAGATGCCGGAGTGTCGCGAGGGTGGGAATTTCCTTTCCACCTCATGCAGGTGGAGGATTTGATTCCTCAGCAGCGCCGATACCGGCCGGTTCTTGTCGAAGGCACTTTGCGGTGGCTTGGGAACTTTGATCACAGCCATAGAACACCCACCTCGTGAGCCGCACTGCGGCGACTAATCTGTTTGAAAATCCGGACCATCGGTTCGCATAACTGGTAGTGAAAGCAGGTCGAGAAACGTATCAGCGGCCTTTTCCCGCGGGGAGCGCTGATCATAGTCTCCGAGAAAGAACTTGGTCACCGTTGCGGGAATGGAAGCGTGCTCGAAGGTGCGTCCGCTGACTACAGTTCCTTTGGGAACCCAGGGCGAAACCAGGACGGCGGGAACACGGATACCCAGGCGGTCGAAGGCGAACGCTCTTCCGGTTCCGGTGTCGTTGGGTTGGGCGACGAATCCGTCGGGCATGCAAGCCGGCGGCGGGACGTGATCATAGATGCCGCCGTGCTCGTCGTACACAATCAGCAAGGCAGTGCTCTCCCACAACGCCGGATTTTCTTTGATCGCCTTGTAGACCGAGGCAATGAAGATTTCTCCCGCCTGCACGTTGTGATCCGGGTGCTGATCGGAAGCCAATTCCTCGCCGTTGTCTCCGTCATGATCACTGTAGTTCGGTTCCACAAAGGAATAATCCGGGAGCGTGCCCTTGGAGCAGTCGTCTAAGAATTGCTCGTACGTACCAAACAGCTGGGGCTGATGCTGCAGCAGGTTCACGATTTCTATGGTGGAGCTGGCCTGGTCGTAATAGTAAATCTTCGCAGTGTGGGCCGGACTGGCGCTGATCATGCGCTCATAAATACTTTTGTATGGTTCCAGCACGTAGAAGATGTTCATGCTTACTTGGCCAAAGGACGTGCCGTAGTGCGCAAAGGCGCGATTGCAGACGGTCGGGCCGGGGATGGAGCTGAACCATCCGTTGAACACAGCGAACTCGGTTGCCAGGGTTGACAGCACGGGCAGTTTTTCGGGAGGGAAGTAGTACAAAATTTTCGCTGAGTGCGGCACATCGTGCTGCTGGTTGAAATAGCTTTTGACGAAGCCCTGCATGGTGGCGACGCGGGGATTGCTGTTGTCTCCGTTGAAGATTTGCAGGTCAACGGCGGGGAAGTGATGGTCTGGGTCGGGATCGAGCTGGCTCTGAAATTCCGCTAACGGTTGCACTTTGATGGTGGCGCCGGTGGTGTCGAGGTTGCTTTCGTTCCCCGTCAAACCGTCGATGCGAGGGTCCTGCGCCTTCAATGAGCCCAGCATGTGATCGAAGGAACGGTTTTCCATCATCAGAACCACGATGTGTTTGAGGTTGTCCAGTCCTGGAGGCATGGGTAACTTTATACTCCGGGTTTTCGGAGTCTGCGATTCCAATCGGCAGCTCCTTGTTAGGTAGTGAAATTCGGGGGCGAAACGTTACACGCCGTTGGCTCTTAATCTAGTCGAGTGTGGCGGATTAGGGCGGGTTCAGGATCGACGAAGTTTAGGCTGCCTGGCCGGGATTAGTTGCGGCTCGGTCTACCAGTTCGGTTCGGGTCCAGGTGTAGCGGATGCGGTGGATTACGGTGATTGTGGAGAGGACGGCGATGATCCAGAGGACCGGGGCCATGCGATTGAACAATGCTCCGATGATGACCAGGACGAGGCGTTCGGGGCGTTCCATGAAACCTACGCGGCAGGAGCCGATCAGGGATTCGGCGCGGGCCCGAGTGTAGCTGACCATGATGGCGCTGATCATCACGATCGCGGTTAGCACGACGTAGAAGAATCGGTCGCCGCGGGCATAAAAGACCAGAAGGCCCAGGAATTGGGAGGCGTCGCTGTAGCGGTCGACTACGGAGTCGAAGAAGCCTCCGAAGCGGGTTACGCGGTTGCTGGCTCGGGCTACGGCGCCGTCGACCAGGTCGAAGAAGCCGGAGCCTATGATGACCAGGCCGGCGTAGCGGAAGAGGCGAGCCTGGTTGTCGCCGTTGGCGTATCCGAAGAGGAAGGCGGCGATGATGTTGACGACCAGGCCCAGGAAGGTGAGGACGTTGGGGTCGACGCGGGCTAATGCCAGGCGGCGCACGATGGCGTCGAGGAGGACGCCGCAGGCTCGACCGAAGGTGCTAGTCCAGGTTTTAGGGCCAGAGCGATTACTTCCCGTTCTGCTAGGCGTGGTCGTGGTCGAACTCATTTTAATTTCGTCCGATCATATTGGTCTTCTTCCGACTTGTTCGTCCGACATGTTGCCCACTCATCCGGCCGCGGCTTCGTCGTGAATGGTGCTGAGTTTCAGGATTTCCATTTCGCGCTTGCCGTTGGGCGTGACGATGATGGCGGTGTCTCCTACCTTCTTATTAAGGAGCGCGCGGCCAATGGGTGAGCTGGTAGAAATCTTTCCCGAAGGGAAATCGGATTCCTCGCTGGTCACCAGCTTGTATTCCATTTCTTCGTTCTTGTCGTTGTCGTAGACGCGGACGGTCGATCCCAGGCCGACTTTATCTCGGGGGATGTTGTCCATGTTGATGAGCGAAAGGTCGGCGATGCGTTTGCCGAGCTGGCGCAGGCGGGCCTTGACGAATTCCTGCCGCTGCTTGGCCATGTGGTATTCGGCGTTTTCGCTGAGGTCGCCGAGGGCGGCGGCTTTCTTGATCTCTTTGGGAAGATCGTGAACCAGTTCGTGTTCGAGCTGATTCATTTCATCTTGCAACTTCCTTTTAATTTGTTCGGTCATCGCTTCACCGGATTATAAACCTACCGCCAACGGGCAACGCGTCGCGGCGGACTTTTTGCCAAACGGAAATCTGATTTGGAAAACGGGCTTACGCCTGAAATTCGGAGGCTTCGGGGAATCGCAGATTTGACTTGGACAGGGCTTTCGTCAGCAACTCCTCGATGTGCGGCTCTTCGCAGTTCTTGGCCATGGCTAACTCGCTGACCAGCAGGTAGCGGGCGCGCTCGAGCATCTTCTTTTCCCGGAAGGAGAGCGATTTGGACTGATTCAGGACCAGCAGCGCCTTTAAGACGTTGGCTACCTCTAATAAAGATCCGGTGCGCATGCGCTCGGAGTTTTCCTTGAAGCGGTATTTCCAGTCGGCGTTGTTGTCGCACGTGCCATCTTCAAGAAAATCCACGATTTTCTGGATTTCGCCGTTCTTCACGACGCGCCGCAGACCAACGGTGCCGACGTTGTGAAAGGGCACCATGACTTTTAGGCTGCTGGACTTGATTTTGAGGAGATAGAAATTTTCCACAGTCTCGCCGATGGTGCGGCTGCTGATCTGCTCAATAATTCCTACGCCATGATTAGGATAGACAACCTTGTCGCCGATGTGGAAGGTGCCGTTGCCGTTCAACATGAGAAATCACCCACAGAAACAGGAGGGAACGCGAGGAACAACACTCCACTATTTTACCCGAATTGGGACAGAAAGGCAATTTGGATGTCTGGATTACGCTTTGATTGCGTGAAACCTTAAAACGTAGAGAGCGCTGAGAAGGGCCGCGGGGAGCGCGGAGTCGGGCACCTTGCGGTTCCGGGCCGCGGAGGGATATCACATTTCTACTGCCCGAATTTCCTATTCTCCGAGCCAGGCTCCGTACGGTTTCAAAGACCCCACGTGGGCGAAAATGATCCGGATGGCGGCGGTAATCGGAATGGCGAGCAGCAAGCCCATTGCGCCCCACAGAGCTCCCCAGACCAGCAGTGCCATAGTCACCGCTAAAGGATTGAGCTGCAATCGTTTGCCAAGGAAGCGAGGGTAGAGCACGTTGAGCGCAACCAGATGCAGTCCAAGCACAGTCGCGATGATGACGAAGACTTCCTGGGATCCCAGGTGGCCGAGCCCCACGAAAATCGGGGGTACGAGGGCGATCAGCACCCCCATGTACGGGATCAGGCTTAGAAATCCGCTTATGAATCCGGCGAAGTAAAAAAAGGGTAGATGGATGGTCCAGAAGCTGACCGTACTTACCGCGCCCACGAATAAGCCGATCAGCAGGTTTCCCACCATGAAGCTTCGAACCATGGCGGAAATCTGACCGAGGGTGACGTAGGCGGTGTGGCGGTTCGCCATGGGGAACAGCATGACGGTGGCGGAGCGCACGTGGTCTTGCCAGGTAAGCATGAAAAATACCAGAAAAGGAACAAAGGAGACGGCGAGAACGGCGGCACTCGCCGAGCCAAAGCCGCGGGTGAGAAGGTCGGCCCAGTCGGTGGCGGGGCGAACGCTGACCACACCTTTTTCATGTTCGGGAGCCAAGACTTCGAAGCGTTCGGCGCTGCGGCGGAAGCGCAGAGCCTCGTCGCGAATCTTGTTGGTGTATTTTGGCAAGTCCTGCAGCAGCGTAGCCGCCTGATTGTAAGAATAGAAAACGATTCCGGCGAGGGCGCTCAGCAATAGGAGAATGGCGATAGCGGCGGCTAAACTGCGGGGCAAACGGAGATAGGTGAGAAGGTCGACGATGGGCGCGAGAATGAATGCCAGCAGGACGGAGACCAGCATCACGACCAGCACGGACTCACCGAAGTAGCAGAGCGCGAGGATGCCCACGATGCCGACCACGTTCATGGCCCAATGGCGCGGCTGTCTCTCGGGAATGGGCGGCGGCGGCGAAGCGGGTTTTATTTCGGTCTGGACTTCGCCGGTTGCCATTTGAGCATCGTAATCCTTTTTCTGATTTTTTCGCCGAGACTTATAATCCGGAGGTGCCCTCCGAACCAACCCACTCGGCGAACTCGTCGCTCGGGCGGAGTCTCGGACGTGTTCTCGGTTTAGACGTGGGCTCCAAGAGAATTGGCGTAGCTATTTCTGACCTGCTCGGCATTACCGCACAGGGACTCGAAACCATCCAACGGCAGAATAAACGGCTGGACTTTGGGCAACTGGAAAAGGTGATCCGCGAGCATGAGGTTACTGAGATCGTCGTGGGCTATCCCTTGCGCATGAGCGGAGCGGAAGGCATTCAGGCGGAGAAGATGCAACGCTTCGCGGAAGAATTACGCACGCATTTTCCGGGGCCCGTCCACCTCTGGGACGAACGCCTGAGCTCAGCCCAGGCCAACCGCCTGCTGCGCGAAACTGAAATGTCGATCAAGCGCCGGGGACAAGTCGTCGACCAGATGGCCGCGGTTTTGATTTTGCAAAGCTGGATGGATGCGAGGGGCAGTCGCTAGTCGGTCGTCTTTGGTCTTTGGTCGCTCGTCAAAACCCTGCGGACGCCGAGTGGCCGGAGATCGAGTTACAGTTCATAAACGTTGCAACATCGCCAATTACTCACGAACGAGCGCTCAAAACGTGCTATCGCCTGATTTCGTTACTTGAGAAAACGGAGCGTTGACTCCTCGATTCGAGAAGGCCGATAATAAAACGCTTTCGGAGGAGGATTTATGAAGCGCTCTCCCCGACCACGTAAGACAGCCGAACTTCCCCGATCACTCCATCAACAGCTCAACTCGTACGCGCTGGCAGCGAGTGCGGCGGGAGTAGGAGTGCTTGTTTTGGCGCAGCCAGCCGAGGCAAAGATTATCTACACGAAGGCGCATCCCCTGATTCCGCCGAATACCCACTACAACCTCCCCTATGAGAGGTGACCCCATGCTCCGCCAAACCGTTTTACTCTTCACGAGTTCGTTGCTGGCGATCTTCCTTGCTGTTCCGGTATGGCCTAGAGATTCTTCTACCGTTGGAGCGCAGTATCGTGTCCTATATCGCTTTCTTGGCAGCCCAGATGGCAGCGAGCCCTACGCGGGGCTGGCCATAGACGCCGCTGGAAATCTTTTTGGCACAACCTACCATGGTGGAACGGAAGGCACGGTTTTCCAGCTAACTCCAGGGTCAAAAGGCAAGTGGTCAGAAAGTGTGCTCTTTGATTTCTCCGATCCTTCTGTGAGCGGGGGATTTCCGATCGCCGGCGTAACCGTCGATGCAGCCGGCAACGTCTATGGTGCCTCAGAGCCAGGCGCGGGCAACCAAGGCGTGATTTACGAACTGACGCCCAGTTCGTCGGGTTTCTGGAATGTCGATGTGCTCCACACTTTCAGCGGGTACAAAGATGGCGGGCAGCCATGGGCAGCTCCGATCTTTGACAAAGTGGGTAACCTTTATGGCACAGCAACGGATGGGCCCGACCGACCCGGGCCAGGACGGCATGGTCTACGAACTCACGCCGTCCCACGGCGTGTGGCAGGAGAAAATGTTTCCTGGGTTCAGCAGCAAGACGGACGGCGCGCAGCCCAGTGCCGAAGTTGTATTCGACAGGGCTGGCAACTTATATAGCACGACCATGGACGGTGGCACGGGCTGCCGCCGGGTGGGGTGTGGCACAGTTTTTAAAATGTCCAGCACCAACGGCCACTGGACCGAGACCGTCATTTATGCCTTCAAAGGCGGGGTAGATGGAACGTTCCCCTCTTCCGCGCTGGTGCTCGATCAGCACGGGAATCTTTACGGGACAACCGCAGTCGGAGGCATCGGGCCGTGCGACATCGAAAGCACTCCCGGCTGTGGCACAGTATTCAAGTTGACGCCTCGCTCCAAGGGCCAGTGGAAGAAGACCGTCATCTACAGCCCGGATGGCAGCACGGGCGGCGGCTTTTTCGGCGGGGTGGTTTTCGACAAGGCGGGCAATCTCTACGGCACGACAACGTTCTACGGCAAGACCAGTCAGAATTGCCCCGCTGGCTGCGGCACCGCGTTCAAGTTGACGCCCGGAACCGGAGGCCGCTGGATGGCGACCACACTTTATGAGTTTCGTGGTCTTGCAGATGGTGGAGAGCCGTTCGACCGCTTGCTCATCGACAAAGCAGGCAACATTTTTGGCACCACCGAATACGGGGGGAGTTCAACTTATCCCTGCAATATCTTCGGCTGCGGGGTCGTCTTTGAGATTAGACCGTAGTAGCCGGTTCGACGGATCTTAAAAAGCTCTACCCGCCGGTTGCGCCTGCCGGCGAGATTAGCTGGCGCATAATCGCCATAGCACTTATTGGTCAGGCTGCTGGCCAGACTAAGCAGACGGGAATACAAAATGTCGGGTCACCATCTTTCGGCAGACCTTAAAAGCTCTCACCCCTCAAGGCCGAACTGTGGCATTATTTGTTCGTCAAGAGGTGATCCTCCATGTACGCTGTTCGCCTGATTCTCTGGACGGGAACTATGGCGTACACCGGATTTCTTTTGACCGGCCAGGGGCTTCGGACTTTCAACAGCCTCTCAATTACGGAAGCCTTCCTCGGAGCTTTGACAGGATGTTTGCTTGCGACAATGTTCACTCTCCGAGAGAGACGGCGACAAAGACCTGCCTTAGTCGCATATTCCATTGAACAAGTCTTCCCTGACTGGGGCATATCCCGTGAAAACCGCGGCTCACAGGCGAAGCCGAAGCGTTGATCTAAACAGGGCAGGCAGGTGGGATGGCCTTGTTCGGTGTTCGACTTTACTCCATGGCGATTTCTGGGTTGTCCCGAGTGCGAACCGAACTTTTCCCACTGCTCGTAATAACGATTTGCAGGATATTGACCTTACTCGTGATGACGTTCCTCACAGCGCAGGCACAGCAACCGACTTCGCCCTCGGCTGCTTTCCGCCAGTCGTTGGATGATGCCTGGTGGACCGGGCCCATGCTTGCACCCTCGGCCAATACGCTGCCCGCGGGGCACCTTCTGATCGAGCCTTATCTCTATGACGTGACTACTCAGGGCTTCTATAATTCGAGTGGAACTCGGGTCAGCATTCCGCACGAGAACGGCTTCGGGTCGCTCACCTACGTCCTATATGGACTGGCTAACAAGTTCAGCGTCGGCGTAATTCCGACTTTTGGCTATAACGAAGTCAGCAACGGTCCCAGCAGCGCCGGAATCGGGGTGGGCGACCTCACCGTGCAGGCGCAATATCGGCTTCATTTGTTCCGAGAGGGTAGCTGGATCCCGACGATGTCCATCGCGATGCAAGAAACGCTTCCTACGGGGAAGTATGACCAACTCGGCAATCGCCCAAGCGATGGTTTCGGCGCCGGAGCTTTCACCACAACCCCGGCATTCTACTCGCAAACATTTTTCTGGCTTCCGAACGGACGCATTCTGCGCACGCGCTTCAACGTCGTGCCCTCATTCTCTCGCAGCGTGAGTGTTAAGGACGTCAGTGTTTATGGCACCTCAGCGGGATTTCGGGGACAGGCCATGCCCGGACCATCCGTCTTTGTCGATGCAGCGTGGGAATACAGCGTGACCAAGCAATGGGTTCTTGCACTCGATGCGACCTATCGTCACCAGGGCAACACCCCAGTGACCGGTTTCAACATTTCGAGCCCCATTCAGCCGATCCGCTTCAATTCCGGCTCAACCGACGCTTTCGGTTTGGCTCCAGCAATTGAATACAACTGGAAAAGTACTGTCGGAATACTGCTTGGGACGCGCGTGATCCCGGTCGGACGCAATACGGCTTTCACGATCACACCGGCAATAGCGGTCAACATCGTTCACTGACTCTGAGCGAAAATGGCTCCCATCGCACACGATCACTGCGGGTCTTCGCTTAGCCACAAAGCAAGCGTTTGCCTATTCTTATTTGCCAAGTCTGGTGCGGCGTTTGACGAGTTCGTTACCTGCAACGACTAATCCGGCGTCACGCCCAGGTATTCCTCATGCCCTTCGAAGATGTCGCGCAACAGTGGTTTGATCCGCTGAAGCAGGCTCAAAGATTCGTGCTCAGATACCGCGGGGACATTTTGTTCGGCCGAATATCCATAATGTTCCCTGGCATCGGCGGCGATCAATCCGATCCGAACGCTAATCGTAGTCATAAACTCCCTCCTTTTTACGCTATTTACGCTTAAAGAACCTCGAATATCGCCCTCTACTGACTAAATCGAAAAACGCCGGCAAAACACGTCATTTTCCGCAAGAAGCTTCTACCTATATAAAGCGTAAAATGCCGGCAAAAAGGCTCATCTCCTCAAGAAAAATCTTTCAACAAATAACGCGATGGAAAATCAGGGCCCGCCGAAGAACCTGTTTTCGGTTCCTCACAATGGATGGGATATTGAACCAGGTCGGTGAAAACATCCATGGAGGAGGGCTGAATTAGTATTAATTGATCTGAAGAATTCCACGCTGGCCACATTGGAGCGGGCGACTGTGGGTTCAGCAGCTGTACCGAAGCGAGGGGCGCTTGCGGCTAAGGCCTGGCTACGCCAGTTATCGGCGGCCTGCGACACTATAGGCTAACGACTAATGGCCAACGACCAACGACTGGCGATCATCTAAACTAGTTTCCAGATGCGCGGCTTCTTCACACTATTTCTGCTTGCGGTGCTCGCAGGGGGCGGGTGGCTGGCGTGGGCGCTGATGCAGCCGGTGACACCGGCGGGGCAGACGTTTGTGCTTCTGCATCCGGGATACTCCACTCGGCGGATTGCGGCGGAACTGAAATCCGCGGGCGTGATTCGCAGCGCGGATGCTTTTGTTCTGTGGCACTATCTTCGTCACAAGCGTTCCCTGAAGGCTGGAGAATATTTGTTCGAGAAGAGCGCGACCGCGATCGAGATCCACCGGCGGCTGGCGCATGGCGACGTTTACTTCCACACCGTCGTAATTCCCGAGGGCTTCAATATGTTCGACATCGCGCAAGCCATCCAGAATGCGGGCTTGGGTTCGAGCGAGGAGTTCCTCAAAGTGGCGATGTCAGACACTGCGCTGATCTCGGACATCGCTCCCGAGGCCAAGACGCTGGAGGGTTATCTCTTTCCGAATACTTATGAGTTCAGCCGCATGCAGACGATGCAGGATATGGCGGCGGCGATGGTGAAGCAGTTCCGCCAGGTGGCTCGCGAGATCGGCCTGACGACGGATTTACCGGGCGAGGGCACGCAGAAATCTGATTTGCAGCAGACGGTTGTTCTGGCTTCCATTATCGAGAAGGAAACTGCCGCGCCGGAAGAGCGTCCGCTGGTGGCCAGCGTATATCGCAACCGCATGGCACAGCATGAGGCTCTGCAGGCGGATCCCAGCGTAATTTACGCCGAACTGCTGCAGGGAAGCTATGGCGGCGCCCTCCATCATGCTGATATGCAGTTCAGCTCTCCCTACAATACCTACACGCATCCAGGGCTGCCGCCCGGACCCATCGGCAATCCGGGCAAAGTTTCGCTTGAAGCGGCGATGCATCCGGCGGACACCGATTATTTTTATTTTGTGAGCAATGGAAATGGTCATCATCGCTTTGCTCATAGTCTGGAAGAGCATAACCGGAATGTGGCAGCGTATCGGAAAGTGATGGCTGGGAAGTAGCCACTTTGGTTGGGTGAATCTGCGGAGAGGTTTTTATCGTCCATAAATATGGCAGTATGGCCATAAATGTGGTAGATTAGATAAGTGCGAACTACTGTAGACATTCCCGATCCAACCTACCGCCAGCTCAAGGCAAGGGCGGCCCTGCGGGGCTGTTCGGTGAAGAAGTTGATTTTGCGGGGAGTGGAGGCCGAGTTGAGCGGTGGGAAGCGTGGACTAACAAAAGGTCGGGTCACGCTGCCCTTGATCAAGTCGAAACGGCCCGGCTGGCTGCGGCTGAGCAACAAGACGATTCATGAAATCCTACTTCCCTGATGTGAATGTGTGGATTGCGTTGGCATATGAGGGACATCAACACCACGCGTCTGCGACCGAATGGTTTGGTCGGATGAACGAGCCGGTCTATTTTTGTCGCTTTACTCAGATGGGATTGCTGAGACTGCTCACGCATCCGAGTGTGATGCAGGACGACGTAAGAACTCAGGCTGAGGCGTGGCTGGCTTATGACGCACTCCTTCAAGACGAGCGAGTTTCATTTCAGATTGAGGCTGACCCTGAGCAGATCGAGTCCGCGCTGCGCAGCCTGACTTCCCGCGGCCGGCCATTCTCACAGCAGTGGCCCGACGCATACCTGGTTGCTTTTGCGCGGGTTGCCGGATCAACCGTGGTCACTTTCGACCGCGGATTGCGCCAGATGGCTGCCGGCAACACGCTGCTTCTCCATTAGCGGTTCGATCCCCGATCTGCTATTCGATTCCAAGAATTTCAAATGGCGGCCGCGCGGGCGAGTGCCCGCGCCTACATGGCTGAACCCTGAATCTTCCCCTTGGGTATACTCATCTCTTTGGGACTGAATCAAACCGTCTTATGTCTTTTTTCTTTCGCTATCGTGCGGTTGTAGCGTTATTGGCGGTTCTGCCGTTGACGGGGTGTTTGTTTCGCTCGCGCAAGGTAGAGCAGCCAGTTAATCCGGTTCAGCTGAAGACCGCGACCCAACAGGAACTCGTCGACTACATCAACACCCAGGCGGCCAAGATTCAGTCCATGCAGGCCACGGTTGATATTGATACGACCGTCGGCGGGGTAAAGAAGGGAAAAGTCACCGACTACCAAGAAATCCGGGGCTACGTGCTGGCGCGCAAGCCAGCGATGCTGCGGATGATCGGGTTGATGCCAATTGTGCGCAACAAAGCTTTTGATATGGTCAGCGACGGCCAGCGCTTCAAACTCTGGATTCCTACCAAGAATCGCTTCGTAGTGGGCCGAAATGATGTCGAAAGCAATAACCCAACGCAGCCGCTGGAGAACCTGCGCCCGCAACACATCTACGATGCGCTGTTGCTGCGGCGCATCGATCCGCAGAATGAGATTGCTGTCCTCGAAAATGATACTGAAATCGTGACCGACGCCAAGAGTCACAAGGTGTCGCGTGCCGAATACATAATCGACGTAATCCACAAAGACGATCACGGATGGGTGCTTTCGCGAAAACTCATATTCAGCCGTATCGACCTGCTGCCTCATCGTCAACTCGTTTACGACACCCAGGGAAATGTCTCGACCAATACCCTCTACTGGAATTATAAGAAGGACGACAACGGCATAGAGTTCCCCTGGCAAATCGAGATTGCGCGCCCGCAGGAGGAGTACGACATTACTCTGAATATCGTGAAACTCGATCTGAACCAGCCGCTTGCGGACGATAAATTCGAACTGGAGCAACCGCCGGGAGCGGAGGTCGTGCACTTGGACAAATCGGAAGCGCACTCTGCGTCTACGCCGCAAGGGGACAGGTAAGATCAGCATTCAGCACTCAGCTGTCAGCATTCAGCCTCGAGGTATGGCCAGGCTTGTGACGAACTGAATGCTGAGTGCTGCCTGCTACGTGCTCATTATGATGAACAAGATGATCGTCGCGAACCTTGTACATCGCCCGCTGCGTTCGCTGATCAGCATTGTGGCGATTGCGTTGGAAGTAACGCTGATTCTGCTGATCGTGGGATTGTCGCTGGGCATGCTGAACGACTCCCGGGCGCGGCAGCAGGGCATTGGCGCGGACGTGATTGTGATGCCTCCGGGCTCATCGTTTATCGTGGGGCTGACGGGTGCGCCGATGTCGATCAAAGTGGGTGACATTCTGGCGAAGCTCCCGCATGTCGAAGTGGTGGCGCCGGTGGTGACCCATGTTTCCTCAAGTGGGGCGTTGGAGGTGATCGCAGGGATCGACTTGAAGAGTTACGAACGGCTGTCCGGGCCATTTCGCTATTTGGAGGGTGGTCCATTTCAAGGGCCGAACGACGTCCTGGTGGATGACCTTTATGCCCGGTCCAAGCAGGTGAAGATCGGCGACACCATTGAGGTGCTGAACAATAATTTTCGCGTTGCCGGGATTGTGGAACAAGGAAAAGGCGCGCGAAAGTTTTTGCAGATCGGAGTTCTGCAAGATTTGATCGGAGCCAAAGACAAAGCTTCGATCTTCTACTTGAAGCTGGACGATCCTAAGAACGCCGATGCGGTGGTGGAGGAGATCAAGCAGGTTCCGGGCATGTCGAAATATGTCGCGACGTCGATGGCTTATTACTTGTCCATGATGACTCCGAGCAACTATCCGGGCTTGTCGACTTTTATTAACGTGGTCATCGGCATTTCTGTGGTTATCGGGTTCATTGTCATCTTCCAGGCTATGTATACCGCGGTGATGGAGCGCACGCGCGAGATTGGAATCCTGAAGTCGATGGGAGCGTCGAAGCTTTATATCGTGAACGTGATTTTGCGGGAGACGGTGCTGCTGGCTGTTGGGGGCATCGTGGTAGGGATCGTCTTCAGTTTAGCGGCTCGACTGGGGATCGTTCATCGGTTGCCGACGCTGCCGGTGGTGGTGACCGGCGGTTGGATGCTGCGGGCGGCGATTATCGCCATCGTCGGAGCGATTGCCGGGGCGCTGTATCCGGCGTATAAAGCCGCGCAGAAAGATCCGATTGATGCGCTGGCCTATGAGTGAACAGCGGGGAGTCGTGATCTCCCTCGCTCATTGAGAGCACGATTTTTCGGGACTATAATGCTGAGATGGCAGTGAGCAACCGCTTCCCCATCCTAGCGATGGTCCTCTCCACCGGTTTTGTGGTCCACCCACTTCAGGCGCAGATTCCTGTCCACGACATTCAAGCTCTCCAGGGTCCATGGGAATGTAGAAATTCCATGGGGACAGCTGGCGTCTTTATTACTGCACAAACTCCCCTGAGCAGGCAAGACGGCGAACTGAGGAATGCATCGAAGTCCATCGACATCCGTGTTTATCAACGTCAGGGGAAAACCGAGCATGGTAGATACTTTTCCCCAAGCGACGGATCGACAGTTTTCGATGGCAAGCGGATGATCATTCACTTCGAAGACCGGACCGGCACCCCTCCGTTCGATTTGGACGTCAGGTTCGATCAGGCCCGCCAGCGCTGGACTGGGTCCTTTTCACTCTGCGATAAACCGCAGGACACAGTCCTCGATCGTCCGCGTGCGCAAGAAGGTCCGCATAGCGCATTCGTCGGAGATTGGCAGGACAGTGTAACCGGTATGCTGCATATCAGACAGGATTATGACGGAGGCCTGATTGCATGGATCGATAGGACTGCCTCTGGACTAATCCATGCCGACCAATGGAACGGTGTGCAATTGTATGTTATGTCGGCCACACAGAGCGCCATCGTCCTCGAGGCTTTCAACTCGTCCGGCGCACATTATCGGTACGTAGGAAACTTGTCTGGCGATAGCAAGCAAATGAGCGGTCAGTGGCATAGCAACGGAGGGGGGACTCTCAATGCTCCGGCACTTTACCGACTGCTCTCAATCAATCAATAGGCACGGTTGAGAAGAATCAGGATGTCGCCCGATCAACGACTTCGTTGACAATAACCTGCGCATTACGTTATCTTTAAGACTTTGCTAGTCCTGCGGTTGCCCGCCTGATAGCCCTGCGCCTTCGGCGCACACTGGGAGCTCAGCGGTCTTCTTTGCGTTTTTATATTTCTGGGAGATTTTGCATGTCAACTTATTTCCCCAAAGCGGGGGAAATTGTGCGCAAGTGGTACGTCGTGGATGCCTCCGGGCAGACGCTCGGCCGGCTTGCGTCACAGGTCGCCCGCATTTTGATGGGTAAGGAAAATCCGCAATACACCACCTTTCTCGACACGGGCGATCATGTCATTGTGATCAACGCCGAGAAAGTAAAGACGACGGGATTCAAGTCGGAGCAGAAGGTCTATCAGCATTACACCGGCTATCCGGGCGGATTGCGTACTGAGGAGTTTCGCAAGCGGTTCGAGCGCAAGCCTGAATCGATCATTGAGGCTGCGGTTCTGCGCATGCTGCCAAAGTCGAAATTGGGGCGGCAGATGATCAGCAAGCTGAATGTGTATCGTGGCGAGAAGCATCCGCACGAAGCGCAGAAGCCGCAAGCGAAGGCGCTCGAAGTAAGAGCGTAGTTTGGTTGTACACGCGAGATCCTTCACCGGCCTCCGCCGGTTCAGGATGACGTCAAGTTCAGGAATTTTTTGAAAGGGTCAAGCACCCGGGGTTAGCTGAATGCTGACGGCTGAGTGCTGAATGCTAATCAATGGCAGAGCTAGTGCAATATTACGGTACAGGACGCCGCAAGTCGGCGATCGCGCGGGTTTATCTGCGTCCGGGCAGCGGCGAGTTCAAGATTAACGGACGCGCTTTTGAAGAGTACTTCGTGACTCCGGCGCAGCGCTCGAGCGCGAAACAGCCGTTGCTCTCGACTGAGATGGCGAGCACGTTCAACGTGGTCGCCAGGGTTTCCGGCGGCGGCGTGAACGGCCAGGCGGACGCGGTGAAACTGGGCATCGCCCGCGCCCTCATGCTGTTCAACGTGGAGTTACGCAAGAAGCTCAAGGCCGAGGGTATGGTCACGCGCGATTCGCGCGGCAAAGAACGCAAGAAGTACGGACAGAAGGGCGCAAGGAAGCGCTTCCAGTATTCGAAGCGTTAGATTTTGTTGTTGGTCGCTCGCGACGACGGTTGGCTGACGACTGACGACCAAGGACGAACGACAGTTTTTGAGGAGTTCAATTCTTCCCGGCCTCGCGGCGCGGGGACGGGAATGGCAATTCGGGGCAGCCTCAGGGTGAGCGCCGGATGCAGACCAAATAAGGAGGTTGATTGGCTAACATCACCATGAAGGAGTTGCTCGAAGCGGGCGTGCACTTCGGGCATCAGACCAAGCGCTGGAATCCCAAGATGAAGGAATACATCTTCGGAGAGCGCAACGGGATTTACATCATCGATTTGCAGAAGACGCTGAAGATGTTCAAAGAGGCGTCGAAGTTCGTACAGGATTT
>Ga0307476_10000855_pt1 | contig 20656 bp, 16 predicted proteins | sample atmos_gasesECM2C_2_FD_203314 | JGI IMG/M metagenome (GOLD analysis project Ga0307476, IMG submission 203314) | Hardwood forest soil microbial communities from Morgan-Monroe State Forest, Indiana, United States - atmos_gasesECM2C_05 | ecosystem: Environmental > Terrestrial > Soil > Temperate... | reverse complement strand
TCGAGGTCCTCCGCGTCCAGCGCCTTGTGCGGGTCGGTGCAATAGAGGTGGATCAGGCCGAGGACGCGGTCGGCGTGCAGAACGGGTGCGCAGATCAGACTGGTGGCCCCCATTTCCGACAGGCTTTCGCGGTTGCGCAGGTGGCGGTCGCGGGCCACATCTTCCGCCAGGATCGCCTCGCGGCTGGCCAGCACTTCGTTGCTGACGTATTCCGAAACGCGCTTGTAGCCGTGAATGCTGGGGTCGCGGTGCCGGTGGGCCGTCACTTCCAGCTCCGCCCCGCGCAGCGACTTGGCAGCCGATGTCGGGTTCGGATGCATCGGCTGCGGCGCAAGGCGCGGCGATTCGCTCGCCTGTTCCTCGCCGCCGTCGGCGACAGTGAGGATGGCGCCGACCTCCGCTGGAGTGGCCTCCAGCAGGGAATCCAGGACGATGCTGCACAGCGCCTCATAGTCGGCGGCCGAACCCATGTCCAGCGCCAGGCGATAAAGCAGCGACAGATCGCGGCTCAGTGCGTGGCGCGGCGGCGGTCCGGCCGTGGCGGTCGTCGAGGCGTCGCCGTCTTGGCCGACTGTCGCCGGCGCCGGCGTCAAGAAGCGCGTCTGCCCCAGGCGCTTCTTGATGTTGACTCCGCCCGAACGCTCGTCGGGTTGCGGCAGATCGGGCAGCTGGCTCATGTCCTCGACGAACAAAAAGCTGGTCCGGCCGAGCTGAACCTCATCTCGGGGGGCAAGCTCCTGATCCGCCTCGAGGGCGGCGCCGTTGACGCGGGTGCCGTTGAGGCTGTTCAGATCGCGGATGCGCCACCGCCCTTCCGCCGCGCTGATCTCTGCGTGCTCCCGACTGCACAGATCGTCTTTGAGGACGATGCGATTGGAAGCGGCCCGGCCTAGGGTGCAGGTCTGCCCCGGCGTAAGCGGGAAGACGTCGCCGAAGCCGTCGTCCCGCCGGACCACCAGATAGGCTGTCGCGCCTGCGGACATGATTGGGCCGGCCCTCACCAAAGGGGTCAGGGGTCAGGGGCCAGGGGTCAGAGAGAAATAGAGAGAGGAAGCCTTCTTCGGCGCATACCTCGTCTTCCCTGACCCCTGTCCCGCGTCGTTGTCAATGCTTCTGCTACAGCATAGGCGCCGAGCATCGCGGCGGGCAAGGGGTATCCGCATTCTAGCTCGAGTGCTGCGCACGGTCGGCGGCGGTCACTTCGCTTGTTCCGGCCCCGGCACGGGGTCCCACGTCCCCAGCGGCACCGTGCCGTTGCATGACGCAATGCGTTTCGCCGTGAGGTATAGGCCGCGGCGAATGCCGTGCGTTTGCACCGCCTCAATGGAGTATTCCGAGCAGGTCGGCAGATAGCGGCAGACGCAATACGTCTTGATGAGAGGCCGGCCGATCCACTGGTAAATGCGCACAGCGAAGATGTAGACAGCCGCCAGAAACTGGTCGGCCGGACGCCGGCAAGAATCCAGCACGACCAGCAAAATCACGATGGCGATTACCAGCAATCGGCGGCGGCGCGGCTGGACATGTTGGACCGGTTTGGTCATGTCGGCTGTCGGAATCGGCGGCGAGGCCGCGACCCTTTCATTCTAGTAGTAGCGGGGACCGCCCCCGAGGGGTGGACGCACAATAAGCCACACGATCAGCACAATAACATCGAAGAAGAAAGCCAGAACGAGCCACAGCATGGGTTCTGTGCCGCGGGCCTGGGCGTCCTTGTAGATGAAGACCATGATGCCGACCTTGATCGCGATTCCCACCAACGCGGCGGCGCACCAGCAACCCAGAATCAGTCCGATCGGCAGGCCAACGTCTTTAGGCTCCAACGGGGGATTCTGGGCCAGGGCCAGCGGCGCCAGCAGCAACAAGAGGACGAGCGCCAGGACGACGGGAAGCGACTTGCGGTAAGGCACTGCATTGCTCCTCAGGGGAAGAGTGGGCGGTCCAAGCGACCTATCAAACCCGTTCCCAACTGCGATGTCAAACGGATTAGCGCGGCCGGCGCCGCGCACCGATCAAGCGGCGATATGCAGGACATCCCAGCCGACGACCGCAATGGCGGCGTCGATGAGAGCGTGACTGAGCCATGGGGCGTACAGCGAACCCATTCGAGCGTACAGCCACGACCAGATGGCGCCGCCGACGCCGATGCACAGGGATAAAGGGATCGTCAACGTCCAGAACCGGCCCGGCAGGTAGACGTTGAGCAAGATGACGTGATGGGCCATGAAGATAAGGGCGCTTACCGCTATGGCGGACGGCGCGGAGAGAAAAGCGCGGAGCCGACCGAAGATGAACCAGCGGAAATAATACTCTTCAAGGAGGGAGTTCGCCACGGCGATGAACGAAGCCACGAGGAGGTAACCCGGCAGCTGATCGGCCCCGAATTTGCGCAGCACCGGCCTGGCCGCGGCCGGCGCGGATTGGAGCAGCGGCGACGACCGCAGCCAGCCGTAATACAAGGCGAAGATTCCTGCAGTCACGACCAAGCCGAAACCCAGGCCAAAGAGCAAGTCGTTGCGATTCGGCCACGACAGGCGCGGCCTGCGGCGCTCCCACAACAGCATGAAGAGCAAAGGGAAGGCGACGGTTGTGACTTTCCAGGCCACATCAACGGCCAGGTGAAGAGTCGGCGAAACGTCGTCGGCGGCCAGAACGATGAACAGGAGCCAAATCATGAAACTAGGCAGGACGGCGGTGAATCCCACGGCCAGCGCTGTCGGCAGGTCGGCTCGCGGCCCATTGGACCTTGTCGGCTCGCCCATGTCTGTCAAAACTCCTGCACCACGCGCCGCACCAGCACGCGCAGCTTTTTCTCCGCTGCATTGGCCACGGCGATCACGTCCTCCAGCTTCACCGGCTCCAGCGCATCCGGCAGGCACATGTCGGTGATGATTGAAAGGCCGAGAATCCGCAGCCCCGCATGGACGCCCACGATCACCTCCGGCACTGTGGACATGCCGACCACGTCGGCGCCGAGGCCGCGCAGGAAGCGATACTCGGCCCGCGTCTCCAGGTTCGGCCCCGGCACCGCGACGAAAACACCCTGATGGCAGACGATTTTTTCTTCCAGGGCGATTCGCCGGGCACGAGCGACCAACTCACGATCATAGGGATGACACATATCCGGGAAGCGCAGGCCGAGGCGGTCGTCGTTGGGACCGATGAGCGGGTTGTCGCCCATCAAGTTGATATGGTCCTCGATGACCATCAGATCGCCGCGGGCGAACTGCGGGTTCATGCCGCCGCAGGCGTTGCTCACAATGACGGCCTCACAGCCCAGCGCCTTCATCACGCGCACGGGCAACGTGATCTGTTTGAGGGAATAGCCCTCGTAAAAGTGGAAACGCCCTTCCATCGCCATGACGGTTTGGCCGGCCAGCCGGCCGCACACCAATCGGCCGGCGTGCGACGCCACCGTGGGGACCGGGAAATGCGGCACCTCGGCGTAAGCCAGCGACGCCTCGGCGTCGATCTCCTCGACGAGGCCGCCGAGCCCGGTGCCGAGGATGATTCCAATGCGCGGCTGGCCGGACCAGCGGGCGCGGACGGCCTGCACGGCTTGTTGGATCTGGTCGTACAGTTCAGGCATGAGGTCAATCCTGGTGCGCCGCTCACGGAGCGGCCGGCCGGTGGGATTGCATCAAAGCAAAGCACGATTGGGCGAGCCGGCACGTTTATCCCGGCGGGACAAGCCCGGCGAATCGCCTCGCGCCATCACTTGCGGCCGAAGGGGTTCGGCAAGACATTGAGGATGACCAGCCAAACGGCCACGACGGCCACCAGCAGCGCCGCGGCGCCCAGCTGCCCATACAGCGCCCAGCGCAGATGGGAATCCTCTTCCATGCGCGCCTGCGTCGTCCAGGAAACATAATTCTCCTCGGCGACCAGACGGTGAAAGACGCCGGCCACGAAAGCCTGGTCCCGATTGGCGTCGGCGCCGGTGGCGGCGAGGTAGCAGCCGCCGAACATCACGGGGTCTTCTTCCTCCAGTATGAAGCCGCGGCTCAGCAGCCGGCCCAAGCGTTTCTGCCGCTCGCGCAAGTTGTGCATGAAGAGGAACAGCTCCGTGTTGGTGCGGACCGCATCCGCCCGGCCGAAGCGCCGCCGCGGCGCCTTGCCGGCGACCGACGGCTCCATCTGGTCGGTGCGCGTCATCGACGTGCCTGCCGGGACGCCGGCCGTCGATTCGGCGGATTCCATTTGGAAATTCTTGTAAACGAAGGCCGGCGCCACGACGCCGCCGATCCACTGAGCCAGGCTTTCCAGCATGTCCGCCCGCGCCTCGCTGTCGCCCGATCGGCCGCGCACTTCGAGGGCCGGGGCCATGGGGCAGCGCTGGCCGATGCGCTGCTGGCGCTGCTTTTCCGGGAACTGCTCCAGGAACTTGGCGGCGCCGGGCGCGGTCTCCAGGTCGCAAACCATCGCCAGCGTGGGGCAGTTCACCTGCAGCACGCGTCGCGCCACCAGGAGGTCGTTCTGACAGGCGGCGCCGGCGTCAAGGGCGTCCTGGTCGGTGTCGGTGGCGGCGAAGGGCAGCAGCACCAACATGCCGTTGATCGGACAGTAGGGCCAGCGGTCGCGCACCAGCAGCCGGCACAAATGCTCGAAGCGGGCGCCGAGCAGCTCGACCTCGGCGGCGTTGCGGACCACCGCCTGGTAGGCTCGGTCCTTCCGCATCAGCATCCGCATCCGCCGATTCTCCTCCGCGTTCGGCCGTCGCTGCTCCGCTGTGGCGCGCTTGATGATTTCCTGGATCTCCTGGACCTGGCTGCCGGCCCGGCCCGGCATCAGCGTCATGGGCACTTCGCCGCCCTCCTGCGGCTCAGCGGCGTCGCCGTCGGTTTGGCCCGCCAGGACCGCTGCATGGCGGCCCAGCAACGACGCCCCCTCGCAGGTGACGTAAACAGCGTCGCGAGTGGCATAGACATGCAGCGGAGCGTCGTCTGCGGCTGGAGCCTGCTTCACGTCCAGCGTCAGCTTGGACGCCCGGAACAGGCTGTGCATCGACCCTTCCGTCCGGCCGACCACCAGAAACAATGGCACTTCGCGCAGATCAATCCGGCGTTGAGCCAGCGCATGCATCGCTTCTTCCCACGCATCCGTAATGTCTGGGAATTCCGTGAAGCTGTCGTCGGTCACCAGCAATCGCCACAGCCACCAACCCAGCCAAGCCAAGATGTACACGAAAAGGATAAGGATGGGCAGCCAATTTTCGCGCACGTACCAGGGGTGGTTTGGCGTATACTTGTCGATGTGCAGGGCCTGGTTCAGGAAATGCGCGCCGATCAAGATCAGGACCAGGACGACGAGGCTGACGATCCACAGCACGACGCGCCACAGCATCGAGCTGCGTCCCGCCCTGCCCAGGAAGGGAAACAGCACCGCGAAAGGCGCTCGCAATATACCCAGCAGCCAGTTCAATACGGCCACCAGCGGATCTCCTCAGGATCGCCCGCGCTGCGGGCCAGGGACCGACTCCAACGCCGCCGGCGCTAGCTCCGGCTGCTCATCAGCAGATACGTCACCGTGGGAATCAGAATGGCCAGCAGCACGACCACGCTTAGCAGCACCAGCCGCAGCCGGTCGCGTCCCCGGCGCGGCGGAGCATAGACGTCCAGCTGCATCTCCTGCGGCCCCGCCCAGTTCTTGCTCTGCGTCCGGCCCAGCTGCTCCTCGACGGCGTCGCGCCAGCCGAGCAGCGTCTGCGGCGAAGTTGGACCCTCGCCACGGAACCCAAGCATGACGCAGAGGTAAAAGACCTCCAAAGCATCCGTCCCAGAGCGCGATTGGGCCACATCGGCCTGCTGCCAGAAGCGGAACGCGCGGTCGTTGGTGAAATAGAGTTGCTCTTCCAGCTTGCGCTCGTTCCACTGGTGCTCCCACGGCGAGTCGATTAGGATCTCGTCCACCCAGCAAGTCAGCGCGTAGCGGATGCCGAGAAAGCGTTCGCCGTCGCCGGCGTAATCCGGCCAGCGCTGCGCCTCATTCTGCGTCTTGAGCAAGCCGCGCAGTTCCGCCTGTTCGTCGGCGAAGTTCAGCCGTTCGCCCCGTTCCAGCCGGGACCGCAGATTCAGCGCATGGGCCACCACGGGATGAACCAGCTCCGCAATTTCCTCGCGCATCGTCGTCCCTCCGCCGCGGTCGGCCGGCCCGTCTTTCATCCCGGAAAGCCGGCGCCCGCGGACAGCGCCGGGGGTTTCATTTCTTGTCCGCCTCGACCACGTAAAGCGTGAACTCCATTGGCGTCGTCTGGTTCGCGGCCGGGCCGGTCTTGATGTTCAGGATTTTTTGCCCCTCAATGTTGCCGGCGATGCGGTGCTCGTTAAGCCGGATGGCCAGCGTCAGCGATTTCTGCACATTCTGCCATTCCTGCGCGTCGCGGCTGACCTCGAAATAGATCAGCCCCTGCACGGCCGGCAGAACGCGCGGCGGCGTGGGTTTGTGCTGGAAGCGCAGGCCTGGTGCGCCCTTCATGAAGATGGCGTCCACGTTCTCCGAACTGCCGATCTTCATGTCGAGGCCGCCCGGTTGCAGCAGCCGCTTGGAGTCGTCGTCCGACAGTCGGCTCTTGACGCCGACGTACATTTGGTAGTGTGAAAGAAGCCATTTCTGCTCGAGCGTCACCTGCATTCGCTTGCCGGCGCCGACGAAGGTGCGCTGCTCATAGGACGGCGGCTCGATGCTGTCGAGGAGGAAATCCAGCCACCGCTTCACGGCGTAGAAGCAGCCTCCGAGATCGTCGTGGTCGTAGCGCGGCAGGTCGGGCGGCCGGCGCGTGTCGCCGAAGATCGCCAGCTGTCCGACCAGGCGGCACAGCTCGCAGTAGGCGACGAACGGGTGCAGGCCGGGCGCGAAGGCCAGGATGTTGAGCAGCGCATAGGCTTCGTTTAAGCAGCGCAGTTGCGCGATGATGAGGGCGTCGCCCTGGGCGTTGCTTTCCAGCGTGATGCGGCGCCACGTCACCTGTTCCACCAGGCTGGCGATCTTGCGGCCGATGCGGTCGTAGAGGGATTGCAGCAAATCGACCTGTAGCGGTGTCCAGGCGTCGCAGGAGAGCAAGGGCGGAATGTAGGGCACATAGATCTGCGGCGCCGGGTCGGCGCCCGCCGACTTTTCCAGACTGGCGAGCGGGAGGACTTCGTACCCGGCGTGGTCTTGGGTGGACAGGAGCAGCTGCAAATTGAGCCGGCGGACCTGAATGGGCTGCGGGTGCAGGCCGGTATTTTCGTCTTCCAGATCGAGGGTGTCGAGGACATAGCGGCCTTCGCCGTTGCGGCCGGCGGCGATGTTGGGGCGGCCGAGGTGAATGACCGGCACGCCGAGGAACACGGTGACGGCGCCTTCGCCCGGCAGAGCGGTTTTGAGATCCAGCACTGGCAGCTCGCCGTCCTCCGGCAGTGAAATCAGCGTGCCGTCGCGGAGACGAGCCCGCAGGGTGCGGATGAGCAGCCGTTGGTTGGCGAGCGCGTCGCGGTCGTATTCGAGAAGGCGCAGGCCCCAGTGAAACGGATGGTCCCACTGGTTGGCGGTGTGCTGTTGCAGAGCGCTGTGGCGTTGGGCCGCCTGGAGGTGATGCGGCCGCAGAAACATGCCTTCGTGCCAGTGAACTGCGCGCGCCGTCATGAGCGGTCACTCCCATCGGTCCTCCTCGCCCTTTGGCCGCGCGGCGGAGGCGGGCGCAAGGGTGAGGAGGAGATTGACGCGGGCCGGCCGACCCGGCTGCATGCGTTCAGAATACCCGACGGAAGGACGACTTCCAACGGTCTGCGAAGAAGAAAGGTCGACGCAGCGCGCTGCGGCGATGCGTTTCGACGCGCCACGGGGCTGCCATTTACTTCTTTTTCGCCGGGACTTTGCCGCCTTTTTTGCGGGCCTTGGACAGGCCGATGGCCACCGCCTGCTTGCGGCTCTTCACGGTTTTGCCGGATTTGCCGCTTTTGAGTTCTCCCCTCTTGAGCTCGTGCATGGCGCCTTCGACTTCTTTCTTGGCCTTCGAACCGTACTTGCTTGCCATAACGCGTCCTCCTTTTGTACAGGGGCGGACAACGGAATCTAGCAGCGGACCGACGGTTCGGCCCTGCCACAAGCCACAGCAAACGCGGCGCCGGCCGCCATGGTTCGCCTAGCGCCGTGCATTTGCACGCGGCGAAAAGCTGTCCTATGCTTGGCCAAGCACTGCCTTGCACGGTGCATCGCCAAGGCGGATCGCACGGGCGCGTCGGGCGGCGACTGGCCCACGCCGCAATCCCCCGGAGCTGACGATGAAGCAAGAAGAGCGAAAAAAGGTCTGGATTCACGCGTATCAAACGCGCATTCTCCTCCGCATCGGCTGCTACTGGCTGATTTACCTCGTTGCGCTGTGGAACCTGCTGTTCGTCTGGCGGCTGCTAGCCGAGGGGCCGGGCAATCTCCTGGATCAATATTGGCGGTTCGTACAGGACTATTATCCACCGCTGGTGCTATTCGTCCTGCTGTTGCCCGTGGCGGCTTGGGATGCGGTGAAATTCGCCCATCGCGTCGTCGGTCCCCTAGTGCGCGTGCGGCAGACGCTCAAGGACATTGCGGAGGGTAAACCGGTCCGTCCCATCCGTTTTCGCGACGGCGACTACCTGGGCGAGCTGCGGGACGAGTTCAACGCGACGCTGGAAGCGCTCCAACGACGGGGCGTGACCGTGCTGAAGCCGGCCGATCCGGACGAGGCCGATGCACAACGCAAAGGCGCGTAACGCGATCCCTGGACTCCCATGCGGAGATTGAAGCGATGAGATTCCCCTTCCTCTCCCGAAGGGTGCAGATGCAAGCGGCGCCGCCGGCCGAGCAGCCGGCCGCCTTGCCTCCTCGCCGGAAGCGCCGCCGCGCGGCCACGAGCATGGAATACGTCTTTGTGGCGTCGCTTATCCTGGTCGTCGTGATCGCGGGCCTGCACACCTTCGGCATTAGCGTCAATCGCCTGTTCAGCGCCAACGCGGCGGCGACGTCCCACGCGCAGCCGCCGGCGCCGCCCTGAAAGGCAGCACGGGTCACTCCCCTGCTTCGCCCTGCAGCCCGGCCAGTCCGGCGCGGCCCATAGGAATCGAATTGCCGCCCACTTCAATCTGAAACAGGTCGTCGAGCGGCTGATGGCCGACGATGTGAACCACCGCGCCGGGCGTCAGGCCTAGCGACCGCCAGCGCCGCAGCCGTTCCGGGTCGTCGTCCTGCGCCTCGCGGATGACGACCCGATCTCCGGGACGAAAATCGCAAAGCGGCCGCAGCTGTCGGCTGACTAGGACGCCTTCGCGGCTCGGGATGGGATGACCGTGCGGATCTTCGAGCGGTTCGCCGAGGAAGGCCGCCAAAGCCTGTTCCACCCGCGGCGAAACGGCGTGCTCCAGCGCTTCGGCCTCCGCGTCCACTTCGCTCCAGTCCAGCCCCAGCACCCGCGTCAGCAGCAATTCCACGAGCCGATGGCGCCGAATGACGCGCCGCGCTTCGGACACGCCGTGCGCCGTTAGGCGGGCGCCGCGGCCGGATTCGTATTCAATCCAGCCGGCCTCGGCCAGTCGCTTCAACATGCCGGTGACGGACGGCGCCCGAACGCGCAGACGAGAGGCGATGTCGGCGGGCGACACTTGCTGATCGGCGCCGCCGAGGCGGTGAATGGCCTTGAGATAGTCCTGTTCGGCCGTCGTGGGTTGGTCGGCCATCTTAAAAGGATGAAGGATGAAGGAAGAAGGATGAACCGGAGGCGCCCGGCCGTCCCCTTCATCCTTCATCCTTCATCCTTCATCCTTTCGGTTTACACCAGCTCGGCGATCGGCTTGCCGCCGTCCACCATCGGCGACGGCCGGCCGCTCGGGTCATTGTAGTGCAGGTCCTGCGGGACGCCGAGGACTTGGAAGATGGTCGCCATCAGGTCCTGCGGACCAATCGGCGACGTCTTCGGCGTCTCCGCCTTAGACGTGGATTCGCCGACCACCTGCCCCATCTTGAGTCCGCCGCCGGCCACGGCCAGGGTGGACAGCGGCGCCCAGTGGTCGCGGCCGGCCCCGCCGTTGACGCGCGGCGTGCGGCCGAACTCGCCGGTGATGACCAGCAGGATGTTTTGGTCCAACCCGCGCTCCGTGGTGTCTTGCAGGAAAGCAGCCACGGCGTGATCCACCTGAGGCGCCAAGTTTTTCATCGACATGGCGATTTGGCCGTGCATGTCCCAGCCGCCGAAGTCGATGGTGACGAAGCCGACGCCCGCCTCGCACAGCCGGCGGGCCACCAGCAGGCGCTCGCCGAGGCCCTTGCCGAAGCGATCGCGGACGCGCGGGTCTTCGCGGGTAACGTCGAAGGTCTCGCGGGCTTTGCTGAGGATGAGGTCGTAGGCCTGGGCGTCGAAGCTGTCGAGGCCGGCCATGCCGCCCGTGCGGTCGATGGAACGATTGAGATCGTCAAAGCCCTTGAGCAGCGACCGGCGGTCGCTCAGGTTGTCGAGCGACACCTTGAGGTTCATGTCCTGCTGCGTGTTGCCGCCGACGTCGAAGGGGGCGTAGGGGGCGCCGAGCCAGGACGGGCCGTCGCCGAGGATGCCCCCCATGCGGGCGTACGTCGGCAGCCCGGTGGCCGGGTTGTTGGCGCCGCGGAAGCGCGACACGATGGCGCCGATGCCGGCGTGATTCTGGCCGCCGCCGTTGTCGGCTTGCGGGAAGTTGTAACCGGTCATGACCCAGTGGGTGCCGCCGCCATGGCCGCTGTTGGTGTGAGCGAACGAGCGGACGACGGCCATCTTGTCGGCGTTGGCCGCTAGCTGCGGGAAGACGCCGCCGAAGCGGACTCCCGGCAGACAGGTGGCCACGTGATCGACAGTGCTGCGAAACTCGACCGGGGCGTCCGGTTTGGGGTCGAAGGTTTCGACCTGGGTGGGTCCGCCGCCGAGCCAGAGCCAGACGACGGAGGTGTTGGGCGTGGATTCGCCCTGGGCGGCGGCGCGGGCACGCGCCCGCAGCAGGTCGGGCAGCAGGAAACCGCCGAGGCCGAGCGCCCCGACCTTGAGGAAGTCGCGGCGGCTGGCGCCGTCGCAGGTGGTCCCGTTGCGGGACCCAAGCAGTTGGAACATGGATCGCTCCTTGCAATTGGCCCGCGCGAGTTTCCCACGAAGAGCCGGTTTGGCGGGATTGGCTGGCAGGAAACGGCGGGCGCCCCCCGGAAGGAACTACACTAATCACCAAGGCTAAGCGGTTTTTGGGGGCGAGTCAATTCAAAATGCGGAAAGCGCGGCGGAAAAATGGTGTACGTCGGTACCTGCGTCGGCGTTACAATGAGACGCAAATGGTTTAAGCACAGGCGCCGCGTTTTTCAGGCCATTGCATCGTCCATAACCGTCGGGTCTCGGGGAGGTGCGGAGTGAACTTTTCGGAACAGCCCCCGTCGAAGCAATGGGCGGCGTTGAAATACCGGGGAGAGAAATTTGCGGAGGTCTGGTTCAAACCCGAAAGCGAGCCTGATGCTTTGACGTTTCGCATCCCCCAGAGCAGCTTTCAAATTGCGGGCCTTGCTCCTCACTTGACGACTGAAAACCTCTTGAAGGCCGTGGGCATAGGCCCGGACGAGGTCGATTCCTGGCGCCATGAAAACGCCTCTCCGTCCAGTGGGAACGTATCCAGTTCCAACTTTACACATCCCCTCCCGCCGCCGCCGGCGGACGTCACGCACCTTCAGCTTTACGTCCGCGTGAAGCCGCCGGAGACCGTGTCCCACGGTCAAAGCGGCGAGTCGGAGGTTTCGGAAGAAAGGTGGCAGGAACTCGAAGCCCGCTGGAAGGCCATCCTCGAGTTGGAAACGAGCATGGATACGTTGCGCCTGAATATGGAAAGCCTGCGGTCGGAAATGGAAGCCGCAGCGAGGCGGACGCTGACCACGGACGAGAAGCTAAACGCCTTTAATGCGGACGTGGCTCAATGGAACAAGAACAAGAGCCGCGTTCATTACGCCCTGCCCAAGGTGAGAGAGTACATCCATCGTTCCACCTGGGCGACGGGCGCTCCCGAAAGGAAAAAGCTGGAAGAGCTATTTAAGTACCATATTCAACCGCGGATTCCATTTCCTGAGATGGATAAGGTATTTGAACAGCTGGAAAACCTGCAGAAGGATCGGCAGGTTCTCGCCGCGCACGGCACATCGGCCTTCCAGGAATGCAAGAGCGTAGCCGCCGACGTCCAGGCGGCATTGCGGACGGTGCAGAGCGGCGCTCGGGCGAATGCAATCAAGAAAAGGGGGGCGACTGGGACGGGAGGCAGCTTTTTCTAAGAGGCACTCACGAAAAGGTGGCTGGAACTGTGATTTTAGAGTTCCAGCCACCTTTTTGTGAGTGCCTCTTAGTCGTTGCAACGACGCGGCACACGAAGCTACGTTGCAACGGCCTCACGCCGGCCCTCCCTCAACATCCGTCGTCAGCCCCTGCGCCATCTTCACCTCCGTCCCGTGGTTCACCGTCCACGCCGTCTTGTGCGTCACCGCCTCCACCAGACCCGCCGCCGACGGATGGCCGTTGCCGCTCTTCTTCACACCGCCGAATGGCAGATGCACTTCCGCCCCAATGCACGGCAAGTTCACGTAACCCATGCCGTATTCGCATTCGTCGCGGAAGTACCGCATCGCCCGATAGTCCTCCGTCACCACCGCCATCGACAGGCCGTACTCCGTGTCGTTATAGATCTTTACCGCCTCTTCATTGGTCTTGAAAGGGATCAGCGCGAGATGCGGACCGAAGACTTCCTCGTGGAGGACGCGGGCGCCGGGACGGTACTCCATACGGTAAATAAAAGGCGACAGATAGCAGCCGCCGGCTCGGCCGTCGTCGCTCATCTTGCCGCCGTCGAGCAGCACCGCCGCGTCCTCCTTCTTGGCGAGATCGTTGTAGCTCAGCACCTTTTCCACCGCACCTTTGTGGATGACGGGGCCAGTGAAGTTGCCGGCGTCGAGCGGATCGCCGATGCGTATGCGGCGGGCGGCGGCGACCAGCTTCTCGGCGAAGCGGTCGAACAGCGGCTCGGCCACGATGATCCGGCCGGCCGAGACGCAACGCTGACCGCTCGTCTTGAAGGCGCTAATCAGAGCACAATTGACGGCCAAATCGAGTCTGGCGTCGGCGCAGACGATGACGGCGCTCTTGCTGCCCATCTCGCAGGCCGTGATGCGGTCATAAAAGGAGGCGGAAACTTCCTGAATGTGCCGGCCGACGTCGTAACTGCCGGTGAAGCAGACGACGTTGACGTCGGGATCGCGGACCAGCGCCTCGCCGGCCTCGGCGGCGCCGTGGACCAAGTTGAGAACGCCGGGCGGGAAGCCGGCCTCGACGAACAGCTCGACGAGCCGCTGGCCAATCGCCGGCGTGTCCTCCGACGGTTTGAAAACGACCGTGTTGCCTTCCAGCAGGCTGGGGCCGAGCATCCACAGCGGCACAGCGAAAGGGAAGTTCCACGGCGTGATAACCGCCACGACGCCCCACGGCTTGCGGCGCATGTACGCATCTTTTTCGGGGATTTCGGAGGACAAAACGTCGCCGATCGGCTGCCGGCCAGTCCCAAAGACGTACTGGATCATGTGCAGGCCTTCGACGACCTCGGCCTTGCACTCGGTGACGACCTTGCCGCACTCGCGGGCCATGAGACGAGCCAGCTCGTCGGCGTCGCGCTTGACGAGCTGGGCGAGGTTGTCGAACAGCTCGCCCCGCCGGATGCGGCTCTCTCGCCGCCAGAGAGGGAAGGCGGCCCGCGCGGCGGCGACGGCGAGGCGGACCTCCTCGGCCGACGCGGCGGGAAAGCGGCCCACAACCTCGTCCTGGCGGGCGGGGCTGCGGCTGTCGAATGCGCTGCCAGCGGCGGGGCGCCATTCGCCAGCGATGAGATGGCGACCGGCGATGATTGCGGCGGTGGACATGACGCATCAGCTCCTGGGAAGAATAAAGCGAATCGGTTCGCGTCTCCACCAGGCATTATAAGCGTCCGCCTCCTTTGCGCCGCAACGGCAGGCGGACGCTTCCGCAGGCGTCATCCATAATGACATCGCAGGTTCTCCGACCAGGCTGCGGTGTGGCAACCATAATCCTGAGAAGAAAGGCGGGAAGCCATGAAGAAGAGGAAGGACGACGCTTCGCAGATGGGCGAGTCGCCGTCACAGTTGATCGACGCGAGGATCAAGGAGCTGGGCGACTGGCGCGGCGAGACGCTCTCCCGGATCCGCTCGCTGATCAAACAAGCTGACGCCAGCGTTACCGAAGAGTGGAAGTGGAGCGTTCCGGTATGGTCTCACGACGGGTTGATCTGCACGGGCGAGACATACAAGAACGTGGTCAAACTGACATTCGCCAAGGGCGCCCAGCTGAGGGATCCTTCGAGGCTCTTCAACTCCAGCCTGGAAGGCAACGCCAGGCGCGCCCTCGACCTGCACGAAGGCGACAAAGTGGATGCGTCCGCCTTCAAGGCTCTCATCCACGAGGCCGTGGCGCTCAACGTCTCGGCCCGACGAGGCTAGGCCGACGAACTGGTCGGATCGTCTAAGCGCCGGGCCGCGGCGCCGGACTGCAAAGGCCATCTGGACAGTGCAGCCTCGATCTGAAATGGGGACGATGCGCCATGACACGAGGGTTTTTGCAACGCATTGCACCGGTGCAGGAATGAAGCGAAAGTCATGTGCGATGGGATTCTACTTTTCTATCAGCTTTGGGGCGTCCCCGGCCCCTTCACTCCGCCTCATACGCCAAGTTCGGCGCCAGCCAGCGCTCTACTTCCGCCCGCGGCATACCCTTTCGCCGGGCGTAACCCTCGACCTGATCCCGTGTCACCAGGTCTACCGCGAAATAGGTCGCTTCCGGGTGCGCAAAATACAATCCGCTCACCGACGCCGCCGGCGTCATCGCATAGCTCTCCGTCAGCCGAATGCCCGTCTGCGCCTCCGCGTCCAGGAGCCGCCATAGCGTCGCTTTCTCCGTGTGGTCGGGGCACGATGGATAGCCCGCCGCGGGACGAATGCCGCGGTATTTCTCCCCAATCAGATCGTCTTTCGTAAGATTCTCGTCCTGGCCGTAGCCCCAGTCGCGCCGGGCGCGCTCGTGCAGCAATTCGGCGAAGGCCTCGGCCATGCGATCTGCCAGCGCCTTCGTCATGATGCCGTTGTAGTCGTCGTGGTCGGCTTCGAAGCGCGACGCCAGTTCCTCGGCGCCGACGCCGGCTGTTACGGCGAACACACCGAGATAGTCCGGCCGGCCGCTCTCCACGGGCGCCAGGTAGTCCGCCAAGCTGCGGAACGACGTCTGACCCTCGCGTTCCCACTGCTGCCGCAGCATCGGCAACCGCGATCGCTCCTTCGACCCCGTCTGATCGGTAAAGACGATGATGTCGTCTCCCTCGCTGTTGGCCGGGTAGAACCCGTAGACCGCATGGGCCTGAAGCAGCCGCTCGGCGATGATCCGCTGCAGCAACTGCTGAGCGTCGTCGAACAGCTTTCGCGCTTCGGCGCCGACCTTCGGGTCGGTGAGGATGTGCGGGAATTTGCCGGACAGCTCCCACGCCATGAAGAACGGCGACCAATCGATGTATTCCGCGATCTCCTTTAGGGGAAAATCACGCAGCACGCGCTTGCCAATGAACGTCGGCGCGGCTATCAGCGCCTTTTCCCAATCGATTCGGAAGCGCCGCCGCACCGCCTCCGCGTAGGGAACTAGCTTCCGCTGCCGCCGTTTGGCGAACGCCTCGCGCTCCTTCTGCTGGAAGAGCCGGTTTTCACGGTCAAGCTGTTGGCGGCCGTCCTGGCGCGTCAACTTCTCTACCACGCCGACGCTGCGCGAGGCGTCCTTGACGTGGACCACCGGCCCGTGGTAGGCCGGCGCAATCCTCACCGCCGTGTGCTTGGCGCTGGTCGTCGCTCCGCCGATAAGGAGCGGCAGCTCGAAGCCCTCGCGCTCCATCTCCTTCGCCACGTGGACCATCTCGTCCAGCGACGGAGTAATCAGACCCGACAAGCCGATCATATCGACCTGCTGTTCCCTTGCCTTCGCCAGGATGCGCTCGCACGGCGTCATCACGCCAAGGTCGATCACCTCGTAGTCGTTGCAATTCAGTACCACGCCGACGATGTTTTTGCCGATGTCATGCACATCACCCTTGACGGTGGCCATCAGCACTTTGCCACGGGCCTTGCGGACGCCGCCGGATTTCGCCTTTTCCGCCTCCATGAACGGCATCAGATAGGCTACGGCCTTCTTCATCACGCGGGCGCTTCGCACCACCTGCGGCAGAAACATCTTGCCGGCGCCGAACAGGTCGCCGACCACGTTCATGCCGTCCATCAGCGGCCCCTCGATCACCTGCAACGGCCGCTCGCACCGATGCCGGCACTCCTCCACGTCGGCGTCGATGTAGTCGGCGATGCCCTGCACCAGCGCGTGCTTGAGCCGCTCCTCCACGGGCCATTCGCGCCATGCTTGCTCCTTCACGTCCGCTTTGTCCTTGCGGGCCAGGGTCTTGGAGAATTCCACCAGTCGTTCCGTCGCGTCCGGCCGGCGGTTGAGCAGCACGTCCTCGACGCGTTCCAGCAGGTCCTTGGGTATCTCCTCGTAGACTTGCAGCTGGCCGGCGTTGACGATGCCCATGTCGAGGCCGGCCCGGATGGCGTGGTAGAGGAACGCCGCGTTCATCGCCTCGCGCACCGCCTCGTTGTCCGCCCCGCGAAAGGCGAATGACACGTTGCTGACGCCGCCGGACGTCTTCGCGTCGGGAAACATCGTCTTCAGCCGACGAACCGCCTCGAAAAACTCCACCGCATAGTTGGCGTGTTCTTCCATGCCCGTCCCGACCGTGAGGATGTTCACGTCGAAGATGACGTCGCTGGGGCGGAAACCGACCTGCTCGGTCAACAGCCGATAGGCGCGGGCGCTGATTTCGACTTTCCGGTCCGCGGTAACGGCTTGGCCTTCCTCGTCGAACGCCATCACTACCACGGCGGCGCCGTAGCGCTTCACCCGGCGGGCCTGCCCCAGGAACTTTTCCTCTCCTTCTTTGAGGGAAATGGAGTTGACGATGCCCTTGCCTTGGACACACTTCAAGCCCGCCTCGATGACCGACCATTTCGAGCTGTCGATCATCACCGGAACCCGGGCGATGGCAGGATCGTCGGCAATGAGGTTGACGAACCGCGTCATCGCCTCCTCGCCGTCGATCAGGTCGGCGTCCATGTTCACGTCGATGACGTTGGCGCCGTTTTCCACCTGCTCGCGCGCCACCGCCGACGCCGCCCCGAAATCGCCGTCCTTGATCAGCCGGGCGAAGCGCTTGGACCCCGTGATGTTCGTCCGTTCGCCGACCATGATGAAATTGGTTTCGGGACGCACCACAAGCGCCTGTGTCCCGCTGAAGCAGGACCAGTCGGGCAGGTCGGGGACCTGGCGCGGCGGGACGCCCTTGACCGCCTCGGCGATGCCGTAAATCCAATCCGGCCCCGTGCCGCAGCAGCCGCCGACGAGGTTGAGCCAGCCGTTCCGGGCGAACTCGGCCAGCGACGCGACAGTGTGGTCGCGGTCGCCCTTAAAGCCGCCGAAGCCGTCGGGCAAGCCGGCGTTGGGGTGGCAACTGACGCGCGTGCGGGCCATTGCGGCCAGCGTCTCGATCTCGGGCCGCATCAGATCCACGCCGACGGCGCAGTTGAGGCCGACGCTCAACGCGTCGAAGTGCGACACGGAGATGTAAAACGCCTCGACCGGCTGGGCCGAGAGTGTGGCATGGTTCTCGAAGATGGTGCCGGAAATCATCACCGGCAGCCGGCGACCCATCTCCTCGAAATACCTGTCGATGGCGTACAGGCAGGCCTTCAGGACCAGCGTGTCAAACGACGTTTCGGCCAGGAGAATTTCCGCGCCGCCCTCGACCAAGGCGCGGATCTGTTCGGTGTAGACGCCGACCATCTGATCGAAACTGGCGGTGCGTTCCCCCGGTTCGCCGACGGTGAACGCGAGGTTTTTGTTGGTCGGGCCGATGCTCCCGGCGACAAAGCGCGGCCTGTCCGGGGTGCGGCGGCTGTAGTCGTCGGCGGCGCGGCGCGCCAGGGCGGCGGCAACGCGATTGATCTCGGCGACGTGGTCCTGCAACTGGAATTCGCCGAGGCTGATCGCGTTGCCGTTGAAGGTGTCGGTCGAAACGATGTCGGCCCCCGCGTCCAGATAGGCCCGGTGGATATCCTCAATGATTTTGGGCTGCGTTAGGACCATCACCTCGGTGCAGTTCTTGAGCGGGACCGGGTGACGGCGGAAACGGGCGCCCCGGTAATCGTCCTCCTGGGGCTTATGCGCGAAAATCATGGTCCCCATCGCGCCGTCCAGCACCAAAATGCGGCGAGACAGCAGATCTTCCAGATAATCTTGGGTGCTGACGTATGCGGGGCTCGCCATGAGAGATCCGATTCCTGCAAGGTTACGCATTGGACGCCGATTGGGATAGTGTAGCGTATCCGTGCGCCGAGGGGCAGGCGAGTCGGGATGCACCGATTTCGCTGAACAGGATTGGAACTTGGTAGCATCCGCCGTGTAAAATGGGGCTGAAGAGTGGGCCGCAGGAGAAGCCATGCCCCTGAACTGTCCCCTGTGCGACCGGGTCAATCCCGACGAGGCTCTTTACTGCTGCCACGACGGCGCGGCGCTCGGCGGCGCGCGCGCCGATGGACCTATCGCGGTCGGCGTTCAGCCGTTTCCCTGTCCATTCGTTTTTCCCTCCGGCCGCTTCTGCCGCAATTTCGACGAACTCGTGCTGGCCTGCGAAACCCACTGGGATGAGGCGAGGGATCTGCTGCGCGAGGGGCTGCTGGAAGGATTTCTCAGCGGCCTGGGCCGTTCCGACCTGTCCTGGGCGGCCCGCCACAACGCGAATTCGACGGACCTGGACGTCGGCCTGGACGACCTGCTTGGCCAGCTGCCCGGCGGCGTTCGCAAGCCGGCGCGCCTTGTGGTGCAACCGGCCGAAATCAACTGCGGCCGGGTCGATCGTTCCGCCGATCATCGTTTCGCCATTCACCTTCTGAACGAGGGCATGGGGCTGATCCGCGGCTCCATCGCCTCGACTGGCGCCGAATGGCTGGTCTTGGGCGACGACGCCGGGGCGCCGGATAAGGTCTTTCAATTCCGCAGCGATCAGGAGATCACAGTTCGCGTCATCGGCCAACGGCTGCGCGCCGGCTTCCGACCGCCGGATGGCCGGCTGGTCGTCGAGTCCAACGGCGGCTCCGCGGTGGTTGTCGTTCGCGTGGAAGCCCCTGCGGTCGTGCCGTTCGCCCACGGCGTGTTAGCCGGGGCCGATTCGCCCCGACGCTTGGCCGAGAAAACGCGGCTGGCGCCGCGCGAGGCGGCGGTTTTCTTCGAAAACGGGGACGTCGCCGCCTGGTACGCGCTCAATGGCTGGACCTATCCTGTGCAGGGCCCCCCCGCGTCCGGCGTCGCGGCGTTGCAGCAGTTTTATGAGGCGGTCGGTCTGGCCGTGCCGCCGCGCGTCGAGGTGGATCGGCTGTCCGTGCGGCTGCAAGGCGCGCCGGGCACGTCCCTGGAAACAGCGGTCGTATTGCAAACCTACGAGCGCCGCGCCGTGTTCGCCCATGCCGCCACGGCCGCGCCGTGGCTGAAAGCGGAACGGGCCATCCTGGCCGGTCGAACTGCTCGCATCCCCGTGCGTGTGCCAGAAGTGCCGGATCAACCGGGCGAAATATTGCACGGTCGCTTGCTGGTGACGGCCAATGGCAATCAGCGCTTCGCCGTGGATGTGGCGTTGGCCGTGACGGCTGCCCTCGCACGGCCAACGCCGGTGCAGCCCGCGGCCCACGTTGCCGCTAATGGAAACCGGGTCGCGCGGTCCCGCCGGGAGCCGATGGATTGGCGGGGCGATGGGCCCGACCGTCGCAAGCGCGGCGGCCCGGGACTGGTTGCTTGGATACTCGTCGGCTCCTTCTTTGTCCTGGCGCTGCTAATCACCCTTGCGGTAGTGGCGTTCGTCGTTATGACGCCGTCGGGGCACGCAGCGGCGCCGGTCGGTCAGGCGCCGGCTGCTGCGCCTGTCGATGGCGCTGCTGCCACGAAAACGGGCAATAATCCTCCGAAGGACTCAGCGGCGACGCCTAGCGCCCCGCCTCCAGCGCGTCCGGCAGCGGCCGGTGCTCTGGATTTCGCCAAAATCCTGCAGACCGGCGACGCCAGTGAGCGGCTCGCCGCGCTGAAGAAACTGGCGGCGCTGGGAGCGGGGGCGCAGCCGGCGACGGCGGCCGTGTGCGACGCTCTCAAGGACGCCGATCCCGCAGTGAAGCGCCAGGCCGCGGAAGTGCTAGGCGGCCTCGGCCCGGCCGGGCGCGACGCCGCGCGACGGCCTCTGCTGGCTTCTCTGGACGACGCGGACGTGTGCGCCGCCGCCGCCGCGGCGCTGGCTAAACTGGGGCCGGCGACCAAAGCGGATTGCGACGACGTTTTGAATTTGTTGCTGCACGGCAAGATAGAGACGGCCCGGCGTTATGCCGTGGATAGTCTGCGGGACATCGGCCCCGGCGCGGCCGATGTCGCAGCGTTCCTTCGCGACGTCGCCGACAGCGATCCGTCGGCGGACATGCGCCGGCGTGCGCTGGCCGCCGTGCTGGCCGTGGCGCCTGACGCCACCAGCAGCATCGA